>LNFM01011019.1_pt1 | contig 12466 bp, 11 predicted proteins | sample 596031 | NCBI WGS metagenome assembly LNFM01 (sample SAMN04254537, study PRJNA301005) | activated carbon metagenome | isolation source: dual media filters at the Ann Arbor, Michigan drinking water treatment plant | place: USA: Ann Arbor
CACCGCCTGGTTTGCGATGTACGGGCCGGCGGGGCTCAAGCCCGAGGTGCGCGACATGCTGAGTGGCGCGGTGGCCAAGGCGGTGCGCACGCCCAGCTGTCGTGCGATCCACTCCGGCGCTTCGCCACTGGCCAGCCAAAGCGTGGCCGCCGTGTGTCGCATCTGATAAGCCCGGCGGTGTGCCAGCCCCAGGTGCCGCAGCAACGGTGCCCACACCCGGTTCAGGAAGTTCTGGTTGTCGATGGGCTTGCCGCTCTTGGTGCAGAAGACGTACTCACCCAGGTGCGCGGTGGCCTTGAACTGTTCCTTCAATGCATCGTGGACGAGCTCGGTCATCTGGATGTCGCGCAGACTGCCGTCGGTCTTGAGCTCGTCTTCTTCGTTGAGCACGATGGACTCTCGCACCAGGATGAGCCGTCGCTCGAAGTCCATGTACTTCCACTTCAGGCCGTGCACCTCCCCGGTTCGCATGCCGGTGAAAAAGCGCACCGTGAAGTACTGGCGGTAGTCCGCCCGGACCGTGGTCAGGATGCGCTGCACCTCTTCCAGGCTGAAGGGCATCACGTCGCTGCGCTTCATTTTCAGCGGCTTGATGTTGCGGAAGGCGGACGTAAACTCGAACCGGTCGGCCGCTTCATTGAGGATCTGTCGCAAAGGCTTCATGACGGAGTTGATGCGTCGGTTGGACAAGGTGTTGCTTGACTTTCGGGCGGTGACTTTGGCGAGTGATGCCCGAAAGGCCAGGACGTCTGCTTTGGTGATCTGGCCGACCTCCTTGTCCCCGAAGAACGGGATGAGGTATTTGTCCAGCGCACCGCGTTGGGTGACCGAGTAGCTGCGGCGCCAAGACACCACCGCTTCGCTGTACCACTGCTCGGCGAACACCTTGAACGGCGGTGTGGCGGGCTTGGGTGCCGAGGCTGCGCTCGTGGCCTGTTCTTCGTCCACCTCTACCTCGTCTGACTTGACGGGAAGCGGCTTGCCGAAGGTCTTCTGGTAGTCGAACGATCCCACGGCGATTTCCGTTTCGATTCGTTCAAGTACCTTGACCAGGCGCTTGCGGTTGGCTGTGGTGTCCGGCAACGCTGTCTGCTCGCGCAGCCGACGTCCCTGGTACTTGAAGTCTAGAAACAGTTGCCCTGTTTCTGGACGGCTGCGCACACTACCCATGGAGCGCACCCCCGTTGACCATCGGAATCAAGGCGGTGCTTTCGTGCGAATGCTGGGCCATGTCCCGTTCGATGGCTTCCCAGATGTACAAGGTCTTACGGCCACCGAAGGGGCGGATGTAATGTCGTCCCTCGATCAGCACACTGTCTTTGAGCCGGTCTCGGATCGTTCGAGCATCGTATTTGATGCGGTCTGACAGCTCGCTCGTGGTCAGGTATGCGGAAGCCTGCGGTGCAGGCGATGCAACTTGCATGGCTGGTTCTCCTTTCGTGAAGCCACTACACTTGGAGATCAACTTGCTCGACGGCAGATGTTTTTGATCTCCTGGAGGTAATTATGCGGTCATTTTGTGCAATGTCAAGTCATTTTGATCTTCAGAGGATCATTTTTTCCGACTTCAAGCCATGATCCGCTGTCACTTCGCCCGACTGCTAGGGGAGCGCAAGCTCAAGATCAGTGATGTCGCGCGAGACACTGGCATCAACCGCGGCACTCTCACGAGGCTGTATTACGAGACAGCGGAACGCATCGAACTGGACGTGCTCGACGAACTGTGTGAGCACTTCGGCGTCGAACTCCCAGACCTACTCGAACGCATAGCGGAACCCAGAAGCGACCCAACATAGCGAGGCCAACGATCCTCATGCAACGAAACAGAGCGGTATTCATACTGCCGGATCAGGGAAGAACCAACGTTGAACAAAACCGATCGGCTACATCACATCACGGCACTGCTTCGATCACGGAGAAGCACGACACTGGCATTCCTGCAGGAAGAGACAGGCGCCTCAAGGGCGACCCTCATGCGGGACTTGGCATGGCTTAGGGACAGACTCGGTCACCCGATCCATTGGGACAACGAAAGCCAGTCATACCGATGGACACCCGAGCCTGGAACCACCGACGCGCCTCAAGAGGTTGCGAGCCTATGGTTCAAGCCAAGCGAGGTGCTGGCTCTGCTCACCCTTCAGCACCTCATAGAGGAAGTGCAGCCGAGCCACTTGCTTTACCGGCACATACAGCCTCTTGAGGAGCGACTGCACAGCATCCTTCAGAAGGAAGGCTTGGGGGATTCGTTCAACCATCTACACAAACGAATCCGCATCATCGGTCTTGGTCAGCGAACGGTCCCGCCGAAGTGCTTCGAAGTAGTGGGAATGGCCCTGATCGAACGCAAGAAATTGAAGATTCGGTACCAAGCACGAGGTACCGGCCAGAGCAGCGAGCGCACTGTCTCGCCACAGCGACTGGTCCACTACCGCAGCAACTGGCTGTTGGACGCGTGGTGCCACCAGCGCAACGAACTGCGCAGCTTCAGCCTGGACGCCATCAGCCGCCCCGTGGTCTTGAACGAGGCCGCAACTGACGTTTCTAGTGAAGAGCTGAACCAGACCCTGAGTAACGGCTACGGCATCTTCAGCGGCAAGGCCGTGCAATGGGCCACGCTGCGATTCACACCCGAGCGCGCCCGCTGGGTGGCCGCCGAGCAGTGGCACCCCCAGCAGAAAGGCGAGTGGGACGCACAAGGCCACTGGGTGCTGCAGATTCCCTACAGCGACGACCGCGAACTGGTGATGGACATCCTGCGGCACACGCCCGAGGTGGAAGTGCTGGCACCTGCGCGGTTGCGGGATCGGGTGTTGGAAAAGATGCGGGAGGGTTTGGTGCGAATGGGTGCGGTCTCATGAATTGAGACAGCTGCATGCTCAAAATCGCCGCACTCAGGTATCACGACGCGGAATCGAAAGTGAACGAACAAGGGAATAACCACATGACGACGGATGCATCCAGTCAGGACTGGGCCCACTCCCCACCGGAGGGCAGCGGGAAGGACCCGCATGGGCTAGATGAGCATCTTCGTTCCGTTGGCAATCTGGCTTCGAGCTTCGCGCCCGACTCCGCCAGCGCTGTGGTTCGACTGGCCGGCCTGTGGCATGACTTGGGCAAGCGAAGGCCCGGTTTTCAGGCTTACATCCGTCGGACGGGAATCGTTGATGCGCACATCGAGCGTGTGGCTGACCGACAGAAGACCCACTCCGCCGCCGGGGCGCTTTGGGCGGTTCAACACCTCGAACAAAGCCACGGCGCGCAAGGGAAGATTCTGGGTCGGCTGCTTCAGTACGTGATTGCAGGCCACCACGCTGGTCTCGACAACTGGGAGGGGGGCCAAGGGCCGGGTCTTTCCGCACGTTTGGCGGGTGAAGATGCACAGCGCGAGTTGTCAGAAGCCCTTGCGCGCCCGCAAGCCGACGACATTCTTAACGCCTCTCTGTCGGGCATCGACCTCAACAGCGTGGGCATCTGCAATGAACACCAAAAGCTGAATCCTGGTCGCTTCGCCTTGTGGGTCAGGATGGTGTTTTCCGCGCTGGTGGACGCTGACTTTCTGGACACCGAGGCCTACATGGACGGTCGCAAGACCGAGGCGCGCGGAGGTGTAAGCGATCTTCGACCGTTGCTGAATGAACTGAGCGCCTATTTGGCCTCTTTCGGCGAACCAAACACAGTGGTCAATCGCATCCGGTCCGAAGTACTGACGCAGTGCCGAGCTAAGGCGAGCTTGCCTCCGGGCGTCTACAGTCTCACGGTTCCCACTGGGGGCGGCAAGACTCTGTCGAGCTTGGCCTTCGCTTTGGAACATGCGGTCAACCACGGCAAGCGGCGCGTCGTCTACGCCATTCCCTACACCAGCATCATCGAGCAGACCGCTGACGTGTTTCGCGAGGTTTTCAAGGCGTTGGGTGAAGACGCCGTGATCGAGCACCATAGCAATGCGGAGTCCAATCCAGAAGATGAGACCACGCGTTCCCGCTTGGCCTGCGAGAACTGGGACGCACCGCTGATCGTCACCACCAACGTGCAACTGTTCGAGAGTCTTTTTGCCCGCAAGACCTCGCGGTGCCGAAAGCTGCACAGTCTGGTCGACAGCGTGATCGTACTGGACGAAGCGCAGTTGCTGCCGGTGGAGTTCTTGCAGCCCGTGGTGGATGTGTTGCGCTACCTCGTGCAGGACTTTGGCGTGACCGTGCTGCTGTGCACCGCCACCCAGCCCGCTCTCAACACACCGCCCAGCGTCGATCCGCAACGGGGCCTGAGACGCGCCCTCGGTCCGGTGACGGAAATCATTGACGATGTGCCGGCTTTGTATCGCGCGTTGGAGCGCGTTCGTGTGCACCTGCCCCCAAGCCTGGAAACCCCGCGCAGTTGGCTAGAACTCGCAGATGAAATCGCCGGACACGATGCCGCGCTGACCATCGTCAGCCGACGCGCAGACGCTGCTGAGCTGTATCGTTTGATCAAGGCGCGCACCGTTGGCGCGCGATGTTGGCATTTGTCAGCGCTCATGTGCGCACAACACCGCAGCGATGCCATTGCCGAAATCAAGGGCGCGCTGAAGGCGCGCCGGGAGGCACTGGCCGCAGGGCAGAGCCCTGCCTCCATTCATGTGGTGTCAACCCAATTGGTTGAAGCCGGGGTCGATTTGGATTTCCCGGTGGTCTATCGAGCTTTGGCTGGGTTGGACTCCATTGCACAGGCGGCTGGGCGGTGCAACCGAGAGGGCAAGTTGCCCGAGCCGGGGGCGGTGCATGTGTTCGTGCCCCCGACCAAGGCCCCTCCGGGGTTGCTGACGTTGGCTCGCGATACCTGCAAGGCGGTATGGCGCGGTTTGCCGGCAGACCCTTTTGCGTTGCCGCTGATCGACCTGTACTTCAAACGCCTGTACCACGATGCACCGTCCACGGACAAAACGCGGATTTGCGATCTGCTCAAGATGGAGCCTGACCTGAAGGCGATGAGCCTGCCCGTTCAGTTTCGGTCAGCTGCCGATGCGTTCAAGCTCATTGACGAGAAAGACAGCGCCACGGTGCTGGTTCGCTACAGCAGTCCCAACGCAAGCGACGATGTGGACGCACTCATTGGAATGATGGAGCGCGATGGCCCGGCTCGCTGGTTGATGCGCAAGTTGCAACGCTACGGCGTCACGATCTACCAGCACCAGGTGCGGAGCTTGGTGGACATGGGCGACATCGTGGAGGTGGCGACCTGCCCGGGCTTGTATGTGCAGCGCGAAGGATGGGAGGGGTTTTACGACCCGGTGATGGGTGCGAAGGTCGATTCAGCGCCCGGAGATCCAAGTGCGTATGTGTCGTAGGGGGTGGGGCTTTTGGCCCCACCCGTTTGACTCGCCTCTTGGCGTTGATGCCTCTTGGTTTCAATCCGCACTGGTGACAGTGAGTGGCGAAAGTGTACCACTGGCGTAGATGCTTCTTGGAAGTTATATGTTAGAGTGGCGCTCGGATTTTGTATCTGAGAGGCCAATATGCCGCCGAGAGTCGATTGGAAAGGTGTTGTTCGTGAACTGCGACTGCTGGCCACGCAGTTGCAGCCGGCGCGGTTCTTCGCTTTGTATGTGCTTCTTTTCATCGTCGTGGCCGCCTATGTGGTCGGCTACATCGCAGACAAACTGGGGAGGATCCAATGAAACCGTTTTGCATTGAGGTTCGTGGCGACTACGCCTGTTTCACCCGGCCTGAAATGAAGGTTGAGCGGGTGTCTTACGACCTGATCACGCCGTCCGCAGCGCGGGCGGTGTTTGAGGCCATTCTGTGGAAGCCCGCCATCCGATGGCGAATCACTCGGATCGAAGTGCTCCGGCCGGTGCGCTGGACCAGCGTGCGGCGCAACGAAGTGGGTGCGGTGGCCTCTTCTCGCAACGCGCTCACCGCCATGAACGAAGGTCATGGTGAACTGGCGCTCTACATTGAAGATGAGCGCCAGCAGCGAGCCAGTCTGCTTTTGCGCGATGTGGCCTATCGGCTACACGCTGAAATGGAGATGGTGGGGGACGATGCTCGCGCCAACCCCAACAAGTACATCGCCATGTTCAATCGCCGCGCTGAGGCGGGGCAGTGCGTGAATCAGCCCTATCTGGGGTGCCGCGAATTTGCCGCTGCATTTCGGCCTGTTGATCTGGTGAGCGATGGCAGTGGTGGCTGGCGTGTTGGGCCAGACGAGCCGAGCGCATTGGACGATTGGTCGCCCGATCTGGGCTGGATGCTCTACGACATGGATTTCGCATCCGGACCCGCACCCCAGCCACGCTTCTTCCGCGCTCAAGTGCAAAGGGGCGTTCTTGATCTGAGCCGCGTGGAGGTACGGGGATGATCTTGCAAGCCCTCTACCGCTACTACCTTCGTCGCCAAGCCGATCCCAATCCCGACCGTCGGTTGCCAGCGTTTGGGCTGGAGCAGAAGGAAATTGGCTTCATCCTCGAAGTGGACGAAAGTGGCCAGCTTCACGCGATCATCGACGCGCGCCAGATGTCTGGGAAAAAGAAGATCGGTACGAGCTACTTGGTGCCCAAGGGTGTCAAGAAGACCTCAGGCATCGCAGCCAATCTGCTGTGGGACAACGCCGAATACGTTCTGACCGTTCCCGATGTGAAGAAGCTGGACTTGGCGCGATCCAAGGGCGGAGTAGATGAATATATGGCCCGTCTCGTTGAAATGCAGCAGGCATTTCGCGACCGCATATCGACACTTCCAGCGCTTTCCCAGAACGACGCCGGTTTGCGCGGTGTACTGGCCTTCCTTGATGCGAACCCAGCCGAGCAAGTGGCGCGATTTGCGGCCTATGCCGAAATTGCGGCATCAAATCCTGTGTTGACGTTCCGGCTGATCGATGACACGGCACTGGTGTGTCAAAGACCGGGCGTTGCGCCTCACTTGGTCGTTGGCGCACCAGAGGTCGAAACAGCTGAAGAATGTGACGGCTTGAATGCCGTGTGCCTAATCACGGGCGATACCTTGCCGGTAGAGCGACTGCACACTGCTTTCAAAGGCGTGTGGGGTGCGCAAACATCCGGGGCCAACATCGTTTCGTTCAATCTGGATGCGTTCAACTCCTACGGCAAGAGCCAGGGTGCGAACGCTCCGGTCAGCCAAGCAGCGGCTTTTGCTTACACCACGGCGCTCAATGCCTTGCTGGCGCGCGATTCGGCGCAACGCGTTCAAGTTGGCGATGCCTCCACGGTTTTCTGGGCTCAGAAGTCCGACAGCCTAGAGCACGAATTGGCCGCTCTGCTCGGTGGTGGTGACAACCCGGACGCACATACCCTGCAGGTCAAAACAGTGCTTGAAGCGCTCCACAGCGGGGGATTTTCTGGCGAAAGAGGAAAGAACGCTTTCTACGTATTGGGGCTGGCGCCCAATGCGGCGCGCATCTCTGTGCGGTTCTGGCACGCAGCCCCTCTGCACGTCATCGCAGAGCGCATCGCGGCATGGTTCGATGACCTTTCGCTGGTGCGTGGGCCGAATGATCCAGAGTTTCCGAGCCTCTTTCGCCTGCTCACCGCTGTGGCCCTGCAAGGAAAGGCCGACAACATCCCTCCCAGCTTGGGCGGCGATCTGATTCGCAGCATCTTCACCGGCGCGCCGTATCCCACAACCTGGCTCAACGCTGCCGTCCAACGCTGCCGCGCAGAACAGCAGGTCACCTACATGCGCGCGGCGGCCATCAAGGCTTTTCTCAACCGTGCGTTCACCACGTCTGTTTCACAACCCAGGGAGATTCAACCCATGCTCGACATCGAAAGTCCGTCAACGGCGTACCGCTTGGGTCGCCTGTTTGCCACGCTCGAAAAAATCCAGGAAGAAGCCAGCCCTGGTCTGAATGCAACGATTCGGGAGCGCTACTACGGTGCCGCATCCAGCACCCCGGTGGCGGTATTCACCACGCTGATGCGTTTAAAAAACCACCACCTTGCCAAGATGCAGAGCAAAGGGCGGGCGGTGAACTTTGAGAAGTTGCTGGCAGAAATCATGTCGGGCATTTCGGATTTCCCCGTGCATATGAACCTGCCGGACCAGGGCCGTTTTGCTATCGGCTACTACCACCAACGACAAGACTTTTTCACCAAGCGTGAATCGGCAGAAGCCGAAAGCACGGCGCTGACCGAAACCGCTCACTGAAACCACCACAGGAGGACACTGAAATGAACTTGACCAATCGCTACGACTTCGTGTTGCTGTTCGACGTGAAAGACGGCAACCCCAATGGGGACCCCGACGCAGGCAACCTGCCGCGCCTGGACGCTGAGACTGGCCACGGCCTGATGACCGACGTGGCGCTCAAGCGCAAGGTGCGCAACTTCGTCGCGCTCACCCAAGATCAGACGGAAAAGGCACCGGAAGCCGGAGAAAAGCGTTTCGAGATCTACGTGCGGGAGAAGGCCATCCTGAACCTTCAACACCAGCGCGCCTACTCGGCGCTCAAGCTGGACGCACCGGCGGAAGAGGGTGCTGAAGCCGCTGACGGTGAAGACAAGAAGGCCAAGAAGGGCGGCAAAGAAAAACGAAAGGGCAGCGCCAGCGATGTAGACCTGGCCCGCAAGTGGATGTGCCAGAACTTCTTTGACGTTCGCACGTTCGGCGCGGTGATGTCCACAGGCACCAATGCCGGGCAGGTTCGGGGCCCTGTGCAACTGACCTTTGCCCGTTCAATCGACCCCATCGTGGCGCTGGAGCATTCCATCACCCGCATGGCCGTGGCCACCGAAGCAGAGGCAGAGAAGCAGCAGGGCGACAACCGCACCATGGGCCGCAAGCACACCGTGCCTTATGGCCTTTACATGGCGCACGGTTTTGTGTCGTCGTTCCTGGCCAAACAAACCGGTTTTGGCGCAGACGATTTGGAACTGCTGTGGCAGGCCCTGGAGAACATGTTTGAGCACGACCGATCAGCAGCCCGAGGCGAAATGTCCACACGTGGGCTCTACGTTTTCAAGCATGACAGCGAGCTGGGTAATGCACACGCCCACAAACTGTTTGATCGCATCAAGGCCACGAAAAAAGTAGATGTGCCGCGCAACTTTTCAGACTACGACGTGGCGGTGGATGAGTCCGCCATGCCTGCGGGCGTCACGCTTCTGCGTAAGGTGTGACTGAAGAAGACCCTATCCCCCTGTCCGCCCTGCAACACTGGGCGTACTGCCCGCGTCAGTGCGGCCTGATCCACCTGGAGCAGGCCTTTGACGACAACGTGCACACCTTGCGCGGGCAGGCGGTTCACAAGCGGGTGGACCAGCCTGGCGTGGAAACCGCCAAGGGGGTGCGGGTTGAGCATGCGTTGCCGCTGTGGCACGACGGCCTGGGGCTGATTGGCAAGGCCGATGTGGTGGAGTTCGACAAGGCAGGGCGGCCCTATCCCGTGGAATACAAACACGGCAGCCGCCACAAGGCGGCAGACATTGCGGCTTGCGACGATCTGCAGCTCGCCGCCCAGGCAATGTGTCTGGAGGCGATGACGGGGTTCGTCGTGCCCGAGGGTGCGATCTACTACGCCAGTTCAAAGCGCAGACGCGTTGTGCCGATTGACCCGCCCTTGCGCTCGCAGGTCAAGCAGGTGGCGGATGCGGTGCGCAGCATGCTGCGGGCGCAACAGCTTCCGCCGCCGTTGACGGGGCCTCATGCTGTGCAGCGGTGCCGAGGCTGTTCGCTGCGGGAGCGCTGTCAGCCAGAGGCTGGGCAATCTGCGTTGATGCATCGGGCGATGCAGGTGCTTTTTGATCCGGAGGCAGAGCCGGGCACACTGGGGTAGTTCAAAGCCATGCACTTGCTCAACACCCTGTACGTCAACACGCAAGACAGCTATCTGCGGCTCGATAACGATACCTTGCGCGTACTGGTGGACGAGGAGACGCGGCTGCGTGTACCTCTGCACCATCTGCAGGCGGTGGTGTGTTTCGGGCGGGTGGGCATTTCATTGCCGCTCATGCATCGGCTGGCCGAAGAAGCGGTGGCGTTGGTGTTGCTGGATGAAAACGGCCGTTTCAAAGCACGGTTGGAGGGGGCAACCTCGGGCAATGTATTACTGCGCCGGGCGCAACACAACCAGTCCATGAACCCGTTGTTTGCGCTGGACTTTGCACGAGCCTGTGTGGCCGGGAAGGTGCGCAATTCGCGCCAGGTGCTGCTGCGGGGTGCCAGAGACGCCAAGGTTGAAAGCGATGCGGCGGCGTTGACGCGCGGAGCGCAGGACTTGGCCGCCACCTTGCGGGCGTTGCCTGATGCGAAAGACCTTGATGTGCTTCGTGGGTTGGAAGGGGAGGCGGCGCGCCAGTACTTTGACCGGCAGCCGATATTGGTCAAGGCGGATTTGCGGGCAGACTTTTCCATCGACGGGCGGACACGTCGGCCGCCGCGGGACCGGATGAACGCTTTGATGTCGTTCCTGTATTCGATGTGGATGAACGATTGCCGCAGCGCACTGGAGGCGGTGGGGCTGGACCCGCAGGTGGGGTTCTTGCATGTACTGCGTCCTGGCCGGGCGGCGTTGGCGCTGGACCTGATGGAAGAGTTCAGGCCCTTTGCGGACCGCTTGGCGTTGTCGTTGGTCAATCGTGGGCAGATTCGTGCGGATGACTTCTCGGTACGGGAGGGCGGCGGTGTATCGTTGACCGCCGATGCGCGCAAGGCGGTAGTGGTGGCTTTTCAGGCGCGCAAGCAAGAGGAGGTGCAACACCCGGTGTTGGCGCAGACGCTGGCGCTGGGTTTGGTGCCGCTGGTTCAAGCGAGGTTGATGGCGCGCGCCATACGCGCTGAGACTGATGTCAGCGGCCAGGTGACTGGCTATCTGCCGATTCTGGTGCGCTGACGGAGGCAGGAGTTGTGCTGATCATTGTTTGTTATGACGTGAGCACGGAAACTGCAGCAGGCCGACGCAGGCTGCGCCGAGTGGCCAAGGTGTGCGAGAGCACGGGCCAGCGGGTGCAGAAGTCGGTTTTTGAATGCCGTGTAGAGCTGGCGGGGTTCGAAGAGCTTGAGCGGCGGTTGTTGGCGGAGATCGATCCAGCGCAGGATTGTTTGCGCCTGTACCGCTTGCCGGAGACGCGCGGAGCGGAAGTCCGGGAGCACGGCCATTTCAAGGCGGTGGATTTTGATGGCCCACTGGTCTTGTAAGGCCAGGTAGCGAGCGCTGAGCGCTTAACATTGCGACGCGAACCCAGAGTGCCGAGAGGACTCCTCTTGAGGTTCGCGCTCATCGCAACCAGTTGATTCGCATGGAAATTTTTAAGCTTAAGGTCATGTCTCTCTTGGTCGGTCGAACCTTTTCCCAGGGTTCGCGCGAACTGAAGATGTTTCGAAGCATATTCATGGAGTTGAAAATGATGGGGCTCGCCCGTCAGCGATGACGGGCGCGGATTGAAACTGGTGGGAGTGGGCCAATGGCGAGCTGGATCTGCGGCTCGCCCGTCAGCGATGACGGGCGCGGATTGAAACTGGTGGTCCTACCACCACGGCCAGCAGCATCACGGGGGCTCGCCCGTCAGCGATGACGGGCGCGGATTGAAACCTGGATGGTGCGGATGTCTGTCCCGGCCTGCAGCGGCTCGCCCGTCAGCGATGACGGGCGCGGATTGAAACATTTCCTGCCGCGTGTCCAGGTTCATGACCTTGGAGGGCTCGCCCGTCAGCGATGACGGGCGCGGATTGAAACATCCCGGCGCAGCAGTCGCGCCTGTGCGCCTGAGTCCACGGCTCGCCCGTCAGCGATGACGGGCGCGGATTGAAACATGGTGCATTGCGCGGCCAAGGGCTTCGAGTTCGAGGCTCGCCCGTCAGCGATGACGGGCGCGGATTGAAACTGCCCGGCTCAGGGCGTAAACAAACCCCTTACCCCGGCTCGCCCGTCAGCGATGACGGGCGCGGATTGAAACTTCGCGCCCACCGTCACCCCGGGCGTGGTCACGCTGGCTCGCCCGTCAGCGATGACGGGCGCGGATTGAAACGCCGCAGGCTGCGCAACGTTGCAGCCGGTCGTCTGGCTCGCCCGTCAGCGATGACGGGCGCGGATTGAAACATGCCCAGATTGGCGATACCGTCCGGCACATCTTGGGCTCGCCCGTCAGCGATGACGGGCGCGGATTGAAACGACCATTTCGACAGTCGAGATTTCCACTTGCAAAGGCTCGCCCGTCAGCGATGACGGGCGCGGATTGAAACCGCCCATTGCAGGTACGGTGCTGGCGACATACTTGGCTCGCCCGTCAGCGATGACGGGCGCGGATTGAAACACCTTACCGTAAACGCTTGCAATGGTGATTTTGCGGGCTCGCCCGTCAGCGATGACGGGCGCGGATTGAAACTGCCTGCCCTGCATCTCCACCTGAACAAAACCCACGGGCTCGCCCGTCAGCGATGACCCCGATGGCCACTTCAAACTCCCCCACTTATGGCCAGTCAAACTCCCCCAGGCAGGACGCACGGATTATGACGTTTGTTGGTTAACTGCGAGG
>LNFM01011020.1_pt1 | contig 12465 bp, 13 predicted proteins | sample 596031 | NCBI WGS metagenome assembly LNFM01 (sample SAMN04254537, study PRJNA301005) | activated carbon metagenome | isolation source: dual media filters at the Ann Arbor, Michigan drinking water treatment plant | place: USA: Ann Arbor
AGACCATCGACGATGGCGCGTTGCAGTTTCTTGATGTCCATTCAACTCCTGATGCGCCAGCCGGCGCGTGCCTCGAAATGCGTGGGGCGCGGTGTGTTCACCGGTACAGCCCGTGTTGGTCAATATAGCGCGCCACCTTCGCCGGCACCATCTCGTCGATGGGCAGGCCCGCAGCGCAACGCGCGCGCACCTCGGTGGATGACAGCGTCATCGGCGGCAATTCAATGCTGCGCACCGTGGCCGCAGAGGCCTCAACCTCAGGCGCGCCGGGGCGCTGCGCCACCGCCAGCGTGACCAGGCCCAGCAGTTCGTCCACGCCATGCCAGGTGGGCAAGCCCGCCCGCTGGTCTTGCCCGAGGATCAGAAACCACTGTGCGCCGGGTTGCGCGGCTTGCAGCGCGCGCACCGTGTCGAGCGTGTAGCTCGGGCCGGGGCGATCGAGCTCGATGCGGTCGAGCACGAAGCGGGGTTCACCTTCGATCGCGAGTGCGACCATGGCCTCGCGGTGCGCGGCGTCGGCCAGCCGGCGCGTCTTTTGCCAGGGTTGGCCGGCGGGGATCCAGCGCAGTTCATCGAGCGCCAGGTCTCGCAGGGCTGCCCGTGCCAGCGACAGGTGCGCGTGGTGCACCGGATCGAAGCTGCCGCCGAACAGGCCGATGCGTTTCAAGCGGACCAGTCCGCCCAGTCGCGCGGTCGCAGGAAGTCGCTGTACAGCCGCGCTTCGGGTGTGCCGGCTTCGGGTTTCCAGTCGTAGCGCCACTTCACGATGGGTGGCATCGACATCAGGATGCTTTCGGTGCGCCCGCCCGACTGCAGGCCGAACAGCGTGCCGCGGTCGAACACCAGGTTGAACTCGACATAGCGCCCGCGGCGATAGGCTTGGAAGTCGCGCTCGCGCTCGGTGTACGCGGTGTTCTTGCGGCGCTGCACGATCGGCAGATAAGCGTCGACCATCGCGTTGCCCACGGCCTGCATCATCTCGAAGCTGCGGTCGAAGCCCAGCTCGGCAAAGTCGTCGAAGAACACACCACCCACGCCGCGCGGCTCGTCGCGGTGCTTCAGAAAGAAGTACTCGTCGCACCAGGTCTTGAAGCGCGGGTACTTGTCGTCGCCGAACGGTGCGAGCGCATTGCGGTTGACGCGGTGGAAGTGGGCGGCGTCTTCCTCGAAGCCGTAGTAGGGCGTGAGGTCCATGCCGCCGCCGAACCAGACCACCGGCGCCTTGCCTTCGGGCAGCGCGGCGAACGAGCGCACATTCATGTGCACGGTGGGCACATACGGGTTGCGCGGGTGCATCACCAGCGACACGCCCATGGCCTCGAACGGCGCGCCGGCCAGCTCGGGCCGGTGCTGCGTGGCCGACGGCGGCAGCTTGGGGCCACGCACATGCGAGAAGTTGCAGCCGCCGCGCTCAAGCAGGTCGCCGTCTTCGATCAGGCGCGAGAGCCCGTCGCCCTGCAGGCGCTCGCCCGGCGCGCGGACCCAGCCGTCGGTGCGGAACGGCTGCCCGCTCTCGCGCTCCATCGCGCTGATGATGCGTTCCTGCAGACCCAGCAGGTAGTCTCGAACGGCTTGTGTGCTCATGGTCGGAATGGGTTCAGCGTTTCAACGCGCGGTGGCCGATGTCTTTGCGGTACTGCATGCCGTCGAAGCGGATGGCCTGCAGCAGTTCGTAGGCGCGGGGCTGGGCCTGCCTGACCGAATCGGCGAGCACCGTCACGCACAGCACGCGCCCGCCCGAGGTCAGCAGCTTGCCGTCGCGCAATTCGGTGCCGGCGTGGAACACGATGCCATCGGCCGCTTCGGCCGGGATGCCGTGAATGGCATCGCCCTTGCGCGGCGTGCCGGGGTAGCCCGCCGCCGCGACGACCACGCCGAGTGCGACGCGGCGATCCCAGTGCAGCTCGACCTCGTCGAGCGTTCCATCGGTGGCGTGCGCGAACAGGTCGAACAGATCGCTTTTCAGGCGCATCAGGATCGGCTGCGTTTCCGGGTCGCCCAGGCGACAGTTGAATTCGACCGTGCGTGGCTGGCCGTGCGCGTCGATCATCAGGCCGGCATACAGGAAGCCGGTGAACGGCACGCCGTCTTTCGCCATGCCTTCGATGGTCGGCAGGATGATTTCCTGCATCGCCTTGGCATGCACATTGGGCGTGACCACCGGCGCCGGCGAATACGCGCCCATGCCACCGGTGTTCGGGCCCTCGTCGCCGTCGAGCAGGCGCTTGTGGTCCTGGCTGGTGGCGAGCGACACCACGTTTTTGCCGTCGCACATCACGATGAAGCTGGCCTCTTCGCCCTCGAGAAACTGCTCGATGACGACGCGCGGCACATCGTTGTGTTTCACGTCGAGGCTGGCACCGCTGGCATCGGTGCCCAGCATCCAGTCGATCGCTTCATGGGCCTGCGTCAGCGTGGTGGCCACCACCACGCCCTTGCCGGCGGCCAGGCCATCGGCCTTGATGACGATGGGCGCGCCCTGCTGGTTGACGTAGGCGTGGGCCTGCGCGATGTCGGTGAAGGTTTCGTAGGCAGCGGTCGGGATCTGGTGCCGCTTCATGAAGGCCTTGGCAAAGGCCTTCGAGCTTTCGAGCTGCGCCGCCGCCTTGGTGGGGCCGAAGATGCGCAGCCCGCGGGCACGGAAAAAATCGACGATGCCGCCGGCGAGTGGCCCTTCGGGCCCGACCACCGTCAGCGCGATCTTTTCGCGCTCGGCGAACTCGGCGAGGTCGTTGAAGTCGGTCAGCGGCAGGTTGTGCAGCCTGTGGTCACTGGCGGTGCCACCATTGCCGGGCGCGACATAGACCGTCTGCACCTTGGTCGATTGCAGCAGTTTCCAGGCGATCGCATGTTCGCGTCCGCCGGAGCCGATCACGAGGACTTTCATTCGGACAGCTCGGCGTTGTGGAACACCGCCTGCGCATCGTCCAGGTCTTCCATCGCATCGAGCAGTTTCTGCATGCGGATCGCATCTTCACCGGTGATTTCCACCGTGTTCTCGGCACGCATCGTCACTTCAGCCACCTCGGGTTTCAGGCCGGCCGCTTCGAGCGCCGACTTGATGGATTCGAATTCCTGCGGCGCGGTGATGACCTCGATCGAGCCATCATCGCCCGTCACGACGTCGTCGGCACCGGCCTCCAGCGCCACCTCCATCACCTTGTCTTCACTGGTGCCGGGCGCAAAGACCAGCTGCCCGCAGTGCTTGAACTGGAAGGCCACCGACCCTTCGGTGCCCATGTTGCCGCCGTACTTGCTGAATACATGCCGCACTTCGGCCACGGTGCGCACCTTGTTGTCAGTCATGGTGTCGATGATGACGGCCGCACCGCCGATGCCATAGCCCTCGTAGCGGATCTCTTCGTAGCTGACGCCTTCGAGGTTGCCGGTGGCCTTGTCGATGTTCTTCTTGACGGTGTCGGCCGGCATGTTGGCGGCCTTGGCCTTGTCGACCGCCAGCCGCAACCGCGGGTTCAGCGCCAGATCGGCGCCGCCCAGGCGTGCCGCCACCGTGATCTCACGGATGATGCGCGTCCAGATGCGGCCGCGCTTTTCGTCCTGGCGACCCTTGCGGTGCTGGATATTGGCCCACTTGGAATGTCCGGCCATGAAATGGCGCCTCCTGCACAGGCTTCGCCGTACCGCGGCCTGCCGTGTTTTGTTGGATAGACTGCGATTTTACGTGCCCGCCCTGGCGCTTCTGTGCGCTGGCTCACGTTCCGTCCCCGACCTACTGGAGCAGCCCCATGGCCGAGCCGATCCTGGTTGCCAAGCATGGCGACACCGAGTGCTTCCTGTTGCCTGCGCTGGCCAACCGCCACGGGCTGATCACCGGCGCCACCGGCACCGGCAAGACGATCACGCTGCAGACCCTGGCCGAGAACTTCAGCCTGATCGGCGTGCCGGTCTTCATGGCCGACGTGAAAGGCGACCTGACCGGCATCACGCAGGCCGGCAAGATCAGCGACAAGCTGGCGGCGGTGCTCAAGGAGCGTGGCCTGGCCACACCGGTCTCGGCCGCCTGCCCGGCGACGCTGTGGGACGTCTTCGCGGGTGACGCCAAAGCGGACAAAAAGGCCCAGGGTCACCCGGTGCGCGCGACCGTCAGCGACATGGGCCCGCTGATGCTGGCGCGGATGCTGGCGCTCAATGAAACGCAGCAGGGCGTGCTGAGCCTGGTGTTCAAGATCGCCGACGACAACGGCCTGCTGCTGCTCGACCTGAAAGACCTGCGCGCAATGCTGCAGCACGTGGGCGAGAACGCGAGCCAGTTCACCACCGAATACGGCAACGTCAGCGCCGCCAGCGTCGGCGCGATCCAGCGCGGCCTGCTGCAAATCGAGGAACAAGGCGGCGACCGATTCTTCGGCGAACCGATGCTCAACATCGCCGACTTCATGCAGACCGAGGGCGGCAAGGGCGTGATCAACATCCTGGCCGCCGACCAGCTGATGAACAGCCCGCGGCTGTACTCGACCTTCCTGCTGTGGATGCTCTCCGAGCTGTTCGAGCAGTTGCCCGAGGTGGGCGATCTGGAGCAGCCCAAGCTGGTGTTCTTCTTCGACGAGGCGCACCTGCTGTTCAAGGAGGCGCCCGCCGCGCTGGTGGAGCGCATCGAGTTGGTGGTGCGCCTCGTGCGCAGCAAGGGTGTGGGCGTCTATTTCGTGACGCAAAACCCGCTGGACATTCCCGACACGGTGCTGGCCCAGCTCGGCAACCGGGTGCAGCACGCGCTGCGCGCCTTCACGCCACGGGACCAGAAGGCCGTCAAGGCGGCCGCCAGCACGATGCGTGCAAAGCCTGGCCTGGACATCGAAACCGCCATCACCGAGCTGGCCGTGGGCGAAGCGCTGGTGAGCTTCCTCGACACCAAGGGCCGCCCGAGCATCACCGAGCGGGTGTACGTGCTGCCCCCCGGCAGCCAGATCGGGCCGATCACGCCGCAACAGCGGCAGGCGCTGATCGCCAACTCGCTGGTGGCCGGGGTGTACGAGAAAGCGGTCGACCGGGAATCGGCCTACGAAAAGATCAAGGGGCGAGCCAACGCAGCCGCCGCAGAGGCGCAAGCAACGGCTCAACCGGCTCCAACCGCTGCAGGCAAGGCCGAGGCACCTGCCGAAGCCGGTGGTGGTGGCGGCGGCATGTTCGGCGGCCTGAGCGACATGCTGTTCGGCAGCACCGGCCCGCGCGGCGGCGTGCGCGAAGGGCTGGCGCAGTCGATGGCCAAATCGGCGGTGCGCACCATGGGCACCACCGTCGGCCGCGAAATCATCCGTGGCGTGCTGGGCAGTCTGCTCGGGGGGCGTCGGCGATGAATTTGATCAAGCGGTTGCTGGTGGCCATCGTGGTGTCGGCCACGCTGGCCCTGGCAGCAGGGCGGCTGGGCTGGCTAGAGGGCCCGGTGCCGAACGATCTGGGCGTCACGGAAGGCCGTTTGAAACCCCCCGCGCGTGTGCCGAACAGCGTGTCCAGCCAGGCCGATCCCGCCAGCAAGGCGTTCATCGAGCCGCTGCAGGCGAAGTTCGGTGACCGCGATGGCCGCGCCACACTGGCGGCCCTGCAGACCATCGTGCAGGCCATGCCGGGGGCCGAGGTCGTCAAGTCCGACGGCCCCTATCTCTATGCGCAATTCACCAGCATGTGGTTTCGGTTCGTCGATGACACCGAGTTCTGGTTCGACGCAGGCGCAGGCGTCGTCCACGTGCGTTCGGCCTCGCGGCTGGGCGAGAGCGACCTGGGCGTCAACCGCGCCCGCATCGAATCGATACGGGCGCAGCTGGCCGCCTCGCCCTGACGGGTCGGTTCCCCCGCCAGGCGCACGCTGGCTTCAACGACGATGGCCGCGGTCGTCGCGGCGATCATCGCGGCGGTCGTCTCGGTCATCACGGTGATCGCGCCGATCATCGCGGTCGTAGTGTCCGCGGCCATGGCGGTGATCCCAGCGGTCACGTCCTGCATGGGCGTAGCGGTGCGGTACATACCCGTACGGCGCATAAACGTACGGCCGCTGATAGACGACGCGCGGGGGCGGCGCATACACCACCGGCGGCGCAACGTAGACGCGCGGCGCGTAACGGTGACCGCGGTCGTGCCCGTAGCCATTGGAAATCACGGCGCCAATGTATGGGTCGCCGATCGAAACCGACCAGTTGATGTTGTCGCGCGCCTGGGCAACGCCGACGCTGGACAAGGCGATCGCCGCCGCAGCGGCCAGGAACAGTTGCTTCTTCATCGTGAGGCTCCTTGCACACCGATGTGGTGTGTGCGTCTACAACGCGGGCCGCAGTGACCGTCGTTGACCCTGCGTGTGTGAAGGCAGGTAAAGACATGTGAAGCGACGCAGCACCGAAGCGCCCGAAAGCCGCTGGGCTGCAGCGACTGCGATGGGTGACAAGGGATAATTCCGCATGACCGCACCGACCCGCCCACCCCTGCCCGACGACGCCAAGACCAGTAACTTCTTGCGACAGGTGATCGAGCGCGATCTGGCCCAGGGCACCTACGCTGGCCGCACGTTTGCAGGCACACCGGGCGACGCGGCGCACCACGCCACCGGCCCGCTGGACCCCGCGCGCATCCGCACCCGTTTTCCGCCTGAGCCCAACGGCTACCTGCACATCGGCCACGCGAAAAGCATCTGCCTGAACTTCGGCCTGGCGCGCGACTACGGCGGCGTGTGCCACATGCGCTTCGATGACACCAACCCCGAGAAGGAAGAGCAGGAGTACGTCGACTCGATCCTCGACGCGGTGAAGTGGCTGGGCTTCGGCTGGGAGACGCCGGATCCGCTGAACCCCGGCGCCACGCGCAGCCACCTGTACTACGCCAGCAACTACTTCGACTTCATGTACCGCGCCGCCGAGGCGCTGATCAACGCCGGCCACGCCTACGTCGACGAGCAGACGCCCGAACAGATGCGCGCCAACCGCGGCGACTTCACCACGCCCGGCACCGACAGCCCGTTTCGGACCCGCACGCCGGCGGAAAACCTGGCCCGATTCCGCGAGATGCGCGACGGCAAGTTGGCCGATGGCGCGGCGGTGCTGCGCGCGAAGATCGACATGGCCTCGCCCAACATCAACCTGCGCGACCCGGCGATCTACCGCATCAAGCGCGCCACGCACCACAACACCGGCGACACCTGGTGCATCTACCCGATGTACACCTACGCGCACCCGATCGAGGACGCGCTGGAAAACATCACCCACAGCATCTGCACGCTCGAGTTCGAAGACCAGCGCCCCTTCTACGACTGGCTGCTCGACACGCTGTGCGCGCTGGGCTTGACCAAGCAGCCACGCCCGCACCAGTACGAGTTCGCGCGGCTCAACATCACCTACATCGTCACCAGCAAGCGCAAGCTCAAGCAGCTGGTCGACGAAGGGCATGTGCAAGGCTGGGACGATCCGCGCATGCCCACCATCGTGGGATTGCGGCGGCGCGGCTACACCCCCGAGAGCCTGCAGCTGCTGGCCGAGCGCAGCGGCGTCAGCAAGGCGGGCGGCTGGCTCGACTACTCGGCCATCGACATCGCGCTGCGCGACGACCTCGACCCGAAAGCCGCGCGTGCCTGCGCCGTGCTCGACCCGCTGAAGCTCAAGCTGACCAACTTTGCAGACGTGTTCGGCAACGCCGCACACCAAGAGCCCTGCCACGCCCCGGTGCATCCGGGCCACCCCGAACGCGGCCAGCGCGACTTCGTGCTGACCCACGAGGTGTGGATCGAGCGCGAGGACTTCATGGAGGAGCCCAGCAAGGGCTTCTTCCGCCTGAGCCCGCCGCGCGTGGATGCCGCAGGCGTTGCGCAGCCCGGCAGCAAGGCACGGCTGAAATACGGCTACGTGATCGAGTGCACCGGTTGCGAGAAGGACGAGCAAGGCCGCATCACGGCCGTGCTGGCCACGCTGGTGCCCGACACCAAGAGCGGCACGCCGGGCGCCGATGCGGTGAAGGTCAAGGGCGTGATCACCTGGGTGAGCGTGGCCACAGGCATTGCGGCCGAGGTGCGGCTGTACGACCGGCTGTTCACCGAGGCCCAGCCCGATGCCGGCGGCCGCGATTTCCTGAGCGTGCTGAACCCGAACAGCAAGACCACGGTGACCGCCTACCTCGAGTCGTCACTGGCTTCGGCTCAGGCGGAGGACAGGTTCCAGTTCGAGCGCCACGGCTACTTCGTCGCGGACCGCAAGGACCACACCGTTGCGCGCCCGGTGTTCAACCGGACCACGACGCTGAAGGACACCTGGGCGAAGGGGTGATGCGGGGAGCGGGGTGTGCTTGAAGTCAGGCGACCCGGCGACGCGAGATTCTGCGGCGCGCCTCGTTTCGGCGTACCCGCCAGCCCAACGCGCCCAGCCCTGCCAGTGTCATCCAGGCGGTCCCCGCCTCGGGCACCGGTGCAGCCGTGCCATAAAGGAATTGCGCACCGGCGATGTCGTCCTCACGCAGTTGCTGGGTAATGTGGTCCAGGTTGCTGCAGTTTTCCGTGGGGTAGCCGCACATCACAGCACTGGCATCACTCGTGTGCAGCAAGCCCAGCGTGTGACCGATCTCGTGCAAGGCCAGGCCGTTGATGTCGTTCATGTAGTAGCCGCCGCCGGCGGGATACAGCTGCAGCTCCGAGCCTTCAGGACCACTGGCCAGCTGGAAACCCACCTCGGTGTTGAACAGCAGTTCGCCTGAACCTGTACCTCCATTGGGTGGCGGCGAATAGCCCACCGCGGCGGAAAACGAATTGCTGAAGCTGAAGGCTCCGACACGGATCATCGGGCTGGTGGCCGCCGGGTCATTGATCGGCAAACCGGAACTGTCGGTACCGACGAACTGGAAACTCACATTCGCCACGGCAGACCATTTGTCAAACGCCGCTTGCAACGTGGATTGCAAACTGAGCAGGCTGATGCTGCTGGTGTCGTTGCTGTTGGCCGGGTCGGCGTAGAAATTGGGCAGAGTGAGCGTGCTGACCCCCGGGCAGGCATCTCCGCAGTACGTGCTACCCGGCGTGCCTGCTGCCATGAACCCCCACGTCACAACCCCTCCTGGCGTGCCGGCGGCCAAGGAGGCGCCCCACTTGTTGTAGTTGTCGCCGCCTTCGGGAATGACGGTGTAGGCCTGCGCGGCGGTGGCACAGATGAACCAGGCGGCGGCGACCATGCCCGAGCGGGTGTTGCGGATGAGGGGGGACGACATACGGAATCTCCAAGCGATAGAACTGAGATGGTGTGCCCGAGGTACGCCTTGGTGTCGCCTCGGCAGGGCCGTCCAGCGGCTAGCCGAATTATCGCAGGTTCGCAAACAGGCCGCAAGCGGTCACCCCGGGGATGGGGGGTGGCTGACCGCCACGACCACACCCGCCGCGCGCCCGGTGTTCAACCGGACCGCGACGCTGAAGGACACCTGGGCGAAGGGCTGATGCGGCGATTGGATGTGCTTGGCCGCGCTGCGCACTGACAATCGCACCATGACCTATCTTCTGCCACAGCATCCCTTCTCGTTGTCAGCCTGGACCCGAGCAACGTTCAGCCTGGTCTTGATCCTGGGGCTGTCCGCCACTCTGATCACCGGCACCGCACAGGCGCAGACCGGCACGCCGCCCCCCTTGGCCACCGTGGCCAGCGTGGACCTGGATCGCTACGTGGGCCGCTGGTACGAGATCGCGCGGTTTCCCAACCGCTTCCAGAAGGACTGCAGCGGCCCGGCCACCGCCGACTACGCGCTGCAGGCGAATGGCCGCGTGCAGGTGACCAACCGCTGCCCGCTGGCAGACGGCAAGACCGACGAGGCTCTCGGCGAGGCGCGACGCATCGGCGGCCCGGGCTCGCCGAAGCTGGAAGTGCGTTTCGCGCCCGCCTGGCTGTCGTGGCTGCCCATGGTCTGGGGCAACTACTGGGTGATCGACCTCGATCCCGCGTACACCCTGGCCGCGGTGAGCGAGCCGACACGCGAGTACCTGTGGGTGCTGGCGCGCCAGCCGCAGGTGGATGCGGCGAGTTGGGATGCACTGATGGTGCGTCTGCGTGCACAGGGCTTCGACCTCTCGAAGCTTCAGAAAGCGGGCGGCGGCAGCCCGCCTTGAATCAGGCTTTGGCGCAGACCACTAAGGACACCTCGGCGCAAGACCAGAGCGGCGAAGCTTCCAGCCGAACACGCCCAGCCCGGCCAACATCAGCGCCCACGTGCCGGGCTCCGGAACAGGGGTCGTCAAATCGATACCTGGCAGCGACTTGATGGTCCAGCCGGTCACCGGATTGCCTTGGGCATCGAGCACTGCGCTGATGCCGCCCCATCGCAAGGTGTGGGAGAAATCGGCAGTGCCTTCGTGATCGACGGATTGCCCCCAGCCTGCGTTGCCGCCGACCTTGGCATAAGTCGTTGCGCTCAGGGTGTACGAACTCCAGGATCCGAACTGGAAGGGGATGCTCACGTTCCAGGTGCCGGCAACGCCGTTGCCCTTGACCACTGTGCCTTGGAAATCGCTTGAGACATCACGGCATTGTTGAGCGATGGTGGTGCAGTCCGGGTTCGTGCTGAGACCCGTCGCATTGAAGCCCACCCACGCCCTGCCATCCGTGATCGCGAAGGTCACGGGGTTATAGAAACCCGTGTCCAGCGTCACATCGCCCGTCACGATGAGCGGCACGATCATCGAGCCGGTGGTGCCGGTCAGCGCAGCATTGGGAGACGGGATCAAAAACGGAACCGTCACCGAGGCGTCGGCACTGGCCAGCCCACCCACGCCATACGTGCCCTGATCGATGGAAGCGACATGGCGCGCCGACGAAAACAGCGAAATCTGTTTGGCATCCACGGAGCCGAAAGCCGTCGCGTAGTGATCGGACGAATAGACGCTGGAACTCCCCGGCGGCGACATCGTGTGATCCTCTGCCTGAAGACTGCCCTGTAGCAGCGTGCCTGGAATCGTCTCGCTGAAGGACTTCTGGTCGTGGTACGCGTTGACGAACAGATTGAGGGTCACCTGGCCTTGCTGCGCAGAGGCAGCGGACGAGGCCAACGTGGCGAGGACAAGGGTAACGGCACGGATATCCATATCGATACATCTCCGAATGTGATTGCCAAGCTTCGCCGCCTGCCCATGCCGGCCAAGGCGTACCGGACCGTCAGACAGAAACACGACTTTACGACCACTGCATGCCGTCCGGTACATCACGCCACCGGCCCGCTCACCCCCTGGTTGAGGGGGTCATGCATCGCCGCGGCCACCAGCGCCTGCATCCTTCCCGACGCTCTAGGGCAATACCGTTCCCGAACTGCCGCGGGTGGACTCCGGCGTTGCCATGCGGGCCGACTTGAACAAGGCGACGGTTTCCTCCACGAGTTGATCGACCGTCAAGGCAGCAGTGAGGCGCACGGTGGCGACAAACGTCTCTTTTCCGTTGGTGATGAAGTGCACCACCGTGTGATCGATACGCTCCTGCCCCGGCACGCGCGTTTTCACGACGAGGTACGAGCCCAGCAAGCCCGAGGTGATCGGGTAATCGCTGCGCTTGGCAGCCTCGGCATTGATCCCAGCCGTGCGCAGGTCATTCAGCAACGCCCGGTAATAGGGCTGCGCCTCGGTCGCACCGTCGAGCGGCTTGTCGACGTTGATGAAGTACCGCAGCGTGTCGCCTTCCCAGGCTGCCAACACCTGCTTCTCCCGCCCTTCGCGGGTGATGGTTTGCACCGTCATGTCCACGCCTTCGGGCGCATCGATGGCCAGACCCTCGGGAAGCACCAGGGCCTGGCTGGAGGCCACCAGCCCCCACGCCAGCAACGCAGCAATCAGGAGGCGGCGCGCGAACATGGGCACTGTCTCAGCCGCGCAGGCCGCTTTCGCCCGGGTGCTCGGGCATCACCACCGGCGTGGCCGGCTTCCAGCCCTTCTTGCGGTGCTCGGCCACCACGTTGGTGTAGATGCCGCCGCGCACGTACCAGCGCGCGGTGATGCGGGCGTAGCGTGGCTGCGTGACGGCCACGATCTTCGTCAGGATGTCGTTGGTGACCTTCTCGTGGAAGGCCCCCTCGTTGCGGAAGCTCCACATGTACATCTTCAGGCTCTTGAGCTCCACGCACAGCTGGTCGGCCACCATGTCGATGACGAAGTGCGCGTAGTCGGGCTGGCCGGTCAGCGGGCACAGGCAGGTGAACTCCGGGATCTGGAACTGGATCGCGTAATCGCGTTCCGGCGCCGGATTGGGAAACACATGCAGGTCTTTCGACGGCGCGGTCGGCGGGTTGATCGGCGCGGCGCGCTGCTTCGCAGGCTCGGGTTTGATCGCTTTGGTGTGTCGCGGCATGGCAGGAACTCGTTGAGAAGAAGTCAGGGGATGCCCACGGTCTTGTGCGTCTGCACGCTGAGCCGCCATTGCGGGTGCGCCAGACAGTAATCGATGGCCAGCCGGGTGTTGCGGCGCTGTTCCAGGCCGTCCATCGGCTGCAGAAAAAAGAGTTCGAAGTCGAGCCCCG
>LNFM01011022.1_pt1 | contig 12463 bp, 10 predicted proteins | sample 596031 | NCBI WGS metagenome assembly LNFM01 (sample SAMN04254537, study PRJNA301005) | activated carbon metagenome | isolation source: dual media filters at the Ann Arbor, Michigan drinking water treatment plant | place: USA: Ann Arbor
CTACAGTTGCTAAAACAATTGGTTCTCTTGCTGAGCTGGCGGCAGCAACACCTATTGCAAGACTTGAAATAGATATTATTCCATCATTTGCACCCAAAACAGCTGCCCGTAGCCAGTTGCTTCTATGTATGTAATGACTGTCTAAATAATTATCAATAGTTAGCATTGTTATTTATTTGTTGGCCCTGAAATTACATCATAAATAGCAAAATGGTAGTCTTGGGAGGGTATATGCTTTGTTTCCCTATGGAATACTATCAATAATCAATTAAAAGTTGATGCTTTGTGCATCGTTGACAACGATGGACTGAAAACATATTTACAGCCTAGTTGAGGCTGATGGTTAGTAGCAGACTAACCACAACCATTCAGCATTTTTTTATTTTTGGAACACTACGAACAACGGGGCAGCAACTATACAAGCTATTTTCATAAAGCCCTTATTGAATTAAAATCAATTAATTGGTAAGATAATTGTAGCTTACTATGTAACCCTTTGCCAAGCTTCGATTAAACTCAATAAACATACCTTACAATGACTTATTACATTAAAAGGATGATGCCCTTTGCATTGTTCCTCCTCGTCCTTACTTCTTCCTGTTCGGAATCAAAAACCAATAACCTGGAAAAAATCGAAATCGAGAGGATGGATTCCATTTCCAACGCTGTAAAAATAAATGCTGATAAACTGGAAGAGCAGACTAAAAAAGTGGAACAGTCTCTTGAAAAACTGGACAAGGAATTTGAAGATAAAAATTAAAAAAAATAGTATGAAAAAACAACTTAACAGATTGGGCTTTTCTTTGTTAATACTATCCGCCGTAGCATATGTGGCATTTACTCCACAGGAAAAAGATAAACCCAACCAAAAAAAGCAGGAGCAAAATAAAGGCCGGAAAGAGGAAAAGAATAACCAGGGCAAGAATGATGTAAAAAATAATAAAGGCAATAATGAGGCCCGGGATAATGAAAATGATCAGGAGAGAGACGGTAAGGACAACAAGGGTAAGAATCATGACAACAAGGATAATGGTAACCACGACAGGGATTATTCATATAATTGGGACCGTGAAACTTTTAAAGAAAGGAATAAAATAAGAAACAAGGATAAGGTTACTATCTGTCATAAATTTAACAGGAATAATGAGCAGGCTGTTACCATCAGCGTTTCTTCGAATGCACTGCAGGCACATATGAGTCACGGGGATGTAATGGGTGATTGCCCTGCTGTTACTGATAACCGGTATAGCGATATTTTCAGACGGAAAAGAAATGATTATTATAATAATTTGCAGCAAGGCCAGGAGCAAGTAGTATACAGCCAGTCTATATTAGACTATGCGTTGAGCAGGTTGACAAATTCCCGTTCACAGTTAGCTACCTACCAAAACAATAATATGCCCCAGGCTGATATAGAACGAAAGCAGGCTACCGTTTTAGAGCTGGAGCAAAATGTAAGCTTATTGGAAACACTAGTTGGTACAGCTGTTAATCTCCTTGTGAATAAATTACAATAACTGGTAAAGCAGCTATTGTTGATCTATACTATCAGCAGAAAGGCTTCAACCACGATATGATTTTTTTGGGGAACATTTGCCGGGGCGGAAAATATTATTTTGTCCATGGTGGTTTAAATTCATAAGTGGCGTTATTCTTCCTTACTAATTGATCAATTTTAAAACAGGCAAAAACTACGAAGGCAAAAAACAAAATCAGAAAAACAATGGTCAACGTTTCGTATTTGTTGCCGGGTAGGGCATATTTTTCAGGCTGCCCGGGCAGGTAATAAACTTCAAGTGTATTACCACCCCTGTATTTACCCGGTTTGGTCGTAAGTTGCCCCGACCTGTACTGGTTGGCCCCGTTTGGCAGGTACCAGAAAACAACCCTATCAAAATTAGCTCCCTTGTACATTCTTCTTCTAATCACCTGCTTCACTTCGGCAGTGGTCCTTGTGCCTTCTGAAAGAACTTTACGGTAGTGTTTTCGCTTTATTACAAAACGAATCATGGGCAATGCGCCAAGTGCAATAAGTAGTATATAAATGATGACCATAGCTTGTTTTTAGTAGCAGCTTTTTTCCCACTTCTTCAGAAGACCTGCCAAAGCGGAAATTTACTTGACCGAGAAGTTTCGGGGTCGTTCATTCGTGCTGCAATAGATTTCGAATACTTTTTTCGTGTCGGGCTTGCTCAAAATAATAAGCGTAGGCATATTGAAGTTCTCTTTACCGGTTGCTTCACTTTTTTTCATAATAAAAAGATCAGAGACCTGCCCTTGAGTGTTTATGCTCCTGGTTACAGAGTGGTAATAGTATTTCTCAGTATAATTTTTTGAAAATTGAACGGTAAATAGTTTATTAACTGTATCAAGCTTCAACGTGACATTGGTCAGTACTTTCACATTTGTTAAGCTGTCCCACTTGCCTGATAAAACGCCTTTCACAATATCATAGTTTTTAGTAAGAGTGAAAACAGGGCCGTTCGAGAATGATTGTGAAAAGCAAGAAACGCTGAATAGCAGAACTAAACCCAATAGATTTTTCTTCATACAGTTTTGTTTGGTAGCCTTATAAATATACATAAATATTTCTTCCACCCGGTACTGTGCTTAGTGAGATTCTTATGCGTAAAGAATATGCTTTACTTATTTCTGGTTGGTGGAAGAAAACACTAACCACGCCGTGGGGGCATTTTATTTTTGGGAGACACGAACCAAGGCGAAGGGTATCATTTACATAAATAAAATAGCAGGCATATTTATTAAGTCTTCCTACCAATGTAGATGGTCTTCCAACTGATGTAAGAGGCCTTCCGACTAATGTGAGAAAGCTTCCGACTGGTGTAAGCAAGCTTCCGACAAATGTAGGAGGTCTTCCGACTGGTGTAAGAGGCCTTCCGACTAATGTAAGAAGGCTTCCAACTGATGTAAGAAGTCTTCCGACGGGTGTAAACAAGCTTCCAACAAATGTAAGAGGTGTTCCAATTGATGTAAGAAAGCTTCCAGCTAATATAAGTAGACTTCCAACCGATGTAAGATGGCTTCCAACCAGCAAATGGCTCTTGTCTCCGTCATGACAATATGTTTGTTATGTTTAAAATGGCCGTTGCGTGACTATAAAATGGTTGTTTTATTATGTTGCAAGTCGTGGCAGGGTTTGCAGATGGAGGCAAGCCATTCTATTGGTTCTTTTCCGATGTTCTTTTTTGCATATCTCTTGTGATGTACCTGTGTGGCACGGGCACCACAGTACACACATTTCCAATTATCTCTTTTTAGCACAACATAGCGTTTGCGTTGCCATGCATCTGACTTAAGATATTCGTTGTTGTAATAGTCACGGCGGCGTTTACGTTTTATTTCGAAACCCCAACGATCTACTGCAAATGCTACTACTCCAAGAATTATTATGATCAAACCAGAGTTCATAATCAGCTATCTCGTTTGTAAATAGTTGTATAGTTTGTCGCAAAGGCAGGAAAGATGATCTTGACATCCCACTCTTTATCAATTTCAGGAAATTCTTCTTTCGTTTTCCTGATGAATAAGTGCCAACCGGGTAACTCTTCGCTAATAGTTATATGCTTATCGCCATACACTATTTCCATATCAATCCTGTCGGTAGTGAACAGGTCTGTTTTGTAAGCATTTAATTCTGTAATATCCTTCCATTGGATCGTTTCTTTAATGTCTTCATACGTTATAGTAAATCCCGTTTCGTCATACGAAAATGCACCGGTTTCATTGTATTGTTCTTCAAACGTCTTTCCCGAATTACTATTCTTTATATGCCGCCCGAGCTGTAAAGCAGTGAGTATCTTTTGCAGAAAATTCATGAGTTGTAAAACTAAAAAATAAAATGCAGTTTTTCGTTTGACGGCTTTTGGCAAAGCCGGTGCTTAGTCGCAGACTAAGCATAACAACCCTAATGTTTTTATTTTGATTATTGCAGGGAAGACTACGGAGAACGGGGAGATTGCAATTATGATTATTATTTGTTATAAGTCTCTGCTAAATTAGTTATCTCTAAATAATGTTTTGTAAGTAAGGGGTCTTCGACTTTTTGAAGATATTCAGAAATTTTTTTTCTTGCCAATTCTACTTTAGAAATTTTTTCAAAATAGTACTTTGTAGGATACTCACTCACCCATCTGGGATTAAAATTATGATAATCGAAATTTTCCATATCCAATAGCCAGTCATAGTAAGGATCGAATCCTCTTAAATGAGAAAATTTTTCATTTCTTAAGTCAATGCCATGCTTAAAGCAAATATTTATTATAGCACCTAATCTGAAATCCCGGTTTAATTCATCTTTAGAGTAATAGCCAGTGAAAGATGGTCTAGAGGTTATTGGCTTCTGAAGATTAATTAATTGGGTAAAAAAAACTTCGTCTATTTTAATTATATCGTAAATAACCGAAAGGTAATAAAGCCGCCAATCAAATTTCTGATTTAGCAAGTCAAAAATTTTATTTTGAATGCTTTCTTTCGCATCTGCGTTCTCGGCAATTTTATAAAAAGGGATTAGTATCGATGAGTCGTGTTTGCGGTTGCATATAGGGCAATTGTCATTAATGAAAGTAAAAATTATATTCAATGAATCAGAAGTAAGCTGAATGCCTGTATTTTCATTCTGCAGGCAAATGGTTATAGCTTCTAAAAAATCTTCATCGTGAAAATTCGGAGAAATATATATGAGATTAAAATATTGTTCTAGGATTTCTGTTCCAAATTTGATTTTCTTTTTAATTAAAAACCTGTTTACGAATTTTACCTCGTTTCGAAAATTGAATATTTGTCGTTTAGTAAAAAAAGTATAAAGTAATGAAGCTATCTCTTTATCATCTTCTTCTGATAATTCCAAAAATGAAGCAAGTGTTATTATATTACCGAAAATTCTACGAAATTTATCAGTAAAATAATAGCCTGGATTTAACTCCAAGTTTTTAATTAGTGACTCATAAGACTTAAAGAAATTTCTAGCCAAATCCATAAACCCATCCTCTAGCAACGAATTGTGGGAATACTTTATAGATTTTAGAGAGTAACGATTACAGTATTTAATAATTGAATCAGGTTTACAGTATAAGATTAATGCTTTGATAATCCAATCATCAAAGACCTCCAATCTGCTGTATATAGAACTGTGTATGGAGTGTGATATAATAATTGATTCTGTAAAAATTTCGTTGATATGAGCTACTTCAGAGCCAAACTCATTTATAATTTTATTGTCATTCAAAAATGATAATAACATTGCATGATTAGCATATATAGTCCAAATAAAAGAATTTGAACCTCTTCCTCCATTTTGTAACATAAAATAGAAGTCACGAAGCTTTCCACCGTCTTCTAGAATTACCTCTTGACGATCTATCATAAAACGTCCTTCTTTAATCCATTTTGTGAGTTTAGTGTCATTATAGAAAATTGTGGAGTCTGATTCAAATTCTTTCCGAACTTTCTTTAACCTTTTCACCAAATCTAAATCAGGTTTTTCTTCGGAAAACTGATATTTTACGAAGGGTTCTAGTTTTGATAAATTGTATTGATATATAAATAACTTTGAATTATTTACAATAGATTTTTCTTTTTTTTCAAGGAGCTTTAAATAAATCCTAGCGGCTTGGTTGTAATTGCCAAATTCATAGTTAAGAAAAGCAGTTTTTTCGATAGATTCCTCATCTTCAAGTGAGTTAGAAAGTGATTCCCATGCTTTGTCAAATTGAAGATTGATAAGATAATTATCAGGAAAATTAGTGTCAGGATATAAAAAGTATCTTATTTCTTTTCTAGTTTGCTCGCCATTTAATTCAATATTAAATACAAGGTTGTTATTTAAACAGGTAAGTATAAAGAGTGTTTTTTCTATGTGGTTTTCTACGCCTTCGACTAAATGAAGGTCTGTGAACTCAACTTTTTTGTTTTCTGAAATTTTTAGAGATTTAAAAAAGCCAAATAATTCTGCGTTATCAGTGTACAAGCAAAACAAGTTGTATTCGAAGTAAGCTTTTGGCGTTATTTTAAAAGGGTATTTATTGGCCCATATATAGTGAGGGAGTGTTTGAAAAACAGAAAATCGTTCTTTAAGAAATGTGTAAAGTTGGTCTATTATTTTATCATCTTTATTTACTTGTGGGGCTAAAAAAAAGTCAGCAGATTTAGAGTCTTCTTTAGCGAATTCAATTTTATTTGGAAGTCCATTATTTATTAATGTTTCTATTAAAGTTTTTATTTCTTTAAAATAAATTATATTGAGTCCACTGAATTCATCTAAAATATCTGGATGAATTTCGTGGGTGCCATTTCTGTTTATTGCAAAGTCATTAATATTTTCTGAAACAAAGTAGAATTCAACTAGGTTATTAGTTTGGATAAACTCTAACGAACTAAATATAATAGATGCATCTTCTGAGCTGTTAATTTTATTTATAAAGGGTGCTTTTTTATTCTTTTGATGTTTTCTTGAAATTATAATCACATTTTCTGATTCAGGAATAAAAACAGAATCGTTTAATAACTTGTCAATTATTTCTACTTGAGTTTGTAGTTTGTCAATGGCACTCTGCGAATCAATTGCTTTAAGAAGAGTTTCGTTGCCTTCTGTTAATAGGGTTAGGGTTTTTTTTTGTTTTTCAACTGCTTTAATTATAGATGCTAATTCTTTTTCTCGATGTCTCTCCCATTCTGATTTTAATGCTTCTGGATAAAGTAAAGTAACATGCCCACTTTTAACCCACTCATTAATTTGAACTAGGCTTGGACTAACTTCATTTTTAGAAACCATTTGTTTCCAAACACAAGTATCAATTAATAAATGAATCATTTTACAATCGCAGTTATGCTAGTTTCTTTAATTCTTGATAAATAGAAATAAGGTTCTCTAATTTAAGAAAGGACTAAGATAAGCACTGAAACTTCGCAAATGATCATCCGTGTTACTACTGTTGAAGAGTGCGACGCAAGGGACGATGCCCAATGAACGGGACGCTGGCTCCCCAAAAATTGCTTTTACTGCCTTACCTTTGCCGCCATTTATGAAATATCACAACGAAATAGCACGTCGGAAGACATTTGCCATTATCTCTCACCCGGATGCGGGTAAAACGACACTGACAGAAAAGTTCCTGCTGTTTGGCGGTGCCATACAGGTGGCGGGTGCGGTAAAGAGCAATAAGATAAAGAAACATGCTACCAGCGACTTTATGGAGATAGAACGCCAAAGAGGTATATCGGTGGCTACATCGGTGATGAGTTTTGAATATAATAATGTACTGATAAACCTGCTGGATACTCCCGGTCACAAGGATTTTGCGGAGGATACTTACCGTACGCTAACAGCGGTGGATAGTGTGATACTGGTGATAGATAGTGTGAACGGGGTGGAGGCACAAACCCGCCGGTTGATGGAAGTGTGCCGGATGCGGGATACTCCGGTGATAGTTTTTGTGAATAAAATGGACCGGGATGGTAAGAACCGCTTTGACCTGCTGGAAGAAGTGGAAAAGGAATTGAGCCTTGCCCTGCACCCGATGACCTGGCCGATAAGCAGTGGTAAAGAATTTAAAGGCGTTTATAATTTGCATGATAAGAATTTAGTGTTGTTCACCGCCGGTACTAAGGCAGTGGATGAAAATGTGATACGGGTGGATGACCTGAATGAGGATGTGGTGAATGAAGCACTCGGCGAAAGAGATGCTGCACAACTGAGAGAAGATGTGGAACTGGTGGATGCAGTGCATGGTGAACTTAAACTAGATGATTATCTAAATGGTAAAGTGGCACCGGTTTTCTTTGGCAGTGCAGTTAATAATTTTGGGGTGAAGGAAATGCTGGATACATTCATCCGCATTGCACCTACACCCCGCAGCCGGGAAACTACGGTTCGCCCCGTGAATGTGGAAGAAGATAAGATGAGTGGTTTTATTTTTAAAATTCATGCGAATCTGGACCCGAAGCATAGAGACCGTATTGCTTTCTTCCGGGTTTGTTCGGGTAAGTTTGAACGGAACAAATACTTTCATCATGTTCGCCTGGATAAGGATGTTCGTTTTAGTGCGCCGTATAGTTTTATGGCCCGTGAAAAATCGGTGATCGAAGATGCGTATGCCGGTGATGTGGTAGGATTGTTTGACACCGGTAATTTTAAGATCGGTGATACACTGACGGAGGGAGAGAATTTTTTCTTTACGGGTATTCCTGCTTTTTCACCCGAGATATTTAAGGAAGTGGAGAATAAGGACCCGATGAAAACAAAGCAACTGGAAAAAGGATTGAACCAGCTAACGGATGAAGGAGTGGCACAACTCTTTACCCAGTTTGGTGGCAATAAAAAAATTATTGGTTGTGTGGGTGAACTGCAGTTTGAAGTGATTCAATATCGGTTGCTGCATGAGTATGGTGCGTCGGTAGTGTTTAACTCGTTGCCATTCTATAAGGCTTGCTGGTTGACATCAACAGATGAGAAAAAGTTATTGGACTTCTCTCGTTTTAAGCAGGCGAATATTGGTGAGGATAAGGATGGGCATATGGTTTATTTGGCGCAGAGTGAATGGTTTTTGAATACGGAGATTAGTAACAACCCGGAGATTAAGTTTCATTTTACATCGGAAATACTTAAGTAAGAGCTTTTTACTTTTTTGTCTTGATACAAAAAAGTAACAAAAAAAATCAAGGCTCCGAAAAAATGACTAAAAATTATTTCGTAAGCCTAAACCCGGCGAACTCGCCGCAAGATTTATTTTAGTTACTAACTACTGCCTGGCTCAGACAGCGCCGGCTTTTTAACGGCTTACTGTATAATTTTTTTAACGCCATTTTTTCGATGCCGGGTTCGTCACATTTGATAATTGAGTCTTTTTGAGGGTAAGGTAAATTAGTAAAGTGATAGGCTTTTAAGAACGTTCTACCACCCAAACAGATCTACCAATCCTTTTAGAATTGCAATTACGCCAATGCTGGTGAGACCATACATGATGAGCCGGATATTTTGTCCGTTGCTATACTGTACAAAAGTGAGCATACAGCCGGATACCAATAAAAAAGTGCCGATGCCGCACCAGATAAAGCCGGCATTTCTTCTTTTGATATGGCGAAGCTTTTGTACCTCTTCAAGGGCTTGCTGTAATAGATTATCTTCAATGCCTTTATTGCGGAGATGATTGGTGATTTGATCGTTTGAATGTCCCTGCCTGAATAAACTGGCGGCCAGTTGCAGTACAGATTCGGTCTGTTCATTATTCATACAGCAATGTTTACCGGAAGATAGGATAATGAAAAAATGGCCAAAATGATTTTAATCAGGTATAAATTAGTAGCGCAGCAAGGATTGAATACATTTTAAAATATAAACTAATTACAGCCTTCCTTTGGAGGGTGGTCGTCTATTATGAAAACAATTTTTGAAACCAACCGGTTGATCGTTCGGGAGTTTACGGCAGATGATTATGAGAATTATTTTATTCTGCATAGTGATCCGAAAGTGATGCAGTATATACGTCCGGCGGAGAACAGGGAAGATTGTGATAAACGATTTGAAGCAACAATTTTGCATTTGCCGCCGCATGCATACTTAGGCCGTTGGGCAGTTAATGAAAAAGAGAGTGGGAGGTTTGTGGGATGTTTTGTTATTACGCCGATACCGAAGGAACCGGAAAGAATTCAATTGGGCTATTCGTTTATCCCGGAAGTGTGGGGCAGGGGTTATGCCACGGAAGTATCAAAAGGAGGCGTTGAATATTTTCATACAAGCACTCCATTGATGGAATTATATGCGGTGACGGAGACGGAGAATACAGCATCCGAAAATGTGTTGCGAAAAGTAGGGTTTGAATTGCTGGAGAAAAAGATGGAAGAGGAGAAGGAGTTGTTGGTGATGATAATGAGGAAAGAAGTTTAGGAGTTGAGAGTTTTGGGTTAAGATGAATACAAATACAGTTGACCACAGATTACATGGATTAGTTTCTCGCAAAGACGCTAAGGCGCAAGGAATACATTTACCACAGAGGGCACAAAGTTTTTTCACAAAGGACACAAAGTGGGTTGTGAGCTTCGTGTTGTATTTTCTCTGAGATCTTTGTGGTAAGGTAACGCAAATACAATTACGCAACCCCTTTAATTCAACACGCCACTCCGAACTCTGAACTCCGAACTCTAAACTGGTTTTAATTACTTATTCCAAATTCTGTCTTCACTTCATACACATCTGCAAAAACCAATCTTTCTTTTAATGGCATACTACCGAAGTTGGCGCCACCGGGATTGGGATTTGGTTTCAACGGATCATAAGTGATGAGTTCATACTCCAATACTTTTATGCGGAATGCTTTACTTGAATAGGCAGCCGGTAACTGGAACTGGTGACTATGGAAGAATGCATTGTTAACAATGTCTGTTGATTTTAAAACATATTGGTAACTGTCAATAGGTTTTTTATCCAAACTGATCGCTGTTTCTTCTGATGATGGAATATCCATATCCTCAATAATAAAATCAACTCTTGAACGGTATTCGGGAACCTGTGCCATTCTTGCAATGGTGCCGGAAATGGCTACGGTTACATTTCTTCTTGAAGCACCAAACTCAACCGAACTAGCTCTTGGTGCCGGTATCTGAATATAATCGGGCTGTACAATGGGAGAGAGGCAACAATCTGTATCATTTTTTCTTACTGAATGTCGTTGATAGGCTGCTAATGCTAACCGTACGAATGGAAAATAAGCAGTACCTGAGTTGAACATGATGTCGGCATAATACAACTGGCGGTCTTCATCATACTTCACATCAAAGGCAGCTACGGCCACTTTTGCTGTTGGATGTTCTGCTACTGCCACCATATCTGTATTGCCGGGTTTCAGGTTTACAAAATCGGTGTGCCTTGGTGTGATGCCGTTGGGTAAAGCGGCAGATAGTCTTGCAGGATCTGTACCCCAGGTAGTATACGTAGCACCAACAGAGCCGCCTATATTATCACTTACTTTCGGGAACATAAGTACCACTGCTAATTGTTCGCCTTCGCCGCTGCTATACCAGGGACGTTTTAAATAAACTCTTAATCCTGATATTCTTCCGGTTACTGTTTTCTTTCCGGTAGTTGTTCTGGCCCATTCAAATGTTGGAATAACATATTCTACCTTTGGTGTTGCCGGTCTTGCACTACTGAGAATATTTACTTTTTTAAGAATCTCACCTTCTCTTGTTAGTTTAAAAGCATTTCCTTTTTCTTTTACCAGCATAAAGAAATATTCCCTGTATCTCGTTGTGGCGATGCTGTGATAATTGATGAAACGATGTTTGGTATCATTGAACGTATGCTTCAATGCCTTGAATGGATTGTTCTTTATACCGTTGAGGTCGCCAAATACATAATCGAAAACCAGGTATAAGGTGGTGAAGTGGAAAACTTTTGCTTTTACATCTACAATTTGCAAAGCTGGTTCCTCTACATCATCTATCCAATCCTGCCAATCAGCATCCAGATCAAATTGGCCGGTTGATGGTCCATGCACCAGCAACTGTGTATTGAGCCAGGAGAAATTATCTCCATAATCTCTATCCGGAACCATGTTGACGATGGCGGGATATTTTTTTCCTGAAGCATCAACGCTGATAGGTTGTTGTACGGCATGTACAAAACTAATTTGCCGCCAGGGAGAGAACATCCAGTGTTGTCCACCTGCAATACGTTTTCCTACGGCAGTGTTTAAATTATTAAGTCCCATCATTTCCAATATGCCGGATTGGCGTAATAACTCACCGGGCCGCCAGAAGGAAGCATAGTTCATTTTAAAAATTACTCCTTTCTGCAACGTAACTTTTAGTGTGCGGGAAGAAGCCTCCCAATTAATGGAAGGATTACCTTCCCGTAATAAAATGCGGAAGGTTTTTGGATTAAACCATTCATCGGTGGAAGCCAATTTATTCGCCAGTGCATCGGTGGTTACTTCTTCATCAAAAAAGAAACTGATTCTCCTGGTAACTGTTTCCGGGTTCGGCAATTTTGGATTAGGGTCATTGGTAGAAATAAAAAATGTAACACCGGCAGCCATCGGGTCCGCAAGATATTCCACCGGTAAGAGTTGTTGCTCCGGATTAAATATTTGCAGGTTGGGACTGTTATCTTCTTCTTTGAACAGCGGATCTTTTTCTGCAATAATTTTTTGATAGTAGGAAGCCGCCTGTGCTGCATTAGCTTCACCAAATCCTTTATCGAGCATGCCATGTGTGGTGGCTCTTTCTACCGTGCAGCGGGGAGGTTTTACATGGCGAACAGAATCGGCTATGTATTTATTTCCGGCAATAGTTTTTTCGTATTCTTCCACCGCTATGCCTTCATTACTTCTTACCACCATCATTTCACTTGATTCTCCATCTTTCATTTTATTACCTAATAAAAGAAATGGTGTATCAGCAGGTTCGTACCGCATATAGCGGATATTGGGTACAATAGCTTGCCCCGCAT
>LNFM01011023.1_pt1 | contig 12460 bp, 11 predicted proteins | sample 596031 | NCBI WGS metagenome assembly LNFM01 (sample SAMN04254537, study PRJNA301005) | activated carbon metagenome | isolation source: dual media filters at the Ann Arbor, Michigan drinking water treatment plant | place: USA: Ann Arbor
CAGCTCGGGCGCGGTGACCTCGGCGAGCGAGAGCTTCTTCTTCGCTCCGTCGCGCACGACGTCGAAGCGAAGGGCCTTCCAATCGACCGCGCGAGGCTCGTCCGAGGGCGTCCACGGCTCTCCACGGTAGTAGAACAATCGAGTCGCCGCCCTCGTGCGCGATCTGCCGTTGTGCGACGACGAGCGCTGAGCGGGCTCGCGCCCCGCTCGTTTCCCAGCATTTCTCACTGGGACCGATCGGTCCTCATTTGGGACCGCTCGGTTCCCAGCGCGATTCCCCGAGAAACCCGCGGATTCTCCTCGCCGCGCCGCCCGCTCGCGTCGCCGCCTACTTGTTGGGCGGCCGAAACGCGTACCCATCTGGCAAACTCCCGCCCATCCACACGCGCACCGTCGTCGGAAGCTCGGCCACCAGCGTCACGATCACCCCGATCACCGTCAGGCCGATCGCCACGCGCCCCGAGAGCGCGCTCGCGTCTGCGACCAGCGCCAGCGCGAGCAGCCCCAGCGCCGTGCCCGCGTACCCTCCGAGCGACATCGCCAGAAACTGCCTCCGGGTGTTCGCCCGCACATCGAAGTGAAACAGCAGCGGCGTCCACACCGTCTGCGCGAAGTGCACGCGGCTCCCGGTCCACCGCGCGCCCGCGAGGTGCCCCCACTCGTGAAGGATGAACCCGCTCACCGCGAAGGACACGCCCGCGAGCACGCCCGCGATCGTCCGCGCGATCGACGGTGATCCCCCGCGCAGCGTCGCATCGAGCGCCCACAGCGCCACGGTCCCCGTGACGACCGCTGCGTCGCGCAACAACAGGTGAAGCGGAGCCATCATTCGAACGCTCGACGGTACACCGATGACGCGCTCACCGCGCGCGCACGACGGCGGGAACTCCCCCCTTGGGTCGCAGCGTCGCGAAATCATCGGGCCCGATCACCCGCGTCGGGTCGATGTCGAAGCGCCACCGACGCAAGAGCGTCGCGAGCACGATGGGCCCCTCGAGCATCGCGAAGTGAATGCCGATACAAAACCTCGGCCCCGCGCTGAACGGGATGTACGACGTTCGATGCCGCTCGGCCTCGCGCTCGGGCAGCCAGCGATCCGGGTCGAACTTCTCGGGGTCCGGATAGGCGTCCTCGCGATAGTGCTGCGAGTAGATGCTCACGAACACCAGCGTCTTTGCAGGCAAGTGATAGCCGGCGATCTCGACGGGCTCGAGCGTCCTGCGCGGCAACATCATGAGCGGCGGATACAGCCGCATCGCCTCGCGAAACACGCGCGTGCAGAACTCGAGCTTCGACGGGTCCCACTTCGTGATCGGCCCGTCGCCAAACGCGTCCGCCTCGGCCCGCGCCTTCTCGAGCAGCGCGGGGTTGCGCGCGAGCAGGTACATCGACCACGCCAGCGCCGTCGCCGTCGTCTCGTGGCCGGCGACGAAGAGCGTCACGGCCTCGTCGCGCACCTGCTTGTCGCTCATGTGCTCGCTCTCGCCCTCGGGGTCCTTGGCGGTGAGCAGCTTGGTGAGCAGGTCCTGCCGCGTGAGCCCCTGCTTGCGACGGTCGTCGATCATGCGCTGGATGCGGTCGTCCACGAGCCGCACCGCGGACAACAGCTCGGGGTCGCGCACGCCCGGCAGCAAGAACGGCGCCTCGAGCTTCTGCTGCGCTTCTTGAAACCATGTGCGCACTCGCCCGGACGTGCGGTCGGCGAGCGCGCCGGCGGCGTCCATTCCCATCACGTGCGCGACGAGCGCGGGGGTGGCGAGGTTGCGGTTGACCCAGCCGAGCGCCGTGGTGAGCGCGCCGCCGAGCGCGTCGGCCTCGTCGAACGTGTCGACGTCGAAGAGCGCTTTTCCCACGACGGACATCGCGATGCGCGTGGTCTCGTGGGCGACGTCGATGCGGTCTCCGTCGCGCATTCGGTCCGCCGCGCGCTCGGCGACCTCGCGCATCGTGTCGGCGTACTGCTGAATGGGCTGCGGCTGAAACAGCGTCGACATCATCTTGCGCTGCGTGCGCCACAAGCTGCCCTCGCTCGTAAAGAGCCCCTGCCCCGCGAGGTAGTGCAAGAGCACCCGAAAGCCCGGAGACTTCTCGAAGCTCTTGGCGCGCGTGACGAGCACCTCGTGCGCTGCCTCTGGCGTGCAGGGAAAATACACGGGCAAATGAAGCACCCTCCCGCGAACCAACGGCGCGGACTGCGTCGAGAGCGTTCGCTGAAACGCGAGCCGCTGCTGCGTGGTGAACCCGAAGCTCCCCATCAAGTCAGCGTCGGGCATCCGAGGGATGTCTTCGAGTCGACGAGCGGCCTGCGGCGAGGTCTGCGGAGAGTCCTGCGTGTCCATCATTGGGTCGCCGGGAGCATAGCGACCGCGGACGCTAAAGTGTGGAGCACCCGTGGACGTTGCGTTCAGGGACAGCGGCCGGGGATGCGGCTGCAGCGCAACGATCGCACGGCGTTGTAGACCGGGTAGGGAGCGCCGCTGCCCTGAATCCAAGCGAAGCGCTCCCACGAGGGGTCTTGGAGCATGAAGGGCATGACCGCCCGCACCGCCGGGTCGACGAGCCACACGTCGGTGTAGGCCTGACGCGTCCAGGTGGCGATGTCGTCGCGCGAGTTCGTTCCGCCGCCGTCGCGGTCGGTGCTCCAGCCGGTCTCCGTGAGAAACACCGGAAGCGCGCGGCCGAGCGCCATGAGCTCGTCGTTGAAGTACCTGAGCCCCACCGAGCACTCGGCGTACGGAAAGAAGAACCCGAAACCCCTCCCTCGCGCCGGGTACGCGTGCGAGGCCCACCCGTCCAGCTGCGCGCTCCACCCCGGCGTCTGCGTGTTCATGGCACGGATGAAATCCAAAGACGTCGCGCCGCCCTCCCACTCGCCTGCGCCCGCATCCCGCGTTCCGACGCACATGCATCGACGCACGCCGCCCGGCGCGAGCCCTCCATTGATCACCCGCACGTCTGGGTTGCCGATCGCCCGCACCGCGCTCGCGACGTCGCGCACCATGGCCGCGTACTCGCCCGCGATCTGATCCTGCGTGATCCAGTTGCCCGCGACCGACCCCGGGTCGCACTGCCACTCGTAGCAAAGGTTGGTCTCGTTGTGGATCTCCACATAGAAAGGCCACCCTCGTCGCAAGGGCAGCCCTCGCACGATCGCTGTGTACGCCGCCGCCAGCTGCGTGTACCTCCTCGCGTTGGAGCCCGAATCGCTCTGGTTGCGCACGCGTCGATCGCCCCAGTCGGGCCCGAAGCGCACGACCGGAATCAAATCTCTCGCGTACGCGTCGCGCACCGCGTTGGACCACTCTGTCGTCGGCCCGGTCATCCCCGGTCGCACGCCCGCGAAGATCAATTTCACGTAGCCGCCCGGGCCCGCGAGGTTGGCCGCGGCGTCGAGCTGCGAGGGATTTCCCGGGCCGACGAGGCCGATGCCGAAGCGATTCGCCGCCGGCGGCGTCGAGGAGTCCGGCAGCGACACGCCCGTGTCTCGAGGGGGAACTCCCGAGTCCGTGACCCCGCCTCGCGGCTGCACGTCGAACGAACACGAGCCCAGCCTCCGCGCGCCGCTGTCCGCGGTGAACGTCACGGTGTAGCGGCCCGCTTGCGTTGGCTGCACGCGAAACAGCCACGTAAACGGGTCCCGCGTCACGACGTCGACGAACATCCACGACGGCGTCCGCGGCCCCGCCCAATCGAGCCCGATGTTCGCCCACCCCGTCGGGTCCGTGAAGCGAACCTCGAAGGCCGAGTCGTCACCGGGCATCCTCGGAACGAGCACGAATCGAGGATCACACGGCAATGGCGCGACGCCCGTGTCCGTCCGCACGTCCATCACCGTGACGTCTCGCGGCACGGGAACGTCCATCGGGCTCGGTACGTCCATCTCGCCCCCAGCGTCGATCGAGACCCCTGTGTCGAGCGGCGTCGTCCCATCGAACACTGTCGTCACGTCGCCCGCGCTGTCCCGCACGCGCGCGTCGCTCGGACCGGCGACGAGGCCGTCCTCACACGCGTTCAGCGCCAGGAGCGCCAAGATCACGGAGGCTCGTTGCTTCATCACCGACGATTGTCGCACAAGAAAAAAGTTCGAAGGCGCTCGCGCCATCTTTGTGACAGCAGGGCCCTAGCCGACACCCCTTTGCGCGGGTAGCTTCGTCCCTGGTTTCGCCCATGAATCGCGCATACGCCATCGCCCTCAACGCCTTTCGCGAGGCGGTTCGCGATCGCGTGCTGTTCGGCGTCCTCGGCCTCGCGGTCGCGTCCCTCGCGTTCGGCGTGTCGCTCGCGTGGCTCTCGGTGTCCGAGCACGTCCGCGTGCTGATCGACCACGGGATCGTCACGATCTCGTGGCTCGCCAACCTCGTCGCGATCTTCCTCGGCGCGAGCTTCCTCTACAAAGAGGTCGAGCTTCGAACGCTGTACGTCATCCTCGCCAAGCCCGTCGCGCGTTGGGAGTTCGTCCTCGGTCGCTACCTCGGCATCGTCGCCACCGCGGTCGTCTTCATCGCGATCACCGCGGCCGCCCTGCTCGCGATCCTCGTGTTCGTCGCCGCAGAGAGCCGCGCCGGCGCCGGGGCGACCCAGTCGCTGATCGACCTGGTCCGCTCGTCGCGCACCGTCCGAGTCGCCCTCGTCAGCCTCGTCGCGCTCGTCTTTGCGCTGCTCATCGCGGTCAGCTCCCGCGCGAAGGTCTTCGCCCGCGTGCGCTCGGCGCTGAGCGGAGCCGGCGCGCTCATCGGCTCGATCACCGTGTGCCTCCTGGTCGCCGCGGTCTCGAGCGTCGTAGCGCCGGACGAGACCGTCTATGTGCTCACCTCGTCGGTCATCGTCGGCATGGAGGTGTGCATCACCGCCGCGCTCGCGACGTTCGTGTCGTCGTTTTCGACGCCGTTCGTGACCGGCGCCCTCTCGCTCGGGTTCTTTCTCGTCGGCAGGTCGACGGGGGCGATCCTCGAGCTCAAGGCCAGGCAGCTCCCCGCAGAAATCCTGCAGCTGCTTCGCGTCGTGGCCGAGGTGTTTCCCAACTTGTATCTGTATGTTCCGACGAGGCAGTCGCTCGGGCTGCTCGAGGGGTACGCGCCGATCGCGTCGTTCGTTGCGCAGCTCGCGGCGTACGGCGCGGCGTACAGCGCGCTCTTCGTCGGCGCCGCCGCCCTCTTGTTTCGTCGAAGGGACCTGACCTGACGTGACAGCGCCCACAGATTCAACATCTGCGACCGCTGCCACCGACACCGCAGCGGAGCCAGACGCAGCCCCGGCTTCACCGCCCGAGCCGTCTGCCCGCCGCCGCGCGATCGGCTACGTCGTCGTCGCGCTCGTCGTGCTCGCGACCGCCGCGACGCGCGCGCTCGTCGAGTCCGCCCGCGAGGTGAGCGCCGCAGAGCTCTCGCTCGCCGCGGGGGACACGTCCGACGGCGTGCGCAAGCTTCGGCGCGCCGCGCACTGGTACGTGCCAGGATCCCCCTTCGTCGCCCGCGCATACGACAGGCTCGAGCGGGTCGCCACCGAGGCCGAAGCGCAGGGGCGCAGCGAGCAAGCGCTCTCTGCGTGGCGCGCGATTCGATCGAGCGCGCTCGCGACGCGCTGGCTGCTCGTGCCCGAGCGGTCGCGACTCGAGCGAGCCAACCGACACATCGCCGCGCTCATGGCCGAGCTGCCCCCTCCGCCCGAGGACCGCACCAAGGACCGCGCTCGACTGCGCGAAGAGCACCTGTCGTTGCTCAATGAAGACAAGGCTCCCGACCCCGCGTGGCTCGTGGTGCTCGCGATCGGGCTCGGCGCGTGGCTCATCGGTCTCTTTCGCGCGCTTCGAGACGGATGGGACGAGGACGACCGCGTCCAGAAGCGACCGCTCGCGATCTCGCTCGCACTGTCGTTGGGCGGGCTCGCGCTCTTGCTCTACGCTGTCGCGCGGGCGTGAGCGCTCGCTCCTCTTCTCGCTCAGGGCTTCTCTTCGTCTTCGCCCTTGAAGCCCGGATCCAAGCCCGGCCCCCCGTACGCAGCGGTGTGGCTCGGCGGCGCGATGCCATACGCGGGCCGCGCGACGCCGATGTTGGGGGCGATCGCGTTGGTCCTCGTTCGCGCGCGGCGCCCAGCGTCGAGGGCGACGCCGCTGTCCTGCGGCGCGACGCCCGAGTCCGGCCCCATCTCCGCCCGATCCATCACAGGAACGCCATACGGCTGCGCGATCGCCGGCTCGACGCCCGAGTCCGGCGGCGTCGGGTTCGGCGGCGCTCCGTACGGTTGCACGATGGATTGATCGCGACCCACGCCTCCTCGCTCGCAGCCCGCCAGCGCCATCGCGCCCGCGAGCACCAGCGCAGCCCGAGAGAGAGGCGACGACACCTCGACGAGCGGGATGTCCACCGCGCTCGCCGCGCGACGCTCTCCGCAGAAAGGACAGCGGTTTTCAGTCTCGCGAACGTGTCGCCCGCACCCATCACACAGAATCAACGCCATCGTGAGGTCGAGGCTACCACCGTCGCGCCCGTCAATACGTGATCGGCCCCGAAGGGCGCAGCGCGCAGAGGCCGTCGGCGTTCATGTGAATCATCGCGCGCGAAGAATACGCAATGAATCCACGGAGATCATCGAGGCCCGGAGCGCCGTTGCTCTCGGCGACGAGCCTCGGCCCCATCGGCGTATAGCCCGTCGTCTGCCCGCCCCGATCGGGCACCGGACGCATCATCCGGTCGACGATGTTGGTCGAAGCGACGCCCATCAAATCATCGAGCGCCGAGAGGGCCGGGGCCCCCATCGCCCCAGCGGTCGCGCGAGCCGCGAAGTGATCGAAGCGCGGCGGCGGGTCCTCGACGTTGAGCCGCAGCCAGAACAAATGATCCATGTGCAACGAGATCTGCGCGCGCGCGGCGCCCGTCGTGCGCGGCGCGACGCCTGGCGCTCCGTCCGCGCCGTTGTCGGGGTTTTGACAGTTGAAGTAGCGCGCAGGAGCGCCGAACCCGTGCCGAAACCGCACGCTCGTCGGGTAGTCGGCCTCGGGCGTTCCCGCCATCGGCGCGCGTCCGCGGTACGTCGCGGTGCCCGTGAGCAGGATCGTCCAGCCCTTCGCGATCATCTCGTTGTAGTCCGCGAACTGCTCGCGCGAGAGGTTGACGTTGCTCGCGTTGCCCTGCGCCCGCACGACGTCGAACGAAAACGCGTAGCGCACCGAAGGGTCGAGCGCGGCCCCTGCGCTCGTCGTGCGAAAGGCAAACAGCGGGATCGCCGTCTCCGCCCCGCCGCTCGCGCCTGGGAGCGCGCCCATCTTCTTGGCGTCGAGCGCGAACGCGCGAGGGTCCGAGACGACCTCCGCTCCGATCACCGTCTGATCCGACGGGTTGTTGCCCGGCATGTTGAGCCGGACGTTCGACAGCGTCACCAGGATCTGCTCGAAGCGCACCTCCCAGCCGTCGACGAAGACGATCTGCTCGTTGGAAGGCGTAGGCGTGTAGTCGAACCCTTGCTGGCCGAGCCGCTCGCTCGAGACCGTCACGTGAATGGTCCGCGGATCGTTGCTCGTCGCGGTGATCCCCGGCTCGAAGGGCCGCTCGAACTCGGGCCCGACGCTGGCGTCGCTGGGCGCGCTCGCCTCGCTGTGCGCGCTCGAGTCGCCGCCGTCCGACCGCGAAGGCGCAGGCGCGCACGCGCCGATCGCCGCCGCAGAGAGCGCACACAAAAACAAATGAGCCCGCGAGCGTGTGTCCATCGATCGATCTTTCAGCGCGCCTGCGCCTTGGGGGCCACGCGAAAGCGCCACGTCCCGCTCGTGGCGCGGACGCCCGCCTCGAAGCCTGCTCCGACGTTGTCTCGCCGCGTAAACGAGCGCGCTCCGTCGCGCCCCGGCGCGCTCGCGAGCAGCTCGCTGAAGTCCGCGTTGGCGAAGCACGGGCGCAGGTCGACGCGAAGCTCGACCGAGCTCTCTTCGTCCGGGATGAGCTCGAGCGGAATCCCTCGCACCTGCCTCAGCGCGTCCAAGGGCTGCTCTTGCGTCGCCGCCGCCGGGTCGATCGCGAACGCTCCCGAGAATCGCACCGTTCGATCGCCGCGCGTCGCTGTGCCCGCGACGCGCAGCGCGCTGTCGCGCAGGGTCGCGCGGTTGTAGAACCAGAGCTCGGCCGTGCGCACGGGCTCGTCGACGCCCGCCGCCGGGCGGTCGAACGCGACGAGTGTGGGGTCGAGCAGGTCGAACTCGCGCTGCTCGTTGATCTCGGCGACGATGCGCCCGGCGCCGAAGTGACTCCCGCTGTCGGCGTGCGCCAGGGGCAAGAGCAGCCGTCGCACGTCGAACGCGCGACGCGACGCGGGCGCCCTCGGGACCGTCGCGCGGCTCGTCTCGAGCGGCGCGATGGTGTTGAAATACACCGGGCCGATCGCGCCGCGCGCCTCGGTGAGCGTCACGCTCCAGCCCGTGCGCGTCTCGAACGTGTAGGGCCCAGGGCTGCGCTCGTAGCCGCCGACGCGCATCGAGAAGCTCACCCGCCGGAGCCCCGTCGTTCCCCCGCAGCCTTCGACGCCCGCGGCGAAGGTGCACACGCCGAGGACAGCCAGCGTCGCCGCTGCGGTGAGCGCCCTGCGCGCGACGAAGCTGCGGACGCGCGTGAACGTCGATCGAGCACTGTGTGTGTTCATGGCTGTTGCCCCGCGCTCGGCGCGCTCGCGCCAGAGCTTCTTGATTGTGTGGGTCCAGGTGTCGCCGCTCCGCGCTCGGCGGCCCCGTGTCGAGCGGCGCCCGTCCCGATGTGCACCGTGAGCGAGACGCCCACGTTGCGGGGAGGTGCCGCGGTGAAGTGCCGCGACGCGACGCGCGTGGGAAACTCCTGGCCTCGAAAATCGCTGACGTAGTTGTACTGCGCCCACGCGTACTGGGCGTCGAAGACGTTGGTGCAGAACACGCCGAGCTCGACGTGCGTCCAGCGCAGAGAGAGCTGCGCGTCGGCCACGAAGATCGCCGGCGCTTTTTCGGACAAAGGCAGCGCTCGTTGGCCGATCAAGCTCGCGCCGACGCCCGCGCTCATGGTGAGGTGGCGCTCGCGGATCTTGAGGGGCAAGGGGACGAGCACGCTCGCGTCGAGCCTGGCCACCAGCGGAGGAACGTACGGGACGAGCAACCCGTTGTCGTCGAACGTCGCGCGCGCATAGGTCACGTGCATCCCGACGTCGAGCCAGCGGTTGGTCGCGCGCATCGCGGCGAGGCCGCCGTAGCGGGTCGTTCCGTTGGCGATCGAGTTGCGTCCCTGGGCTTCGTCGAACACGAGGTCGCGCTCGACGTGCGTGAGGTATCCGAGCGCCCTGGCCGAGAGCGACCAGCCCCCGCGATCGCGAGTGAACACGAGCCCGGCCTCCGCGGCTTGCGTGGGAGAAAACGGCGCTCGCTCGCCGTCGCCGAGGTACGTCGCGTCCGCAGAGCGCGCGCCGCTTCCGTACGCGAGCGCGAAGCTCAGCCCCGACCAGGGCCCGAAGATCACCGTCACGCGCGGCTGCGCGAGGAGCCCGCTCGCGGTGCGCCTCGTCTCGGGGTTGCGATAGCCCGCGCGATCGGCGGACGGACACTCGGTGTCGAGCGGCGCGCCGCGCACGTATGTTCCGCGCGTCGCGCAGCGGTCGAGGACGTTGTAGTGAAACCCGTCCAGGCGAACGCCGCCGCGGATCGACAGCCACGAGAGCGGCTTCAAATCCGCGTCGACATAGATCGCCGCGTTGGCGAGGTCCGGCGTGAACTCGAAGTCGGTCGCGTACGGGATGTTGGTCCCGAAGCGCATCCTGCGCTGCGAGTTGTCCGCGTGCACGAAGCGCCCGTAGAAGCCGAACTCCAGCGTCTGCGGCCGTTGATTGAAGGTCGCGCGGAGCCTGCCGTAGGCGCGCAGCCCAAGGTCGACCGAAGAGCTGGTCTGCTCGATCGCGTCGCCGCGCTGCTCGTGCGGGCTCTGCCCGGCCCGCTGCCGATCCAGCAAAAAGCCCGTGAAATTCTCGCGCAGCCGAAACGTCCTGTAGGTCCCCCAGAGCGTCGCGCCGAACGTGCCTCCATCGAGCGTCAGGCCGATCCCGTGTCGAGAGACATCTCCGCCCTGCGTCGCGTCGTAGGTGTCGAAGAACCCGACGCGCCCCGCGCGAACGTCGTCTTCCCGCAAGACGCCCGCGGACCCGTAGCGCGTGAGGTAGCTCGTGACGATCCCGCGCAGGGTGACGTTGCCGAAGCGACGCTCGTAGCCGGCGTTGCCCGTGGCGCGCTCGTAGCTGCGGTTTTGCCCGTATCCGTCGGACCTTGCGAGCTCTGCGGCGACAAACGTGCTCGGGGCCTCGCCCTCGGGGGCGAGCACGCCGACCAGCCTGTGCGTGTTGAACATCCCGAAGCGGTACTGCAGCCGCGCGCCGCGCTCGCGAACGCGCAGCGCGTACTGAGCGCTGCCCGCGACGGCGAAGTCGCCTTGCCGCGGATCGAAGGGACCTTCGAGCACGCGGAGCTGATCGACGACCTCCGGGATGATCGAGTGGGTGTCCGCGTACCCGTGCGAGTGCGGGTGCGCGGGCTCGTTGATGGGCACTCCCTCGTAGGTAAACTCGAGGTCTTGCCCGAGGCGCGCGTCGAACCCGCGCAGAAACACCTGCTCGGCGTGCCCTTCACCGAGGCCGTTGGTCAGGAAGATCCCCGGCGCGAGGCGCAGCAAATCCGCGGCGTTGGCGCGCGGGATGTCTCCCAGCCTGCCGATGGTGATGGGCGTGTCGCTCGCGGCGCGCGGCGGTGGCGCTGGGTTGCCGCGAACGCGTACGCCTTGCTCCGGCGCGCGCTCTTCGCTGCGCTCTCCGTGGGCGCTCGTCGGTGCGCTTCGCGGCCGCTGCTGCCCGTGCACGCGCGCGCCGAAGCAGCAGCAAGCCACGCACAGCATGGCCCGCTGCAACCGACGCGGGCGAACCGCATGGCTGACCGAGCAGAGCACGGCCGGGGAACTAGCAGTCTTGCAATTCTATTGCAAGTGATGCTTCGTTTCTTCTACCTTGCCGATGCAGCGACGGTCGGGTTGCAGAGGGGACTCAGTTGCAGCGCTCGCAACGACCCTTGAGCTGGATCTCGTGGACGCGCTCTTTCAGGCGAACGGGCGAGTTGCGGGTGGTCTTGATCTCGACGGATCCCTCGGGCAGACACGAGACCTCGCCGCACTCGTCGCAGACGAAGTGCGGGTGCGTGTCGCTGTGCTTGTCCGTTTGGCGCAAGAGCTCGAAGCGCCAGACGTGATCGCCGAGGTCTCGCTTTCGCGCGAGGCCGGCGTCGGTGAGGTCGTTGAGGTTGCGGTAGACCGTCGCTCGATCCCAGCCCTCGGGTGCCAGCTTGTCTGCGAGCTCGGCGTGCGAGACGGGCGTCTCGGCGTCGTGCAGGCATCGCAAGACGGCGAGCCTGGGCGCAGTCGCGCGCAGGTCGGCCTCGCGGAGCTGAGTCTTGAGGTCGTCGAGGGAGAGTGTGCCCGCGCGCGCCATGAGACCGTCATAGGGCAGTGAGGGCTGATTTGCAAATGAGTTGAAGGTGCAACTCTGCCGGGGCGCCTGTCGGCGACGCGGTCACCCCCGGTCGAGGTCCGCGAAGAGCTCGGCCTTCATCCGCCGCGCGTACTCGAGGAGGTTCTTCTTGGCCCGGGTCTCTTCGCGCAGCAACGATTCTCCTGGGTAGTCCACCACCGCGGACACGAAGGCAAACGCCGTCGCGTCGAACGTGCTCGGTCGATCCCCGAACAGATAGCGTTTGTCGCCGAGCAGCTGCGAGAGCGCCTTCATGTCGTCCGCGCCCATTCGCAGCGCCTCTTCGTGCGTGTGCCTCCCGGTGCCCTGCGAGCGCAGCCCCTTGCGAACGCTCCTCACGATCAGCGGAAACAGCGGTCGCAGCGGGGCCGGGAGCACCTTCACGAACTCGCTCCGCTGCAGCGTGCTCGTGTGCCGAGAGTCCCATCGCGCCGCGATCAGGACGAAGTACGTCCCCTCTTCGAGCATCCGTCGGATCGCGCGGCCGACCGCGCGCTGCTCGTCGGTGAGCCACGCGTCCATCTTCTCGTCGCGCAGCGACTCGATGCGCTCGATGATGTGCTGAGAGTCGCCGAGGATCTCGTCGCCGATCTTTACGAAAGGGATCTTTCCCTTCGGGGCGCGGCGCATGTCCGACGGCGCGACGTCGTAATCAATCTTCGCCATGCGCAGGTACGTCTCGAGCTTCCCGCAGAAAGGCGAGAGGTTGGGCATCCCCCACGGCCGAGTCGGAGGCTGAAACAGCGTGATCTTCGGGAGCGTCGTCACAGTCGTGACCGGCGATGACACCGGCTCTCTCGAAGACCGTCAATAGCGCTCACCCCGCGCGAAACACGACGAAGATGTACTCTCCCTCGCGCTCGCTCGAGCCCGCTGGGACGTAGCTGTCGACCGCGAAATAGTGCGTTCCCGCGGGCAGATCCGCGACGAGCTGGCGATCGTCTCGCGCCGCGCA
>LNFM01011024.1_pt1 | contig 12458 bp, 9 predicted proteins | sample 596031 | NCBI WGS metagenome assembly LNFM01 (sample SAMN04254537, study PRJNA301005) | activated carbon metagenome | isolation source: dual media filters at the Ann Arbor, Michigan drinking water treatment plant | place: USA: Ann Arbor
CAGAGGCCAGGTGATGAGAATTTTCTTCTTGGACATTGGTTGCGTATCCTACCCGGGGTTCGACTTTCGTTGAGGATCGCCCGTATTGCCGCAACGTCGGGCGGCTGACAAGGGCTGTGGCAGCGCGACATTGAGCGTCTCAGCGGCCGCTGCGGCGCGGCTCTCGGTTTTTGCGACGCGTTGCATCGCGGTACTCGTCCTTTGCGCCGCGATGCGACGCGGCACGGTGACTTACGCTTTCTTCACCCTGATCGAAGACACTCGGGCGGAGTGTTGCAGCTGCGCCCGATACGTGCCCGATGAGCGGGGCGGCCAGCCACAGGCATTATGATCACCGTGAAAGGGAGCCCGCCATGCGTGCGGTCGTCATGGTTCTGGCAGTGCTGGTCGGCGTCAAAATCTGGGCGCAGGATCGCCTTTACCGCGAAGCCGCCGGTGAAGCGCTACTCGCCGCCTACAAAATCCATGCTGAAGCCGCCTGCGTGGCGCGCCCGCAGACCGATGCGCGCGGTATGCCCGTGGCCGTCGGATCGGTGAACTGGAAGCAATCGGAGACGGCTGAAGTGATGCTGGGCAATCCGCGCCTCAGCGTGCCGATCTGGCAGCTCGAGCATCCGATGTGGGATGCGCGCTACAAGAATCCGATTGTGCGGCTGACGGTGGGCGATCGCTATTCGCGGTTGGCGTGCGATTACGACGTGACGTCGGGCAAGGCGGAGCTGCTGGTGCTCTAGTGCCGCGCGCCTTGCCGATGGCTCTGCATATCGACCTAGCGGCGCGAGCCCTGGATGGCGATCTGGGTCATGAACAGATGGTCGATGCGGCCTGACGTCCAGCGCGACAGGCGTTCGACGCGGGGCGAGAACGGCGTGACGGGGCCGACGTGATCGATGCGGAAACCCGCATTTTCAAACATCGCACAGAAGGTTGCCGGCGTGAACCAGCGCAGATGCGTGCGGTCAAAGACGCCCTGATCGGCTAGATCGAAACGGCCCTTGGCGAGTTCGCGCAGAACGCGCCAATGGGCGATGTTGGGCGAGCTGGCCAGCACCATGCCACCGGGACGGATGAAGCGCGAAAGGCGGCGGAGCAAGACCCCTGGTTCGACGAGGTGTTCGAGCACTTCGGAGAGAATGAGCGCGTCGAATTCAGCGGGTTGCCAATTGAAGTCCATGCGTTCGGCATCGCCGATCAAGACTTCGCTTAGGATTTCGCGTGCGGCGCTGCCATAGCTCTCCATGAGTTCGACGCCAGCATAGTGACCGGCGCGGCCGCGGGCCATGGCGAGAGCACCGGTGGCGCCGTTGCCGCAGCCGATTTCGAGAATGCGGGCCGAGGGGTCGCGCGGAAGAAGGCGGACGAAGTCGGCGCGGGCATTGGTGAAGTAGCTGGTCGCCTTGCCTTCGTAGGCCGAAACGAGGCGGGCAGCCGGCGACAGGATTTCAGTCGTCACGTTCAACTCCACACGACACCTAATGCTCGCGGAGAATAGAGGGCACATCTCAACGAGCCGTTTATGAAACGGCCGGGTTACGGCCCTTGACCAGAGTTGCGTGTGAATCTGGAAATTACTTACGAGGCGTAAACTTCGGATTTCGCCCGCTTTTTTCGCATTCTGTTAGGGCGTCTTTAAGACTAACAGCGCTCTGTTAGACGGTGCGGTGGAGGTCTTGTCTCTCGGCATCCGCCTTCCGCCTCGTGTGTTTTCGCTCCGGTGAAATTGGTTTTGCGTATGTCCGTGGTTCCTGCGTTCAGATCCTTTGCGGCCGCACTCCTGGCGGCTTTGGCCGTTGGCGCGTGCGCCGACGAAATCGGACCCGCACCCGCCAGCTTCGCCGTTGAGGCCGGTCCTTCGGCGCTTGGAGCCTCCTATCGTCTCGGCATCGGCGACAAACTCAAGATCACAGTGTTTGGCGAAGAGAGCCTTTCGGGCGCCGCTGAGGTGAATGCATCCGGACAGGTCTCGCTGCCGCTTGCCGGCGAGGTGCCCGCACAAGGCAAGACATTGGGGCAGTTCCGCGAGACGGTGGCGAACCGGCTGGCCGATGGCTACCTGAAGAACCCCAAGGTGACGATCGAGATCACAAACTACCGGCCGTTTTACATTCATGGCGAAGTGAAGAGCGGCGGCGAGTTTGCCTACAAGACCGGTATCCGGCTGCGCGATGCGGTCGCGATGGCCGGCGGCTACACATACCGGGCCGAGCAATCGTATGCCGTTGTGACGCGGGAGGGCGCCGGCGACGTGCGCATTCCAGCGAACGGTTCCGTCATCCTCCTTCCAGGCGACAACGTCCGCATTCCAGAACGCTTCTTCTAGTACGCAAAGGTTCGACACCTCGTGTTTCCGAGACCATACACCGCTGACGATCGAGGGCCGCGCCGCGATGCGCAGGCCTTCGCGTGCGTTGCGGCGGTGGCCTTGTCGGCGGTGCCATTTGGGAATGCGGCTGCAATCGAAGTCGACAACACCGCCGACCTGATTACCGATACGGTGGCCAGCGGCGAGATGCGCCGTGAGTGGCAGGAAGCGCAGAGGCGCGCGGCCCGTTCGGTTGATCAAGCTGATCGCGGATTTGCCGCGCCTGATGGTTTGCGCGTCGGTAACTTCATCCTCTATCCGTCAGTCAGTGAAACGGCCATCTACGACAGCAATATCTATGGCCAGGCGCAGGCGCCGACGGCCGATTGGCGCTTCATCACGGCGCCGACGCTTTCCATCCGGTCGGACTTGCCCCGGCATGCCTTCGACATGAACATTTTCGGACGGTTCATGAACTTTGCCGAAAGCACGGATCAGAATTACGCCGACTTCGGTGCCGCTGCCCGCGGCGCACTGCATATCGATCATGCCCATACGCTTTCGGTCTCGGCCGGTGCCCGGCGCGACCACGAGGAGCGCTCGGCCATCACCGCGTCACAGGTCGCCGCGGAACCCGTTCCCGTCGACCAATATCGCGCATCGATCGGTCTGACGCGGGATGCCGGACGGCTTTACGGGACGCTGTCTGCATCGGCAGAAAAGCTCGACTATCACAGCGTCGCGGCAATTGGGGGCGGACGGCTGAACCAAGACTACCGCGATCAGGAGCTTTATGCGGCACAGTTGCGCGCGGGCTACCGTATTTCGCCCGGGTTCGATTTTGTCGCCAACGTGCGGGGCATTCGACAGTACAACGAGCCCGAAACGCCGGGATTCGAGAACCGCGACTCTAAGGGGTACGAGATTTCGGCGGGGCTTGCGTTCGAGACCGATCCGCTGTTGCGCTGGCGCGTGCTCGGCGGGTATGGGGTCCGTAATTTCGACCAGCCCGGCTTAGAGAGCATCGCCAGTTCGCTTCTGGAAGCGCAGGCGCAGTGGCTTGCCACGCACCGGCTGACGCTGACTGCGGTTGCGTCGCGTAAAATCGACGATGAATTAGGCGCCAATGACAACGGGCGTATCGAAAGCGCGGTCAGCCTGACCGCGGACTACGAGATCCGCCATGATCTCTTTGCTACGGCCAATGCCGGCTTCACGCGGGCCGATTTTATCGGAAGTTCGCGCGAGGACGACATCTTCGAGGCCGGCGTTTCGCTCGACTATCACTACACGAAAAACATGCTGCTGACGCTCGGTTACTCCTATGAGGACCGCCAATCGAACGAAGCGGAATTCGACATGAATCGCAGCCAAGTTCGCATCGGCGGCACGTTGAAGTTCTAACGGATCATCCAGACACACATGAGCACGATGGACAGAGGCATGGAAGAGGGTGGCGGCGGAGCATTCAGCTTCGCGCGCGCCTTCAATGCCGTGCGCCGCCGCCTTGCTCTTGTGGGCGCGATCTCGATTGCAGCAACGCTGATCGCCGTGGCCGTGGCTGTTTCATTGCCCAACCGGTACGAGGGTGTTGCCGTCGTCCAAATCGATCCGCGGCAGAAGACTATTTCGCAAGTGGATAGCGTGGTGGAGAACCTGCGCGGCGACAATGCTTCGATCGACAGCGAGGTGGAAGTGCTGTCCTCGCGCGCCATCGCGCTTAAAGTCATCGATATTCTCAATCTGCGCGACGACGAGGAATTCCGGCCGCGATCGGCGGTTCGCCGGATCTTCGGCTTTCTCGGGCTGGGCGGCTATCTGCCCGCAGAGGAGGCGGCTCGCGGTGTTGTGCACAACGGCGCCACTCAGCGGCTCGACCAGGATCCCGTCGGCACGCGTGTTGGCCGGGTTCAGCCGGGCGATTCCACCCCTGAGCGGGACGAACTGGCAGCGGCCTTCCAGGAGCGGCTCAAGGTTTCGCGCGTGCGCATGACGCTGCTCTTGGAGATCAAGTTCAGTGCGCGGGATCCGGCTAAGGCGGCCCGGATCGCCAATACGATTGCGGAGGTCTACCTTTCCAACAATCTCGCCAGCAAGACGCAAGCTTCAGGTTTTGCGACGGAGCTTCTCGAAAGCAAGTTGCAGGAGATGCAGCAGCGCGTCGCGGATGCCGAGCGCAAGGTTGCGATGTTCAAGGCCGACAACAACATCTTCGACTCGGAAGGGAACATCCTCTCGGAGAAGGAATTGAGCCGGCTGATGGAGCAGACGGTTTCGGCGCGTAATGCGACGGCCACGGCTAAGTCGAAGTATGAGAACGCTCAGCGGCTGGCGAACAGTCCCGGCGGAACGGAAACCATCGCCGAAGTTCTGGATAGTAACTCGATCCGGGTGCTCAAGGAGACGGTGTCGTCCGCCCGCAAGCGCGAAGCGGAATTGGCGACGCGCTATGGTCCGCGTCATCCCGAGATGCAGAAGGTGCGGGCCGAAGTCGCCGAGACACAGGCCCAGCTGGCGGAAGAAATCGCGCGGCAAGTGGCCAATCTGCGCAACGAGTATGTGGTTGCCGAGCGCAGCGAAATGCAGATGCGGCAGGCGCTGACGACGCTCAAGGAGCAGGAAGCGGCGACGAAGGAATCGTCGGTAAGGCTACTTGAGTTGCAGCGCGAAGCGGCCACATCGAAGCAGATTTATGAGAGCCTTCTGGCGCGCTACAAGCAGACTTCGGAAACGCAGGATTTGCAGCTGCCCGACGCGCGGATCGTCGAACAGGCCGACGTGGCGCTGTTTCCGGCCTCGCCCAATCGCAAGCAAATTGTACTCCTGGGGCTGTTTGCAGGCCTTGGTCTCGGCATTCTTTTGGCGCTCGCATTTGAATTTGCAGCACCCGGTCTGGTCCATCCCGACGACGTGGAGCGCAATCTCGAAGTGGCGCACATTGCTTCGGTCCCAGAGATCGCCGCATCCGGTCCGGGGATGGATCCCCTGCGGTCCATCCGTCTGGTCCTCACTGAACCGCGCGGCATCTTTGCAGAAAGCGTGCGCGGCATCCGGCGCGAACTCGATATGCGCCACCGCAGCGGCGGACCGCGTGTGATCATGGTAGCGTCCAGTCTTCCCGGCGAGGGCACGGACGTGATCGCTTCGAACTTGGCGCATCATTATGCGCTGGCCGGGCAACGCGTCTTGCTGGCCGACGGCGATTTGCGGCGGGCGCCGCTGACGCGCAAATTGGCGCCGCAAAGGACGACCGGCCTCCTCGACTCGCTCATTCATCAGACGCCGATCGAGCGCGCCATTCTTCACGATACGGCGTCCGGCCTGTTCTTCCTGCCGGCGATGAGCCCGACGCCGTTGGAGACAGCGCGGCCGGATATGCTCGCATCGCGTCGCATGTCCGAGACGATGGCTACATTGAAGAACCAGTTCGACATCATCATCGTCGATGCCCCGCCGCTGCTGCCGGTGGTGGATGGGCGGGTTCTGGCCGACTATGCTGATCAAATCGTGTTTGTGACCACGTGGCGGCACACGCCCAAGCACCTCGCCAAGCGCGCGCTGCATTCGCTCGGCTTCAATCACGACAAAGTAGCCGGCGTGGTCATGAACAGCGTCGGACGCCAAGCGCTGGAAGACACCTATGCGCTTGGTACGCGGATGGCGCCGGCGCAGCCAAGGCGGATGGCGCAGGCGGCCTAGCCCGGCGCCGGGCCCTCAAATGGCGGGTTTGTTATGGTTGAGACAATCTTTACTTCAAATCTGCACGAAACCGAACGAAGCCCCTCTAATTTCAATCGAATTTTAGCGGATTGCGATCACGATCGGAAGCAATGTTTCCACCTCCCCGCGCGCAATCCTGGCGCAGGGCTCTATGCGTACCGGAGTTGCCATGCAAACCGTCGAAGCCGTGTCTGACGCCGCTGTTCAAGCCAACGCCCCAGCACATCCCGCCAGCGACACCCGTTCCGTCGCGCAAGCGCCGAAGCGGCGGATGCCGCGCAAATTGGCGGTTGGACTGGTTGGCGCGGCCGACGTCCTCGCGGTTTTTGCAGCCGTCATTCTTCCAGCCGTCATCTATAGCCAGGCTGGCGGCATCGTGGCCGACTGGCGGGCCCTCATTCAGTCGGCGATGGCCGCAACCCTGATCGTTCATCTCATCCTGCGCATCAACGGCATGTATTCCACCGATCGGCTGCACGACATTCCGCTGCGTCCCGGCCTTTTGTTCACGACGTTGGCTCTGACGATGTTGGTCCTTCTCGGTCATGGCATGCCGAGCGCGCTGCGCGGCGACCATGAATGGGTGTGGATGGCTGTCGGTCTCTCGTCTGGCTTCACGCTTTTGCTTTTCAACCGAGCGATCGCCAATCCGCTTCTGGCCCACCTGACGCGCAAGGGTGTGTTCGACGAGCGCATCGCCGTGTTCGGAGCCGGCAACATCGCCCGGCGCGTGAAGGAGCATCTGGAAGCCGTGCCGACCGGCATTCACTTTGCCGGCGTGTTCGACGATCGCATGGGATCGGACCGCATCAACCCCGACGGCGTCGACGTGACCGGCAAGCTCGACGACCTCGTGGCAGCGGCGCGCAACAACGAAATCGACAAGATCATCATCGCTCTGCCCCAGTCGGCCGATCAGCGGATCGCCGTGGTGGCGCGGAAGCTGGAATCGCTGCCGGTCAGCCTGCACGCCGTTACGCACATCGCATCGGATCTGATCGAAGCGGGTCCGGCGCATACGGTGTCATCGGTTGGATCGGTCGGCCTCATCGACGTAAAAAAAAAGCCCATTGATGACCTTCAGCGCATTTTGAAGCGATTGGAGGACCTCGTTGTCGGTGGTGCGCTGCTGCTGATCACCTTGCCGCTGTTCCCGCTGATTGCTCTTGCCATCAAGCTCGACAGCCCGGGTCCGGTTTTGTTCCGGCAGAAGCGGGGTGGGCGGAATCAGATGCCCATCGAGATCATGAAGTTTCGCACGATGTCGGTTGGACCGGCGAGCCAAGAGGTCCAGCAGGCCACCGAGGACGATCCGCGGGTGACGCGCGTTGGAGGCTTTCTGCGGCGCACCAGCCTCGATGAGCTGCCGCAGCTGATCAATGTGATCAAGGGCGACATGTCGCTCGTGGGACCGCGGCCGCATCTGATCGCGCACGACGAGAAGTTCACCGAGATCGTCGATACGTATCCGAGCCGGCATCAGGTGAAGCCGGGCTTGACGGGTCTGGCACAGGTGAACGGGTTTCGCGGCGAAACGCGGACGAAGGATTGCGTCGAGGGGCGGGTCGCGGCGGATCTGGATTACGTGCGCAACTGGTCGCTGTGGCTTGATCTGAAGATCATCGCGCGAACGGTGGCGACCGTTATCTCGGGACGCAACGCTTACTGACGCAGCTGGTCCGGCCCACATACGGGCCGGGATGCGGGGGGAAACGCGGTCAATGATGGATGCTTTCAGGAAAACGCCGCTGGCGGTCACGCTGGCGATCCTGAGCTTCATTTCGCCGACGGAGCTGTCGCTCGTCGTCGGCGATCTCCGGCTGTCGCCGCATCGCGTCGTGTTCCTTGTCTTTATTCCGTTCGCCATCTGGCGGCTGGCCACCCGGCCCGATTGCCGGTTGCATGTCTATGACATTCCCTTCTTCGGCTTGGCGTTCTGGCAGACGTTTGTGTTTGCCTATCATGCGGGGCAGCCGGGGTTCGTTTTCGGCGGATCGTGGTCGCTGGAGAGCCTCGGCGCCTACACAATTGCGCGGGCCTATATCCGCGATCTGGAAACGCTGCGGGCCGCTCTACGCATCGTCTTCTATTCCATCATTCTGGCTGCCTTTATCGCGATGTTCGACACGCTGACGGGCAGTTACTTCATCCACGAGTTGCTGCGCTCGGCGGTGGGCGGCGACCCAATGCCGGCGATGGAATTCCGCAAAGGGTTGGCACGCGCAGCTTCGACGTTCGATCACCCGATTCACTACGGCACTTACTGCGCGACGATGTTCGCGCTTTTGTGGATGTCGGAGCCGGACCGGAAATGGCAGTACATCCGCGCGGTCGTGCTCATCGTGGCGGCCATTCTGGCGATGTCGTCGGCGCCCCTTTTGAGCCTTGGACTGCAGCTCGCCTTCATGATCTGGCACAAATATACGGTGCGGGTCTTCATGCGGACGCAGATCACGATCGCGATCATCATCGGACTCTACATCGGGGTGTTGATGGTGGCCAACCGGTCTCCGGCACAGCTCTTGATTACACTGGCGACCTTCGATCCTTGGACCGGCCTCTACCGGTTGGCGATCTGGGAGCATGGATTGGACAATCTCTGGGGCAGCTTCTGGTTCGGTATCGGCATGGCAGATTGGGTGCGTCCGGAGTGGATGTACTCGTCGACCATCGATGCGTACTGGCTGGTGCTTCCCTTGCGCACGGGAGCGCCCGCGTTCCTGCTCCTCGTTACGGGCATCGCGCTCATCGCCTTTGGCGTTGCAACGCGCGGGCGGACATCGCGCGACCGTCTGCGCAGAAATATGGCAGCGGGGTGGATGATGTCGCTGCTCGCTATCTGCCTGTTGGGCGCCACGGTGCACTTCTGGAACGTGCCTCACGCGCTCTTCTATTTCTTCTTAGGGCTCGGTGGCGCGATTGCGGATCCCAAGCGGGTCGCGCAGGCAGTGTCTCGTGCGGCGCAACCGGTTCGCCGGATGCATCCGAGCTTCATCCGGCCGCAGCGCGGTGGGGCGATGCCTGAAGCGGCGTTGCCGGCGTAAGGCGGAAACAGCGATCTGCGTTAGCGTACTTGGCTGGTGTGAACGCTGGGCAGCGAATGAACGCTGGCGTCGATGAGCGGGGCCAGGGCGCGGGCGACGCGGCGGCTGCCAGCGACGGAATAGTGTCCGCCATCAAAGAAGAGAAAGCCGCTATCGTCCGTCAGGCGGCACAGCCCACCGGAGCAGAAGAGCGGTGTCGCATCGAAGATTGCGACATTGCCGCCTACGTCCATCGCCGGGGCCGGGTTGACGTGGGCTTCGTTGCGGCCGGTCCGGTAAGCGACATCATAGGGGTGGGCAAAGTCGAAGGTCGGACTTGCGCTGACCACGATGACCTTGCTGCCGGTGGCGGCAATGCGATCCAACGAAGCGCGAACATCCGCATCTGAGATCTTGCGCGGCACATAGAGTTCCCAACGCGCAGAGATGAGAACGATATCCGGCTTCATGCGCGCGATTTTGTCGAACGCCCGGGCGTTGACGGCGCGGCAGTGGGGGCGGTTCGCGATATCTATGCCGAGGATGGGCGGGCAGCCGGCAGCGGTGAACTGCACCGTCTCTAAGCGTTCGCCGAGTTCATCGGTCAGACCCGGGATGAGATGGGCCGCGAAGCTGTCGCCCCAGACGAAGACTTTCGGGCCGTTTGGATTGCCGTGGCGACAGGCGGCGGCGCCGGCCCAGGCAGCGGCTGGCTGATCGTCTTTCAAGAAACAGGTGGCGAGATTCATGCGGTCGAGACCGGCGATGACGGGTGGGGCGTAACCGTCGTGGCGCTGCGGCCAGCCAAGCGAAACGTTTGCGAAGACGCCGATGGCGAGGGTCGTGGCCATGGCGGCGCCCGCGACGCGAAAGAGCGGCGCGCGGGCGGCGGCGACGCGGCGCTCACGAAACGGCGTTTCGATAAAGCGCCACGAGAGGATGGCGAGCACAAAGCTTAGAGCGACCAGTAGGGTTGCGTCGAAGGGTGCAAGCATTTCGCCCCGCGCGATGCGGGCGAAGGTCAATACGGGCCAGTGCCAAAGGTAGAACGAATAGGAGACCAGTCCGACAAAGACGACGGGCCGCAGGCTGAGCAGGCGTGCGGCGATGGTGGATGGTGTGGTGGCGCCGGCGTGGATCACAAGCGCCGTGCCGATGACAGGCAGGAGGGCTGCCGCGCCGGGGAAGGCGGTTGCGCTTGAGAAGACGCTGACGGCGACGGCGATCATGGCAAGGCCTGCTGCTGCGGCGGCGTTGGCTGCTCTCTGCGTGGGGATCGCGGGGACGACGCCGAGTGCCAGAAGAGCGCCCGCCATCAACTCCCAGAATCGTGTGGGCAGGAGATAGAAGGCGGCGGCCGGCTTGGCGTCGACGGCCCAGACGGCGAGCGCGAATGAGATCAGCGTTGCAGCGATGAGCACCGCGACCAGATGGCGGGGGGCCCAGCGCGTCAACGCCAGGAGAAGCAGCGGCAGGACAATGTAGAATTGCTCTTCGACGGCGAGCGACCAGGTATGCAGCAGTGGCTTCAAATGCGCGGGCCCAGCGAAGTAGTCGGCGGTTTGCCAGAAGAAGATATTGGAGACGAAAAGCGTTGCGGCAGTGAGGCTATTGCCGAAATCTTTGAATTCGCCGGGAAGTGTAATGATTGATGCCGCTACCACGCAGGCTGCGAGCATGGCGAAGAGGGCGGGAAAGATGCGCCGCGTGCGCCGTTCGTAGAAGGTCAGCAGCGAGAAGCGGTTCTCGGAGATTTCGCGGGCGATGATGCGCGTGATCAGATAGCCGGAGATGACGAAGAAGATATCGACGCCGACATAACCGCCGGGCAGGAACGGGACGCCGGCGTGATAGAGGACGACGGACAGCACCGCGACGGCGCGAAGACCATCGATATCCGGGCGATACTGTGTGTCGGCGGCGCTCATGGATGGCTCATCGATTTCAGGCCGCAGATTTCGGGCTGAGGGTGGCGCGCACCGCGTTGGTCCATGAGGCCGTCGATGCCGTGGGGGTCAGGACAAAGCCAAGGCCGTGTACCGCATCCAGTATGGCGGCGGCCTTGGCGTCCCAGGTTTCGGTGGCGACTCGCGCGCGGGCCGGGGCGGGATCATAGGGTTCGGTGAGGCTTGAGCGGATGTGGGATGCAAACTCGCCAGCGCCATCGGCGACGCGGACGAGATCGCGCCAGCCGTCGAGGGCGGGGAAGTCTGTCGTCACCACCGGGCGGCCGACGGCCAGATATTCCTTCATCTTGATCGGATTGCAGGCCTTGATCCATTCGCTCTTGTTCCAGGGCATGATCAGCACGTCCATGGCGGCCATGTAGCGAGCGACGACGTCGTAGGGTTTGCGGCCAAGGAAGCGGACATTGGGCAGTGCGCACCAGCCGTCTGGCAGCGAAGAGCCGCCGATCATGATGAAGTTCACGTCAGGCAGCTGCTTGGCGACGCCGACGAAGAGTTCGGGGTCAAAGGTGTGGGCGTCGATGCCGCCGATGAAGCCGACGCGGGGTTTGGAGACAATGGCGACATCGGCTGGGCCGGGTGCTCGCTTGGAGCCTTCGGCGACGAACATATCCAGATCGACGCCGTGGGTGACGAGGAGCTGGCGGCGGACATCGTTTGTCTCTTCCGCCATCAAGTGGGGCGCGCAGTAGATCACGAGGCCGGCGGCGCGTTTGATGGTGGCCACCTGCTGGCCGAGGAGGACGGGGTCGCCCTCAGGGAAGGCCTCGAAGCGGTCGGTGCGCTGCATGATGACGCCGGCAGGCTGCAGCGCTTCGATCAGATCTGCGCCGGCGGGGCAGTGCATCCAGAGGAGTGGCTTTGCGATACCGGCGCGGCGGGCGGCGAGACGAATTTGGGGGGCGAGTGCGAAGCCTGAGATTTTCTTGCCGGTTTCGCCGGGAATGTTGAGCGGCGAGATCACCCAGAAGTTATTCTCGACGTTGACGACGCCGCGGCTGAGGCTTTTGAGCTTGCGCTGGATCTTACCCGCGAACTGGACGGGCTTGGACACTTCGGGGACGCGGACGCCGAGGGAATTCACGTAGAGAACGGGCATAGTTCGCGCGAAGCGGCGCATGACCTGGAAATCGAAGTGACCACGGTTGTGGTACCACCAGTCGGAGCCGCCGATGCAGATGATGCCGTCATAGTCGCGGTGGGGTGTGGCGTGCATTGAGTTGCCGGTCCAAGTGAAGCCGCGCAGGCGGCAAATTACGGTCGAGCGGCAGTCTCTCTGAGTCGCGTTAATCGTTTCCTCAAGCGGCGCGCGCATGTTGATTGCAATCTTCGCCGTTCCCCGCATGCCGCAACCGTTAACAACTCGTTAACGGCGGGCGCGCGGCAGCCTTCGGAGCAGCTCTATTGATATCCGCGCGTCAGATAGACGTTTCAATTTTGATCGTC
>LNFM01017338.1_pt1 | contig 12458 bp, 9 predicted proteins | sample 596031 | NCBI WGS metagenome assembly LNFM01 (sample SAMN04254537, study PRJNA301005) | activated carbon metagenome | isolation source: dual media filters at the Ann Arbor, Michigan drinking water treatment plant | place: USA: Ann Arbor
TGCCGGGCCACATGAACGTGCTGCTGGCCGAGGCCGAGGTGCCCTACGACCAGGTCTTCGAGATGGAAGACATCAACGGCGAGTTCGGCCAGGCTGACGTGGCCATCATCCTGGGCGCCAACGACGTGGTGAACCCTGCTGCGCACGTGAAGGGCAGCGCGATCTACGGCATGCCCATCCTGGAGGCCTACAAGGCCAAGACGGTGATCGTGAACAAGCGCTCGATGGCCAGCGGCTACGCCGGCCTGGACAACGAGCTGTTCTACATGGACAAGACCATGATGGTCTTCGGCGACGCCAAGAAGGTCGTGGAGGACATGGTCAAGGCCGTCGAGTAGCGGGGCCGCGCCTGCAGCACGAGGGCCGGTCACGCCGGCCCGCTTCGGCTTCGCGCGCCTCGAACGCCTGGCTCAGCGCAGGCCGCCCGTGTACTTCTTCATCACCCGGGCGCGCAGCTCTTCTTCGCTGAGGCTGTCGGTCGAGGGCACGGCCGGCGCCGAGGGCGGCACCACGGATTCGGCAACCACGCCGGGCACGCCCCCGGCCGCCGCCAGTCCCGGCGCGGCCACGGGCAAGGGAGATGGCGTGGCGATGCGTGCGCCGTGCATGCGGCCCTGCACGTACTCCGCATAGGCGCGCAGGCGCGGGTCCTGGCTGCCCAGCGCTTCGGCCAGCACCTCGCGCGCGTACCGGCGGTCGTGCAGGAACTGGGTGACATCGAGCTGGCGGCCGAACTCGCGTCGCAGCGGCACGACCATGCGCACCACATAGTTCATGATCTGGCTGTCGCCCGGCGAGCTCATTGAACCAACCTCCGTGCTGCGCACTCCGGGATGAGCGCTTGGGAGCGGCCCGTCGCGCTCATGCCCAGGACTCCATCAGGCTTTGGGTGAGAGCATTTCGCCGTGCTGGGCGATGTCCAGCCCCATGCGCTCCTGCTCGACGTTGACGCGCAGCCGCGCCACCAGACCCATCAGGCGCAGGATGACCCAGGTGGCGGCCGCGGCGTAGACCATCACGGTCAGGCCGCCGACCAGGTTGGTCCATACGGTGGCGGTGACGGGCGCGATCCGGGTGGTGGCGAAGACGGGGGTCAGCACCGTGCCCACCAGGCCGCCCACGCCGTGCAGGGCAAAGACGTCCAGGGCGTCGTCGATGCCGGTGCGCGCCTTGAAGTTGACGACGCAGATGAAACACACCACGCCCGAAATGGCGCCGATGGTCAGGGCGCCGTAGATGTTGACGAAGCCCGACGCCGGCGTGACGGCGATGAGGCCCGCGATGGCGCCCGTCATCGATCCCAGCACGCTCCACTGGCCGCGATGGATGTATTCGCAGAAGCCCCACAGCATGGCGCCGGCGCAGGCCGCGACCTGGGTCGTGAGCAGGGCCCCGGCGGCCCGGCCGCTGGCTTCGAAGGTGGAGCCTGCATTGAAGCCGAACCAGCCGGCCCACAGCAGGCCGGCACCCAGCACGGTGATCATCAGGTTGTGCGGCACCATGGGCTCGCGGCCGAAGCCGTGCCGCGGGCCCAGCACCCAGGCAGCTGCCAGACCGCTGGCACCCGAGGCAATGTGCACCACGGTGCCGCCGGCAAAGTCCATGTGCCCCATGCCGGCGAGCCAGCCGGTCGGGTGCCAGACCCAGTGCGCCACCGGTGCGTAGACGACGACCGACCACAGGGCGGCGAAGACCACCGCGGCACCCAGGCGCATGCGCTCGGCCGTCGCGCCCAGGATGATGGCGAAGGTGATGATGGCGAAGGCCAGCTGGAACATGAAGAACGCCGCCTCGGGGATCGTGGGTGCGATCGCATGCGCGGTGGCACCCAGGCCGATCAGGCCCTCGGCGAACAGACGGTCGGCTCCGCCCAGGAAGCCGTTGCCGGGCGTGAAGGCGATGGAGTAGCCGACCATCGCCCAGGTCAGCGTGATGACGGCCGAGGCCGCCACGGTATGCGCCACGATGGACAAGGAGTTCTTCGTGCGCAGCATGCCGCCGTAGAACAGGATGATGCCGGGCATGGTCATCAGCAGCACGAGCACCGTGCAGATGAGCATCCAGGCGGTGTCGGCACCGTTGAGTGCAGGGGCGGGAGCAGCCCACGCCGCTCCCGCCCAGGACCCACCCAGCGTCATGGTGGCAGCCGCGAGCAGGCGCCTCCCAGCGCGCAAGTTCACCAGCGGCATGCGTCCCTCTCCTCGTCGTTCGTCGGTTGCGGGGTTTTGCTACCAGACGTGACTTCCGGCAACACCGCGAATGAGGGAGCCCTGGGGCCGACTGCGCGGCTGTGCGCAAAGCCGGGCGCGCCCTCAGGACACCGTCTGCGCCTCCGACAGCCCCAGTGCGGTGGCCTGCGCCAGTGTCATGCCCACGGACTCGACCAAGAGCGACTCGGTACGCAATCCCCCCATGCGCACGCGCAGCAGCCGGCGCGCGCGCCGCATCTCTCGCGCCTCGATGGGGTTGATCTCGCCGTACACGCGGGCCCAGTGCCCCACGGCAAACCCGTGCAGGCGCGCCGCCCTGCTCAGGTCGTCGCCCAACGCCAGCGCGTGCGACAGATGCAGCAGCGCGTGCAAGGCATGCTGCACGTGATGACGCGCCCAGGCCACGCGCAGGCTGCGTCGCAGGGCCGCCGCGGCCTCCTGCGGTCGCCGCTGGCGGATGTGGATGCGCCCGATCTGCCGAGCCACAGTCATCAAGCCGACCCAGTTGCCGTCGGTCAGGGCCAGCCGCTCGCAGGCCTCGTGGGCTGCCAGTCCCTCGTCGACGCGGCCGAGCCACACCCACATCGCGGCACGGTTGATCAGGGCCCAGGAAGCCGCCTGCCGGTTGCCGGCCTCCTCCCACAGGCGCTGCGCCCGTGCAAGCATCTTCTCGGCGCCCGCGTAGTCCAGCCGCAGGTTCGCCAGCAGCAGGCCCTGAAGCCGGAGCACGGTGGCCTGCGCCACGCGGTCGCCCGAGCGTTCGGCCAGGCGGGCCGACTCGGCCAGGGGCGTGTCGAAGTCGGTCTGCAGTCGGCCCGCCAGGTAGGTCGCCCAGGCCCAGCGCGCCAACGCCAACGAGCGCTGGCGATCGTCCGTGGCCGCCTCGATGCCGGCATCGGCATGGGCCAGCGCTTCGGCAACGAAACCCGCAGCGCCGCGTCCGAAGGACAGCAACTCCAGCGCGTCGGCGCGCATGGGTCGGTCGTCGATGTCACCGAGCGCCTGCTCCAGCGCCTGCAGCACCGTCAGGGGCGGGCAGTCGGTCTCCCAGTAGTCCCGAAAGGCCACCGCCAGCTTCAGAGCCTGGCGCGAAGCACCGTCGGCGGGCGCAGAGACGATGGCCGCGTGCAGGAGCCCGAGCTCCGGCGCCACGGCAGCCGGCCCTTGCCGTACCGTGGCAGCTGCGATGGCGACGAGCCACTGTCGCACGCGCTGGCGAGCCTGGCGCGCGCGCGCGGGATCGCACTGCTCTGCCGCGAACTCGCGCACCGGCTCCAGCAGCATCCAGCGCCGCCGGCCGTGGTCGTCCTCCAGGCGCCGCACCAGCGAGGCGTCCTGCAGTCCGCCCAGCGTTTCCTCGGCCGAGCCGGCGTCGCTGCCTGACGCGGCGGCCACGGCGTCCAGTCGCGCGGGCACGGTGAAGATCGACAGCGCCTGGACCATGGCGAGCTGTGCTGACGTCAGCTGCCGCCAGCTCCAGGCCACCACGTGCCGCATGGACGCGTGCCTCGTGTCGATGGACGGCCTCTGCGCTCCGCGGGCCAGCAGGTCGAGCATGGGCGAGCCGGCGCCCGTCTGCAGGCGCGACAGCAGATCCTGGGGTGAGAGGTTGCGCACGCGCGAAGCCGCCAGTTCGATGGCCAGCGGCATGCCGGACAACAGCCGCACCAGCGCGATCACGGCCTCGAGATTGCCCGCACCGAGGCGGAAGTCCGCGCGCGCCGCCCGCGCCCGGTCGACGAAGAGCGCGACCGCCGGACTGGCGCCGGCGTCGGGCAGGGGCAGGTCGGCGGCGGGCAACGCCAGCCCGTCCAGTTCGAAGGCCGTTTCGCCATCGATCTCCAGCAGACGGCGCGAGGTCACAAGAAGGTGCAGCGAAGGCACGAACGCCAGCAGTTGCGCAATGTCGGTGGCGAAGTGGTCGACGATCTGCTCGACGTTGTCCAGCACCAGCAGCGTGCGCTGTCCCGACAGGGCGGTTCGCAGCCGCTGGTGCAGGTCGCGGTCGCCGCTCTCGATGCCCAGGGCCGAACACAGCGCGTCCATCGCCTGGGCCGCATCGCTGCAGGCCACCAGCGGCACGAAGGCGACTCGATCGAAACGCGGGTGGCCGCCTTCGACCGACCACTCCGGCGCCAGTTGCAGCGCCTGTCCGACCTCGACGGCCAGCCGCGTCTTGCCGCTGCCGCCCGGCCCGACGACCGTGACCAGCCTTTGCGCACAGGCCAGTGCGCGCAGGCGCGACGCGGTCAGCTCGACGCCGAAAGGCCGGGTCCAGTAATGCGGCAGGCCGGTGGGAACCGCCACCGCTGCCGCCAGTTCATCCCCGCCGCCGCTCGATTCGGGCGAACAGGCCGAAGAGGCCCGGCCAGTCGGGGATGCTCGCTTCGGCAGCCCCTGGCCTACGGCGTCGAGCGCGCGTTCGCGAAGGGCGGCCAAGCGGCGACGCTCGTCGATCACCCATTCCTCGTAGAAACCGGGCATGAACTCGTCCCGGTACAGCGCCAGGGCCTGGACCGGCTGGCCGGCCCGCACCAGGCGATCGAAGCGACGGGCGTCGCTGTCCAGCACCTGAGGCAGCACCCGGATGGTCAGCCGATCCGCCTGCAGCACCGGGCCGACACCCGCGGCCGGCGATTCCAGCAGGTTCTTCAGCGTCGACAGGGTCTGGCGCAGGCGATTGCGCCCGACGTCCAGCGACACGCCCGGCCAGAGCAGTTCGACCATCTCCTCTCGCGCATGGGCGCGGTCGGGCTGAAGTGCCAGTCGGGCCAGCAGGGCTGCCACGGCGCGCGACGGCCAGCGTCGCAGCGACCGGGTCGGCGCAAACGCCTCCACGCCGCCGAACAGCTGCACCTGCCAGCCGCCGCAAGCGACGTGCGGCGCAGCCGAAGGCGGCGGTCCTTCGGCCTCGGCATCGGGTAAGGAGCTCGTGGCCATGCTGGCGCCAGCATAGCGGCGCCAGCCCGTGATCGCATGCCCTGCCTTGCCTCGGGCCCGGTCAGGCACTCACTTGGGTGGTGCGGCAGGCACGGGCGACGAAGCGTTGATCGTGACCCCGCGCTTGCGCAGTTCCTCCACCAGCAGCCGTGCGTTCGGGTTGCCGGCCTCGGCCATGCGCTGCGTATCGGCGGCCAGGGTGTCCAGCGAGCCGCGCAGCTTGCTGGCGTTGTCCACCGTCTGCTGCTGCCCGGCGTGGCTGGCCTGCAGGACCTGGTGGTCACGCCACAGCAGCGACGCCTGGAAGGCCAGCCAGCCCAGCAGCGCCAGCCCGCACAGCAGCAGCGGGACGAAGGCGGTGCGCTGCGGCTCTCGCGGCTGCGGCAGGGGGCGCCGCTGCGCCGCGGCCGCGCGTTCGCCAGCCGACCGGTGGCCCGCCGCGGCCAGGGCCTCGGTGGCCTCCGAGGGCTCGGGGCCGCCTGGAAACCCGCCGTCGGCAGTTGCAGGGGGCGGCATCTTGTAGACGGTCTTCATGGCAGGCCTCCTCTCGTCAGTGGCGTCACTTGCGCGCTGGGGCCTGCGCTGCGGGCGCGGCCGCCGGGGCGGACGGCGCGGCGACGCTGTAGGTGATGCCATGGCGCTGCAGCATTTCGCGCACGTCGGCGTCGTTGTGGCGCGCGGCCAGCTCGGCCAGGGCGCGGATGATCTCGCGGTACAGCCCTTCGAGCTGCAGCGACTGCTGCACGTACTGCTGGCGCGCGGCCACGTCGAGCTGTGCGCTGCGGTTGGCCAGACCCAGGAAGACGCTGGCCAGCATCGTGAACAGGCACAGTGCGGCCACCGTGGTGACGATTCCGTACTGGGTCTTGGTCATGGGAACTCCTTCGTTGGATGCGCTCGTCGCGGCGTTGACTCACTGCACCACGCCGCGGCGGCGACGGGCGATCAGCGCCGCGACCGCGGCGGCCAGCACCAGCATCAGCGAGCCGGGCTCCGGCACCGTGCCGCCGTTGTCGGTGATCACGTTGGCGCGGATGATCAGCCGACGGACCTGGGCCAGGCCGTTGGGATCCGAGGCATTGGTGCCGCGGCCGTTGAAGATCACTTCGTCGCTCACAGCCCCCAGGCTGCCGGCGAAGAAGTCGATGTCCAGGCTGCCGACGCCGTCGCCGGCCTGCAGGCCGGCCAGCGTCTGCAGCCAGTCGGCGTCCAGCGAGAAGTCGTTCACCGCCGACAGGTCGAAGGCGCCGCCGAGCACGTCGGCCGGGCCGGCGACGTCGTTGGACAGGCCCAGCGTGCTGCTGACCGTGGCGCCGAGCAGCAGGTTGCCGAGATCGAGCACGAAGTCGGTGGCATTGAGCTGCGTGAGCAGGCCCAGGCCGCCGAGGAAGTCGAAGTCGGCGTTGGCCAGGTTGTTGACCTGCGCATTCACCTGGACGGCGCCGGCAGCACCGCCGGAGACATCGGCCATGTCGGCGTTCTGGCTCAGGAAGCCGACGCTGCCGCCCTGGCTGAAGACACCGGCCGTGCTGGTGTTCAGGCCCACGGCGATGTTGCCGCTGCCCTGCGCGGCCACGCCTGCGACGGCGCCGCCGCCGCTGAAGGGGCCACCGACGCCGGAGAGCGTGGCCCGCAGGGTGTCGTTGAGGGCCGTGCTGGCGGCCATGTTGGTCACCGTGATGTTGCGCGCCATGACGGTGTCACCCACACGCACCACGCCGAAATCGACACTGGTGGTGGCCAGCGCGCCGACCGCCGGGGTGTAGACCTTGCCGCTGACGGTGACGTTCTGGCTGCTCAGTTCGAGTTGGCAATTCGGCGCGCAGCCGCCGACGTTGCTGGCGTCCGACACCAAGGTCAGCACCGCCGTGCCGGCGTTGCCACCGGTGAAGTTGCCGGCGATGTCGGTGGCCAGGCCGACCTGCAGGCTGCTGGCGTTCGTCTGGCCGGGCAGCAGCAACGACACCATGCCGGCGTTGGTGGTGACCGGGGCACCGGCGGTGGCGATGCTGGCGTTCAGCGCGGCCTGCGGCGCCGCCGTGGCCTGGTTGCTGAGGCTCACCAGCGCCGTCGGCGAGGCGGCACCCACGCGCACCGCGCCGAGGTTGATCGACGGGTTGTTGATCAGCGGGCTGGCCTGGTTGATGACGTTGGCCAGCGCCGTGATGGTGCCGTTGACGCCGTAGTTCTCGCTGCCCACCGACGCGGTGCCCAGCCCGTTGCTGACGCCGGCCACAGCGCCCGCCGTGGTGTAGTTGACGGCGATGCCGCTGTTCAATGCACCCGCGGTAGTGCCGGTGACCGTGACCGTCATGGCACCGTTGCCGGCGTTGCTGTTGCTGCCGGCCAGGATGCCGCTCAGGCTGCCGACGCCGCTGATCTGCGCGTTGCCTGCGGCGCCGAAGCTGGCGTTCAGGTCTTCGACGAAGCCGGCCGGACCGGCGGCGGTGTTGCGCACCACCAGCGCCTGGCTGACCTGCTGGCCGACCTGCAGCGTGCCGAAATTCAGCGCCGGCGTGACGATCTGGCCGGCCGCGGCCTGGAAGACGTTGCCGTTCACGGTGACGGCCTGGCTGCCCGCCGAGGCGATGCCCAGGCCGTTGCTCGCGCCGCCCACCGCACCGGCGGTCTGGAAGTCGATGTTGACGGTACCCGTCTTGGCTCCGGCGCTGGCGGTGTTCACACCGACGCTGATGGCGCCGACGCCGGTATTGCTGGTGCCGGCCAGGCGGCCGGCCACGCTGCCGCTGCCGCTGGCTGCGCCGCTCGAGCCGGCCACGCTGGCATTCAGGTCCTCGCTGAAGGGGCCGGCGGTGGCGGTGTTGCTGATGAGCAGCGTGGCGCTGTTGCTGCCGCCCACGCGCTGGTTGGCCACCTGCACCGGCGTGCCGGCGCTGCCCGCGGCTGGGTTGTAGGCCGCCGCACCGCCGGCCAGCACGATATTCAGCTTCTGGTCGGCAATGTTCTCGAAGTTGCTGCGCAGGTTGATGGCCTGGCCCGACAACGGCGCCAGCGCGCCCGCACTGGCGGCGTTGAAGACCACGGCCAGGTTGCCGCTGCTGCCCGCTGGCGCACCGGCGTTGTAGTTGGCGGCGGTGACGCCGCTGCCCGACAGCGTTCACGCTGGTCTGCAGCGCGCCACGCAGGGTGGGGCCGGTGGTCCCGGCGTTGGCCACCTGGTAGTTGAAGGTGTTGCTGCCCACGCGCAGGTTGCCGATGGTCAGCGTGGCGTTGGCGGTGTTGCCGCCGCTGACGTTGGCGCCGGTGATGACCTGGCCCACGTTGCCGCCTGCCAGGATCTGGCCCGTGCCCGTCACGTTCGCGCGCCGGTTGAAGGTGTTGCCCGTGCCGGCGTTGGCGTTGGTGTAGTCGGTGTTGACGGTCAGGTTGTTCGCGCCCAGCGCCAGACCGTTTGCAGCCGTGCCGTTGTGCGTGAGCGTGCCGGTGCTGCCGGACGCGCCGATGTTCATCTGCCCGGTGCCGGTGACCAGCACGGTGCCCGTGCCGCTGAGGGCACCATTGGCGTTCACCGTGCCGCCATTGGCGGCCAGCGTGCCGTTGTTGATCAGCGGCATGTTGACGTTCAGCGTGCCGGCCGTCGCCTGCATCAGGCCGCCGACGCCGTTGCTGGCGGTCCCGGTCATCGACACCGTCAAGGCCGTGGGCTGGTTGGCGGTGATGGTGCCCAGGTTGTTCAGCGACATCGCCGTGCCGGCACCGATCTGCCCGGCGCCTTGCAGCGTCTGTCCCGCTCCCAGCGTCAGCTGCGCTCCCGCGGCATTGGCCACGACGCGGTTGGTCGTCGTGTTGCTCATCGAGGTGGTGCCGCTACCGGCCAGCGTGACGCTGCCCGAGATGCGCAGGTCGGTGCTGTTGCCGGCCGAAGTGACGTTCAACGCGCCGTTGTTGGTCACCGTCCCGGCGAGGATCAGGTCGGAGTTGTTGACGACGTTGAACGTGCCGCTGCTGACCAGGTTGCTCAGGGTGGCGGTGTTGCCGCTGACCGTGGTGATCTGGCCGCCGCTGGCCGTGCTGAGGAGGCCGCCACTGATCACGGCGCCGCCCTGCAGGCTGACCACGCCCCCGTTGATTGCGCTGAGCACGCCGCTCGGCCCCTGGCCGAAGTTGGTGGCCGTGATCACGACGTTGCCGCCGTCGGCACGCACCTGGTTGTTGTTCGTGACGGCGCCGGTGCTGCTGAAGACCAGCGCACTGGCGAGGTCGCCCACCACGGTGCCGTTGTTGGTGAAGACGAAGTTCGTGCCCTGGCCGATGCTGCCGGCGCCGCGCAGGGTCTGCCCTGCACCCAGCGTGAGGCTGTCGCCGGCGGCCAGGCCGCGAATGACGTTGGCCGCGGTGTTGCTGAGGTTGATGACCCCGGTGCCATTGATCTGCTGGTTGCCATCGACCCGCAGGTTCGTGGCGTTGCCCGCCGACTGCAGGTTCAGCACGCCGTTGTTGGACAGCGCGCCGCGCAGCACCAGTTCGCCGTTGTTCTGCACGCTGAAGGTGCCGGTGTTGTTGACGCCGCCGATGCCGATGGACTGGCCGCTGCCGACGACCATCTCACCCCCGTTGGCGGTGGCGAAGCTGCCGCCGGTGACGCGCGCGCCGTCGATGAAGCTGACCACGCCGTTGTTGATGGCGCTGAGCACGCCGGAGGGGCCCTGCACCAGCTGCGTCTGCGCGATCTGGAAGGTCGAGCCGTCGGCGCGGATCAGGTTGTTGTTGGTCGCACTGCCCGTCGTGCGCAGCGTGAGCGCGCTGGGCTGGTTGGCCAGCCAGGTGCCGCTGTTGACCACGTTCAGGGCCGTGCCCCCGCCAATCTGGCCGGCCCCCTGCACCAGCACGCCGGCGCCCGTCGTCAGCGTGTCGGCGGCGGTGCCGAAGATGCGGTTGGCCGAGGTGTTGGACATGTTGACCGTCATGCTGCCGGTCAAGGCCCGGGTGCCCACCACCTCGAGGTTGGTGAGGTTGCCCGCCGAGGCCAGCGACAGGGTGGCATTGCCCGACACGTTGCCCGTCATGCGCAAGGAGGCGTTGTTTTCAACGAGCAGCGAGCCGGTCAGGGTGCCGCCGGCCAGCGTGGCCGAGTTGCCGCTGGGCACGGCGATGGCGCTGCCCGCCCCGCTGGCCAGCAGCGTGGCATTGGTGACCACCGTGCCGTTGAGCAGCTGCACCTGGGAGCCGTTCAGCGCCTCGATGCTGCCGTTCGTGCTGTTGATGCTGACGTTGCTGAACTGCAGCGTGCCCCCATCAGCGCGCATCACGCCGTTGTTCACCAGGCCCGCGCTGGTGGACACCAGCAGCGGGGTCGACTGGTTGGCCAGCACCGTGCCGTTGTTGGTGATGGCCAGGGGCCCGCCGTTGCCCAGCTGCCCGCTGCCGCGCAGCGTGACGCCGCTGGCCAGCGTCAGCGAGTCGCCGCTGGCATTGGCGGCCAGCACGCGATTGGCCGTCGTGTTGCTCATGTCGATGGTCGCGCTGCCGCTGATCGTGCGCGCGCCGCTGATGCGCAGGTCGGTGACGTTGCCCGCCGAGGCCATGCTCAGCGTGCCGTTGTAGACCAGGTTGCCGGTGAGCGTGGCGAACGAGTTGTTGGCCAGCTGGATCGGCCCGGCGACCGTGCCGCCGCCCAGGGTCACGCTGGCGCCTGACACCGTGGTGATCAGGCTGCCTGCACCGCTCGCAGAGAAGCTGGCGTTGTTGATGACCGTGCCGTCCAGCAGCTGCACCTGCGAGCCGTTGCGGGCCTCGATGGCACCGCCGCTGCTGTTGACAGTGGTCTGCAATTGCAGCGTGCCGCCGTCTGCACGCAGCGTGCCGGTGTTGGTGACGCCGCCCGCGGCATTGATCAGCAGCCCGGCTGCCTGCGTGGCGACGATGGTGCCCTGGTTCACCAGCGAGAAGCCGGCGGCCCCGCCACCGATCCGCTGCCCAGCGTGAACGTGGCGCCGGCGCCGGTGATGCGGTTGGCCTGCGTGTTGGACATCGTGATCGTGCCGCTGCCGACGATGCTCTGCGCGCCGCTGATCACCAGGTTGGTGATGTTGCCTGCCGACTGCAGGGCCAGCGTGCCGTTGTTGGTCAGCGTGCCGCCCAGCGTCAAGCCGCTGTTGTTCACCACGCGCAGGGTGCCGGTGTTGGTCACGCCACTGAGGACGTTGCCGAACGCGCCCGATGCCGTCTCGACCTCGCCAGCAAAGCTGCCGCCGGTGACCGTGCTGTTGCTGAGCACGGCGGTCGAGCCTGCGAGACCCTCGATGACACCGGACACGCCCTGTGCGATGGCGGTGTTCTGCAGCACCAGAGTGCCGCCGTTGGCACGCAGCGTGGCGTTGTTGGTCACCCCGGCTGACGTGTTGATGACCAGGCCGCTGGTCTGCGTGGCCTGGACCAGCCCGTTGTTGACGATCGAGAGCGCCGTGCCGGCGCCGAACTGGGCGGCGCCCTGTACCGTCTGCCCGGCGCCCAGCGTCAGGGTGGCCGCACCGCCCGATGCCAGGATGCGGTTGGCCTGGGTGTTGGACATCGACACCGTGCCCGTGCCCAGCAGCGAGCTGACGCCGACGATGGACAGGTCGGTGAGGTTGCCGGCCGATCCCAGCGACAGGGTGCCGTTGTTCGTGTTGCTGCCTTGCAGCGACAGCCCGGAGTTGTTGAGCACGTTGACCGTGCCGCTGTTGTTCAGCGTGGTGGTCGCCTGGAAGGCGCTGACATTCGCCGTCAGACCGCTGCCGACCACGGCCGTGTCCGAGCCGCCGGGGGTGGTGCCACAGCTCCAGTTGGCCCCCACGTTCCAGGCGCCGTTGTTGGTGACCCAGGTGCAGGTGGCCGCCTGCGTCGATTCGAAAGGCAGCGCGCCCAGCACCATGGCCGCGGCCAGCGCCAGGTGGTGCCTGCGCAGCTCGAAGGGCCGGCGGTTCAGGCGGCGTGAAAGGCGTGCACGGTGGCGCTGGGTGTTCATGACGGGCTCCCGGAATCGGTTCGCAGTGGTGGTGTCTGTCCGTCGCCCCTGCTGGCCCTGGGCCGCAGGTTCGACACACCCCTAGCTTCGAATCCGACCGTTAACCGACCGTTAGAACGCGCCGTTAAATCACAACCGCTCGGCCCCTTGTTCAGGGGGTCGATGCCCCCGACCCACCCCCAGGCTGGGTGGCCGGCGGGTCAGGCCGGCGCTGACGCCAGCCGCCGTTCGACGAAGTCGAGACGGTCCTGGCCCCAGAACAGCTCGCCGTCGATGACGTAGGTGGGCGCGCCGAAGACCCCGGCGTCGATGGCCGCCTGCGTGCACTGCTGGTAGGCCTG
>LNFM01011027.1_pt1 | contig 12454 bp, 8 predicted proteins | sample 596031 | NCBI WGS metagenome assembly LNFM01 (sample SAMN04254537, study PRJNA301005) | activated carbon metagenome | isolation source: dual media filters at the Ann Arbor, Michigan drinking water treatment plant | place: USA: Ann Arbor
GCGTTGCTGCTGCGACCCGAGGTCTTCTATGCCGAGCACGATATCGAGCTGCGGACCGGGGTGACGGCGACCGCCATTGATGCGGCGGCGCGGACCGTCACCTTCGCCGACGGGACTGTTGAGTCCTATGACGCCCTGATCCTGGCGACCGGATCGACGGCGCGGAAGCTGACGATCCCCGGCGCCGACCGGCCCGACCTGCTGGAGCTACGGACCCTCGCCGATGCGGAGAGGCTGAAGGCGGTATTGGGGCCGGGCAAGCGGCTGGCGGTGGTCGGCGGCGGCTATGTGGGGCTGGAGGCGGCGGCTTCGGCCCGGGCGCTGGGCGCCGAGGCGGTGGTCATTGAGCGGATGGACCGGGTGCTGGCGCGGGTGGCGTCGGAGACCCTGTCGACCTTCTTCACCGCCCATCATCGGAGCCACGGGGTCGAGGTGCTGACCTCGGCCGAGGTGACCGGGTTGGAGGACGGCGGGGTCCGGCTGGGCGACGGACGGCTGATCGAGGCGGACGCGGTGCTGGTCGGGGTCGGGGCGCTGGCGTGCGACGGGTTGGCTCGGGAGGCGGGACTGGCCTGCGAGAACGGCGTGGCGGTCGATGAGACGGCGCGAACCTCCGACCCGGCGATCTGGGCCATCGGCGACATGACCTTCCGGCCGATCCCGGTGCACGGCGGACGGCGGCATCGGCTGGAGAGCGTGCCCAATGCGCTGGAACAGGCGAAACAGGCCGCGGCCGCTATCACGGGACGCGCGGCCCCGACGCCCGAAGTCCCCTGGTTCTGGTCCGACCAGTATGAGCTGAAGCTGCAGATCGCGGGACTCCCCGACGGCGCGGATCGTCAGGTCGTGCGCGGCGATGTCGAGGGCGGGGCGTTCGCCGTCTTCCATCTGGCCGAAGACCGGATCGTCTGCGTCGAGGCGGTCAACGCGCCGGCGGAATTCATGGCCGGACGACTGATGATTTCCCGTGGGCAGGCGGTGGACGCCGTGAGGCTGGCCGACCGGTCCGTGTCGATGAAAGAAGTCGCGGCGGCTCAGGCCTGACGCGCGAGGTCGAGTTCGACGACGGGCGCGGCCAGCTGTTCGGCCAGGAGGTCTAGCGCCACGGGCCGGCCGATCAGATAGCCCTGCGCCATGTCGCAGCCCATGCCGCGCAGCAGGGCCAGCGCCGTCGGGGTCTCGACGCCCTCGGCGGTGACCTTGAGGCCAAGGCTGTGGGCCAGGTCGATGGTCGACTTGACCAGGAGGGCGTCACGCGAGGACTGATCCAGCCCGAGTATGAAGCTCTTGTCGATCTTCAGTTCGTCGGCGCGGATCTGCTTCAGATAGGTCAGGGACGACAGGCCGGCTCCGTAGTCGTCCAGCGAGACGGCGATGCCGGCCTCGGCGAAGCGGGCGATGATGTGCAGAGCCAGTTCGGGATTGTCCATCACCGCCGTCTCGGTGATCTCGAAACACAGATCGGCCGCTGAGGCGGCGACTTCCGCGAGGGCGAAGTCGGCGAAGCTCTCATCGGACAGCAGACGGCCGGAAATATTGACCGAGACGGTCAGGACATGGCCGGCGGCGGCCATGGTTTTCTGGTCGGCGATGGCGCGGCGGATGGCCCATTCGGTCAGGGGCCTTATATGGCCGGTCTCTTCCGCCATGCCGATGAACAGGTCGGGCGGCACGAAGCCGCGACGCGGATGGGACCACCGCATCAGCGCCTCGACCCCGGTTATCCGTTCGGCGCGGAAGTCGTATTTGGGCTGGTAGGCGAGGGTGACGTCGCCGTCACGCAGGGCGGTCATCAGCTCGGAAATGAGGGACAGGTTGTCGCCCGGATCGCCATAGGCGGCCTCGTCGAAGGCAGCGACCATCCGGCGGGCCGCGCGTGCCTGATCGACAGCGATGGCGGCGCGATCGACAGGTGAGGCGAGGTCCGAACTCGCCGCCCCGCGTCCGGCGACGCCGGCGGTCAGGGCGATGTCCACGGGTGCGCCGTTGATCATCAGCGGCGCCTGGGCCGCCTCGGCCAGCCGGGTGGCGATCCCGACGGCCTCGGCCTCGTCGGCGGCGACGATCACGAGGCCAAGGGCCCCGGCGCCGACGCGGGCCATCGGAGCGCCGTCGGCGAGAGCGGACAGGCGGCCTCCGAGCGCGGCCAGAAGCCGGGCCATGGAGTCATAGCCGATGGCGTTGCGGACGACCTCGAAGCGGTCGACTCCGAACAGCACCACCCAGGCGTCGGCCTGGGCAGCGGCCTGTCGCTCCAGCGACAGGCGGTTGGGCAGGCCGGTCTCCTGATCGTGCAGGGCCATATGGGTGAGCCTGGCCTCGCGGTCCCGGAGGTCGCCGACCATGGCGTTGAAGCTGGCGGCCAGGCGGCCGATCTCGTCGGCGGAGGTCACCGGGGCCTCGACATAGTCGCCCTGCTGCAGCCGGTGCACCGCTTCATCAAGGGCGCTGATCGGGCGGGTCAGGCCGCGGGAAAGCGCCCAGGTGCCGCCCATCAGCAGGGCGAGGCCGGCCACGCCGATCGCGGCCAGCCACCAGAACAGGGCCTCATACGGCCGCATGGCGCGCTTCAGCGGATAGGTCAGGACCAGATCGGCGGGCGCCGCCTTGTCGAAGCTCGGCAGTGGCCGGTCCAGACGCATGGAGGGGCCATCGGGGGTCCGGACAGTGATCGGCCCGTCTCCTGTGGGAGCCGAGACGCGGTTGAGCACCACGGCGGCCGACAGAGGAATGGCGGACAGCTGTTCCAGATTGCGCATCTGGGCCGCATCCAGTCGCTCGGCGAACACGACCCAGCCGATCAGGACGGGAGCGTTCACAGGCGCGGCGACGACCTGATAGGCCTGACCGTCGATGGCGAGAACACCGGATTCGATCTGGCCGGACTCCAGTCCGGTGAACAGCCGGTCGAGGGCGGCGTCGTCGAGGGCCAGGCCGGTCGTTGTGGCATAGCCATCGACGCCAAGGATCAGGGCCCCGTCGACGCCCTGCCGTGCGCGGAGATTGTCCAGAGCGGAGCGGACCGTGGCCTCGTCATTGGTGGCGACGGCCTCGCGGAACCCATAGTCCTGGGCGAGGACCCCGGCGCCCTGCTGGAGCTGACTTGAGCGTGCGGTCCAGAGCTGGCTGTAGACGGCGCCGGCGGCGGTCATTTCATCGCGCACCACGCGCTGGGCGCTGTTGGTCACGGCGGTGACGACAGCGATGGCGGCGAGCAGCAGGGCGAGGCCGAAAAGGCCCATATAGACTACCGTCAGCCGGGTCCGCAGGTTGCGGAAGCGGACGAGGCCCAAAATCTTCGTCGCGCTCACCGTACGGCCGCCCGGGCGCTGAAGTCGCCCGTGACCGCGTGCCGGCCCGCTGCGGCCGCGATGGTGACGGCCTGCGAAACTTCATTGCCGCGACCGGCCAGTCGCGGATGCCAGACCCGCAAGGTGGCGGCGCCGGCGGGAATGGCCCTCAGCGTCACGTCGCCGTTCGCTGGCGTCTTGGCCGCCCAGGGCGTATCGACCACCTTGATGTAGGCCAGCATCTGATCGTGGATATTGCAGCCAAGGGCCGCCACGCCTGCGGCGGCGAAGGTGTGTGTCCGGCTCTCGTCACGACCGTAGAGTTGAAGCTCGAACCGGTTGCCCCGCGAGAAGGAATAGACCTGGTGGCGGACGCGGTCGAGGTTGGGGAAAGACACCGTCCCGCCCACCGGAACGACCAGGACATAGGGCTGGAACTGGATATCCTGCTGCGACATGCGTAGCGGCCAGGCGAAGCGGATCGCGCCGCGGGGCACGCCGGCGGTCGGATGCACGGTCACGACCGCGTCCTGAACCGGCCGGCCGGCTGTGTCGCGTACACTGACGGTCAGGTCGCCCGCCATCGCCGGGGAACACAGAACCAGCGCCGCGAGGAGGGCAAAGAGAACACGCATTGCCCAAGCTGTACAAAAGCAAGATGAAATCGAAGTAAACTCAAATGCCCGGTTTGAGTATTGCAACGCGCGACGCAACCCCAGATATACCCAAGCTTGGCCGTTCGGGAATTTACTTCAGCTTAACCGTGTTTCCATATCCGGATTCCTAAGGCCGGAGTTGGGGACCAGGATGACTTATCGTGCTTGGGCGCTCGCCCTCTCGATCGCCGCGGTCGCCGGCGCTGCCGAGGCGCAATCCCTGATTCCGGACTCCCGCAGCGGCGGGAAGCTGCTGTTGACCGGCGGGGTTTCGACCATTGAGGGGTCGGGCGGCGGGGGGCTCTCCACCTGGGCCACGATCACCGGCTATGGCGAGGAAGACGGGATCGGCGGCAACGCCCATGTCACGATCGTCGATCTGCCCGACTATCAGTTTCGCACAGCCGGGTTGGCTGTCGGCCTCTGGGACCGGGTCGAGCTGTCGGCCGCGCGGCAGGAGTTCGACACGGGCGACACCGGCGCCCTGCTGGGTCTGGGTCAGGGCTTCACCTTCAGCCAGGACGTGATCGGGGTGAAGGTCCGGCTGACCGGCGACGCCGTCTATGATCAGGACACCTGGCTGCCCCAGATCGCGATCGGCCTGCAGCACAAGTCCAACGACCAGGGCGCGATCATCACCGCCGTCGGCGGGCAGGATGATCAGGGTACGGATTTCTACATCGCAGCATCGAAACTGTTTCTGGCGGAGAGCGTGCTGGTCAGCGGCACGGTGCGCTGGACCAACGCCAACCAGACGGGATTGCTGGGCTTCGGCGGTGACGCCAATGACGATCATGAGGCCCAGTTCGAGGGGTCGGTCGGCTGGCTGCTGAGCCGTAATCTGGTGATCGGCGCCGAATATCGGACCAAGCCGGACAATCTGTCCTTCGCCGGCGAGGATGACTGGTTCGACATCTATGCAGCCTGGGCGATCAACAAACATGTGTCGGTGACGGCGGCCTGGGCGGATCTGGGCTCGATCGCCACCTTTGAGGATCAGCGCGGTCTCTACCTCTCCCTTCAGGCGGGATTCTGATGATCAGCAAACTGACTTTGGCAGCCGCCGCCGCCGCGGCCGCCTGCGCCCTTCCCGCCATGGCCCAAGACCCGGCGCATCGCCCGGGGGAGGAGGCGGTCGATGCCTATACGGTCGCCGACGCCAATGCGGGCGTCGCCCCGTTCGAGGGCACGGCCATGCTCGAGGCCTTCAACGGTCGCGAGGGATCGGACCGGATCGTCGACGGGATGCTGGACCGTTCGGTCGCCGATCCCAGGATCGCGGAGATCTTTGTCGCGACCGACATGGTGCGGCTGCGCCGGACCCTGAAGGAGCAGTTCTGCTACATCCTGAACGGCGGCTGCGCTTACACAGGCCGGTCGATGCGGGACGCCCACGACGACATCGGCCTGCAGCCCGCCGACATGGGCGCGCTGGTCGAGCATCTGCAGGACGCCATGGATGCCGAGGGCGTGCCGTTCCGGACGCAGAACCGCTTCCTCGCCAAGCTGGCGCCGATGCGGCGGGACGTCGTCACGCGCTGAGACCCGGGCCCGTTCCGCATCGGCTAGAACCGCGAGGTCAGGGTCAGCCTGGCGTTCAACGGCGCGCCGGTGGAGATGTTGAAGTTGTTGTGGGCGTCGGAGAAATACGTCGTGTCGAGCAGGTTCTCGATATTGAGCTGAAGCTGGACGGTGTCGCTGACCCGATAGTAGACGGCGGCGTCGACGCGGGTAAAGGCGGGTAGCCGGGTGGTGGTGGCGGAGGTCCGGATAGCCGCAAACTGGCTGGACTGGTGGATCACGCCGAGGCCGAAGCCCAGCCGGCGGCTGATGTCGTAGCGGTTCCAGACGCTGAACTGTTGCTTCGGTGTCTGCGCCAGTCGAACCGATTCATTGCCCTGCAGCCGGGCATCCAGCCATGAATAGCCGCCGCTGATCTGCCAGTTCGGCCGCACACGCCCGGTCAGCGCCAGTTCGACCCCCTCGGTGCGGGTTTCGCCGACGTTGATGGTGACCGTCGGGTTCAGCGGGTCCGGTGTCGTGGCATTGGTCCGGTCCAGCCTGAATACGGCCGCGGTGAAATTCAGGTCGGGCCGGATGTCCCATTTGGCCCCGATCTCGTGGTTGGTGAATTCCTCCGGCTCGAGATTCTGCTGGGTCGTGGTCAGGCTCAGGAACTGGTCACCGGAACGCGGCAGGAATGACTGGCTGTAGCTGCCATAGATGGAGACGTTCGACCGCGGCTTGTAGATCAGGCCGAGGCGCGGCGAGACTTTCTCGTCCGTACGGGCGAAGGGGCGGTCCGGATTCGGCTGGAGGTCAACACCGTCGATGTCGAAGCGGTCGTAGCGCAGGCCGGCGACGATCTCGAACCGGTCGCCGAGACTGATCTGGTCCTGCACATAGACCGAGACGGCCTCCACATTCGAGACCGTGTCGCGGCTGAGCGTCGGGAAGGTAACCGTTGGAAACACCGGATTGGCGAGGTTGAACGTCGTGTTGGACAGGACGCCGTTGCGCCGTTGGTTGGCCGAGTCCTGAACGCCGTATTCGAGGCCAATCAGGACCTTGTGTTCCATGCCGCCCACGGAGGTCTCCCAGACCAGGTTGCCCTGGATCAGCAGGTTTTGCCGGTCGGTGGGATCGGTGTAGGCCGAGAACGGAACCGTGCCATTCTGCGCCGTGGCGGACCCGTTGGCGAAGACGTTGGTATAGAGTTTGTCGTAGTCCCCGTAGAGGACCGTGGCCGAGACTTGGACGTTGTCCGCCAGTGCGCCGTCCAGCCGCAACTTAACGATACTGGCCTCAAGCGTGGTGCGGTTCACGCCCGGCACGCCGAAGAACCGGTCGCGGTAGCCGGTGATGGGGGCTCCGCCCAGGGAGGGGATGCCGCGATCCGTGACGCGGTCATCGTTGACATATTCGTACGAAAGTCCGGCCTGCCAACCGGCCCCGAGGTCGATGGCCACATACGGATTCACCGCATATCGCTCGCCCTCGAAAAAGTCCCGGTGATTGTCGAGGTTTTCATAGACGGAGTTGATCCGGAAGGCTGCGCTGTCGCCGAGCGGGGTGTTGATGTCCGCCGAGACGTCCCAGGCGCCGAAGCTGCTGGCGCTCGCCCGCCCGCTCGCCGAAAAGCCTCCGGCGCTGGGCGTTTTCTGCACGCGGTTGATGATGCCGCCTCCGCCGCCCCGCCCGAAGATCAGCGCATAGGGCCCCTTCAGCACCTCGACCCGATCCAGATTGTACAGGCCCCGGAAATACTGGACGTCGTCCCGAACGCCGTCGAGGAAGAAGTCGGCGGTGGTGTTCTGGCCCCGGAGGGTGATCTGGTCGCGATTGCCCTCGCCCTGGCCGACCGTGGTTCCGGGCACATAGCGCAGGACGTCGCCGAGGCTGTGCAGCGCCTGATCGTCGAGTTGCGCCCGCGTCACCACATTGACCGTCTGTGGCACGTCAATCAGCGGGGTGTCGGTCCGGGTCGCGGTGACGGAATCGAGCGCGATATATCCCCGGCTCTGGCCCGTCACGATGATGGGCGCCAGCTGTGTCGCGGGCTCTTCTTCAGCCCATGCCGTGACCGGTGTCGCCATGGCGAGGGAGGCTGAAACCAGAAGGATACGCATCGGGAAGTGACCGCACTGTCATTGAAAGGACGATCTCAATAATGCGACACATTCTCATTAGCAACAGGAAACCGCCGCCTCGCGGAGCGGCCCCCGGAGGGCTGACTGTCGCGGTCAAAGCACTCCGTGATCGCTCAGTAGACGTCCCGGCGATAGCGCGCCGACACGGCGAGATCGAGCATACGGTCGCCGCCGAGGACCGCCCTCAGCGCCTCGTGCACACCCCTCGAAATGCCTTCCAAGCTGCCGCAGACGAGGATCGCCGCGCCGCGCTCGACCCGGTCGGACAGGTCCGCAGCGTGTTCCGCGATCAGGGCCCGTCCCGCGGCCCTCAGCTCGGCGGGTTCAGGGTCGCCCAGAAGCGCCACGCGGGCGGAGGTCCCTGAGTCGGAAAGGCTGCGCGCAGTCATCCATGCCAGCTCCTCGGCGAGCCCGGTCTGGCTGGCGAAGGCGACCAGCAGCCACAGGCCGACGGCGACAGCCGCTCAGAGCCAGCGAACAGGGTCGTGGGTCACGCGCCCTCGGACAGCATGGCAGTGAAGGCGGGGGTGACAGTCTCGATCATGCCGTCGCCGGTCCGCACCACGATGGCGGCGGCGATGTTCATCGCGGTGGCGAAGGCCGGACCTTCCACGGGGCCCATGACCGTGAGGGCAGTGGCCATGGCGTCTGCGTACATCGCCGTTTCGGCCAGGACGGTGACGGAGGCGACGCCGTTCTCGACCGGTCGGCCGGTCCGGCCATCGATGGTGTGGCTGTAGGTCTGGCCATAGACCTCGTAGTTTCGCACCCAGTCGCCGGAGGTGGCGCAGGCCATATCGAACAGGGCGGCGACGGCGGGCGGACCCGGGGCGCCGGGCGCCTGCTGCAGGTCGGCCCACCAGGGCATGAAATCCGGCTTGACGCCCGCGCCGCGCAACTCGCCGCCTATCTCGACCAGATGATGGGTCGCACCCATGCCGGTCAGGCGCTCGGAGACGCGATCGACGGCGTGCCCCTTGGCTATGCCGGACAGGTCCAGCTTGACGCCGCCCAGCTGCTGCACTGCTCGGGCTTCGCGGTTGAAACGGACGACGCCCCAGCCCGACAGGGCGCGCGCCGCCTCGATCTCTTCCTCGAAAGGCACGGTCGGACCGGTTCCGAAGCCGTTGAGCGGGCGGGGGCCGGGCGGGCCGAAGCCCCACAGATCGACCAGCGCTCCCAGCGCCGGATCCACGGCGCCGTTGGTGTCGTCGGCCAGATCCATGGCCCTGTTGAGCAGCTCCCAAAACGGCTCCGACACGGCCCAGAAGCCGGGAGGGGCGGCGTTGAGGCGCGAGAGTTCCGACTTCGGATCCCAATGGCTGAACCGGGCGATGATCCGGGCCAGCTCGTCCTCGATGGCCGCCTGGAAGGCCGCGCGGTCGAGGGCTGGCGGCGGGATCAACCGCACGGACCAGGTCGTGCCCATGGTCTCTCCCGCGAAGTCCCAGATGTAGGCGCCCGGCGGCCGGGACGGCTTGCGGCCGTGGGTCGGGATCAGGACGCGGTTCTCCGGACGCGGCGCGGCGTCGCCGCCCAAGATCAGCGTGGGCGGAGCGATGCGGGTCGGTCCGTAGCCGGCGCCCGTCATGGCCGGCTGTCTCCGACGCCGTCGCCCTGCAGGCTGCAGGCCTGCTGCCCGAGCCTGAATGACCGCGCGACGTCGAACGCGGTCTTCGGCATCCTCAAGGGCCTTGCTGCGGGAGAGGCGACAGTCACCTTCCGGCTTCTGCCGAGTTTGCGAACGATCTTCAATGGCCGGTAGCCGGGACTCAGCGCGATAGCCGGACGCCGAGACTGAAGGTGCGGGGCGGGCCGAAGCCGGCGACGCCCGTGGCGGTCTCCGAGACTTCTACCTCCGCATCGAACAGGTTGTCTGCGGCGAACCACAGGGTCGCCGAGGGAGACGCCGACCATTCGGCGCGCAGATCGACCGTCACGGCGGCCTCGAGAACCCGGCTGTTGAGATCGTCCTCGAACCGGCTGCTTTCCCAGCGCAGATCCGCGGCCAGGGAGAGCCGGTCGACAGGGCGCCAGTCCACGCCGGTCGTGGCGCTCCAATCGGGCGCCTGGGCGGGACGCAGACCGGTCAGCTGAGGGGCGAGGACGCCACCGTCGACTTGGGCATCCGTGAGCGACAGGGCTGCGCGGACCGACAGCGCGTCGCTGACCTCGAAGCGTCCGTCGATCTCCAGCCCGATCGCTTCAATAGTCCCGGCGTTCATGCGCTGGCGCAGCACGCCGCCGGCGGGCACGAAACCGGCGCGAGGGAAGACGCCGGGGCCGATGCCGGTCGTGACATTGACGATCGCGTCCTTGATCTCGTTCCAGAACACCGTTGCGGTAAGGGAAGCCCGCTCGCCGGTCCATGCCCATCCGGCCTCCACGCCGGTCAGCTGCTCGGGCTCCAGCGCCGCATTGGCCTCGGTCAGGTCGTTGCCCACGCGGAACGGGCGGTGCAGCTCATTCAGGGTGGCCGGCCGGAAGCCGGTGTAGGCGGCCAGCCGCAACGACTGGTCCGCCGCGATCTCGCGCCGGACGCCCAAACGGGCGCTGACGACCTCGCCAGAGCGATCCGGATCGGTCTCATCCAGTGTCGGCAGACCTGTGGACAGGTCGCGCTCGAGTCGGCGGCCGCTCTCGTTGCGCCACTGGTCGATGCGGAGGCCGCCCGCGATCAGCCACGGGCCGATGGAGGATGACCCCTCGGCATAGGCGCCGACGACCGAGGTTTCGCCGCCAGCGACGCGGTCGCGGGTGAAGGCGCCGGCCATGTAGCGGAAGCGTTCGCGGGTCTCGCCCTCGTTGAAGCGGGCGTCGGCGCCGAGTTCCCATTCGGCCCGACCGATGCCCGACACCGTGGTGCGGCGCAGGGCGGCGTTGAGGCCCCAGCCGGTCGCGGGAGTCTCGAACTGGTCGTTGGCGGGCGTGGTCGTCGCGCGGTCGGCGGCGACGGCGACCGAGGTGTTGGCCAGGTCGCTTTCCCGGCGCCAGGCCTGCAGCCGCCAGCCGGGCCGGTCAGACTGAGGCACCACAGCCGTGGCGGAGAACAGGTTGCCGCTGGCGGTCGCCCGGGCGCCGGCGAGGCCGGAACCGCGGTCCTCGTCGAAGGCGGCGGCGCGCAGGGAGATCACGGCGTCGGCGACAGGCAAGTCGGCCCGCAGGACTGCGCTGCGGACCTCAAGGTCGAGCGGCGTGTCGGCGGCGCCCGCGGCGGCTCCCCGGACCGGGACATGGCCGTCGCGGGTTTCGTACAGGCCGGAAGCGACGAACCGGACGGGACCGGCGGTCGCCGCGCCAGAGGCCGACACTCGGCCGCCGCCGTCGGCGATGGAGGCGTCAAGCACAGCGCCGTCGTCGCGTTCCCGCAGGCTGATGACGCCGGTCAGGGCGCCGGCGCCGTATGGCCCGGCCCCCGAGCCGCGCACGACATCGAGGCCGGACAGACTTTCGGTCGGGACCTGCGACCAGATCACCCAGCCGCCGAACGGGTCGTTCAGGGGCACACCATCCAGGGTGACGAGGGTCCGTCCCGCGCCGGACGGTGCGATGGCGCGCAGACTGATTCCCTGTGTGGTCGGATTGGCGGACAGGCTGGAGGTGCGACGGAACAGGGAGACGGCCGGAACAGAGGCCAGGGCCTCGTCGAGGCGCTGTTCAGCGTGCAGGTCGGCCTCGGTCAGCCGAATGACCGCGAAGGCGGCTTCCCCGGCAGCGGGCGGCAAGCGCGCGGCGGTGACGGTGACCTCAGGGAGTTCGGGCGGGGGGAGCTGGATCATGCAGCGCGATCGCCCAAACGGTCGAGAAGCGCCGTCGCGAATACTGACAGGGTGTCGTCGCGGGCCCCCATGACGATGATCCGGTCGCCCGGGCGAGCCAGGTCGATCAGCCGGTCGCCGCAGGCTTCGCGGGTGGCCAGGGCCTCGGCGTTGCGGCCGGCGGCGCGAATGCCCGAGGCGATGTCCTCGCTGCCGACGGACCGGTCGGTGGTGCCGCCGAAATAGACCGGCTCGGGCATCAGCAGGACGTCGTCCTCGCGCATGAGGCCGGCGAAACCGTCGATGAACTCGGCCTTCATCAGGCGCAGGGGCCCGAAGCCGTGCGGCTGGAACAGGATCAGCAGCCGGCCGTCAAAGGCGTGCAGGGTCTTCAGGGTGGCGGCGATCTTGTCCGGGTTGTGGGCGAAGTCGTCGATGATCGTGACGCCGGAGGCGGTCCCGACCACCTCCATGCGGCGGCGGATGCCGGCGAAGGTCTCGAGGGCCGCGACGGCCTGGTCCAGCGGCACGCCGATGGCCCGGACAGCGCCGAGCGCAGCCAGCGCATTCGCGACATTGTGGGCACCAGGAACATTGAGAACGACCGCGTGCCTTGCGCCGCCCAGCTCCGTCAGGGTGAACCGCATGCCGGTCGGCATCGGCTCAAGGTCGTGGGCGTTGAGGGTGGCCGATTCCTCGCCGAGGGCGAAGGTGATCACCTTGTCGGCCGGAAGGGACTGGGCCAGCGCCTGGGTCTCGACATTGTCGAGATTGAGCACCGCCCTGGCCGCCCGGCCGGTGAAGCCGCCGAACAGGTCGCGCAATTCCTCCATCGACTTGTGGTCCAGCGAGATATTGGAGACCACGGCGACGGTCGGCTTGTAGCGGGCGATGGAGCCGTCGGACTCGTCGACCTCGGAGACGAACAGGGCGGGGCCGCCGATCAGGGCGCTGGCGAAGGGGTGGTCGGCGTCGGCGAAATTCTTCATCACCGCCCCGTTCATGACGGTCGGCTCGCGGCCCGCCTGATGCAGGATCCAGGCGATCATGCCGGTGATGGTCGACTTGCCGCTGGTGCCGGCCACGCCGATCGACGTCGG
>LNFM01011028.1_pt1 | contig 12454 bp, 12 predicted proteins | sample 596031 | NCBI WGS metagenome assembly LNFM01 (sample SAMN04254537, study PRJNA301005) | activated carbon metagenome | isolation source: dual media filters at the Ann Arbor, Michigan drinking water treatment plant | place: USA: Ann Arbor
CTGGCGTACCTGCCGTCTTGCCTCCAGATTGTCTTGCGGTGGTCTACGCCGCCGCTTTCCGTCGCTTCCGTTCCGCGTTTCCGCTTCCCTTCCGTTTCGGTGAGCGGGTATTTACGTCTGCACTCTCCGCACCGCAAGCGGAAAATGACACCAAGATGACAAAAACTTCGGAACCTTGCGAAACCCTCAGGAAAGTGCCGCTTTTTCTCGCGCCTCAGGCGGTAAATTCCGGCGTCGCATAGGTCGTCCGGCCGGCGCAGACTGTCAGGGCGATTCCCGTGGCGCCGATTCTGGCAGCCGGGACCGACTCGAGGTCGGCGTCGATCAGCACAAGATCCGCCGCCATCCCTTCGCGCAAGGTGCCCGTCAGCCCATCGCACCGTGCGGCCCGGGCCCCGCCCGCCGTATAGGCGCGCAGCACCGCATCCAACCCGACCCGCTCATCCTGCGCCCCCTCATAGGGCACCCGTGTCAGCGCCGCCTGGATGCCCCGCATAACGCTTACATCCGCCACCGGCCAGTCGCTGGCAAAGGCCAGGGGCGCGCCGGCGTCGGCCAGAGATTTCCACAGGAAGGCGTCCGGCCAGCGATGCCGCGGGATCACCGCCTCCATGGCATCCAGGGGAAAATCCATTGCCCCCGCCGGATGCGGCGGCTGCAGGCTTGCCGTGATCCCAAGGGCCCCGAGCCGCGGCACATCGGCCCGGTCGATCAGTTCGATATGCTCGATCCGGTGGCGCCTGTCCTGCGCCCCATTGGCCTTCAGCGCCGCCTCATAGCCGTCGATCGTCTGGCGCACCGCCCCGTCGCCGATGGCATGCACGGCGATCTGCAACCCGCGTCGATCAATCTCGACACAGATCGCGTTGAACCGTTCCGGCGCGAACAGCAGCTCCGCCTTGTGGCCCGGTACGCCGGGATAGTCGTTCAGCATATAGGCGGTGCGGCTGTCGACCACGCCGTCCATGAACATCTTGACGAACCCGCTCGTCACCCACTCCCCGGTGAACTCCGCCGCCATCGCCGAGGCGCGGTCCAGCTCGGCCAGGTCCATGTGCGGCTTGAAGTGGAACGGCACCTTGACCCGCGCGGTCAATCGGCCCTCCCCTTCCATCTCCTTCAACAGCACGCAGGTGTAGCGGTTGCCATCCATGTTCACCATCGAGGTGATCCCATGCGCCGCGCAATGCGCCAGCCCCGCAGCGATCTTGTCCTTGTCGCGCGCCCGCTGCTCGGCCGAAGGCCAGGGCGTTGGCTCGCCCCCCGTCGCAATCCCCAACTGCAGATGCGCCTCTCCGCCCAGGGCCAGCACCGGCCCGAACGCCTCGAACTCGCGCAGCTCGCCGGTCGCGGTGCCGTCCGGCCCGATCACCACCTCATGGCCATGCGGCATCGCGGCCCCGTGCAGCAACCCGGCTGCCTGCAAAGCGGCGGTGTTTGCCCAGACCGTGTGATGATCCGGCGCCATCATCGCAATTGGCTGATCCGCAATCACCCGGTCAAGGTCATGCCGCGTGACGGGCGCCCCAAGAATACCGTAGGACGCCCCCTGTGCCATCAACAGAGGCGCGCCCGGATGTTTCGCGGCATAGCCCTCGAACGCCGCCTTCAGCGCATCGAACCCCATCACGCCGCCGATCTGCAATTGCGACAGCTCGGCCCCGCCCAGCACCAGATGCAGATGGCTTTCCACGAACCCCGGCAACAGCGTCCGCCCGCCACAGCGCACCACCCGCGTGTCCGGCCCCGCCAGCGCGGCCACCTCTGCCCCGCCAACCGCCACGATCCGACCGCCTGCGACAGCCACCGCCTCGGCGCGCGGGCGGGCCGGGTCCATCGTCAGAACCTTCGCATCGGCAAACAGCAGATCGATCTTCATGGCTTCCCCTTCATCGAAATATCCCGGGGGTGAGCCGCCTTCGGGCGGCGAGGGGGCTGGCCCCCTACCCCTTCACCCGCTCTGCCATCACGCAGAGCATCTCGAACATCAAGCTGATGCCCAGCCAGGCAGTTCCTCCCGACGCATCGAAGGGCGGCGACACCTCGACCAGATCGGCGCCGACGATGTTCAACCCGGCAAGGCCGCGCGCCACCTGCAACGCCTGCCAACTGGTCGGCCCGCCCACTTCGGGCGTGCCGGTGCCGGGGGCAAAGGTCGGATCGACGAAATCGATGTCATAGGTGACATAGGTATCCCTCTGCCCCACGATCTCGCGCGCCTCGGCCATCACGTCCTCGGGCCCGCGCGCGTGAAACTCGGCAATCGGGATGATCCTGATTCCGACGCTTGCGGCAAAATCCCAGTCTTCGCGACCGTAAGCCGTGCCGCGAATACCGATGATCACATAGCGTCTGGGGTCCAGAAGCCCCTCTTCCACCGCGCGACGGAACGGCGTGCCGTGGTTGTAACGGCTGGTGCCGAAATAGACGTCGTTAAGGTCGGTATGGCTGTCGAACTGGATCATGCCGACCGGCCCCGGATTTGGCCGCCGCTTTGCGACCGCCCGCAGGATCGGCAGCGTGCAAAGATGATCGCCGCCCCCGGTCAGGGGCCGGATGCCCGCCGCCACCACGCGGGCATAGAACGCCTCCATCCGCGCGAGGCTGTCCATCAGGTCGCCGGGGTTCGGCGCCACGTCGCCAAGATCGGCACAACGGGCAAGCTCGAACGGCGCCACCCAGGTCGCACCGTTCTGCGCCCGGATCATGGTAGACAGGTCACGCAACTGGCGCGGGCCGTGGCGCGGGCCGGGGCGGTTGGTGGTGCCGCCATCCCAGGGCGCACCGATCAGCCCGATCTGAACTTCGGAAAAGCGCGGGTGGTCAAACGGCACATGCGGCAGGCGCATGAAGGTCGGCACCCCGGCGAATCGTGGCAGATCAAAGCCCGACACCGGCCTGAAGAACCCCGCATCCGCTGCATTCCCAGCCATTTCGCCATCCTTCCTGCTTTGCTTCGGCCGCATCTGACCACCCCGGCGCAGCAGTGTCACGTCTCCTTGCGACATTTGCGCGACGCAGCCGTCCGCCCCACCGGCGGGTTTTCCGCTTGGCCCAGCGTCCAGCCGCAAGCCGGGGCTTGACCGCCCGGTCCGGATTGGCCCTTATCGGACGATACCCAGCCACTCACCGGCTCGCCCGCCTGACGCGGGTGCCTTGCAAGGACGGATGCAATGTTTTCCAAGACCGCCGACCCGACTTCCGCTCCCCCCGCCCCGCCGCGCCCGTCCACCGGCGGCAGCAATGCCGCGCGCTCGGTGCTTGGTGCCGATCTGCGCATCACCGGCGAGATCACCTCGGCCGGCCTCGTCGAGGTGCTGGGCGAGATCGACGGCAACATCACCGCGCAAGGCCTGATCATCGGGCAGGAAGGCCGCGTCACCGGCTCGGTCCGTGCCGAGACGGTCGAAGTGAAGGGCCGCTTCGATGGCAAGGTTTCCTGCCAGACGATCACCCTGCGCTCCACCGCCACGGTGACTGCCGATGTGACGACGGCAACCGTGGTGATCGAAAGCGGCGCCACGATCGAAGGCCGGTTCCTCAAGACAAAGGCCTGACGCCAGGGCCTCACGCAAGGCGGCAGCGCCGGGACCGCCCCGGCGCCGCGCGGCCCGGTCAGTTCGCCTCGAAGAAGGCGATGGTGGCCGCGACCATCTCGTCCAGCGTGTCGGGCGAGGTGAAGACGTTGAAGACGTGATCCATCTCGCGGGTAAAGGCTTCTTCGACACCGTCATGCGCGGCCAGCAGCATCTCCTGTGCGACTGGCAGCACCGTGGTGTCCAGCGTGCCATGCGCCACGAACAACGGCCCGGCATACGAGGCGATCTCCTCGGTCGGCTTGAAACTGGTCAGCCCGTCGAAATACCCCTGCTTCAACCCGATCTCGGCCCCCCACGGCAGCGTAATCATGTGCGGCTGATCGCCGGTCGTCTGGCCAGCGGCAACAGCTTCGGCCCCGAGTATGCCCTGAAATGTCGCCAGCGGGTCGGCCACCGCCGCCCACAGCGCCACCGCCTCCGGCACGTCGCTGCGCCCGGCAACCGCTGTCGCGACCAGCCCGCCCTGGCTCCAGCCGATCACGCGTAACTTGTCGCCCTTTACCCGCGCATCGCCTTGCGCAAAGGCCAGTGCTGCCAGCCCGTCGGCCACCTGCCCCTCATAGGTGGTGTCGGCAAAATCGCCCTCGCTTTCGCCCGACCCGATGAAATCCACCCGCAGGCTGGAATATCCCGCCTCGGCCAACATCCGCGCGGTGCGGGAAAAGACCCCCTGTTCGGTGCCGGGTATCGGCAGCTCGTCCCGCGTGCCGGTAAAGCCGTGGAACAGCAGCACCACCGGCGCCGGTTCGCCCTCGGGCAGGGTCAGCGTGCCGACCATCGTCTTGCCCTGCGACGGGATCGTGACCCGCTCTTCGGTCACCTCGGCCCCTGCCGCCCCCGCCAGCATCATCATCCCCAAAACCATCCACCGCATCGTTCGACCTCCCGCTTGCATCCTGTGGCGATCCTGCGCCCGGCCAAGCCCTCGCGTCAACGGTCGGGTGGGATGGAATAGGTCAGCCCCGCCCGCGCCACCGGCTCCGCTACTCCTGCGCTGAACACCATCACATCCCCCACCACCAGCGCCCGACCCAGCTTCAATACCCGCGCCTCGGCCCGCAGATCCCGGCCCGCCACCGGCTTGCGCATGAAATCGATCGCGCAATTCGTCGTCACCGTCAGCGCCTTCGGCCCGATCCGCGTCAGGATCGCCAGATACATCGCCACATCTACCAGCCCGAAGATCGCCGGCCCCGACACCGTGCCGCCCGGCCGCAAGTGCCGCTCGGCCACCGCCAGCCGCAACGTGACGCCGTCCACCCCGGCCCGCTCCACCACATACTCCGCCGCCACCTGCGCGAAATCGCTGGCCAGAAACGCCTGCAACTCCGCCGCCGTCATCCTGGCTGTCATCTTCCCTCCACCCGCTTTGCGCCTTACGCTGGCGTAAAACCGAAAGGACCGCCATGGCCGACGCACATCTTCTTCGCCACGACGAGGACGGCATCGCCCGCCTCACCCTGAACGCCCCAAACAGCCTGAACGCACTTTCGGATGCGATGCTCGCCGCCCTTCACGCCGAATTCACCCGCCTTTCCACCGACAGCACGGTCCGCGTTGTCATTATCGCAGGCGCAGGCCGGGTATTTTCGGCCGGCCACGACCTGAAGGAAATGCAGGCCGCCCGCGCAGCGCCCGACCACGGCGCCGCCGCCTTCGCCGATCTCTTTGCCCGCTGCGCTGCGGTGATGCAGATGATCCCCACCCTGCCGCAACCCGTCATCGCCCAGGTCCACGGCCTTGCCACCGCCGCCGGTTGCCAGCTTGCCGCCTCCTGTGACCTCGTCACCGCCGCCGACACCGCCCGCTTCGGCGTCAACGGCGTCAACATCGGCCTTTTCTGCTCCACCCCGATGGTCGCGCTGACCCGCAAGGTCCCACCCGCCGTCGCGTTCGAGATGCTGACCACCGGCGAGTTCATCTCGGCCGCCCGCGCCCGCGAGGTCGGCCTCGTCAACCGCGTCTTCCCGCCCGAAACCCTTGCCGACGACACGCTTGCCCTTGCCCGCACCCTTGCGGCCAAGCTGACCGCCGCCGTCCGCATCGGCAAACGCGCCTTCTACGACCAGGCCGGCCTGCCTCTTGCTGACGCCTATGCGCTGACCGGATCGGTGATGCAGGAGAACATGCTCTGGCGCGACACCGACGAAGGGATCGCCGCCTTTCTGGCCAAACGCCCGCCCGATTGGTCGCACTGAAACCAGGGCGTGACAGAGTCACCGCTTTTTCGTATGCTGCCCGCAAAACAACAAACGTTTGAGGCACATCATGAGCAGACTTCTTATCGCCGCTTTGGCGCTGTTTCCGTCCATCGCCAGCGCGCAAGCCTATGAAGGCGCGGTCGTCGACCTGCGCTACCGCTACTATCAGGACAACTCCGGCTACGATCTCAGCAGCCTCGGCGGCACGCTGGACGCCAGCTGGATGTTTGGTCGCATCGGGCTGCAGGCAGGCCTGTTTCTGGGCAAGGACGTCGACAGCAGCGATGACATCGGCCTTGATCAAACCAATTCACTCGCCCTGCACCTGATCACCGACGTCTCCGACAGCCTGCGCCTCGGCGCGATGGTCTCGACGGATGATGTCGCGGACGGCGCGGAATTCTATGCCGCCGAAGCCCTCTATTTCAGCGGGCCGCTCCGCGTCGAAGGCCGTCTTGGTGATACCTTTGACAACTCCACGCCCTACAGCCTCCTTGAACTGAAGGGCTCCTATGCCATCGGCAACGCGCTGACCGCCCGTGCCGGGATGCACTACGCCGACTTTGACGACGCGGGCCACTACGGCACCCTGTCGATCGGCGCGGGCTACAAGGTGTCGGGCCAGACCGAGGTCTATGCCGACATCAAGCGCCACACGAACGACTTTGGCACCGCGGGCGGCGATTTCCGGGGCAGCGTGGTCAATCTGGGCGTCCGCTTCGACCTTGGCGGCGCGACCTCAAGCAAGGCTTTCTCCTATATGCCGATGTTCTGATCCGACGGCCGCGCCAGCAGCCACAGGATCAGGCACAGCCCGGCAATCGCCAGCATCAGGCAGGCCGCATAGACAAAGGGCGGCCCGCCCAGCGCCAACAGCCCCGCGCCCACCAGCGGCGCGGCGGCTGACGCAAGGATCGGCGCCACCGCCGCCGCCCCCGAAATCACGCCAAAGCCGGATCGCCCCAAAACCTCGGCAATCAGGACCGGGCGCAGGATCGACATCAACCCCGCGCCGGCACCTTGAACAAGGGCAAAGACGAACACCAGAAACGGCGCAAATCCCGCCAGCCACAGCACGACCCCGGCCACCACCACCGCCGCCATCGCGCCGCGTGTGGCCTGACCGGTCGAAAGTCGCGCCCCCGCCCCCAGCAGCATCAAACGCCCGACCACCTGCGCCGGCCCGATCGACGCGGCCGCCAGCGCCGCCATGCCCTCGGACGCGCCCCGGTCGGCAAACAAGACCAGCACGAAAGTGATCAGCACGCCGTGGTTCAGGTAAACGGCGGTAAAAGCCGCGGCGATGATCCAGAAGGCGGGTTTGCGCAGCGCCACCTGCAACACTCCGGGCGGGGTGGGCGGCACCGCGAACTCGACCCGCTCGCGCCGCCGCAAGCGCGCAACGGCCACCGCATTCAGCGGAATGACCAGTGCCATGATTGCGGCAAAGACCACCAGCGCACCCTGCCCGCCGTAAACCTCGCCCAGCCAATGACCGAGCGGGAACGCCAGCGTCCCGGCAAAGCCCGCCACCAGCGTGACCTTGGTGATGGCACCTCTGGCGGCCGCGCCCAACCGCCGGGTCAGAAAGGCAAAGCAGGTCTCATAAAGACAACAGGCCTGCGCCACCCCGATCACCGCCCAGCCGATCAACCAGCCCGCCTGCGTCTCCACCAGCGCCAGCGCCAGAACGCCCAGCGCCGCCACGCCCGGCATCCAGGACAGCATCTCGCCGCCAAGCCCCCGGTCCACCAGCCGCCCGGTAAACGGGGTCAGCACCGCCATGATCAGAAACGCCAGCGTCGGCCCCATCGCAAGCTCGCCCTTGGTCCAGCCGGTGGCCGCCTCAAGGTCAGGCAAGAGGGCCGGAAAGGCGTAGTAAGACCCGGCATAGATCAGCGTCTGGCCAAGTGCCAGCAGCCAGACTGCCGGGTTGTCGGATCCGTTCACAACCCGTAGATGCCCCCGAACTTGGCTTCCAGATAATCCAGCAGCGGCCCTTCGCTTGGCTCAAAGCCGCAGGCTTTTGCTACCGTTTCGCGCGGGGCCATCAACGATCCGTGCCGCTGCAGGTTGTCGCGCATCCAGCCGGTCGCCGAACTCACGTCGCCGCGTGCGACTTCCGCGTCAACGTCCGGCAGCGCCGCTCGCATCGCCTTGGTCAGGCAACCGGCATAGACATTGCCCAGCGTATAGGTCGGGAAATAGCCGAACAGCCCGCAGGACCAATGCACATCCTGCAAAAGCCCGTTCGAAGGCCGGTCGACCGCCACGCCGAAGTCGGCATGGAACCGGTCGTTCCAGGCCGCTTCCAGATCGGCAACCGCCAGATCGCCCCGGATCAGCGCGCGCTCCAGATCGAACCGCATCATGACATGCAGGTTGTAATGCACCTCGTCCGCCTCGGTGCGGATGTAACCGGGATGCACCCGGTTGACCGCGCGGTAGAACCCCTCCGCATCCGCGATGCCAAACTCGCCGAACACCTCGCGCATCCGCCCGAACAGCCAGCCGGTAAACGCCCGGCCCCGCCCGATCTGGTTCTCGTAGCTGCGGCTCTGGCTTTCATGCACCCCCATCGACGCCCCCTGTCCGATCGGCGTCAGCGCATAAGCCGGGTTGATCCCCTGCTCATAGGCCGCGTGTCCGACCTCATGGATCGTCGAGTAGAAGCAGTTGAACGGGTCGGTCTCGCTGACCCGCGTGGTGATCCGCACGTCATGCCCGGACCCCGAGCTGAACGGATGCACCGCCTTGTCCAGCCGCCCCCGATCCCAGTCATAGCCGAACACCGTCGCCAGTTCCCGCGTCAGCGCCATTTGCGCCTCGCCGTCGAACCGCCCGACAATCCCCTTCGGCGCCTCCGCCCCCAGCACCGCCGACCGCAAGGCAACCAACCTTGGCCGCATCCGGTCAAACATCGCGCCAATCTCGGCCCCGGTCATCGACGGCTCGTAATCGTCGACCAGCGCTTCATAGGGATCGCCGCCCTGCGCCAGCGCCGCCCCCTCCTCGCGCTTCAGCGCCACCACCTTCTCCAGCGTCGGCAGAAACGCCGCCACGTCATTCTTCGCCCGCGCCTCGGCCCAGATCCCCTGCGCCAGCGAGGTCAGATGCGCCAACTCCTCCGCCAGCCGCGCCGGCACCTTCAGCGTGCGCCGGTAGATCCGCCCGATCTGGCGCAATTGCGCCGCCCCGACCGCATCCGGAGCCTTTGCCGCCGCCAGCCACTCCCCGATCCGCGGCTCCGTCCGCCGCGCATGCAGCACGCCCTCCAGCGCCGCCATCTCCTCGGCCCGCTGCCCGGCGGAGCCGTCCGGCATCACCGTCTCCTGATCCCAGCCGAGCCGGCCCGCCACCTGCGCCAAAGCCTCGGTCTGGCGCTGGTACGCCATAAGATCGTCATAAACAGTCATGCTGTCCCCTCCCGGATCGAACCCGCCACCGGGTATTGCGCCAGATACCGCGCGCGGATGATCAGCACCCACAGGATCACGGCCCCAACCTGATGGGTGATCGCCACATGCACATGCGCCGCCGTCACCACCGCCGCGATGCCCAAGGCGACCTGCGCCAGCATCATCGCCATCACCGCGTTGAACGCCCCCCGCGTCGCCCGATGCGAAGATTTCCGCCCGCGCAGCCAGACCACCACGCCAAAGGCAAACAGCAGATACCCCGCCATCCGGTGCATGAACTGCACCAGCCCGGCGTTCTCAAAGAACGCATGCCAGACCGGCAGACTGCCCCCCGCCCCATCCGGCACATAGAACGCATCCGCCGGAAAGAATTGCCCATTCATGTCGGGCCAGGTCGGAAACGCCCGCCCCGCATCGATCCCGGCCACCAGAGCGCCAATCAGGATCTGCAGAAACGCGAAATGCATCAGCCCGGTCGACAGGCCAAACACCTTCGTCTCCCGCCCGCGCCGCGCCGTCATCAACTCCGCCTCAGACCGACCCAGCAGGAACACATACCAGGCGATGAACCCCAGGATCACGAACGCGAGGCCGAGGTGCGTCGCCAACCGGTAACTCGCCACATCGACCCGCGTGCCCGACAGTCCCGACGAGACCATCCACCAGCCGATCGCCCCCTGCGCGCCGCCCAGCACACCCAGCATCAGCAATCGCCCGGTCCAACCCGGCGGGATCTGCCGCGTCACGGCAAACCCTGCAAAGCCAAGCAGCCATACCAGCCCGATCACCCGGCCAAGCTGGCGATGCCCCCATTCCCACCAGTAGATGACCTTGAAATCCTCAAGGCTCATCCCCTTGTTCTGCAACTGGTACTCCGGGATCGCGCGATACTTCTCGAACTCCGCGGTCCACTCCGCCTCGCTCATCGGTGGCAGCGCACCCGTCACCGGCTTCCACTCGGTGATCGACAGCCCCGAATCCGTCAGCCGGGTCAGCCCGCCCACCGCGATCATCGCCGCCACCAGCAGGAACAGCGCCACCAGCCACAGCCGGATGCCGCGCCTCGCCCCCTTTGGCCGTGCGTCGATGCCGCCGCCCACGGGGGCCACTGGCTCCGTCTGCCCCGCCCCGACCTCTTCGAAAATGCTGCGCTTGCCGGCCATCATCCGCCCCTTGCTGATGCGCCGGACACTAGGCCCGCCCCCCACCGCCTTCAAGACCCCGCGACACCCGCGCCCGTCGGTCAAATCGCCACAACCGCGATTTCTTCTGTTCAAAAATATCCCCGCCGGAGGCTCCGCCGCCAACCCCGCGCGCCGCGTCAGCCGCCCGCGCGCAGGATCCTTTCCATCGCCCTGCCCTTGGCCAACTCGTCCACCAACTTGTCCAAAATCCGGATCTCGCGCATCAGCGGATCGTCGATCTCCTCGATCCGCACGCCGCAGATCACCCCGCGCACCGCATGTCTTGCAGGGTTCATCGCCGGGGCACCGGCAAAGAACCCGGCGAAATCCACACCCTCCGCCAGCACCTCCGCCAGCGCCTCGGGCGCATGGCCGGTCAGCCAGTGGATGATGGCGTCAACTTCGGCCCTGGTGCGGCCTTTCTTTTCGGCCTTGGCCACATAAGCCGGGTAGACCTTTGCGACAGGCATGGAGAAGATTGCGACAGGCATGGAGAAGATGCGGTGTCCAGCCATGACCGTCACCGCAACCGGCGCAACAACTCCAGCGACGGCTCCCCCGTCACCGGCAGACCCACACTGGCCTGATAGGCGCTGATCGCCGCCTTCGTCCTCGCGCCGATCACCCCGTCCGCTCCCTCGGTGTCGAACCCTGCCGCGGTCAGTCGGCGCTGCAATTCCTGGCGGTCGGCAATCGTCATCCCGGTCGCATCCGGCCCGAACGAGGCACGGATGCCGCCCCGGCCCAGCAGCCGGTCCGACAGATGCCCGACCCCGATCGCGTAGTTCTCGGCGTTGTTGTAGCGCAGGATCACATTGAAATTCTGTGTCAACAGGAACGCAGGGCCGCCACCGGAAATGATCGACCCACCCGCAGGCACCGCCCCACCGCCGGCCGCCGTGACGCCCAGCGCGCTCCACTCTGCCGCCGATTTCCCCTTGCCGCGCCCCAGAAGCCCGGTGTTGAACCCGGATGGCAGGCTCACCTCGGCCCCCCAAGGCAGCCCGCGCGTCCAGCCTGACCGGCTCAGATAAGCCGCCGCAGAAGCCAGCGCATCGGTCGGGTCCTCCGCCCAGATGTCACGCCGCCCGTCGCCGGTGAAGTCGACCGCGTATTCCAGATACGAGGTCGGGATGAACTGGGTATGCCCCATCGCCCCGGCCCAGCTTCCGGTCATGTTGCCCGCCGTGGTGTCGCCGTTTTGCAAGATGCGCAGCGCCGCCAGCAGTTGGCTTTCAAAGAACGCGCCGCGCCGCCCGTCATAGGCCAGCGTCGACAGCGCCGAGATCACCGGCACATTGCCGCGCCGCGTGCCGAAAAAGCTTTCCAGTCCCCAGACGGCGGCGACGACATGCGCCTCCACCCCGTAGCGGCCCTCGATCGCCGCCAGCGTGCTGGCGTATTGCGACAGTTTCTGCCGACCGAGCGAGACGCGCTCTTCCGAGGCCGCGATGGCGAGGTAATCCTCCAGACTGCGCTTGAACTCGGTCTGGTTGCGGTCCCGCTCGATCACGTCGGGCAGGAATCCCGCGCCGCGAAACGCGGTGTCCAGCGTCGCGGGCGACACACCCCGCCCCGCCGCGCGTGCCTTGAACCCCTCGACCCAGGCATCCCAGCCTGCATTCGCCACCGGTCGCGGTGCCGGGTCCGCCGCGCGGAACCCACCTTGCGACGGCGCGCGCCGCCCGCCCGGCATGCAGGCCGCCGTCAGCGCGCCCGCGCCTGCCAAAAGCGCCCAGCGCCGGGTGATGCCTTGCCTGCCGTCCATGCTGCGTTCCTGCCCGTCTTTGTTGTTGATTGCCGAAAAGACTAACCCACAGACGAAGGAATGGCCAAGCCTTCCGCGACCGGGCGCGCAAACCACCGCCCAATGGCTAACAAGGAGTTAACTCCGGGATATGTCCACAAGCATTTTCAATGACTTGCGAATCTGTCCACGGTGGGACACCCCTATTCGCCGCCGTTCTTCAGCTTCCACGCGATCTGCCGCAGCATGCCGTGAAAGGTCTGCACCTCGGCCCGCGTCAGCCCCAGCCGCGACCACATGTTCC
>LNFM01011029.1_pt1 | contig 12450 bp, 12 predicted proteins | sample 596031 | NCBI WGS metagenome assembly LNFM01 (sample SAMN04254537, study PRJNA301005) | activated carbon metagenome | isolation source: dual media filters at the Ann Arbor, Michigan drinking water treatment plant | place: USA: Ann Arbor
CCGCATAGGTCTCGAACTGCGCGCCCTGCGTGCTGTCGAAATTGTCGGAAGCATCGAGCAGGCCCATCAGGCCGGCCTGGATGAGGTCGTCGACGTCGACGCTGGCCGGCAGCCGTGTCATGAAGTGATAGGCGATCCGCTTCACCAGCGGCGCCATCTCCTTCACGATGGCATCCTTGTCGTCGATCGAGGCAATCGGGGGCATCTAAAGGGGCGATCCTGTACTGAATTAACGCGATACTAGTGCGGTTCGGCCCATCGCGCCGAACGGCAGCGAAGTCTGGGGCGGGGTCTGGGCGGTATTCTGGGACGTATTCGGCGGCGAACGCCGGTACACAGCCTGTCCCGCGTCACGGCGTTCGTCCCGGCGTGGATCGCCGGGCGTCGAACCCCGATTCTGCGCCGGAACGGCCTCCAGCGGCGGCTCGCCGAACAGCAGGCCATGCCAGGCGTCCGCCGGCGGCACCGGCGGCGGCGCGATCAAGCGCTGCGTGTCCAGCTGCGCAGCCAGCCGTGCACTGGCGGCCGCGGCCGGACTTGCCGGGAAAACCGCGGCCAGCGGGCGCCGCAGGCGCTGGGCACGGGGTACCCCGGCGTCCAGCGGCACGGCCCCTGCGTATTCCACCTGCACCTGCAGGAACCGGCCCGCGGTCTGCGCCACCTTGCGCCACGCAGCCTCGGCGCCGACCGGGTCGGCGGTGCGTCCCATCCACCACAGGTAGCGTTGCTGCCCGACTTCCAGCGCCAGCATCTTGAGCGCGGAGTAGGTTGCGGTGATCGATCGCGCGGCGCAGGTGGACCCCAGCACGACGGCACCGGCGTAGGCGGCTGACGGCCACCAGCGGTCCGCCCGGTCTGCCGGCACGTCGACCAGGACGCAATCGAAGCGTGCCGACAGTTCGGCCAGGATGCGCGCGGCCGTGGCGGAGGACCGGGGCTCGGCGGGACGCCCGGCCCCGGGTGCCAACGCACCCGCCGGACAGAGACGGGCTGCCGGCGCCCAGGTGACGCCACCGGTGGCGTGAAGCACGACCTCGTCGAGGCGCCGCTGGCCGGACAACGCCTCGGACAGGTCGCCGTGCGGCGACAGTCCGAACCAGCCGGCGCCGCTGCGCAGGTGCGGCTGGCCATCCACCACCAGCACCGAATGGCCCCGCCGTGCCATCGCCTCGGCCGTTGCCGCGACCAGTGCCGTCTGGCCGATGCCGGAATCGCCGCCGATGAACAGCGCGCTATGCAGCGCCGAGCCGCCGAGCAGGCGGCGCAGGCTGGACGCCTGGTCCTCGACCGGATCAGGCACCGGACCCTCCGCTGGCCGCGACCAGCGCAAACTCGTCGCTCGCCGGGGTGAAGGGATTGGCCGCCTCCCGGCCGCGCAGCGCACGGTCGATGAGGTAGAGGGGGTTGGGCAGGTGCAGGTCTTCCGGCACCCGCTGTCCGTTGGTCACGAAGTGCACGCGCAGCCGGTGCCGGAGCACGACGTCGAGCACGCCGCCCAGCGAGACCGCCTCGTCGATCTTGGTCAGGATGCAGCCATCGAGGCCCGCGCCGCCATAGCGGGTCGCGACATCCTCCAGCGTGCTGCCGGCCGAGGCCGCGGACAGCAGCAGCACCCGCTGCACCGTCCGGCCCTCGCCCGAGAGCAACGCCGCCTGCTCGGCCAGCCGACGGTCGCGCTGGCTCATGCCGACGGTGTCGATCAGGGTCAGGTGCCGCGACGCGAGGTCGCCGAGGGTCATCTGCAGCTCGGGTTCATCGCGCACGGCGATCACCGGCACGCCGAGGATGCGGCCGTAGATGCGCAGCTGGTCGAGCGCGCCGATCCGGAAGCCGTCGGTGGTCAGCAGCGCCGCGCTGGCCGCGCCGCGCGCGAGCACGCAGCGCGCGGCCAGCTTGGCCACCGTGGTGGTCTTTCCGACGCCGGTCGGCCCGACCAGCGCGAACACCCCGCCCTGCTCGCAGGGATCGACCGGCTGCAGCAGGGACTTCAGCCGTTCGAACAGCAGCGCCCGCACCTCGCGCCAGGCGATGTCCACGGCAGTGGCCGGCGCGCTACCGGCGCTCCCCCCGGGCAGCGCAGCAGCCGGGGCACCGCTGCCGTCGGCCCCCGGGCTCACCGCCTCGGCGAGTTGCCGCGCGAGCAACGTGCTGAACCCGGCCGCGAGCAACCGCCGGACGACTTCGGTCTCGACCGGCGAACGGCGGGCACGATCGCCCCAGGCGAAGCCTGCGAGCTGGTTCTCGACCAGGGAGCGCAGCGACCGGACCTCCGCCGCGATCTCGCTGATCGCCCCGGCCTCCTGGACGCGTGCCGCGCTCGCCGCGCGCGCCGTCGCGTCGGGGACCGGCGACGGGACGGCAGCCATCGCCGCCGCGGCGGCTGCAGGCCCGGACGCAGCCAATGGCTCCACCGCATCGACGCCGGCGCCGCCCCTTCCCTCCGGCGTGTCGTCGCGCGGTGCAGGCGTCTCGCGCGCAGGTGCCGCCTCGCGCACGCCGGCCGGCACCTGCAGCGGCGGCCACGGCGCACTGCCATGCGCCCGCGCGAGCGGGCCGGGGCGCACCACCGCAGGCTCGTCGTCGTCCTCGGCAAGCGAAACCTGGGTATACGCGTCGATCGCCGATCGCCGATGGGGCTCGACCTCGACGCGCGGCGGAAAGGGTGCCGGCAGCACGGCGGGCTCGGCGCCGGTCTCGATCATCGCGACCAGTTCCACGCCTCCCGACGGCAGGCGACGGTTGGACAGGATGAGGGCGTCCGCACCCAGCGCGTCGCGCACTTCGCGCAGGGCTTCGCGGGTGGAGCCAGCCTGGAACCGCCGGACGATCATGCCCGGCCTCCCAGCACTGCGACCACGCGGATCGTCTTGCTGTCCGGGATCTCCGCATGGGAGATCACCTTGAGCTGCGGCACCGCGCGTTTCAGGAATCGCATCAGCAGCGCACGCAGGGCCGGGGCGACCAGGAGCACCGCCGGTTGCCCGGACTGTTCCTGGGCCTGGGCGAGCACGGCCGCCTGCTTCAGCAGGTTCTCGGCGAGCGTCGGCTCGAGGCCGGCGCCTTCAGGCGCACGCCCGCCCTTGTCGCCCTTGTCTCCCTTGTCGCCGGCACGTCCCTGTGTCATCTGGGTCAGCATCTGCTCGAGTGTGGGGTCGAGCGCGATCACGGGCAACTCCCCCGCGCCGGAAAAGACCGACTGCATGATCGCCCGGCCGAGGGCCACCCGCACCTGCGTGGTCAGTTCCTCGGCATCCTGGGTCTTCTGGCCATGCTCGGCCAGCGACTCGATGATGCTGCGCATATCCCGGATGTGCACGCCGTCGGCGAGCAGGTTCTGCAGCACGCGCTGCACCACCGTGAGGTTGAGCACGCGCGGCACGAGGTCCTCGACCAGCTTCGGCGAGTCCTTGGCGATGTGGTCGAGCAGCGACTGGGTCTCCTCGCGTCCGAGCAGTTCATGCGCATTCGACTGGATCATGTTCGACAGGTGCGTGGCGACCACCGTGCCCGCGTCGACCACCGTGTAGCCGAGGCTCTGCGCCTGGTCGCGCTGGCCGGCCTCGATCCAGGTGGCGGGCAGCCCGAAGGCGGGGTCCTTCGTCGCCGTGCCCTGCAGGTTGCCCAGCACACGTCCCGGATTGATCGCCAGGAACATCCCGGGGAACACCTCGCCGGTGCCGGCATCGACGCCCTTGAGCAGGATCCGGTACGCGTTCGGGCGCAACTCGAGGTTGTCCCGGATGTGCACCGCCGGCACCAGGAAGCCGAGGTCCTGCGCGACCTTCTTGCGGATGCCGCGGATGCGCTTCAGCAGTTCGCCGTCCTGCGCCCGGTCGACCAGCGGGATCAGCCGGTAGCCGACCTCCAGCCCGAGCATGTCCACCGGTACCACGTCGTTCCAGCCCACCTCGACGGGTTCCACCCTCGCCGGCGGCGGGGGCGGCGGCAAGGCCGAGGCGAGTTGCTGCTTCTGGGCGGTATACCAGCCGATCCAGCCGAGGCCGGCGGCGATGGCGATGAACGCGAAGTTGGGCATGCCGGGAATCAGCCCGACCAGCCCGATCATGCCGGCCGTGATGTAGAGCACCTGCGGCCGGTTGAACATCTGCCCGATGAACTGGTCGGACAGGTCCTGCTCGCTGCCGGCCCGGCTGACCACGATGCCGGCCGCGGTCGAGATCACCAGTCCCGGGATCTGCGCGACCAGGCCGTCGCCGATGGTCAGCAGCACGTAGGCGCTGGCCGAGTCGCCGAAGGACATGCCGTGCTGGAGCATGCCGATCGCCAGCCCGCCGACGATGTTGATCACGACGATGATGATGCCGGCGATCGCGTCGCCGCGCACGAACTTGGAGGCACCGTCCATCGACCCGTAGAAATCGGCCTCCGCTGCGATCGCCTGGCGCCGCGCCCGCGCTTCATCCTCGCGGATCAGTCCGGCATTGAGGTCGGCGTCGATCGCCATCTGCTTGCCCGGCATCGCGTCCAGCGTGAACCGGGCGGCGACCTCGGCGATGCGGCCGGCGCCCTTGGTGATCACCACGAAATTGATGATCACCAGGATCAGGAAGACGATCAGGCCGACGGCGTAGTTGCCGCCGATCAGGAAGTGGCCGAACGCCTCGATCACCTGCCCCGCGGCATCCGGCCCGGTATGCCCCTCGAGCAGGATGACCCGGGTGGACGCGACGTTGAGCGACAGGCGCAGCAACGTGGTGACCAGCAGGATGGTCGGGAACACCGAGAACTCGAGCGGCTTCAACGTATACAGCGCGACCAGCAGCACGATCACCGACAGCGCGATGTTGAACGTGAACAGCAGGTCGAGCAGGATCGTCGGCAGCGGCAGCACCATCATCGCCAGCACGAGGATGATCAGGATCGGCGCGGCAGCGCGCGTCCACTGCGAGCTCGCCAGCGGACGGGTGCCGAGCGCAGACCCCGGGATGGGCGGCAAGGCACTCATCGGTCAGCGTCCCGGCGGGTCATCCGGCGCGTCCCTGCATGGCGGCCGGCATCGCCGCTGTGGCTTCGTCGTCGGGATCGGGGCCCGGGTCGAGCCCGGCAGGCACGTCGAGCACCTTCGGCGCCGCCGGCAGCGCGGAGCCATAGCCGCGGGCGAGGCGCAGCTGGTAGACCCATGCCAGCACCTCCGCGACCGCGCCATAGAGGGCGGCCGGCACGCCTTCGCCGACTTCCGCATGCCGGTACAGGGACCGTGCCAGCGGCGGCGCACGCAGCACCGGCACGTCGTTCTCGCGCGCGAGATCGAGGATCCGCAAGGCGGTCTCCCGGCTGCCCTTGGCGACCACCTGCGGCGCGCGCATGCGGCCTTCCTGGTACTGCAGTGCGACCGCGTAGTGCGTCGGGTTGGTGATCACGACATCGGCCTTCGGCACCGCGGACATCATGCGCCGCCGCGCCATCTCGCGCTGCATCGCGCGGATGCGTCCCTTGACCTCCGGGTTGCCCTCGGTTTCCTTGCCTTCCTGCCGGACCTCTTCCTTGGTCATGCGCAGCTGCTGCACGTGGTTCCATATCTGGAACGGCACGTCGATGGCGACGATCAGCAGCATCGCCAGCATCACGGCGATGAACGCATCGGTCATCAGCGACCCGACATGGGCCAGGGCCATCTCGATCGGTTCCAGCGCGAGCGTCGCCATCGCTTCGCGCTGCGTCCAGAGCATGGCCACCAGCACTGCCCCGAGGAGCACCATCTTGAGCACCGCCTTGATCAGTTCGACCAGGCCGTGCCACGAGAACGTGCGGCCGAGGTTGGAGACCGGTGACAGCCGGCTGATCTTCGGCTGCAGCGCATCGACGCTGAACAGCCATCCCGACAGCAGCATCGGTGCGATCAGCGCCACCAGCACGCTCGCGACGAACAGCGGCGCGAGGACCCACAGCGCCGCGGCCATCGTCTCGTAGAGCCGGGACAGGGCCACCCCGACATCGAAGGCGCTTGCACGGTCGAGTTGCAGTCCCCTGGAGAACAGCGTGCGCATGCCGTCGAGCAGGTTGGCGCCGGCGAAAAGAAGAAGTCCTCCGGACACCATCAACACCGAGAAGCTGGTGAGCTCGGTCGAACGGGCGACCTGTCCCTGCTCGCGTGCCTGTTCTATGCGCCGCGAGCTGGCTGGTTCTGTCTTTTCGAGATCGCTCTGCTGCGATTCCGCCATGGTCTGTCAAGTCGTTTATCGATACTAGCATGCATCGCGAGGCCGATACCCCGCCTGGCGAACACGCTCCTGCAGCACCGGCACCCATCGCGCCGCGCCTGCGCGCCGACGTGCGGCGCGTGTTCGTGCTAACTTCGTCCAGCCCAGCAGCACCCCGTTCAATCGACAGGCCGGCGACCCCGCCGCAGACGCCATGCCCGACCAGCGCGACCCGGTCCGCTCCGAGCTGTTCCCCCCGATCGAGCCCTACTCGAGCGGCATGCTGCCGCTTGGCGGGCTGCACCGGATGTACTGGGAACAATCGGGCAATCCCTCCGGCATCCCGGTCGTGTTCCTGCATGGCGGCCCGGGCGCCGGCAGTTCGCCCGAACACCGGCGCTTCTTCAATCCCGCGGCCTACCGGATCATCGTGCTCGACCAGCGCGGCGCCGGTCGCTCGCTGCCGCACGGGGAACTGACCGAGAACACCACCCCGCTGCTGATCGCCGACCTGGAACTGCTGCGCTCGCACCTGAACATCGACCGCTGGCTGGTGTTCGGCGGATCGTGGGGCAGCACGCTCGCGCTGGCCTATGCGGAAGCGCATCCCGAGCGATGCCACGGCCTGGTGCTGCGCGGCATCTTCCTCTGCCGCGACTCCGAGATCGAGTGGTTCCTGTACGGACTCAAGGCGATCTTCCCGGAAGCGTGGCGCGCGTTCACCGCGCAGCTCGATGCCGAGGAACGCAAGGACATCCTGACCGCCTACCATCGGCGGCTGATCCATCCGTCGCCGGCGGTACACATGCCGGCGGCGCGCGCGTGGAGCGTGTATGAAGGCAGCTGCTCGACGCTGCTGCCCAGTCCGGAGACCGTGTCGTACTTCTCCGGCGACAGCGTGGCGCTCGGCCTGGCGCGCATCGAGGCGCACTATTTCATCAACCGCATTTTCCTCCCGGACAACGCGCTGCTCGACGGCATCGGGCGCATCCGCCACCTTCCGGCCGTGATCGTGCAGGGGCGCTATGATGCGGTGTGCCCGATCGTCAGCGCGGACGACCTGCACCAGGCCTGGCCCGAGGCCGAGTATGTCGTGGTGCCCGACGCCGGCCATTCCGCATGGGAACTCGGCATCCGGGCCGAACTCGTGCGCGCCACCGAACGTTTCCGGCTGAGGCTCGCCGGCTGACCCGTTCCCGCCCGCAGGCGGACGGCAGCACCGGCCAGGCCCGGCCGACCACGAACGACGTCGCAAGTCCCGACGCCCCGGCTGCGCACCGGGGCCCGTCCTCCGAATCCAACCTTCGAACGCATCCACAGCACCAGACCCACGGAGTCAAGGCACGCATGAAGCTCTATACCTACAAGGCAGCCGCGGGCGCGGCATCGACGGTCGGCGTGCTCGATGCCGACGGCAACCACCTGGTCGATGTCGCCGCGACCGCCGCGGCGGGCGGCGTCGCGCTGCCGTTCGATCCGTCGAGCATGCAGTCGCTGATCGATGCCGGCGCCGCTGGCCTCGCCGGCGTGGCTGCACTGGCGGCCCACCCCGGCGCGGTGCGCGTGCCGCTCGCAGCCGTGTCCCTGTGCGCGCCGCTGCCCCGGCTGCGCCGCAACGTCTATTGCGTCGGCTGGAACTACCTGGACCACTTCAACGAGGGCGCCGCGCACCGCAAGACCGCGGTCGAGCTGCCCGAGCACCCGGCCTTGTTCACCAAGGCGTCGAATGCGCTCAACGGGCCGTTCGATCCCATCCCGTTCAACCCGGAGGTCAGCGACAAGATCGACTGGGAATGCGAGATGGGCATGATCATCGGCCGTCGCGGCCGCAACATCCCCGAGGCCGACGCGATGTCCTACGTGTTCGGCTACACGGTGCTGAACGACGTCACGGCGCGCGACATGCAGCGCTACCATGGCGGCCAGTGGTTCAAGGGCAAGAGCCTGGACGGCAGCTGCCCGATCGGCCCGTGCATCGTGACTGCCGATTCGATCCAGCCCGAGGCGCTGGACATCTTCACGCGCGTCAACGGCGTGGTGAAGCAGGAATCGAATACGCGCCATCTGTTCTTCAAGCTGCCGCGCCTGATCGCCGAGCTTTCACGCGGGCTGACGCTGGAACCGGGCGACCTGATCGCCACCGGGACGCCGCAGGGCGTGGGTTATGCGCGCACGCCGCCCGAGTTCCTGAAGCCGGGCGACATCCTCGAGACCGAAGTACAAGGCATCGGCGTGATCCGCAATCCGATCGTCGCAGTGAACGACTGAGCCACGTGGGCCGAACCCCGGCACCCCGCCGGTTCCAGTCGCGTTCTAGTCAGGAGTAATCGGACATGCGTACCGAAGTACATGTGCACGGCACGGTAGTGCTGGTCGAGGGCGTCTCCATCGGCCAGGTCGAGGGCGCGTTGCGGCCCTGGCTCGACTATCTCGACTGCGCGTCGATCAAGGAGGCACGCAGCCTGGAACAGGACGAGCCGGGCATCGTGTTCGACCGCAAGCGCTTCCTGCTCGAGATCTGCTGGACGGGGGATGTCGGCCGCAACTTCCAGGGCGTGCTCGGCGACGCACTGGCCGGCCTCGGACCGCTCGCCGAGGAAGCGTCGACGGTCGAGATCACCTATTTCCATGACAAGGGTGACGAGGTGCAGCTGATGTTCGTCGGCCCCACCCCGCAGGCGATCCACGACATGCAGCGTCGCCTCATGGTCGAGGAAGTGTCCAACCTGCTCGGCCGGCAGTTCGGCGCCGAGGACGTGTCGCAGGTCGCGGCCCTGATCAACAAGCTGTTCGCCGAGGACTGGACACGCAAGCAGGCCGCGGGCGAAAGCGGCCTCGCCAGCGCAACCCAGCCGCATACGCGGCCGAAGCAGCTGCACTAGGCGGAAGGCCGGCTCAGGCCGCGTCGTCGACGCGTGCCGGCGGCGGATCGTCGGTGCGGCGGCGTTCGCCCCGCCGATCCCTGCCGGTGCGCGTATCCAGCATGACCGGCACCTGCCGCCGGCGCCGGTCGGGACCGTCCCTGCGCGAGCCCTGCCGCCGCTCCACCGGGGGCGGACCGGACGGCACCGGCTGCGCCGGCGCCGGGGACGGTGACGCGCCGGACACCGCCACCTGGCCGGGGCCTACGGGCGTGGCCGCCGCCACGCCCGCCACGTCGGTACGCACGGCGGGGGTGACCTTCTGCGAAGGGATCGTCGGAAACTGCATGCCGGCCTGCCTTGGCGGGTTCGAGGGGAGCGGCGGCCGCGGCCAGACCGCCCGGCGGCCTACCGCGGTTTCGACGCGGCCGCCGCCGTACTCGTTATCGACTCGAGCGCCGACTTCTGGAGCTCTAGCGTCTTCACCGTCATCTGGATGAATCCGACGTTCATCTTCAGCCAGTTCTCGACCGCCTGGAGTTCATGGATGCGCCGTTCGATCTCCTTTGGATCCGCGGTCGGGGTGAACAGCGCCGGCATGCCGGGGAACCCGGGCATCGGCGTCGTGGCGGACATCGCTGCCATGCCCGGAAGGCCGTAGGCTTCGGGGGTCCACATCTTGCGCACCCACTCGAAGAATTCGCTGGTCTGGTCGGTGGACTCGGCCATCTGGGCCTCCTGCGACGTTGGGAAAACGGATACGGACGGTAACCGGATTGAGTACTCTACCGCCACTCAGGAGTGCAGCGATCCGATGGATGATATTGTCGCGCAGGCAATGGCCCGATGGCCCGATGTTCCCGCGGTGTACGGATGGCTTCGTCTCGATCGTCGGGGGCGCTGGCTGGTCAAGGGGGAACCGATCGGACACCGCCCTACCGTCGACTTCATAGGCCGCAACTACCAGCACGATGGACAGGGGCGCTTCTACTTCCAGAACGGCCCGCAGCGGGTGTTCGTGGACATCGACCACCTGCCTTACGTGCTCCGCCTCGACGGCGCCTCGGCGCGCAGCGCCGCGCTGGTCACGCACACGGAAACACGCGTCGAACGGCCGCTGCGCGCATGGCTGGACCGGGGGGGCGGCCTGCTCGTGGAGTTCGAGGCCACGGATGGCTCGGCGCCGGCCTTCGGGGCGCTGCTCGACCGCGACCTGCCTGCCCTTGTCGACAGTTTCGCCGATGCCGACGGGAAGCCGCTCGACGACGGCGCCTGGGACCGGCTGCTCGACGGCAGCGACGGCCCGGACGCGTACCTTTCCATCGGCAGGGATCGGATCCCGGTGGCGACGTGGCCGCCGGCCAGGACGTTCCCGCACGTGTGCATGCCTCGCCCCGCACCGGGCGAGGATGCCTGCACCTGACGCACAGCGCCTCCTCGCCAAGCCAGCCACGACTGCGCCCGTCCCGGCCGTCCCGGGCTGTCCAGCCTCCTCCTGCAGGAACCCCGAATGAACGAGACACCTTCCCCCTCTGCCGCGATCGTCGGTGCCGGCCTGTCCGGGCTGACCTGTGCACGGGTGCTGCAGGACGCCGGCTTCCACGTGCGACTGTTCGACAAGTCGCGCGGGCCGGGCGGCCGACTGGCGACCCGCAGGACCGACCATGGAACCTTTGATCATGGCGCGCAGTACTTCACCGCCCGCGACCCACGCTTCCGCACGATCGTCCAGCAGTGGCTGGAGCAGGGCATCGCCGCACCCTGGGCGCCGGCGCTGGTGGCGATCGACCTGGTCGACGGCAGGCCCGTGCGTTCGGCGGTGGGCGATGGCACCGTACGCCATGTCGGCGTGCCTTCCATGAACCGCATCGCCCGCGCCGTTGCGGAGGGGCTGGTGGTGCGCGCCGACTGCACCGTGACGAACGCCCGGCGGACAACGATGCCCGGCGGGAAGGTTGCCTGGTACCTGGGCGCCACGGACAACCGGGGCGATGCCGCCACGATCGCAGGCGCCTTCGACTGGCTGGTGGCGGCGATGCCCTCGCCGCAGGCGGCCACGCTGCTGGCCGACCTGCCGTCGTTGCAGGCGCAGGCACGCGCGCTGCCGATGGTCCCGTGCTGGGCCGTCCTTGCCTCGTTCGATGCGCCGCTGGCGACCGGCTTCGATGCGGCCTTCGTCAACGGCTCGTCGCTCACCTGGATCGCACGCGACGGCACCAAGCCCGGGCGCGACCCGCATGCCGAATGCTGGGTGCTGCATGCGGCACGCGACTGGAGCGAGCGTGAACTGGAGGCGCCCCCCGAAGCCGTCTGCGCCCGGATGCTCGCCGAGTTTCGCCGGGTCACCGGTTGCGACGCGCAACCGGTGACCGCGCGCGCGCATCGCTGGCGTTACGCCGGCCCCGGGACGAAGTCGGACCAGGCCTGCCTGTTCGATGCAGACGGCCGGGCCGGTGCCTGCGGAGACTGGCTGGCCGGGTCGCGAGTCGAAGGCGCCTGCCTGAGCGGGCTTGCCGTCGCCGAACGCATCCTGGCCACCGTCCGCTGAGGGCCTCGCCGGAATGCACAGGATGCATGCCGCCACGCGTCCGGCAGCGCCCATCGCTATGGCATAGTCGCGACGTCGAACGGCGCCGCCATCCCGGCCGACGCGTTCAACGGAGGAGATCCACGATGCTATCCATCGCAAGGGCGGCAACGGCTGTTGCAGTCATGTCCCTGCTGTCGGGCGGCCTGCTGCCGGCAGTTCATGCAGCGGAAGACGGGCGTACCAAGCAGCAGGAACTGATGGGCGCCTGCAACAAGATGGCGGCCCAGAAGGAAGTGAAGGGCGACGAGCGCAAGAAGTTCATGAGCGCCTGCCTCAAGGGCGACGTGCCGTTGGCACCTGCCCGTTCGCCGCAGCAGGAACGCATGGCGAACTGCAACAAGGATGCGGGCTCGAAGGCGCTCAAGGGCGATGAGCGCAAGAAGTTCATGAGCGAATGTCTCAAGGGGTAGGACGCGGCGGCGGCCACATCCTGCGCGGACCGGCGCCACCCGCCGTCCGCGCCACCGGCGTCCTCGGCGGCGGGGTGTCAGCCTCGGGAAAGGTACGGGGTGCCGTCGGATTCCTGCCAACCTGTCACTGGCTGACAACGCCTTGTCGCCTGTGCTCTATTGCCCGAGAAACAAACACTTCTCACGAAAAATCGAGCGCATTCCCGACCAACCCATAGGGTCAATGGCGCCCCTGCTGGACAACCCAGGCCGAAAAATAATGTCCTTTCAAATCAGACCTTTGTGCTGATTCGATCGGAATCTGCATGCCAGCGATAGGCGCGCTGCGGTCGGTCTGCTATTCTTTTCTGGCAGCCCACAAGGCTGGCGGAAGCAACTCCAGACTGACAGGCCCGGAGTGCTCGCCCAGGTACCTGCCGTCGAGAAGC
>LNFM01011030.1_pt1 | contig 12450 bp, 10 predicted proteins | sample 596031 | NCBI WGS metagenome assembly LNFM01 (sample SAMN04254537, study PRJNA301005) | activated carbon metagenome | isolation source: dual media filters at the Ann Arbor, Michigan drinking water treatment plant | place: USA: Ann Arbor
ATCAAGAAACCAGTCCTCGGCAACCTCGCGCGCACGCGCGAGGTTGTCTGTCTTCGTGCTCTTGCGATGGTTCGTGCCGTGCAGGAAAGCGGAACACTGCCAAAGACCGCTGTTTTCGCGCTTGTAGAGGCGGAGTGCTCCGCCGAACAACTCATGGCTTACACCTGACATAATGCCCTTTCGGGCCGGTTTTGTGTGTAAATTTACACAGTGTGTAAGTCCTGTGTAAATCCTACGTCTTTGAAATTATTGGCTTTTCATAGACGCATTAGCTTTTGAGTCAGGCGCGTCTACCAATTCCGCCACGGGGGCACTCTGTCGTGCGCGGCGAATAAAGCCGAAGGGCGGAACCGGGTCAACGGCCGCGATGGTCCAGATTTCGCTCGCCCGAGGATCCCGGATTTACCCGCAGAGCCTCTCGGCATGCCATTTGAGATGGTCTTCGACGAAGGTCTGGATGAACCAGTAGGAATGGTCGTAGCCCTCGTGCCGCCGCAGGACGAGTTCCTGGCCGGTGCTGGCGGCCGCCGCTTCCAGGGCATCGGGCCGAAGCTGTGCCGCGAGGAACTGGTCCTTCAGGCCCTGATCGACGAGAATCGGGCCTGCAAAGCGGCTTCCCTGCTTCAGCAGTTCGCTGGCATCCCACGCCGCCCAGCGCGCGCGGTCGGCGCCGAGATAGTTGCCGAACGCCTTCTCGCCCCAGGCTACGGCGACGGGATTGCAGATCGGCGCGAAGGCCGAGACCGACCGATAGGCCTGTGGGTTCTTCAGCGCCGCCACCAGGGCGCCGTGGCCCCCCATCGAATGGCCAAACACGCCGCGCCGCCCCGCATCGACCGGGAAGTTGGCGTCGATCAGCGCCGGCAGCTCCTGCGTCACGTAGGAATACATGCGGTAGTTCCGCTTCCACGGCTCGGCCTCGGCGTCGAGATAGAAGCCGGCCCCCGTGCCGAAATCCCAACCGTCCTCCTCGCCCGGCAGGCCGAGGCCGCGCGGACTGGTGTCCGGCGCCACGAGAACGAGACCAAGCTCGGAAGCATGGCGCAAGGCATTTGCCTTCATCATGAAGGTCTCTTCCGTGCAGGTGAGGCCGGCCAGGAAATAGAGCGACGGAAGGGGCCGCGCCGAGGCGTTCGGCGGCACGAAGACCGAGAACTTCATCTCGGTGCCGGTCTCCCTCGAGGCGTGGCTGTAGAACCCGATCGTTCCGCCAAAGCACGCCTGCTCGCTACGCACCGTCACACTTGTCATCGGCCCACCATTTCCTGAAGCCGCCGATGATACACGAGAAGCCGGCCTGGTCATGATACCCTCCGCCCGGCAGAAGCGACCCGTCGGAACGGTCGTGCGCATATCGGATTCCTCGGGCGGGTCACGCGGGTCGAGCAGCAGCTGGATGGACGCCCAGCGCGCAACGAAGGTCGGTTCATGCGATCGCACCCGTGGCACTTTCAGCCAATATTACCCCTCAAGTCGAAGCGGTGACGGAGCCAAATCATGAGGCCTGGGTCTCCCGTGGTCACAGCGCGGTAGTCTTCGGCGGCCGGCCAGATCCGCCGCTCGCGCAGGTCCACTCTTCATCCTTCGAGACGAAGCAGTAGTAATCCCCTTCCACACGCCGGCGCTCGACACTGGTTCCGCCTTGCTCGCACACGATGTGCCTGCTGACGACCGGGTACATGGTGGCATTCGGCGGCGCTCCGTTGTTGACCCGAACCGCACCAATCCCAGGCTGAACGGAGACCGTATTGATTATCGGCGCCCCTACGCTGAAGCTCTCGAAGCCGACGCTCACCTTGAAAGTGCCCTGCGAGCGCATCGTATAGTTATCAGCGATCTTCTGGCGAAACAGCGCATCGGACGCGCCCACCGATCCCGGCACCGGTCCGCCGTATTTCGTGACGTCGCATTGCCCCGCTGGACCTGCCTTGCCACCGACGGGAGCAGGCGGGGTTCGGGGCCCGTTCGGAGCCGCTGGCTGGGGCCGTCCGGCTGCAGTTGTGGCTGGTGGCGCAGCCTGGCTGATCACGGCCGACCGTCCGGTCCTCGCTGCCATCCGCTCCATGCCGGCGATGATGTTCGCGACGTACATCCACACCTTCTGGCTGCTCGGGCCGCCGCCTTCCCACCCCTGGACCAGGCACTGCTCACCGCCGCCGTCTGGTCTGATGCTGCATTCATGGATCTTGATCAGCTGGCCATCGGTGTCGACCACATCTCCAATGTTGAACCTGTGCCCGGCTTGGGCTCCCTTCGAAAGCGCAGGCGGCCGGTCCGGTGTGGCTACTGCGGGAACTGGTGGCGCAGCCTGGCTGATCACGGCCGACCGACCGGTCCTCGCTGCCATCCGCTCCATGCCAGCGATGATGTTCGCGGCGTACATCCACACCTTCTGGCTGCTCGGGCTGCCGCCTTCCCACGCCTGGACCAGGCACTGCTCACCGCCGCCGTCTGGTCTGATGCTGCATTCATGGATCTTGATCAGCTGGCCATCGGTGTCGACCACATCGCCAATGTTGAACCTGCGCTGCTGGAGTTGCGCCTCCGCTGCCTGTCCGCCGATGAGCCACAAGCCTACAGACAGGCCCACAGCCAACCTCGCCGATATCCAAATGATATCCTTCATTGCCCCCCCCGTTACTTGGCAAAGTATAAAAACTTGCGGCACCCAGCACAATTTTCGATAGGCGAGCCAAAGCTCCAAGCATCGATACCAGGCGCCGGCGGTGACCGGCTCGGCCGTTTGTCGCTTCCATGGGGCTCGAGGTGGCGCACCACAGGGCAAGCCCAATGGACGTCTCGGAAGCCCGACACGGCGTCTGCCTGAATGATCTCGGATGCCCCCCAAAGCCGAAGCGCGGAACAGTGCACAACGCTTGCGAGCGTCCTTTCCGTCGGCTCTTATGCGGCCGTCATGCATCCCTATCATCACGCCCGCACCCATCCCGACAAGCCGGCCTACATCATGGCCGGCAGCGGCGAGACGGTGACCTATCGCCAGCTCGACGAGCAGTCCAATCGCATCGCGCAGCTCTTCCGCTCGCTCGGCCTCCAGGCCGGCGATCACGTCGCGATCTTTCTCGAGAACAACCCGCGCTTCTTCGAGATCTGCTGGGGCGCGCAGCGCTCGGGCCTGATCTATACGGCGATCAGCTCGCGCCTCACCGCCGCCGAGGTCGACTATATCGTCACCGACTGCGGCGCCCGTCTGTTCGTCACCTCGAAGGCCCTGGCCGACAAGGCGGCCGAGCTGGTGCCGCTCATGAAGAGTGCACCTCGTCACTACATGATCGACGGCGCGATGCCCGGCTACGACTCCTGGGAGGATGCGGTCGCGCGCTTTCCCGCGACCCCGATCGCCGACGAAACGGCCGGCCACGACATGCTCTATTCGTCGGGAACGACGGGACGGCCCAAGGGCGTCATGCCGGTGGTCGAGAAGCAGCCGATCGACTTCGACAATCCGCTGCTGGCGGTCAGCCGCAAGCTCTACGGCATCGACAGCGACACGATCTATCTGTCGCCGGCGCCGCTCTATCATGCGGCTCCGCTGCGCTTCAACATGAGCGTCATGCGGCTGGGCGGTACCTCGGTGATCATGGAGCATTTCGACGCCGAGGAATATCTGTCGCTGATCCCGAAGCACCGGATCACGCACACCCAGGTCGTGCCGACCATGTTCGTCCGCTTCCTGAAGCTGCCCGAGGACGTGCGCGCGAAATACGACGTCTCGTCGCTGAAGTGCGCCATCCATGCCGCCGCGCCCTGCCCGATCCCGACCAAGGAAGCGATGATCCAATGGTGGGGCCCGATCGTCTGGGAATATTATGGCGGCACCGAAGGCAACGGCCTCACCATGTGCAACGCCCAGGAATGGATGGCGCACAAGGGCACGGTCGGCCGCGCCATCGTCGGCAAGCTCAAGATCTGCGACGACGAGGGTAATGAACTGCCGACCGGTGAATCCGGCACGGTGTATTTCGCCGAGGGCCGTCCGTTCGAGTATCACAACGACCCCAAGAAGACCGCCGAGTCGCGCCATCCCAAGGGCTGGAGCACGTTGGGCGACGTGGGCTATCTCGACGCCGATGGCTTCCTGCACCTGACCGACCGCAAGGCCTTCATGATCATCTCCGGCGGGGTGAACATCTACCCGCAGGAATGCGAAAACCTGCTGATCAACCATCCAAAGGTGATGGACTGTGCCGTGTTCGGCGTGCCCAATCCCGACTTCGGCGAGGAAGTGAAGGCCGTCGTCCAGCCGCGCCACATGGAAGATGCCGGCCCGGCGCTCGCCGAGGAGCTGATCGCCTACTGCAAGCAGCACCTCTCCGCGATCAAGTGCCCGCGCAGCATCGACTTCGAAGAGGAGCTGCCACGCCACCCGACCGGCAAGCTCTACAAGCGCCTGCTGCGCGACCGCTACTGGCAGGGCATGGCGAGCAGGATCGCCTAGACGGGCGGAACCTCCGGGCGCCGCTACGGAGTGCCCGCCGATGCCTTCCACCTCGGCACGGCCAGCGTCTCGGCATAGTTGGTGAACATGAGGTTGAACGAGATGCTGATGCGCTCCGTCGTGCCTTCGTTCGAAGGCACGTGGTGGCGCAGCCATGACGGGAATATCACCATCCGGCCGGGCTGCGGCTGGGCTACGGATGCATTAGCGGTCACGTGCGTGGGCTTGCCGCTCCACGGCATGATCGAGATCGGCCGCGGATCCTGGAAGACGAGTTCCGTGCCGGTGCCGGGTATGTCGACGTAGTAGACGCCGCTCAGGAAATTGTTCGGGTGGGCATGCGTGGGATGGTAGCTGCCCGGCGGATTCACGTTGGCCCAGCAGCCCGTGATCATCAGTGGAAAGCGCTCGAGCTGAAGATATTCCAGGACGCTCTTCGAGGAGACTTCGATCAAGCCTGCCAGTTCGGCGAAACCCGGCCGCGTATGCAGGTCATGCGGCGTCTGCCAGTTCCTGCCGCTCTGAAGCTTGGGGCGCGGCGAAATGATCGTCTCGATCTCGGCCTTGAGCCTGGCGTTGAAGGGCGCCGCATCGGCGGGGGCGATGTCGAGGATCCAGAGCGGCGTCGGGAACAGCTCCTGGACCTGCTGCTTGATCTTCATATCCTCTCCCCCTCCGAGTCCCTTGATATCTAGTGCGCTTTTTGGCCTTTCACAACGAACGGGCCTCCCGGTTGATCGACCGACAGAACCCCTCTTCACCCACCGAAACGTTTGCCAGGAAAATTTCGAACGGGGCAGCGCAGGCATAGGCCGCCCGCCGCCCGCCTGCTAAGCAGGACCCCTGAAACATCAAGCCGTTCCCAAGGGAGATCCGCCATGAAGGCAGCCATCGTCACCGACAAGGGCGTCCAGTTCGCCGACGCCCCCAAGCCCGCGCCGAAGGGTAACGAAATCCTGATCAAGGTGAAGGCGGCCTCGCTCAACCGCGCCGACCTCGCCGTGGCCTCCGGCCATTCGCACGGCCGCATCGGCGGCCCCGGCACCATCGTCGGCCTCGAATGCGCGGGCGAGGTCGAGGCGGTCGGCCCCGACGTGAAGGACTTCAAGCCGGGCGACAGGGTCATGAGCTCGGCGGCCGGCGGCTTCGCCGAATACGCCGTCACCGACGCCAACCGCGCCCACAAGATTCCGGCCAACAACATGAGCTACGAGCAGGCCGCCTGCATGCCCGTGGCCGTGCAGACCATGCACAACGCGCTGGTCGGCGCCGGCCGCCTCAAGAAGGGCGAGACCGTGCTGATCCAGGGCGCCAGCTCGGGCGTCGGCCTGCTCGGCATGCAGATCGCCAAGATCATGGGCGCTTCCGTCGTGCTCGGCAGCTCGACCAACGACGGCCGCCGTGCGCGGCTGGGCGAGTTCGGCTGCGACGTGGCGATCGACACGCGCGATCCGAACTGGCCGGAGAAGGTCAAGGAAGCGACCGGCGGCAAGGGTGTCGACCTGATCGTCGACCAGGTGTCAGGCGGCGTGATGAACCAGAACATGGAGGCCGCCGCCATCCTCGGCCGCATCGTCAATGTCGGCCGGCTGGGCGGCATGAAGGGCGAGTTCAACTTCGACCTGCACGCGCTGAAGCGCATCGACTATATCGGCGTCACCTTCCGGACCCGCAGCCCCGATGAGGTCCGCGACATCGTGCAGGCCGCCCGCAAGGACCTGTGGACGGCCATCGAGGACGGCAAGCTCAGCCTGCCGATCGACAAGACCTTCCCCCTGTCCGAGGCCGCCGCCGCGCTTGCGCACATGAAGGCGAACGCTCATTTCGGTAAAATCGTCCTGGTGGTCTGAGAGGTCCCTCATGAAAGCCGCATACATCGAGAAATTCGGCGGACCCGAGGTTCTGATCGTCGGCGACCTCCCCGATCCCGTCGCCGGCCCTGGCCAGATCGTCGTCGAGACGGCCGCAGCCAGCATCAATGGCGCCGACGCGAAAGTCTGCGCCGGTGAATATCCCGGTCAGCCCCGCTTTCCCTTGAGCCTGGGACGCGACTTCTCCGGCGTTGTCGCGACGCTTGGCGATGGCGTGTCGGACCTGCGTGTCGGCGACGCGGTGTTCGGGGTCCTGGAAACCGGTCGCGACGGCACCTATGTCGAGAAGCTGGCAATTGGCGCGGCCATCGTCGCGAAGAAGCCGGCGACGCTCACGCATGTCGAGGCCGCGGCCCTGGCGCTCATTGGCCTTACGGCTTTGTGCACCATCGAAAACGCCCTGAAGCTGCAGAAGGGCGAAACGATCCTGATCCAAGGCGGTGCTGGCGGCGTGGCGAGCTTCGCCATTCAGCTCGCCAAGCATCTCGGCGCCCATGTCATCACCACGGCAAGTGCTGCCAACGCGCCCTATCTGCGCGAGATCGGCGCCGATCAGGTCATCGATTACAATTCGACCGACTTCACCAAGGCGGCAAGCGATTGCGATGCAGTGTTCGATACCGTGGGCGGCGACGTCGCGATGAGATCGTTTTCGGTTCTGAAGCCTGGTGGACGCGCGGCCTTCATCGCCTCGGGTGCCCAGGCACCCAAGCCCGACCGCGGCGATGTCACCGCCTTGCGGCCCGCCGTTCCCCGCACCCGCGCGCACCTCGAACGAATCGTGGAGCTTCATCGCATCGGCGCCGTTCGCGTACCTCCGATCACTGAGTTCAGCCTGGCCCAGGCGGCGGATGCGCTGCGGGTCAGTGCCGGCCGCCACCTCAAGGGCAAGCTGGTGCTCAAACTGCGGTGAGCGTCGCTTGCACGCAGGAAGGCCAGTGCCCATCTTCAGAAGATTGTCCGTGCCGTCCGAGGCCTCGATGTCGTCCTGAGCGTAGCGAAGGATGACAAGACGAAGACAGGATGACGCGAAGTCGGAAAGGTTCCCCATGAGCAAGTCGATCAACCATCTCGCCACCGCCGACGGCCTGTTCTTCGGCAAGGACGGACTCGACCGGCGCAAGACCGAGAAGACGGTCGACGAGGCGCTGGCCGGCACCGACGACGGCGAATTGTTCCTCGAATATGTCCAGAGCGAGAGCCTGTCGTTCGATGACGGCAAGCTGAAGAGCGCGTCGTTCGATACCTCCCAGGGCTTCGGTCTGCGCTCGGTGGCCGGCGACGTCACGGGCTTTGCCCACGCCTCGGCGCTCGACGAGCAGGCGCTGAAGCGTGCGACCGAGACGGTGAAGACCGTCCGCTCCGGCCGCGGCGGCACCTCCGACGAATCGCCGCGCGGCACCAATCGGCTTCTCTATGCCGACGACAATCCGATCGACGGCGTGCCCTTCGCCCAGAAGGTCGCGCTGATGCAGGAGATCGACGCCTATGTCCGGGGCAAGGAGCCCAAGGCGCGGCAGGTCTCGGTCTCGCTGTCGGGGTCGTGGCAGGTCGTGGAGATCGTGCGCGCCGGCGGCTGGCGCGCCGCCGACGTGCGGCCGCTGGTGCGGCTTAACATCAGCGTGGTCTGCGCCGACGGCTCGCGCATGGAGGCCGGCAGCACCGGCAGCGGCCGCCGCGCCGCCTATGGCGACATCTTCCTGCCATCCTACTGGCAGAAGGAGGCCAACGAGGCGATCCGCCAATCCCTGGTCAACCTCGATTCGGTCGACGCGCCGGCCGGCGAGATGCCGGTGGTGCTGGGCGCCGGCTGGTCGGGCGTGCTGTGGCACGAGGCGGTCGGGCACGGGCTGGAAGGCGACTTCCACCGCAAGAAGACCTCGATGTTCAGCCACCTGATGGGCGAGATGATCGCCTCGCCCGGCGTCACCGTGGTCGACGACGGCACGCTGAACGACCGACGCGGCTCGCTCACCATCGACGACGAGGGCACGCCGACGCAGCGCAACGTGCTGATCGAGGACGGCCGCCTGGTCGGCCTGATGCAGGACCGCATGAACGCCCGCCTGATGGGCGTGAAGCCGACCGGCAACGGCCGCCGCCAGGGCCACGCCCACGCGCCGATGCCGCGCATGACCAACACCTTCATGCTGGGCGGCGACAAGGACCCGAAGGAGATCATCGCCTCGGTCAAGAAGGGTCTCTACTGCGCCAATTTCGGCGGCGGCCAGGTCGACATCGTCTCGGGCAAGTTCGTGTTCAGCGTGACCGAAGGCTACCTGATCGAGGACGGCAAGATCGGCCGCCCCGTGAAGGGCGCGACCCTGATCGGCGCCGGCTCCGAGGCGCTGACCCGCGTCGGCATGGTCGGCAACGACATGTCGCTCGACCCGGGCATCGGCACCTGCGGCAAGGACGGCCAGGGCGTCCCCGTCGGCGTCGGCCAGCCGACCCTGCGCATCGACGCCCTCACGGTCGGTGGCACCGCGACCTGAACTGAGATTGCCTCCCTTCGCGAACGTCGCGACGTGTTCGGCGGCCTATGCGACAGTAGGAAAGAAAGCTCCGTCGTCCTGAGCGGAGCCGCCCGAAGGGCGGCGCAGTCGAAGGACCTTTCTTCGGACGCACAGTGTGTCGAAACGAAAATAGGTCCTTCGACTGCGCGCCTGCGGCGCTCCGCTCAGGACGACGGGATTCTTGTTTACTATGACGCTTGTTCTTCGCGATGCGCTTGTCGATGTTGGCGGAAGCGGCGACGCTCCTGGTCAGGACCGATAGAGGCCCTTCGATTCGGCGAGGCTGACGCAGATCGATTCGATGGCGTCGAGCGTCGGCGTGTCGATGCCGGCGGCGCGCGCAAAGGCAAGTGGCGCACGCACGATCGCCTCGACCTCCATGGGACGACCACCCTCATAGTCCTGCAAAATCGACGGGCGATGGTCGGGATAGACGCGCTTGGGCCCGTAGCGGACCTCGGGCGAATCGTCGAGCACGACGCCGTTTGCGGCGGCGATGGCCAGGGCCTCCGCATGGGCGCGGCGCGCCAAGCGATTGACCATCGGTGTCGCCTGGATGGTCGTGGGCTGGCGCAGGATGAGGCAAAGCGTCGAGCCGGTGAAGTTGGCCATCAGCTTGTGCCAGATGTCGTAGCGGATGTCGGTCGTCGAGGGCGAGGAAATACCCGCCGCGATCAGCGTCTCGCGCAGCCTGGTGATGCGCGGCGTCTGGCGGTCGTCGGGCTCGCCGACCCACAGGACGTTGCGCTCGGGCGAGATGTTGCGCACCACGCCGGGCTCGATCACGTGGTTGGAAGAGGTGATGACGCCCCCCAGGGTGCGGTCGAAGCCGACCGTCTTGAGCAGCAGGCCGCCAGGATCGAGCCGCGACAGGTCGGGCGCCTTCGGCCGGTCCTTGCTCAACCCGTGGCCGTACCACCAGGGAATGCCGTTCTGGGCAAAGACGACCGGCGTGCCGGGTCCCAGCAACGGCGTCACCGTATCGGCGATCGCCGACAGGCTGGAGGCCTTCAGGGTCGAGATCACCACGTCCTGCGGGCCGAGATCGGCCGGCCGGTCGCTGGCCGCGACCTTGGCGACGATCGTCTTGTCGCCCGTCAGCAGCGTGAGGCCGTTGGCCCGGATCGCCTCGAGATGAGGACCGCGGGCCACGACGGAAACCTCATTGCCGGCCGCCGCGAGACGCGTCGCATAGTTGCCGCCGATGGCGCCGGCGCCGAAAACGCAGATACGCATCCTAGCTCTTGGTCTCTGCCAGCCTGAGAGACCCCAGGAAACGCGCCGCGGCCGCCTTCGTCTCCTCGTCGTTCTTCGCCGTGACCAGCAGGCGATAGAGCCGGTCCTTCACGATGTAGGTGCGCATCATCACCAGCGAGCCCTGCTGGTCGGCGATGTCGAGCGCATAGCCGTCCCAGCCCTGCAGGGTGACCGGCCCGTCGAGCACATACTTGAACTGAGCGCGAGGGAAGGCCTTCTCGGCCTCGCCGCGCCCCAACTCGCGCGCCATCACCTTGCTGTCCTTCGACGAGAACCAGCCGGCGTCGTAGTCGACATAGTCGAAGTCGAACATCTCGTCGGCGCGCTTGGAGGCCCAGGCGATCCTCTCGCCGGCATGTCCCGTTTCCTTTTCGCCTGCCGAGGTCTTGTTGACCGGCACCGGCATCTCCAGCCGGAAGCGCAGATCGGGGCCGACCACGGTCTGCCACTCCGCCGGCTGCGCATACGCGACCGTCGGCACCGCCGACAGGGCCGGAGCGGTGAAAACGAACGAACGACGGGTCATGCCAAAACTCTTGAAAAAACTCATACGGGGGGCACCAATTCTTCGCGGCCCGACCAGTCCCATGCGAGCCCCGTGCGCGAGACGCCGAGCAGCAGCCCGTGCAGTTCCTTCGGATGGATCCAGCCGCCATCGGGATCGGTCACCGGATCGGCACCCCGCGGCGTGTAACGTGCATTGGCGTCGAGCAGGCGCTGGCGCACGTTCGGCCAGTCGTGGACCTCGACGTAGCACATGTAGAGCGAGTCGCCGTGCTTGTGGGCGAAGCGCCCCATCGCATGGACGTTGTCGGTCACCTGGCTCAGCTCGATGCGGTCGAGCCGGTTGGGCGGGTCGAACAAAGTGAGCGTGCCGATGTATCCGAAGCGTTCGCTGCCGATCTCACTGAAGCGCGCGGGATCGAGCCCGAAGAGTCCGGCATAGACCGAGGCGACGCGGCGCCAGTCGCTGATCAGCGTATTGGTGGTTTCGTAGAGGAACGACACCGGGCCGACCCGCGGCCGGTAGGTACTCTCGGAGATCACGATCGGCAGGCCGAAGGTCGCCTCGGTCGAGAGGTAGAGCTGTTCGTTGTCCCGGTCGTAGCCAATGCCAAGGCCTTCCCAGCGCTTCACCATGCCGTCGAGGTCGGCGGTGCAGTAGCCGGCCGTCATCAGCCCCTCGCCGCGCCGGTTCAGGAAATCCTGGGTGAGGCCGGCGCCGTCCGGCTCGCAGAGCTCGAACTCGCTTTCGCCGACGGCAAGGATGGTGCGCTTGGCCGAAAGGTGGCGGCTATGGTCGTGCCGTGACACCTGGCTGCCGAGCAACTGGCCGAAGCGCTGCGCCGCCTTGGCGGCGTCGTGCACGGCGATCTGGACGCGGTCGCAACGATCGAGCATGCCGCGACCTTACCTCAGTAGGCGCAGTCGCGGAACAGCGCCGCGAAGGATCCCTTCCATTCGCCGTGCCATTTGGCGAGCAGTTCGTCGGCCGGCGCCTGGCCGCTGGCGACGGCTCGGTCGAGCGGCGCCAGGTACATGGTCTCGTCGGCGCCGTCGGCATTGAGCTGCTTGCGCGCGCGCAGGCCGGCATGGGCGATCTCGACGACGTCGCGCGCCAATTCCGACAGGACGCGGCCGCGGAACATCGTGGCGAGGCCCGACTTCGGCGTCTCGGCGCGCAGGAAATCGTGGTCGGCGGTGCTCCAGTCCTTCACCAGGTCCCAGGCCGCGTCGAGTGCGCCCTGATCGTAGAGCAGGCCGACCCACAGCGCCGGCAGCGCATTGAGCGCCCCCAGCGGACCGGAATCCGCGCCGCGCATTTCGAGATAGCGCTTCAGCCGCACCTCGGGGAAGGCCGTGGTGATGTGATCGGCCCAGTCGTTGATCGAGGGCAGCTCGCCCGGACGCGCCGGCAGCTTGCCCTTCAGGAAGTCGCGGAAGCTCTGGCCGGACGCGTCGATGTACTTGCCGTCGCGATAGACGAAGTACATCGGCACATCGAGCATGTAGTCGACGTAGCGCTCGAATCCGAAGCCGTCCTCGAACACGAAGGGCAGCATGCCGCAGCGGTCTGGATCGGTGTCGGTCCAGATATGGCTGCGATAGCTCTTGAAGCCGACGTCCCTGCCCTCCTTGAAGGGCGAATTGGCGAACAGCGCGGTGGCGACTGGCTGCAGCGCCAGCGAGACGCGGAATTTCTTGACCATGTCGGCTTCGGAGTCGAAGTCGAGATTGGTCTGCACGGTACAGGTGCGCAGCATCATGTCGAGGCCGAGCTTGCCCACCTTGGGCATGTACTCGCGCATGATCTTGTAGCGGCCCTTGGGCATCCAGTGCATGTCCTCGC
>LNFM01011032.1_pt1 | contig 12447 bp, 12 predicted proteins | sample 596031 | NCBI WGS metagenome assembly LNFM01 (sample SAMN04254537, study PRJNA301005) | activated carbon metagenome | isolation source: dual media filters at the Ann Arbor, Michigan drinking water treatment plant | place: USA: Ann Arbor
ACATGGCCTTAGAGTTAAAGCCCGATGTTGTCATTACCGATATGGTGATGCCTGAGTATGATGGCATGTACCTCGTTAGATCGGTGATGGACAAGCAGCCAACTCCCATCATTGTTTTAAGCTCTTTAGATAAAACAAATTCGCGAATCTTTGATGCTCTGCAGTATGGTGCTTTCGAATTTATCGATAAGCCTACCGACACCGATAGCAGAAATGCTTTTAACTACCCCTTGTTAAAACTCATTCGCGAAGCTTCGCTGACCGATACGAACCTCTTAAAAAACCGGCAGCAGACCCGAAAGAATACGCACACCCACACCTTCACGCAAACGCTGAACTACGACATCGTAGTGATTGGTGCCTCTACCGGTGGGCCGGGTGCCGTAGAGTTAATCATTAACAATCTTCCCAACAACCTGCAAATACCGGTGGTCATTGCTCAGCACATGCCTCCCCGGTTTTTGGAAACCTTTTCAGAACGATTAAATGAGAACAGCCCCCTGCCTGTAAAGCTGGGGCGCAGAGGTGAAACGCTAAAAGGGGGGCACATCTATGTAGCCAACGGTGAAGCCAATACGTGCATCGAAAAAAACATGATCACCGGCACTCCCATGATTACCTGCACGAATAAAAAATTTGAAGAATTTAACTACCCCTCTATCGATTGTTTATTCGATTCAGTAGCGGATACCTATGGCAACAGAAGCATTGGCGTCATCCTCACCGGCATGGGGAAAGATGGCATGTTAGGATTAGCCAAGATCAAAAATAAAGGAGGCTACACCATTGCGCAGGATGAAGACTCGTCAGTAGTGTATGGCATGCCCAAGGCTGCATTTGAATACGGTGCTGTGAAGCAAGTGGTACCCATCACGCAGATTTCAGGATTTATTGTTAGCTGTTTATAAATGCACACGTATGAGCAACAAGGAAGAAGAATATAAAGAGATTTTTTTAGCGGAAGCGCTGGAGAACTTCGAGGAGATCAACCGACTTCTTACCGTATTGGAAAAAAATCGGAATGATAAAAATACCGTGCATGCACTCTTTCGCATAACACATACACTCAAAGGAAATGCAGCCGGCATGGGCTATACAGGCATTGCCGAAATGGCCCATGTACTGGAAGACTTGTTTGGAGAAGTGCGGGAAGGAAAAATCGTATTGGATGAATCGCTCTTCAGCCCGCTCTTTAAAGCGGCCGATGTATTGGGTGCCCTTGTCAATTCCGTAAGAGATGGACGAGAGGTGAAATACAAAGGCATCAAGACAAAGTTAGAAGTACTCATCAAGCGCGCACATGAAAACAATGCATCGATAGAAATAACTGAAGAAAAACAGGATCTGCGCTTGGGGACAGATATACCTGTTGAAAGTCCATTCGTACCGGAGGCCATTGGGGTTGGCAGTCAGCCTTCTGCTGAAGAAGAGTCTGAAGCTCCGGACGAATCGGACACTAAAATATCTTTCTCCGACCTGGTACAAGTACCAGTTCGAAAACTTGACAACCTGTTGAATCTCGTAGGTGAACTTATCATTGAAAAAGACAGAATTCTTGCTTCGCGTGTTGCCAGCGGCTTGCACGGCTCAAATGAATATGCGCGGTTGAGCAGAATAAGTTCTGACCTGCAATATTCTGTAATGGATGTGCGCCTGGTGCAAGTAGGCTTTCTCTTTAATAAATTCCATAGAGTGGTGCGCGATGCGGCTACCATCGAAAAGAAAAACGTAGTCTTAAAATTAGAAGGCACTGATACTGAAATAGACAGAAATGTACTGCAGGTAATCAGCGATTCTTTAATTCACATTGTACGAAACTCTGTAGGCCACGGCATTGAAAGTCCGGAAGAACGTGTTGCGGCAGGCAAGCCTCGCGAAGGTACGGTTTGGTTAACCGCCAGAGGCGAAACCGATGCTGTGATCATCGAGATAAAAGATGATGGCAAAGGATTAAACTACGAACGTATCAAGGCGAAGGCACTGTCAAAAGGCTTAGTGACTGAAGAAGATGTAGCGCGCATGACTACGGACGAATTAAGTCTGTTGATTTTTGAACCTGGCTTTTCCACCATGGATCAGGTCACTGCCATTGCCGGCAGAGGGGTGGGCATGGATGTGGTGCGCAAAACATTGGATACCATCGGAGGAGAAATTATGGTAATCAGTGAGCAAGGAATCGGGACCACGATTCAACTCACCCTGCCCTCTTCTATGGCGGTTAAGTCTTGCTTACTGTTTGAACTGAAGGAAGAAGTCTACGCCATTCCTTTGGCATACACCGAATCGGTCATCTCCTTGTACCGATCCGACATACACAAAGCCGGAGGAGGTTTAGTGGCATCACATTTAGGTAAAAATATTTCGATCGTCTTTTTGAAAGATGTATTTGATTACGATACACAGGCGCAAGCGCAGGCTGCCAATGTCTTGCAAAAGACACACGACCTCGTTCATCCGGAAGAAAAACTGGACATCGTGGTGGTGAGTTTTAACCACCGCACAGTAGGCTTTGTAGTTGATAAGCTTTTACAACAAAAAGAAATTGTGGAGAAGCCCCTGATGAAGCCTGTTGACAAAATCAAATTTATCGGTGGGGTAACCATTCTGGGCAGTGGCAATGTGTGTTTGGTGCTCAATGTTCCCTTTATCCTGCATTTCATTTTTGGTCTATCTTCCCAAGGTAGAGCGTCTAAAAACTTTTCTCTTAACTAAGCAATACAGTTATGGATCCTGTTAGAGAACGTGAAAAATTTATCATCCACATCATGAACCAGGGCTTTCAGCGCGCCTCTGATGCCTTCTCCTCCTTTATTGGCAAATCGGTAAAGATTACCAATACACAATCGGTGTTGGTACGTCACGCGAATGATTTCTCGTGTATCTCCGATGAGGATGGTGAAATTATTGTCTTGGTGACAAAGTTAATAGGAGACTTGTCGGGCAAATCGTACCTGATCTTAAATGCAGACGAGACCACCGAAATTGTAAAAATAACTTCCCAAACCTTTGGCTTCGTCAGTCATCAACTCAACGATGCCTTACTCATGGAGATCGATAACATCATCTCCGCCTCTGTTATTTCAGAACTTTCCAACAACCTCAAGCTGGAAGTGTACGGGGATGTTCCCCTATTAAAACGTATGAAGGCGGATGAACTGGAAGATTTTATGGAGAAGGAAGTAGAAGGAATGGATCGCTCCTCTATGATTCTTTCCAATACAACTTTTCAATTTAATGTAAACGAACGCGTCCATCCACAATTTTTATGGAAGCTCAGCTCCAAAATATTTGAATCCGTCCCGCACGATAGAATCCATCTAGCCAGTTAGAGATATGAAGCTTAAAATTCAGCTTGCCATTTCAGCACTTATCGGCTTCATAGGTTTTACGGCCTTGCTGGCATTTGTAGGTCAGCACTATAGCTTCATCCTGGCCGGCTCGCTCGGTGCGCTTACTTCCTTACTCGTTTTGCTTCATCTCATTTCACGGCTTGGCTCCCATTTACTGAACGAGACCAATGTACTGCTGGGAAAGCAGAAAGAAAAAAGTCATGTACTCGACTTGTCCGCCTTTGATAGTCTGCAACAAAATCAAAAACTGATTGAACGAAAGCTGGATTTAACAGCTCACTACATTAAACAAATTGACTCTTCCGATACGCAGGGTAAGATGGATGATCTCCTCAAGGATGATGCCATCGGGGAGGCGTTGAATGCCGTGCGCGGTCAATTACAATCGCTAAAAGAAGAAGAGCGCAAACGCAACTGGGTAAATGATGGACTGGCTCGCTTCAGTGAAATACTTCGCGACAAAACAGAACTGAGTCAGTACGCACAAAAAATTGTAAGCCAGCTGGTGAAATATTTAGGTGCCAATCAAGCGGCTTTGTTTCTGGAGGAAACAGATGCACCAGGTTCGCGCTACCTGGAAATGATTGCCTGCTATGCGTATGACAAAAGAAAATTTATTGAAAGAAGAATTAATGAAGGGGAAGGTATTCTGGGGCAATGCATGCTGGAAAAGAATTTTGTTTTTATTACAGATGTACCCTCCAGCTATGTTAAAATTACTTCGGGCTTAGGAGAAGCTACTCCGAGAAACATAGTGGTAGCACCCCTACTGTTCAACGATCAATTTTACGGAGCTGTTGAGTTGGCCCTTTTTGAGGTGATGAAACCTCACCAGGTAGAGTTCTTGAAACGTGTGGTGGAAAACATTGCGTCTGAAATGGCTTCTATGAAAGGCTACCAACGGACACAGTCTTTATTGAACGAATCCAAAACATTGACCACCGAACTTCAGACGCGCGAAGAAGAGATGAAACAGAATCTGGAGGAGTTGGCTGCTACGCAGGAGGAAATGGCTCGTAAGCAAACAGAACTCTCGGGCATTATCAACGCCATCGATTCCACCTTGGCAACGGCAGAGTTTTCGGTAGAAGGAAGGCTCATCAGATCCAACACCTTATTGGCTTCGTTTTTAAAATGCCAGGAATCTGATCTAGTTAATAAGGACTACACCTTATTGATGCGAAAACAACTCACACCCTGGCAGCAGTTTGTAAGTGGTCAGATCAAGTCAGGGGATTTTGAAACCTACGATAAGAAAGGTGAATCGGTTTGGTTAAGCATCACCTTCACGCCCATGGTCAACGCACAGCAAGTGGTTGACAAAGTGTTGTGCATGATTCAGGACATAACCGGGAAAAAGAGTAAAGAGATAGAGTTTGAAAGACTTTCGTTAGTAGCCAATAATACGGATAACTCAGTCATTATTACGGATGCCAATGGCATAACCGAATACGTTAACGAGGGCTTTACGAAAATGACAGGCTTTGAGCCGCACGAAATAATCGCAGCTAAAAAACCTGTCTTCGAAGAAATCCTCAACTACAACAAAAACGGAGAAACCTATTGGGTTTCTCTAGCGATCAACCCTGTAACCAACGAAGAGGGAGAAGTTGTCAAGTACATTTCTATTCAAGCCGACATCACCGATACGAAAATGCGCGCCCTGGATTTTCATCAGAAAATGAAAGCCTTAAGTAAATCCAACGCCATTATGGAATTGGATCTTCAGGGGAACATCATTGACATCAATGATAATTATGCACACCTATTGGGTTACGAAATTGAAGATCTGAAAAACAAACCCTATAGTCTCATTACTAAAAAGGAACATATTTTCGGAAAGTTGTTGCACGAGATTGAGGCCACCGGTCTGCAAAGTGGAGAATTCAGACGCTTTGATAAAACAGGCAAAGCCCACTGCATGAAGCTGATGGATTACCCCGTTGTGGATCTGAAAGGTGACCTCATTAAAATTATTGAGTTTGGCGTAGATGTTACCAAGCAAAAAGAGCTGGAGCGACAGGCGGAACGCAAACAAGTAGAACTAACCAGTTATCTGTCCGCTATCAATAACACCATTGCCTCTGCAGAATTTAATCTAGAGGGAAAATTTATGGGTGGCAACGACATCTTCATGACAGTCATGGGCTTTAAGGGAGAGGAGTTAAAAGGTTCTCACTACCGAGACATCATGCAAGATGAACCTACCGTACACATGATGTGGGACAACCTGCGCCTGGGTAAATTTTTCTCCGGAGAATTCAGACTTAAAAATAAAGAAGGTAGAGAATTATGGTTGACCGGCACCTTCAATCCAATTATAGTAGACAACAATGTGCCGGAGAAGATCATGATGTTTGCGCAGTTCACCACACAGGAAAAGGAAAAGATTAATGACCTGTCTTCGCTCGTGGGGTCTTTAAAGGCCACTCTTCCAATTATTGAATTTAATGAAGACTTCAGCTGCAAAACCGCGAACGATAAGTTTATGAAATTCTTTGGGCTGTCCCGCACAGAGCTCAGAGGCAAACAATTCAATGACTTTGTAGAAGAATATTACCGAGAAGTATTTGCTACCATGAAGGGAGAATTTTTACAACAAGATCACTCTACCGTGCTCATCCCCTTTCACTATAAAGACAAGGTGGCCACGTTCGAATCATCATTAACCGTAATACGAAATTTAGAAGGCACTATCGCACGGCTGGTCTTTGTGCTCATCCGAACAGTGGATGATCGCATACCTGTTATGGCAGTAGTTTAAGGATAGAGGAATGGAGACACATGCAACATCCGTGGATGTATCAGAAGAAGAAGTTAAATCACTCGCCCAAAGTATCTTAACACGGTATGGCATCGATTTTACCTGTTACGAACCCAAGTCGTTACGAAGGCGCATTGCGCGCCTTTTAAATCTCTACAACTTTGAATCCATTCATGGCTTGTGGGCCCGTCTCTTAAAAGACAGCACCTTCATTCAGGTATTCATGAACGAAGTAAGCGTGGGCATGACGTCCATGTTCCGCGATCCCATTTTTTGGAAGCATCTCAAGCATCGGCTGAAAGATGATTTCAAAAATCAGGAAAGTCTTTCCATCTGGCACGCGGGCTGTTCCACCGGTGAAGAGGTATACTCCATGGCCATCTTGTTAGGCGAGATCGGCTTCAGGCAAAAAACAAAAGCGCTTGCCACCGATATCAACATGCACGCCATGGAAGAAGCCAAAAATGGGCGCTACCATAAAATTAAAATGATTGAAAACGAAACAAATTTTAAGCAATACAATATCTACAGCGATTTTACCAAGTATTATGTAACCGAGGGAACAGAGGCCGTCATGATCGATGACCTGAAAAACTACGCCACCTACGCCTACCATAATCTCATTACCGATCCGGTAAAAGATACCTACGATGTTATTTTATGTCGCAACGTCATGATCTACTTCGACAATCCCGCCAAAGTAAAACTCTTGGATAAATTTTATGATGCACTAAAACCCGGTGGCTTGTTCGTTATTGGCTTTTACGACACCATGCTCTCCTGGATTAATTACACCAAGTTTGAGCTGATTGATGAGGAAGCCAAAATCTTTCGGAAGTTGTAGTACATGCGCCACAACAAGAAAACAACAATTCTCAGTCATTCATCCGCTACCAGCACGTCACCATGCTGTGATGTAAAAACTAATAGTTAAGTTCGCGGTAGTATTGAGGCGTATAGCCAATGCACTTACCTTATATTTCCATGACCGAACGCGAGCTTAGAAAATTAGAAGCCACCATCCGCACGAAGATGGAAGAGATTAAAGCACAACGTGTAACTCTGAAAGACTCCGGTATTGGAGGCCTCATGAATTCCCTGAAGAAAGTAGACGAGGCCCTGTACGATAAAATACTACCGGAGTATAAAAAGATGGCCGCCAATTATAACCTATTCAAATAGTCAATTACCCTATAGCATTATATCGGAAGATGATGGAGAATTTTACACTGAAAGCAGGCGAAGAATACATCGAACTTAAAAACCTGATCAAACTTCTGGGCTGGGTTGACACCGGAGGGGAGGCGACCTCGCGTATTGATAACCAGGAGATCACCGTGAATGGCGCCATCGAAACGCAACGAAGAAAAAAGGTAAGAAGCGGAGATGTGGTGACATTTGGTATGCTTCAAGCACAGGTGCTATAAGAGATCTATTCTCGTATTCGTTTGCCTTACAAGCGCAAGCATCTCGCTTGTGCTTTCTTCAACCCTAGCCTTTGTTGGTGTTGTGCGGTTTGGTTTGAGTAGAGAATCACCAACAAGTGTAGCGGTCATCAGATCGGGTCTCCACTATTAAAAGGAATAAATCTTTGTTGGTGGAGCCAAACACGCATCCATTACGCAACACCAACAAAGGCAGAGGTTGTCACCATTGGGAAATAGCTTCAAATAAAACCGATGCAAAAATTAAAAGACCAAGTCATGCCGAATTCATTTCGGCATCTATAAAAAAGTGATGATACGATGCCGAAACAAGTTCGGCATGACAATCGCGTATTCTTGAAAATCTGAGCCTTGGTTTGTGTCTTCACAAACCAAGAAGTTGACTACAATGCAAAAAACTTAGCCTTGTTTAGTATTGTTTTGGTGCTGCAGTGGGTATTTGAAAACCTGAATGAATCGACCCGACCCTTGTGTGTCGACTGTATCTCGAAGAAGATGAGAAAAAATCTTATTTTACTCAAAATTTATTCCACTACTCCATGAGTGCTGAGGCCACATCCCTTCATTTACTTTCGACACTTGTCGGTGGTTTGTTTGTGTGCCTGATTCTTCTCATCCTATTTCTGGAATTCAGAGATCTTATTCTCAGCAAGCGGATAAAAGCGAAAGTGATTAGAATTGTTGAAACGTCTTCCACCGATTCGGAGGGGCATCCGCGAATCGATCGTCATCCTGAAATTGAATTTCAGGATCCGAATGGAAAAAAAGTTACACATCAACTTACGCTCACGAACTTGACTTGGAGAAAACCGGGCGACACTATAGTGATTTACTATCGCCCAATGAAAACTGAATTGGGTTATAAAATCTGCTCCCCCTTTATGTGGCCCAAACTAATCATTCTCTTCTTCTTAACTGTGGGCGCAGCACTGCTTCTGTTTGGTACGGATTGAGATCTCTTGATCACAAATTCACCTCATCTCCAGTTGTGAGTTTTGTTAATTTCATTCTGTAGTCACAAAATCAAAGAACCTCCGACCTTGCGACCGGAGGTTCTACTTACCTCGTTTCATGATTCTGTGGTTTGGTTTCTAATCAGCATTGGCGAGTTGGCTCGCTTCGGGGCTCAACACCCCAAAGGCAGCGCGGATGTAGCGCTTCACAGCTTGAAGCGTATTGTCCACGCCTTGTGCACCGAACATTACCTGCTGCCTCTCCAGGCGGGCCTTGTTGTAAGCAACCAAGGCCATTTCCACTTCAAACGATTTGCGACTCAGCTCATCTAGCTTACTCAGCAGTGCGCTAAGCTTCAAATCCCTTTCGTTGGGCGCATAGGTTTTGATGCGCTCCACAATCCTCACCAGCGAGGCAAACGTTTCCGTTCTCATCTCATAGTGCTTACGGTGCGCGGAGCGTTTGGCTGAACCCGCTCCACCATCCGTTGTCACCGGAGGAGACTCCTTTCGTTTTCGGCTGGTGCGTTGCAACTGGTTCTTCAGGCTGATGGCATCTGTGAGGTCCTGATCCGACACTCCCGAGGCAGCCAGCATGTTTACCACCCGAACCGACAACGTGGCTATACCCGCGAAGCTTTCTTGCCTGCTGTTTACAGCCAGGCGATACGCTGCGCGTGTCACTTGTACCGCCTCTTTACTTTGCTGTGAACGAGCAGACAACTCACTCAGGGCGGTGATGCTGAGCGAAGGTGTCTTGGGTTGATACCGTTCACCGATTGATTTGCAGGATGCTAAGACCTTGTCGAAGGATCCTGCGGTTTTCACTAAACTTTTCATAATTCAACCACTTTATTGTGTGGCCTCCTGGAGTACTTTTACGCCAATACAAATGTTAAGTTTTAGTTTTCTGAAAATTATTTTAAAAAAATAACGTAGGGTCTACCTACTAAATCTTCATTGGGGAAATGAACGATGAATGGTTGAATTCAGGTGTTGAAAAAAAACTTCTCACACTCCTCCACCGTACGAAGGTACAGATCGAAAAAAGAGAAGTGCGGATCGAAAGCGTAGCGGTACAGATGGAACAACGGGTAGCGTGGAAAGACACTACAGAAGTTCGAATTGAAACAGCGAAAAGGTAAATAGACAGAGTGGAGGCAATACTTAGAAGAGTAGAGGCATAAGTCGAAATTGGAGAAGCACCTGTCGACACTGCGCAGGCAGGAGTAGACACTCAGCAAGTACGGAGCAACATTGTGGAAGTACAGAGCGACACATTAGAAGGTGGGGCATACCACTCACCCAGCCTTGCTGGCGAAAGCCACCCCTCTCTACTTTGTAGAGAGGGGAAGATCATCGAAGATGATCAGGGGTGAGTAAAAAAAAGCTTTGCGTTGTTTCAACCTGCACTGCGCAAACATGTCGAACAGCTGTGTCCAGTTGTTGAAGTTTCACGACACAAGCGAGACGCTTACGCCAGTGGCGTCTCTCTTAGGCATCCGGTATCACCGGCTCTACGAGCTTCGCCAGTTTTTCCAGTGACTCCTGCCAACCTAAGTAGCACATCTCCGCTGGGATAACCGCAGGAATCCCCTCCTGCTTAATGTTGATCTCCGTACCGGCAATGGTTTGTCGAAGATTTACCGTAGTAATCATTTCACCCGGCAGATTCGGATCCTCAAAGGTATCGGTGTACTTCAAGAATTCATTTTGCTTTACTTCCAGGTAAGTACCCCCGAAGGAATGACTGTTACCCGTGGAAAAGTTTTCGAAAGACATGCGGAAGGTTCCGCCCTTCTCTGCCTTCAGGTGTTGGACGGTGCAGATGAATCCGTAAGGAGGCAACCAGGTGGCCATGGCCGATGCTTGCGTAAAGGCCCGGAATACTTTTTCCGGTGAGGCTTTTAATATGCGGTGAAGGGTTACACTGCTCATATTGTTAGTTATTAGTTAGTAGTTGTCCGTTATCAGTTACTAACAGTTAGTAGCTACCTGTCAGTTACTTTTTCAAAATCACATGCATAGCACCTTTGCCCTGGGTAGTCTCTACTACCGTAAATCCCAGCGCGGGCAAATCAATTCGATCGCCATTGATTTCGTTAAAGAGGTGCTCGCCCACTCCCAAAAACACAGGCGAGAAAGCGAGGTGCATCTCATCGATATAACCGGCTTTCAAAAACTGACGAATGGTAGAGGCTCCCCCACCAATGCGTATGTCTTTTCCATTCGCAGCTTCTCTGGCTTTTTCCATCGCCACGTGAATACCGTCAGTAATAAAATGAAATACCGTTCCTCCCTCCATGGTGATGGACTCTCGCGCATGGTTGGTTAACACAAATACCGGAACATGATAAGGCGGATTTTCACCCCACCATCCTTTCCACTCATCGTTAGGCCATGACCCGCGAATGGGCCCGAACATGTTGCGGCCCAAAATCCACGCGCCAATATTTTCAAACGACTTCTCTGCAAAGTCATTATCCACTCCTTCTGTTCCTTCTGCTCCTTCCCCTTTACCATGCATTTTTTGAAACATCTTGGTTGGGAATACCCACGTGTGAAGTTCTCCCCCTCGCTTGCCGAGCGGGTTCTCTAAACTTTGATCGGGCCCGGCTGCATACCCATCCAGTGAAACTGAAAAGGATCTTACTTTTACTTTACTCTTCATGACTCTATATATATAGTGTTACGTATTTCTGCTGTCAGCCTCCGCTTTCTACTTGTTCAAGTATTTTCCAACCCTCCGGGGTGATGCCCATTATCTCCGTCACAACACCCATGGTTTTATACGTGTCGAAGAAAGACATTTTGGCGATAGGATGATCCACTTCGCTGATAAGTGCATACGTTTTACGAAGCTCGTTCGTAACTTTTTCAAAACCACTCACCGGTAAACGAAAAGCATGGTGCTGAATGCCTCCTTCAGGATGCTTCGCGAGGTAATCGTGAAACATGCTTTGGCCGGAAAGCGGCTGCACCAGTTCAAGGTAGGTGCCTCCGTTATAAGTTTGTGTAGTCAGCCATTCTGCGTCCACTACTTTTCCATAGTAGCTCATGTTCAGGTCTTGCGCGCGAACAAGTTCAGGTTTCGGAAAGGCAATGCCAAGAGAGTTGGAAAGAAAGTCTGCAGTTGCGTGAATGTCAGGGATAACCCAACAGATTTGCGCGAACTCGAGTTTAGCTATTGTGTTGTTCATGGCTTGTCTTCTCTGTAACAAATATGGACAGACCTTACGAGAAAATTATGGTGTATTGGCGACAGAATAAGGGCGATTTGCGTCAAGCTTGTGCAAGTGGAAGCAGGGGAGGATTCGGAAAATAGGTATCCGTTAAGACCCTAACTGGAAATTCTCGGCAAAGTTTAGGTGGTGAAAAATAGTAGAATAATCAATGCGTGGAAATATCGATATTTGGAGATTGTCTGATGCTGTACATCATTCAACAAACTGAAACTAACCACTCTATGAAATTCACGAGTCTCCTCTTTGCATTCCTTATGCTTGCCATACTCACGTGCAAAGCACAAGATGGCGCTTATTTACATACACGCTACAGCATCGATCGGCTTTTTACAAACACCATCGGCAATTATTCAGGAGCCCCATTAAAAATTGGATCCAACGTAACACCAGGTACGATCGGTCATGTTTATTTTTCTGATCAGTTTAATCTATCAGTCTTTCAATTATACGATGACCAAAAACTCATTGAGGGCGTATTCTCCAAACTTGATCTGAAAAACAATGAGTTTGACATTCAAACAAAGAGTGGCGTGAAGGTGCTGAAAGGGGATAGAGTTAAAAGTTTTATTTATGAAGATTCCGTAACAACGCTTCGTCACAACTTTGTGAATGCAAAAGAATGGAAAACGAGAGAAGGTACTTCACTGGATGGTTTTTTTGAAGTCTTATCACACGGTGACGTTATACTGG
>LNFM01011033.1_pt1 | contig 12447 bp, 5 predicted proteins | sample 596031 | NCBI WGS metagenome assembly LNFM01 (sample SAMN04254537, study PRJNA301005) | activated carbon metagenome | isolation source: dual media filters at the Ann Arbor, Michigan drinking water treatment plant | place: USA: Ann Arbor
CGTGACTACTGGCGCCACCTCCGAACGACGCGCTGAACCAGGCTTCGCCACACCGTCAAGCCATCATCGCCGTGGGATCCAGACGACGGTTACAGATTAAATCCCGTGTAACATTTTCCAGCCGATCGCCTACAAATGGGGCGTACGGGAGCTGATGGAAAATGGGTAAGAGCCGATCAGGCGAACCGAAAGCCGTCTCACGATCTACCTCCCGCGGCAGTGCATTGGAGAGCTTTCGCGGTGCGCAAGCTCGCTACCTCATCGCCAAACAAGCCGGTCGGGCGGCTGCCTCTCGTATCGAGCGGCCATCGTTCAAGCCTCCGGTTGCCACCCGCTACGCCACAGACTGGCAGGGCGACGTCTGGCGGCGGCCAGATGCCGCCATGCCAGTGGTCAACGCGATCCTTTCGGCCATCCAAGACGGCAAGGACCGCAGCGTCCTGTCCTGGCCGAAGAAGATCTGTGATGGCGCACTGGGAGCCGCCCTTGCGCTGCGGGAGAGCCGGGCGAATGGCAGCCTGGCGTTTTCCACCCTGGCCGTCTGGCCTTGGCGCCCTTCCGTCGGATCGGGCCACGGTTCCATGGGTCCAGTCCGCAATGTGCGCGTCCATCCGGGGGACGTCGATCTGGTGGGCAGTCGAGTGGCCACGGACTGTCACGCAACCCCACCCGCACCGTGGACCACCTATTGCGGCATGGCCCAAGACTCGACGGCGATGCTTGAGTTGCGCATGAAGGATCTGCTCCGCCTCAGGCCGGACGGCGGCCAGGATCTCGCCAATAGCCCGACCTTGCGCGAGTTGACGCCAGCCTTCTCCCCTGTGCCAGGGCCCGATGGGAAGCTGACCTACATGGCTGACCCTGCCCAAATCCTGCGGCGAGTTCAGACCTATACTCAGTCAGCCAATAAGCTGAACGTCAGTTCCTTTGCTGCGCGCATGGGCCATCCTCTGATCACGCCATACGCCATCTTTGGCCTCCCGCTGACTCAGAAAGAGGGTGTCCATCGGCAGCTGTTCCAGTTCCCGCGCTTCCAGCGGATTTGGATCGACGCCATCGTGATCAACCTCACCGGCGGTAATGTCGATCGCAACCGGGACGACTGGGAGAATGGGCTGGCCCGCCTGCTTGAGGAGTTGCCGTCGGCTCCGGGCCGTCGGCCACCTGTGGTTCTGCTGGCTGACGACCCATTCGTGTTCAGGAAGGCAGATAGTGTCATCCGGCAGGCGGCGAACAAGGCCAGCCGCCAATCGCCGATCCGGGTGGGCGTCTACTCGCCGATCCACGCTCCCATCTCTGATGCGGTTAGCTTGCCCTCCCCGTTGCCGCCGATGCGGATCAAGGCGGACTTCAAGGATGCTGGGCTGGCGCCGCTCCGCAGCGATTTGCTGGACCTGGCGAAGATGTATCGGAACCTCGGCGAGAACGAACTCGCTCGGCTGGCCCGCAAAGCGCTGGATGCCCTCCAGCGCGCGGCCAGCCTTCCAATTGGCATTGATGAGGCCCGTGAGGTCGCGAAGGTTCTCTACGACAAGGACACCTGGGAGGACACCAACGCCCTGGCCGTCTTCAACCCCGCCCAGGATTTCGTGATGCTAGCCACACATGCTCAGGCGGCCGGGCGCGGCGTAGAGCAGGCGGCCAGATTGCGTGATCGCGCAAAGGAGCGCCTGGCTCTCTGGGCCGAGAATTCACCTGTCTCGGCCAAGCTCTGGAGCTTGCTTTCTACTTCCAAGTGGAACAACGCGGAGACCGCGGTGGCAGTGGGCAATCTCAGGGTGGCGCAGGTCTTTGACCTGATCGAACGGCCGTTCCCTTGCGAATACCGAGTCGTCTCACACCACGACATCACAGGCTTGTTTCGATCCAAGCGGCTGATCGTCGTGGCTCCGACGCCGGAGACCGTCCACATCCTCCTCACTCTGGGACATCCTCTGGAGGAAGTCGTCGTTCTGGGTGATTGCGCGGGCGTCGGGATGCTCTCGAGCCTCCTGAAGACATTGTCGGGGCTGCCTGACCTGGGGCCGGTGGCTGAGCGCGCCAGGCTCATGAGCAATGAGTTCGCGACCAGTGGCGCGGATGAGCGGCTGGATGAGGTCGAGCTGAAGTTCCGCATCGGACCGGATCCCTCCGACGAGGTCCTCGACTTCAGCCGCAGCGGCGGTGTCGCCGGAGACAACGTTGTCGTTGTCACGACCGAGCGTGGTCACAAAATCCATTATCGACGTCAGGCCGAGGTTCCCGTCTACCAGGCAGAAGAGATCCGACCGTTCAAGCGCGTTGCTGCGCATAAGGTGAAACCGGGTGACCTGATCCCGGTCTTCCGGAAGGAGCTGATCTCCCTTCTGCGCTCGGCGATCGTGGCGTCGGGTAAGACGGCCAGCCTGATCGCCGGATACCACCAGTTCATCGCTATGCGGCGGGATAAGATCGACGGCGCGAACCTGTCGGAGAAGGCGTTCAACGTCCTTCGGCGCATGCAGGAGATCGATCCGTCGATCAAGGATCACGAGCACCAAAATATCATGCGCTGGCTGCGCGCCGACTTGCAGGCACTCCGGCAAGACAACGAGCGCACCGTCCGACCCGCGGCCGCGAGAGACTGGAAGCGATTTCTCTTGTTCATGAATGGTGTGGGCGCGGATGAGGCGTCGGCCTTGATGTACTGGCGAGGCATGATTCTCCCGACGCGCTCCTTCAACGTCCAGGAAGGCGCGCTGTTCCACGATCATCTCGCGGCGTTTCTAGTAGACCCTGAGGGTTCCATCGCTTCGATCGCCAGGGGGCACTCCGCCAGCGATGTGTTTGATGCAATACGGGACTCGGTTGAGGTTGTGGTTTCCGTCGAAGCGAAGGACAGCGCGTCATGAAGCTCGAAGAATCTCTCGCCACCCTGGGGTCTGATGACGAGCGACAGGAGCTCAAGGAAGCCATCGCCGACGCGCTTCTGGAGAGCATCCGGCGCCGGGCGTCGGGAGAGGGACCGGATGGGCGCATTGTCCTGGGTGGCAAGCCCTCCCAACGTCTCTCCAGCGGCTTCATACTGCCCAGGCTGAATGCCCAAGGCGATGACGAGGCCAACGACATCCGCATCGCGGCCCATGGCCTGGACTTCGCAGTCCTGCCCGGGGTTGAGGGCGTCATCTCCTTGACGGCCAGCTGCTCGGTCTACGTCAGGGTCCTCCCGACTGCCGACGAGCTCTTCGCCGATGACGGTGTGCTGATCCCGCGCGCCGATTTCAGCAATGACCGGAAGCGAGAGATGGCTGACCTGCGCCGGGCCATGCGCCGAGAGCGCATCCGGGAAGGGATGACCCGCGAGGAAAAGAGGGACGTCAACGAGCAGATCAGGCGCGAGATCTACGCCCGATACGGGGTGGTCATCCCGCAGGAGTATGTTCCGCCAGCTGCCGAGGCTGTCATCGACAATCCGCTGCCAGTCAATCCGGAGGAAGAGGAAGCCGCGGCCGAAGAGCTGGTCGCCGCCGAGGAGGCGGTGCCTCCGGTCATGCGCGGGGTGTCTCTGGCCACCCGGTTGAGGATCCCAAACCCGCATAGCCGAGGGTATGAGGTGCCGTCGGCGTGGCTGCGCGTGGACGCCCCAGCAGTTCAGATCGAATTGACGCTTCCGGTGGACATCACCGTCTGGCGTGCGGCCCAGGACCGCGCAAGCGACGAATTGCAGGCAGCGATCCGGAATGCGGTTGATGTCTGGGTGGCCTCAGAGGAAGGGCAGCAGCGCGCCTGGCGGCGGAATCGTCACCCCATGTCGGAGGATTTCTGGTCAGAGGAAGCCTGGAACCGATACCTGGACACGATGCGTGCCATTCCGACGGTGCTGGATGACCTGCTTCCCAGCGGCCGGGCGATGTTCCGCTTCGATCCCCTGCCTGTGCGTCGAGCGCCGTTTGGCTACTCCATCCGCATCGCGATCGAGAACGAGCGTGAGCAGGACGAGAAGCGCGAGAACGGTCTCTTCCTGGTCGGCCTGACTGCTCAGCTACCAAGGGCTGCGCTGGTTCCCATGGGCCTGGAGCGCGTCCGGCGCAGCTATCACCTGGAAGGCTTCCTCTCGCTGCCCGCCATCGGCCTGAACGGTGGCGTGGAGGAAGTCTCGGCCGATGCGGATCGAGTTCTGCTCCGCACCACCTGGATGCCGAGGTATGTCCTGCCAAAGCTGATGCCTCGCTCTCTGCCCGCCCCTGGCGTGGAGACTCGCTTCGCGGCCCTGGCTCAGACCACATTCGATGTGCGCGAGCTCGGCAGGCTCTCCCAAGCGCTGCTGGCCTGGGTAGAGGGGCTGGTTGGCCCTCCCGAAGGGGCAGATCCCGACCTCATGGAGCAGCGGTCCATGTTCGAGCGGGATGTCCAGGCCTGGCATGCTGAGGCACGCCGGATCCAGCTCGGCGTCGATTTGATCTCAACCTCACGCCAAGCCTGGGAGGCAGATGCCGCTTCTACCATGGCAGCGCCCTACCGGGCCTGGGTTCTGATGAACCGCTCCTTCGCCGATCGTTATCCGCCCTCGACCGAGCGTCCCAATCCGGCGTGGCGCCTGTTCCAGCTCGCCTTCGTCCTGTCCCACGTGCCCACGCTGGCCTCTAGGATCCCCGGTTTCGACATCGCGCCCTATTTCGATGAAGCCTTCGACGAAGGCGCTGCGACCCTGCTCTACATGGCAACCGGTGGCGGTAAGACCGAGGCCTTCTTCGGCGTCGAGACCTATGCGCTGTTCCTCGATCGCCTGAGAGGGAAGCACCGCGGAATTACGGCCATGATGCACTACCCCCTGCGCCTCCTCACCGTGCAGCAGGCGCAGCGCTTGGCAAAGCTGCTGGCAAAGGCAGAACTGGTTCGTCGGGCTGAGAAGCTCCTTGGCGCGCCGTTCGAGATCGGCTTCTGGGTCGGGAATAACAATACGCCCAACGACACCATGACCGAGGCTGGTGAACTCCGCCGCGACATCGTGCCAATCCCGGTGATCGGGAGTCCCGCGGGCGCTGACGAAGCCGCCCTTATGGATGATGGGAACCACAGTGAGAGCGCGGGAGCGTACCGTGCCGCCCAGTTAGCCTGGAACAAGCTGCCGACCTGCCCTTTCTGCGATACGCTTGGCACCGCCCTGCGGCTGTTCCCTGCCCAAGCGAACCGTCTTGGCATCGTGTGCCAGGCGGTGCGTTGTGATTGGAACCGCGCGCACCCTGCCGCGCCAGCGGGGCATGTGCCGCTGCCCTTCCTGCTCACCGACGCCGACATCTATCGGCGCGCGCCATCCGTCATCCTCGGCACAGTCGACAAGCTTGCCCTGATTGGCCAGAGCATCTCCAAAATCAACAAGATCGCGGGCATGTTCGGGTTGGTGCGGCGCCTGGTCGGCGGCCCCGATGGGCTCCTGGAGATGACTTCCCCCGGTGGCGAACCGATCAGCCCGGCCTGGCCAGAAGGCATTCGTCCGCTCTTCGATCCTTTCCCCAGCCTGATTATCCAGGACGAGATGCACCTGCTCGATGAGAGCCTGGGGACGTTCGGCGGCCTGTTTGAGACCAGCTTGTTCCAATGGCTGCGTGAGATCGGCGCCATGCTCGGGCCGACGGCCTGCCGCCTGGCCGCCGCGCCAGACCGGGTCCGCCTGCCACATGTTATCGGCGCCACAGCCACCGCCTCCGATGTCGAGCGCCATGTGCGGGCGATCTACCAGAAGACGGTCGTCCAGTTCCCGCACCCGGGTCCTGGCCTGCATGACGGCTTCTATGTGCACCTCGCGGGATACCAGGCCGGAAGCGAAGCCGCTCTCGCCCGCGCGGCATCGCCGGACACCCCAATGGGGCGGGAGCTCGCCGCGCCCTGGGCGCGTGTCTACGCCTCGATCATGACGAATGGGCGCAAGCACACCGTGACCACTCTCGCGGTCCTGGCTGCCCATGCCGCGGCGATCACGCGTTGGATGGTGGATCTCCGGGATCCTGCAACCCGGCTGGTGGCCGTCGATGAGATGGTCGCCTGTATCTCGCATGCACCTTGGCGGGATCGGCGTATCGCTGCTCTGCAGTCCGCACCTGCCAACGGGAAGTGGGCGGCGCTTCTGTCGTTGCTCGATCTCCATCGGATCATGCTGACCTATGTCACCAACAAGAAGGGCGGCGACCAGATCCTCTCCGCCCTGAACGATGAGGTCCGCGAAGCCCACCGGCTGATGGGACCACGCTATTCCCTCGACGGTCCGGCAGGCACGGAATTCGCGACCGCACTGATCTCAGGTGGCGTCGATATCGGCACCATTCAGGGGGTCATCGACCAAGCCGAGAAGGAGATCATGAATCCGAGCGCGAAGGTGGTGTTCGACCCCGAGGTCCATCATCCCCGTCGTGGACTGCGTGAGATCGTGGCGACGTCGGCCGTGTCCCACGGGGTCGACGTCGAGAACTTCAACGCCATGGCTTTCGCCGGTCTGCCGTCGGACATCGCCGAGTACATTCAGGCGTCCTCGCGCGTCGGCCGAACCCATGTTGGCTTCTCCATCCTGGTCCCGACGCCCCAGATCCGCCGTGACCGCTATGTGGTCGAGGTGCATCAGACCTTCCACCGTCTGCTCGAGCGCATGATCCCCCCGCCCGCGGCCGAACGCTGGGCCGAGCGCGCCATCATTCGGTCGGTGCCGTCGCTGATCCAGACCTGGTTGGCGGGCGTCTACCACCAGCGGGTGTTCATCGCGGCGCCCGTTGCCAACAAGGGCGCGATCTCACTCCCCGACATGACCCCCGGGGTCTCTCGGATCATGGATGACAACACGCGGTTCAACGAATGCGTGACCTTCATCGAGAACGCGTTCGGGGTGAATCGGCCCTCTTTGGTCGGTGGACCGACCTACCCGGCCTACTACCGGCGCGTCATTCGTGAGGAGGTCCTGAAGTTCAAGAAGTCCGTCGATGACGCTACCTGCCGCATGCAGGAGTTCTGGGACGGCGGCTTGAGCGATCTGCCGCGGCCCATGACCAGCCTGCGTGATGTCCAGGGCCAAGGCATCGTGCGGCCGACGAACATGCTGTCAGGGCGCCGTTTCGTCGATCACTGGACGATCGTCGCAGCGATGACGGCGGTCCGATCTGGATCGAGCAGGCGCGCCGCTGGCGCGGAGTTGGACGCTGATGAGGTTGGAGAAGGGCCGCGCCGGGCGGGCGGGGGCGCCCCTGCGGCCAGGGGTGGGCCGACCGGGCGGCGCGGCGGAAGGGGAGCACGTCGATGAGCAAGAACCCTTTTGAGATGAGCCGCTCGCATGGCCAGGTATCCCGCGCCTACGCGCCAGGCAGCCTGTTCACCTTCGAGGGCGGCACTGTGGCCTGCATCGCGTTTCCTGATGCGGAGAATGCGTCCGCAGTTGAGGCGCTGACTGAGGTCAACAGGCGCCAGATCGCCGCGATCATCCAGGAGTACGTCCGCTCCTGGGCCTTCCGGGCACAGCAGGCGAACAACCCGCGCCATGACATCCCGATCGAGCTCTGTGTGGACAAACACGTCCTGAATGAGGCCGGGGCCGTCTCCATTAAGCCCGGTGATCTCCGCTTCCAGATTCCGCAGTTTGCCGGGCTGGCGCCGTTTCCGCTCGCCTTCCGCTGCGCCAAGTGCAACCTGCACCGAGAGGCGCGATCCGCTGACTCTCTCGCTGCTGATATGGCCCGGTTCTCGGGGGCATGCCCCACGGGTGCGGAGACCTGCGCCAACAATTGGCGTCAGCTTGATTTCGTGATGGCTCATTGGTCGGGTGGCATCGAAGCCCCCAGCCCGCGCCGGATGGATCGTATCGAGGATGGCGTTCCCCGCTACTTCGACACCTGCACTCATTGCAATGGTAAGCGTTTCCGCTGGGTGGGCATCGGGACCGGGAGCCTGTCGTCGATGCAGTTCGCCTGTGCGGACTGCAGCACGCCGCGGGAGCTCCGGATGCCCGATCCTGACACGCTGAGCGCCCTCGCTCCGCTGCTGGCCAACCAGCAGGCTCTGTGGGCAGAGGTCAACATGGAGCCGATCTCGTATCGCGCGAATGCGGTGCATTACCCGCATGGTGACCGCGTTCTGCTGTTCCCTGATGAGGGAAACATGCGCATGCTGGACAGCAGCCGCCAAGCCGAGTTGGCGCAGAATCTCGCGGCGAAGTTCGGCTTCCCGGCGGGCAGTGAGATGCCCGATGCGGAGAAGGAGCAGCATCTGGAGCGGGCTGGCCGAGGGGTTGAGTGGGCTCGGTATGCCAGCCTGCGGAAGGCGACTGGGCAACCTGGGATGCCAGAGGACATGGTGGCCAATTTCCGCGCCCTCATGTTGGACATGGAGCAGAATTGGGCCACGACAGTCTTCAAGGACCATATCCAGGTCTCGCCCGGCGTCATGGCGATCCTGAGCTCCCGCGACCACTTTCCGAACAAGTTCGATCCCATCCGTATGGTGGTCGAGCATGACGCCTTCCGGGCCGACAAGATCAACGCGGGTGCGATGGACGACGGGCGCTATCGGAGCGTCTCCGTGACAGATCTGGATGTCTTCACCCGCCCGGATGGCGTCACTGGTCCGGACCTGGATCGCCTCCATGCGGAGTCCAGAACCCTGCTGGACATAATGGGCATCGCAGAGATGCGCCTGGTCCGGGATATCCGTCTCTGCGAGTTCACCTTCGGCTATACGCGAACCTCTTCTCAGCCGATCGAGGAACGCCAGGCCAAGGCGCCCGGCATTCAACTCCCGGTTCGCCTGCGGATGTTCGACAAGGTCAAGACACAGGCGGCCACAAGCGACGGCGTCGGGGCCTGGCTCTATCCCGTGCTGTGCGTGGTCTCCGCCAACGAGGGCTTCTACGTGCGCCTCGACGAGAATGCCGTGGCGGCCTGGATCGAGAGGAACGAACTGAACCTGCCAGCGTCGACGCCCGGCCTCTCACTGGGGGGCAGGCTCCTGGAGCAGGCGGCTACCCTGCAAGTGGGCGGGTTCGATGGCTGCATGACCCAGTTCCTGGAGTCCTTCCGTCGCGCCAAGGAGGTGCCGGAATACGCCTACCCGCATGTCTACACGCTGCTGCACACGATGGCCCACCAGATGATCTGCCAGATCGCGGCCCTGTCGGGTCTCGAGATGAGCTCCCTGTCCGAGCACATCTTCGCCCCCGATCTCGCCTTCCTGGTCTATCGGCGGGGGACCACCATGGATCTCGGCAACCTGTCCTCGATGTGGCGAGACCGCGGATCGGTGACGGATGGCAACGAGTGCCTGGCCCGGATGGCTGACGCGGCGTCGCTGCGGTGCGGCAGCGAGAGCTCCTGTACGCACAAGGGCGGGGCCTGCCCGGACTGCATCATGATCCCGGAGACATCCTGCATCACCCGCAACGACCTGCTCTCCAGATCCGCTCTGATCGGCCGCGGTGCACCGCATTGGGCCAAGTGGGAGGGATCTACCCGGACCGAGTTGCTGGGCTATTACGACGTGGTGGCTGAGCTGCGGGACGGCGTCCGGTAATGGCCATCGGCGCCGAGGTTGCCCATTCCCTGGCGGCAGCTCTCATGGCCGTTGCCCATGAAGCGACGCTGCTCGCGCGGGAAATAGCAACAACCCCCTCAGGGATGCCGCTGCACCTTTGGACGACGCGCACTGATCTGCAGAAGGTGGCCGCCAGCCGGGTGGTGGAGGATTTCCTCCAGCGTGGATGGGTCTCGCGGAGCGCCTCAGGCGTCCTGACCAACACCGGGACATCTCCTCGGGGCCTAGTGGATTTCCTGACGGGTGTGGCGGCCATGGCCAGTGTTCGGCCGGAGGCTGGTACCTTCAAGGCCGTGGTCACCGCTCCGCCGGACCCGAGCTCATTTTCTCGAGCCTTGTTGCGTACGGGGATGGCACGTGTGGATCTCGTGGATACGAGCGGGGCCATGCACGAGGTCGCTGCGGCCGCGGTCCGGAGGCTGACAATCATGACGCCGTTCGGGAACGTCCCGGGTCTCACTTACGTTGCGGGGCTATTCGCCTCCACACCAGCGCCGGAGAGAACGCTGCTGCTCAGGGTGCGCGATCGGCAGACCAGGCAAGCCTTGTCTGAAGTGCGCAAGCAGCTGAACGCGCAGGGTGTGCGTGTACTAAACTACTTCATCGACCTCGGAGATGGGTCCTACGAGACCTTCCACGCTAAGGTCGTCCTGGCCGATGAGCAGGTCGCCTATGTGGGAAGTGCCAACATGCTCCTCTATGCCCGCCACTCCATGGAGATGGGGGTTTTGGTTCGTGGACCGGGCACCGAGGTAGTCGCCGCGGCTGTCCGCGCAGCGGAGATGTCGGGGATGCCCGCCTGAGCGGGGGTGGGTGATTCGAGACCCTGTAACCCGAGTGCTTGACCACATATCGCTTACAAAATAATTGAATATACCAAGTCGGAGGAAGAGTTGCGGGCACGGAAATTACTCAATTTTACTGGTTCCGTGGCCGAATACGCTGCTATCGTCACCTCGATTTGCAGCTACTACAGACAGCAGCCGGTCGAAGATGCCCGAGCCGCCCTTACAGTCTGCCTGGCCCTGGTGAAGGGGAAGGGGCCAGAGAAGATCCTGTCGCTACTGACGCAGCTGCCACCGGCGTGGTCGGATCATGCCATTGCGAGCGTCTATGCGGTGTTAATGCCTGGCGATCAGCGGAAGCGGCTGGGCGCCTATTTCACGCCACCGCATCTCGTCGGCCACCTCTTGCTCCGGATGACGGCGCTAGGGATGGACATCTCCCGGGATCGGCTGCGAGATCCCGCCTCGGGCGGAGCCGCCTTCCTGGTTCCTATCGGGCGCGACATGGTCGGCCTATGGTTGGCTCAGGGTATTGGGCGGAAGCGCATTGTCCACATGCTTGCCGAGCGCCTGATCGGCTCCGAGATCGACAGCAACCTGGCGAAGCTGGCCAATGCTCTGATTGGCAGGATGCTGTGTGGGGAGTTCGGCTTCTCGCAGGCTCAAGTGGATTCCATGGGGCAGATCGTCCGCAAGCGGGACGGCCTCCTGAGACCGCATGCAGCATTCGACCACGAGGTTGGGAACCCTCCCTACCGTCGCCTAGATGCCCAGGAGCAGACCGAGGAGATCGAACGCTTCGCGGACATCCGAAGCGGACGCTTGAACCTGTACGCCATGTTTGTACGGTCTGCCCTGAACCATGCGCCGGTCGGCGGCCTGATCGGCCATGTCATCCCCTGCTCGTTCCTGGGCGGCCCGGAGTTCGCGGCCTTCCGCCAGACGGTGTCGTCCTTGGCCGAAGTGCTGGTCCTCGATGTCGTCGAGAAGCGTAGTGATGTCTTCCTGAATGCGGTGCAGGACGCCTGCTTCATCGTGCTCAAAAAGCGGCCCGCCCCGATCTTGGATGCCTCGCCACATCAGGCGATTTCCGGCGTCCTGAGGCATGACGGGGTACTGGTCGAACACGGCAGGATGGCCATCTCCACCAGCGATGCCCCGTGGGCCTTGCCCGATCCCCAGTCCGATCAGGGCGTGTCTGGTCGCAGCATCCGGGACATGGGTTGGCGGGCGACAGTTGGCTATCTGGTAGCGAACCGGGCAGCAGACCGCATGCATGAGCGTCCGGCCCGCGGCCGATATCCCCTGATCTGGGCGGCATGCGTTCTTCAAGACGGGACGTTCGATTTCGACCGGGGACGTCTTTCGCGACAGGCAAATGGCATGGGCTACGTCTCTGCTCCGGACGATGCCAAGTATGTGGTACGAGGCCCTTGTGTCGTCGTGCAGCGGACGTCATCTCGGAGCCAAGGGCATCGCTTGGTTGCAGCGGCGATCCCGCCAAAGTTCCTTAAGAGGCATTCGGGCGCTATCGGGGAGAACCACACACTCCTACTGATCCAGGAGCGAGATAACGCAATCTCTGCGAATGAACTGGCTGCGATATTGAACACTGCCGAAGCCAGCGACGCCTTCAGCCGGGTCAGCGGAACCGCTTCGATCTCGGCGAAACTGCTGAACAACCTCCGCCTGCCGATCTAGACGTTCGATAGCCCGCGCCATAGCCGCCGAACTAACAAGTGGCGGTCTCAAGTGATGGAAGAGGAGACCGTACCAAAGTGTTCGCTCTCAAAGTACGGATTTCGGGCAAGTGGGGTTCGAACCGGATCAATTGTCGACCACGCGGAAACCGGCCATTTACCTAGGTTTTTGAGTTCCGTACTAAACCGCCAAGTCACGAGGTCCGGAGAGAATTGGACTTTGGAGAGCGACTTTCGGCCGTCTCGGCGCCGGGCCACTCAATAGGTCCGCCCTGAAAACCCCGGGAAATCTGCCACTCAGCGCTGCGGTAGGGCTGGCGGAGAGCACGGCTCGTATGGGAACTGGCGGTTGAGGTGCGACCAGATTCCAACGGTCTCTGCGACCGCACTCCAGCGCTGGGACCCGGTCGCGAGCTGACGCGACCCTGAACTTCTCATGA
>LNFM01018719.1_pt1 | contig 12443 bp, 23 predicted proteins | sample 596031 | NCBI WGS metagenome assembly LNFM01 (sample SAMN04254537, study PRJNA301005) | activated carbon metagenome | isolation source: dual media filters at the Ann Arbor, Michigan drinking water treatment plant | place: USA: Ann Arbor
TCGGGACCCCGAGAGCGGCGGCCACACGCTCTCCCTGTGTCCCCTTTCCCGCGCCAGGCGGGCCGAGCAACACCACGATCATTGGATCCCGCCTGGCTGGAGTGGAACCGGTATCACTGCCCACTGCCCACTGCCTACTGCCGTCTGACTAGAAGCCTGCGCCTGCGTTGCGGCCGCGGAACTTCACCCGCCCCTTCTTCATGAACCCGTCGTACTTGCGGAGCAACAAGTGCTGCTGCACCTGCGCCATCGTGTCGAGCGCCACGCCCACGACGATCAGCAGCGAGGTCCCGCCGAACTGGAGCGGCACCGCGAGGGCGTCGGCGAGGAAGACCGGCAGCAGCGCGAGGAAGGTCAGGAAGAGCGCGCCCGGGAGCGTCACGCGCTCGACGATCTGCCCGATGTGCTCGGCCGTCTTCGCGCCCGGCTTGATGCCCGGGATGAAGCCGCCCTGCTTCTTCAGGTTCTCCGACAGGTCGGCCGGATTGAAGATGATCGACGTGTAGAAGTACGTGAAGAAGACGATGAGCACCGTCATGAGCGCGTAGTAGAGCCCCGTGCCCGGCGCGAGGTAGTCGGCGATGTCGGCGAGGCGCGGGCTGCCCGAGAACTGGGCGGCCGCACCGGGGACGACGATCAGCGACTGCGCGAAGATGATCGGCATCACGCCCGCGGAGTTGATGCGGATCGGGATGTGGTTGCGCGCCGCCTCACGCTGCCGGCCCCGCGCCATGGTGCGCTGCGGGATCTGGATCGCGATGCGCCGCGACGCCAGCGTGATGAGCACCACGCCGGCCACGACGCCGGCCATGATCGCCGTGAGCGCCAGCATCGAGAGCAGCGAGACCGCGCCCGTGCTCAGGAACCCGAAGGCCGAGAGGATCCCCGGCACGAACCGCTCGACGATCGAGAAGAAGATCAGGAGCGAGGCGCCGTTGCCGAGGCCGCGTTCGGTGATCTGCTCGCCCAGCCACATGACGAAGAGCGCGCCCGTCGTGAGGAAGAGCATCATCTGGAGGACGAAGCCCGTCCCCGGGTTGAGCACCGCCCCCTGGATCCCCGAGGTGAAGAGCGCGTAGCCGTAGCCCTGCACCGCCGCGAGGGCGACGGTGAAGTAGCGCGTCCACTGCGTGATCTTCTTCCGGCCCTCTTCGTCCTTCTGCAGCTTCTCGAGCGACGGGATCACCGCCGCGCCGATCTGCATGAAGATCGACGCGGAGATGTAGGGCATGATGCCCAGGGCGAAGATCGTGGAGCGCGAGAGGTTGCCGCCCACGAACAGGTCGTACAGCCCGAGGAGCCCGTTGCCCTGGCTCTGGAAGAAGTTGAGCATCGCCGTCACGTCGATGCCCGGCGCCGTCACGTGCGAGCCGACCCGGTAGACCACCAGGCAGAGGAACGTGAAGGTGATCTTCTGCCAGAGCTCCGGCGTGTTCTTGATGTTGCCCAGCGCTTCGACCGCCTTGGGCTGTGCCATGTTACGCCTCGACCGTGCCGCCCGCCGCCACGATCTTCTCGCGCGCCGAGCCGCTGACCTTGATGCCGCGCACCGTCACCGCGCGGTCGATCTCACCGTTCGAGAGCAGCTTCACGGAACCCTTCGACGCCTTGGCGAGTCCCGCCGCCTCGAGCGTCTCGACCGTCACTTCGTTGCCGGTCACGAGGGCCAGGTCGGCGAGGCCGACGACCTGGTGCTCCACGCGGAACGGGTTGTGGAAGCCACGCTTGGGCACGCGCCGCGTGAGCGGCATCTGGCCGCCCTCGAAATGCGGCTTGTTGCCGCCCGGGCCATGATGGCCCGAGCGCGCCTTGATGCCCTTGTGGCCCTTGCCCGACGTCTTGCCCGTGCCGGAGCCCGGGCCGCGCCCGATGCGCTTCCGGTTCCGGTGCGAACCCGGCGCCGCGGCCAGGTTGCTCAGGGTGATCTTCTCATCGCTCATTGGATTACTCCTTCACCGGCGTGACGTCGACCAGGTGACGCACGCGCTTGATCATCCCACGGAGGGAAGGCGAGTCCTGGTGCACCACCGAGTCCTGGTGGTGCTTGAGGCCGAGGGCCTCGAGGGTCGCGTTCATGACCTTGTTGTGACCGATGCCGGAGCGCACCTGCGTGATGCGCACCTTCCCCTCGGTGAGGGTGTTGGGCAGGGTCTTCGCCGGGCCACGGCCCGGGTGCCACACGAATGTCCGCGGCATTACACGATCTCCCTGGACTTGGCGCGCGACCGGTAGCCGAGCGACGAGACCTCGACGCCACGCTCACGGGCGATCTGCTCCACCGTCGTCAGGCTCTGGAGGCCGTCGAGCGCCGCCAGCACCATGTTGTGCGGATTGGTCGAGCCGAGCGACTTGGTGAGGATGTCGTGGATGCCCACGCACTCCATGATGGCGCGCACCGCACCGCCCGCGATCACGCCGGCGCCCGGCGCGGCCGGCTTCATCAGGACCTCACCGGCCCCGTGCTTGCCGACGATCTCGTGCGGGATGGTCGCGCCCGTCATCGGGATCGACACCATCTTGCGACGGGCCCCGTCCACGGCCTTGCGGACCGCTTCGGAGACTTCGTTCGCCTTGCCCGTCGCGACGCCCACCTTCCCCTGCCCGTCGCCCACGGCGACCAGCGCGTTGAAGGAGAAGCGACGGCCGCCCTTCACGACCTTCGCGACGCGATTGATCGCGATCACGTTCTCGAGGAGATCCGACCCCTCGCGATCCTGCTGCGGGGCGCCGCCGCGGCCGCCATCGCGGCCACGGCCGCCATCGCGCCCACCGGGGCCACCGGGACCGCGGCCACCCGGGCCGCCCGGCCCACGTCCGCCGCCCGGACCGCCGCGACCGCCGCCCGGGCCACCACGGCCCGGACCACCCGGCCCACGCGCGCCACCCGGACCGCCACGACCGCGCCCAGCGGGCGCGCCACCACCACTCTGTTCAGCCATTTAGAACTCCAGCCCGCCTTCGCGGGCTCCGTCGGCCACTGCCTTCACGCGGCCGTGATACTGGTATCCAGCGCGGTCGAACACGACCTTCGTGATCCCCGCCGTCTTCGCCTTCTCCGCCACGCGCTTGCCCACCTCGACCGACTTCTCGGTCTTCTTCCCGGTGAGCCCGGCGTCCGTCACCGTCATGAGCGTCCGCTTGGCGACGTCGTCGACGAGCTGCGCCGACATGTGCTTGAGCGAACGGAACACCACGAGGCGCGGCTTCTCGGCCGTCCCCTTCACCTTCGCCCGCACGCGGACGTGGCGGCGCGCACGCAGTGCGACGCGCGTCTTCGGTACACGCTTCCCCGGCATTACTTACCTCCTGCCTTACCGGCCTTCCGCCGGATGACTTCGCCCGTGTACTTGATGCCCTTGCCCTTGTACGGCTCGGGGGGCCGCAGCGAGCGGATCTCCGCCGCCACCTGCCCGACCTTCTCCTTGTCCGCCCCTTCGATCACGACCTGCGTCGGCTGCGGCGCGGTCAGCTTGATCCCCGCCGGCGCCTTGTACTGGATCTGGTGCGAGTAGCCCAGCGCCAGCTGCAGCCCGAACGGCTTGGGCTCGGCCTTGTAGCCGACGCCCGTGATCTCGAGCGACTTCATGTAGCCCTTCGCGCAGCCCTCGACCATGTTGGCCACGAGCGTCCGCGAGAGGCCGTGCATCGACTTGTCCTTCGTCTCGTCCGAGGGACGAGTGAGGGTGATGGTGCTCCCCTCGAGCTTCACCGTGATGTTCGACGGGATGGTGCGCGAGAGCTCGCCCTTGGGCCCCTTCACGCTCACCGTGTGCCCCTCGACCTTCACCGTGACGCCCGCCGGGACCATCACCGGCAGCTTTCCGATACGCGACATGGTGGGCTCCTTACCAGATGAAGGCGAGGAGTTCACCGCCGGTGCGCTGGGCGCGCGCCTGGCGATCGGTCATCAGCCCCTTGGAGGTGCTGAGGAGCGCGACGCCGAGGCCGTTGCGCACGCGCGGGATCTCGCCGGCGCCGACGTACTGGCGGAGGCCGGGGGTGGAGACGCGGTGCAGCTCACGGATCACGGGGGTGCCACCGGCGTACTTGAGCGCGACGCGGAGGACCTTCTTCCCCTCCTCGGTCTCGAGCGTCTTGTAGTCGGTGATGAAGTTCGTCTCCTTGAGGAGACGCGCGATCTCGACCTTCATCTTGGACGCCGGGATGTCCACGCGCCGATGCTTCGAACCGACAGCATTGCGGATCCGCGTGAGCATATCGGCGATCGGGTCAGTCATGCTCATGGTGTTGCTCTAGCTCCTCTGGTTTCCGGCATGGGCCGGACCTGTAGGAAGGGAGGAAGTGGTTCCTGACGCATCTGCGGCCAGGCCTGCTTCCGATGGGTACTGCAACTACTGACGGCGCTGTGAGATATAAGTCGTGAGTGGTGAGATGCGGATGCGGGATGCGGGACCCCGCAACCGCAGCTTATAGCTCACAACTCACAGCTCACATCGCAGTGGCCGTGACCAACTGGCCTTCCGCACACCGGGGATCAGCCCCTGCAGCGCCATCTCGCGGAACGCGATACGGCTCAGCCCGAAGGCCGAGATGTAGGCCCGGCTGCGGCCCGTCATCTGGCACCGGTTGCGCACGCGCGCCTTGGCGCCGTTGCGCGGGAGCTTCTGCAGCGCGACCTGCGCCGCGCGCTTCTCGTCGTCCGACGCCTTGGTGCTGCGCACCGTGTCGGCGAGCGCCTTCCGCTTGGCGGACTGCTTGGCCACCATCGCCTTGCGGCGCTCGTTCTTCTCGATCGTGCTCTTCTTCGCCATGTGTGTCTATGCTCCTCAGCCCTGGACGACGATCGGCTTGTCGTCGCCGCGGAACGGCATGCCCAGCTCGCGCAGGAGCGCGAAGGCCATGTCGTCGCGGTTGGTGGTGGTCACGAACGTCAGGTCCATGCCGTGGATCTGCTCCACGAGGTCGTAGTTCACCTCGGGGAAGATCATCTGCTCCTTGATGCCGAGGCTGTAGTTGCCACGGCCGTCGAACGCGCGCGTGTTGAGGCCGCGGAAGTCGCGGATGCGCGGGATCGCCGTCGAGATGAAGCGGTCGAGGAACTCCCACATCCGCGGGCCGCGCAGCGTCACCGCCACGCCGATCTCCTGCCCCTCGCGCTGTCCGTAGTTGGCGATCGACTTCTTCGCCTTGGTCCGGATGGGCTTCTGGCCGGTGATCGTCTGGATCTCGTCGACGATCGCGTCGAGCACCTTGGGCTGCTTGATCGCCTCGCCCATGCCGACGTTGAGCGTGATCTTGGTGAGGTTGGGGATCTGGTGCGGGTTCTTGAGCGCGAACTGCTTCATGAGCCGCTCACGGACCGTCTTCACGTAATACGCATGCAGGCGCGGCGTCGGGGCCGGGGTGCCCGCGCCCTTGTGCTCCTTGGGGAGCATCGAGGCGCGCTTCTCGCCCTGGCCACCGCTCTTCTTCTTCTCGCCCTGCGTCTTGGTCGTCGCCATTGGTCAGTCCTCTGGTCAGCGGCTGTGACGGATCGGTTCGCCGCTCTTCGCGCTCACGCGCTCCTTCGTCCGTTCCTTCGTCTTCGGGTCGATGTCGATCCGCGTGCGGACACGCGTCGGCTTCCCCGACTTGGGGTCGAGCAGCATCAGGTTCGACACCGCCATCGGGGCCGGCATCTCGATGATGCCCGACTGCTCCTCGGCGCGCCGCGCCCGGCGGTGCTTCTTGACCATGTTCAGCCCCTCGACCGTGACCCGCGAGGTCTTGAGGTGCACACGGACGACCTTCCCTTCCTTGCCCTTGTCGTCACCGCGCATCACGCGCACGGTGTCGCCACGGCTGATCTTCATCGCGGTCCGCTCGGCGTTCCGCTGGTGGCGCGTGACGTTCTTCTTCCCGCGCGTCTTCCGGTGGGTGAGGATCCGCATGCTCAGAGCACCTCAGGGGCCAGCGACACGATCTTCATGTAGCGCTTCTCGCGGAGCTCGCGCGCGACGGGCCCGAAGATACGGGTCGCCTTCGGCTCGCCCTTGTCGTCGATGATGACGACCGCGTTCTCGTCGAACTTGATGTACGACCCGTCCTTGCGGCGGGTCTCCTTCACGGTGCGGACGACGACGGCCTTCGCGACGTCCGACTTCTTCACGGTGCCGTTCGGCAGCGCGTCCTTGACCGCCACCACGACCTTGTCGCCAAGGCCGGCGTAGCGTCGGCGCGTCCCACCGAGGACGCGGATCACGAGGGCCTTCTTGGCCCCCGAGTTGTCCGCGACCTTCACGACGGATTCCTGTTGGATCATTGGTCAGCTCCCTTAGCGCGCGCGTTCGACGATCTCGAGCAACCGCCACCGCTTGTCCTTCGACAGCGGGCGGGTCTCGACGATCCGGACGGTGTCCCCGACCTTCGCGCTGTTGGCCTCGTCATGCGCCTTCAGCCGCTTGGTCTTCGTCACCATCTTGCCATACACCGGGTGCGGGACGCGACGCTCGATCGCCACCACCACCGTCTTCTCCATCTTGTCGCTCACCACCGTCCCCTGGCGCACCTTGCGCGAGGTCCGGCCGGCGTCGGCGTTGTTCACGGTCTCAGCCATTCATTCTCCTCGCGCGCCTCAGCGCGCGGCCTCCGTCGCGCTCGCCTTCTGGGCGAGCACCGTCTGGAGCCGCGCGATGTCGCGGCGGATGGAACGCAGCCGGAGCGGATTGCTCAGCGGCTCGGTGGCGCCACGGAAACGGAGGTTGAAGCGCTCGCGCTCCAGTTCCGCGATGCGTGACACGATCTCGTCCGCATCCAGTTCTCGGATATCCTTAGCCTTCATCGTTGTGCGCCTCCTCGCGCGCCACGAACTTCGTCTTCACGCCGAGCTTCGCCGAAGCGAGCCCGAGCGCCTTCTGCGCGATCTCCTTCGACACGCCCTCGATCTCGAACAGGACGCGGCCCGGCTTCACGACCGCCACCCAGAGCTCCGGCGATCCCTTGCCCTTGCCCATGCGGGTCTCGGCCGGCTTCTTCGTCACCGGCTTGTCCGGGAAGATCCGGATCCAGACCTTGCCGCCGCGCTTGATGTGGCGCGTGAGCGCCACGCGGGAGGCCTCGATCTGGCGCGCCGTCACCCAGCCCGGCTCCAGCGCCTGCAGGCCGTACGTGCCGAACGCCACGGTCGCGCCCCGATGGGCGAGACCCGTCGTGCGACCCTTGAACATCTTGCGGAACTTGACGCGCTTCGGTGCGAGCATTGGTCAGGTCTCCTTACGCGTCGGAGGAGTACGTGGAGGTGCCGCCACGACGCCCCTCGACGATCTCGCCCTTGAAGATCCAGACCTTCACGCCGATCGTGCCGAAGGTCGTCTTCGCGGTCGACGTCGCATAGTTGATGTCGGCGCGCAGCGTATGGAGGGGCACCCGACCCTCGTGGTAGCCCTCGACGCGCGCGATCTCGGCCCCGCCCAGGCGACCCGAGCACTTCACCTTGATGCCCTCGGCGCCCATGCGCATCGCGCTCTGCACCGCGCGCTTCATCGCGCGACGGAACGAGATGCGCTGCGCCAGCTGCGCGGCGATGTTGTCGGCGACGAGCTGCGCCTCGATCTCCGGGCGCTTGATCTCCTCGACGTTCACGCCGACATCCTTGCCGGTGAGCTGCTGGAGCTCGTTCTTGAGCTCCTCGACGGCCTGGCCCTTCTTGCCGATGACGACGCCGGGACGGCCCGTGTGGATGGTCACGACGACCTTCCCCGGCTTCCGAGGCGCGCCCGGAGGTACTTCCGGAGGAGCGCGTCCTCCTTGATCAGGCCCGGGAAGTCCTTCGCGCTGGCGTACCACCGCGAGCTCCACTCCTTGGAGACGCCGAGGCGGAAGCCGATCGGATGAGTCTTCTGTCCCATTATCGCCCTTCCTTCGAATCCACGACGATCTCGACGTGGCTGGTTCGCTTGATCATCGGGGTCGCACGGCCCATCGCGGCCGGCGTCCACCGCTTGAGCTTCGGCCCCTCGTTGACGATCGCGTGCGTGACGTAGAGGTCATCCACGTCGAGCGACTCATTGGCCGCACGCGCCTTCGCTTCGGCGTTCGCCACCGCCGACTTGAGCACCTTCCCGATCTGCACCGCCGCGTGCTTCTTGCTGAACTGCAGCATCGCGAGGGCCTCGTTCACCTGCATGCCGCGGATCTGGTCGATCACGAGGCGCATCTTGTAGGGCGACTGGCGCGTGGTGCGCTGCGTCGCCGACGGCGGCGCCGCGAGGCGCTCCGCCTCGTGCCGCTCCTTCCGCTCCCGGCTCTTCCGGCTCATGGGTTACTTCCCTCCCTTCGCCGGGGCCGACGACGCGGCGGGCGCCGCCTTCTTGTCGGTCTTGTTGTTGCCGCTGTGCCCACGGAACAGGCGCGTCGGGGCGAACTCGCCCAGCCGGTGCCCCACCATGTTCTCCGTCACGTAGACCGGGATGAACTTGTTGCCGTTGTGCACCGCGAACGTGTGCCCCACGAACTCGGGGATCACCGTGCTCGCGCGCGACCAGGTCTTGACGACCTTCTTCTCGCTCTTCGCGTTCATCGTCTGCACCCGCTTGAGCAGGGCTTCCTGGATGAACGGACCCTTCTTTACGCTGCGTGCCATTGGTCGATTCTCCGGTTAGCTCTGCGTGGCCTTGCCGCGCTTCCGGCCACGGACGATCAGACGCTGCGACGGCTTCTTCTTGTTGCGCGTCTTCACGCCCTCCTTCTTGCCCCAGGGGCTCACCACGTTGCGGCCGCCGCGCGTGCGGCCACCGTGCGGGTGGTCCACCGGGTTCATCACTTCGCCGCGGACATGCGGCCGGACGCCCATCCAGCGCGACTTGCCGGCCTTGCCCCACGACACCAGCTCGTGCTCCTGGTTGCCCACCTCGCCGATGGTCGCCAGGCAATCGCCATGGACCATCCGCATCTCGGTCGACGCCAGGCGCACCGTCACGTAGTCGCCTTCCTTCGCCACGACCTGGACGCTGGTGCCGGCCGAGCGGGCCATCTGGCCGCCCTTGCCCGGCTTCAGCTCCACGTTGTGCACCGCGGTGCCGAGCGGCACCTCACGGAGCGGGAGCGCGTTGCCCGTGCGCACGTCGGAGCCCTTGCCGCTGACGATCGTGTCGCCGACGGACAGCCCCTTCGGGTGCAGGATGTAGCGCTTCTCGCCGTCCCCGTAGACCACCAGCGCGATGCGCGCCGTGCGGTTGGGGTCGTACTCGATGTGCTCGACCGTCGCGACCTGGCCGAACTTGTTGCGCTTGAAGTCGATGATGCGGTACTTGCGCTTGTGCCCACCGCCGATGCGACGCATCGAGATGTGCCCATGGTTGTCGCGCCCGCCGCTCTTCTTGAGCGGCTCGGTGAGCGACTTCTCGGGGGTCGAGCGCGTGATGACGTCGTTGTCCGAGACCGAACGGAAACGCGACGACGCGGTGACCGGCTTGAATTGACGGATACCCATTTTATCAGCCCTCGAAGATCTCGATCGTGTCGCCCGCCTTGAGCGTCACGATGGCCTTCTTCCAGCGGGGACGCAGGCCCATGGCACCGCCCACACGACGGGGCTTGCCACGCTGCTGCGACGTCCAGACGCCCGTGACCTTCACCCCGAACAGCGTCTCGATCGCTGCCTTGATGGTGGTCTTGGTGGCGTCCGGGTGGACTTCGAACGTGTACTCACCGCGCGCCTGGTACGCGGCCGAGGTCTTCTCGGTCACGATCGGGCGGACGATGGTGCGGAGCATCGTAGGCATCGGTTACTTCCCCTTCTTCTTGGGGGCGGCCTTGGCGGCGCTCTTGGCCGGCGCCTTCTTGGCAGCGGCCTTGGGAGCCGCCTTCTTCGCGGGCGCCTTCTTGGCCGCGGCCTTCACTTCCTTCTTCTTGGTGGCCGCCTTGGCCGCCGTCTTCTTCGCCGCGGCCGACTTCTCGGCCTTCTTCGGCGTCTTCGGCACCTTCGCCGACGGCGTCCGCTTCATCGGCTCCGCGGCCTGCTCGGCCACCGGCGCGAGCTCATGCCCGATCGCCGACGCCTCGACGAGCACCACGTCCGACCAGACCACGTCGTACGCGGTCACGTCGGCGTAGGGACGGACCTCGACGCCGGGGATGTTGCGGGCGGAGAGGTAGACCGCCGGCTTGGCGCCGTCGGTGAGGATCAGGACCTTCTTGCCGATGGCGTCGACGCGCGCGACGAGCTGCGCGATCTGCGACGTCTTCGGCTTCTCATAGGTGAAGCGGTCGATCACCACGAGCGCCTGCTCGCGGGCCCGGGCGTTGAGCGCGCTCTTGCGCGCCAGCTGGCGGACCTGCTTGGTCAGCGTCTCGCGGTAGCCGTGCGGCTGCGGGCCGAACACGGTGCCGCCGCCACGGAAGACGGGCGAACGCGTCGAGCCCGCACGGGCGCGGCCGGTGCCCTTCTGCTTCCACGGCTTCTGGTTGCCACCGACGACCCAGCGGCGGGTCTTGGTCGCATGGGTGCCCTGGCGCTGGTTGGCGAGGAACGCCTTCACCGCCTGGTGCATCACCGGGACGTTCACGGTGCCGTCGAACGTGCTGCCCGGGAGCGCCACGCGATCGCGCGGGGTGCCGAGCGCCGTGTACGCGGCCGCGTCGAAGTTCATGTTGTCGGTCATCTGGGTCAGCCCTGCTTGCGGACGAGGACGATGCCGTTGGTCGGGCCGGCGACGCTGCCGCGGATGTAGATCAGGTTGCGCTCGGCGTCGATCTTCTCGACGCGGAGGTTCCCCTGCGTGTGACGCTCGGCGCCGTAGTGGCCGGGCATCTTCTTGCCCTTGATCACGCGCGACGGGTCGGTGCCGGGTCCGATGGAGCCGGGACGCCGGTGCTTCGTGTTGCCGTGCGTGTTGGGACCGCCACCGAAGCCCCACCGCTTCACCACGCCCTGGAAGCCGCGGCCCTTCGTCGTCCCGGTGACCTTCACCATCTCGCCGACGGTGAAGATGTCGACCTTGATGACGTCCCCGACGTTGTACGTCGGGATCTCCGCGCCCTTCCCCGGCGCATCATCGAGGCGGAAGGAGCGGAGCACGGCGGGCGCGGCCTCGAGGCCGGCCTTCTTCGCGTGCCCGAGCTCCGCCTTCGTCGCGCGACGTCCCTTCGGCGTGCGCTCCCCCTTCTTGGACTCGCGCGCGGTGCGCTGCGCGCCATAGCCCAGCTCCACCGCGGCGAAGCCCTCCTTCTCCGGCGCGACGATCTTCGTCACGGGATTGGGGGTGGCCTCCACCACGGTGCAGGGGATCTGCATCCCTGCCTCGTCGAAGATCTGGGTCATCCCCAGCTTCTTGCCAATGATTCCGATCATTTCACTCTCGCGTGCTTCGTTGAGGTCGCAGCCCGGGTGCACCGTAGTGTGCGCGCCGTTGAGGCTGGAGGACCATCAGCTGTGAGTTGTGAGCTGTAAGCTGTGAGCTGCGGATGCGGGGGTCCCGCATCGCCGTTACTCACATCTCATGACTCACATCTCACATCTGCTTCTATTCGACCTTGATCTCGACGTCGACCCCAGCCGGCAGGTCGAGCTTCGTGAGGGCGTCCACCGTGACCGCCTTCGAGTCGAGGATGTCGATCACCCGCTTGTGCGTCTTCAGCTCGAACTGCTCACGCGACTTCTTGTCGACGTGCGGCGAGCGGAGGACGGTCCAGCGCTGCGTCTTCGTGGGGAGCGGGATGGGCCCGGAGACCTGGGCCCCCGTCTTCTCCGCGGTCCTCACGATGTCCGCCGAGGCCTGGTCGATCACCGCGTGATCGAATGCCTTGAGGCGGATGCGAATACGTCCAGCCATTGGATCTCCACTGGTCGCGGGGCGCCTCGCGGCGCCCCGCTCCCGGTTGTTGTTAGGCGAGGATCTTGGTCACGACGCCCGCACCGACGGTGCGGCCACCCTCACGGATGGCGAAGCGGAGCTGCGCTTCCATCGCGATCGGGATGATGAGCTCGATCGTCATCTGGATGTTGTCGCCCGGCATCACCATCTCGGTGCCGGCCGGCAACTCGATCGCCCCCGTCACGTCGGTGGTGCGGAAGTAGAACTGCGGGCGGTAGCCCTTGAAGAACGGCGTGTGGCGGCCGCCCTCTTCCTTCGTGAGGACGTAGACCTCGGCCTCGAACTTCGTGTGCGGCTTGATCGAACCCGGCTTGGCGAGCACCATGCCGCGCTCGATGTCCTTCTTGTCGATGCCGCGGAGGAGGAGACCGACGTTGTCGCCGGCGAAGCCCTCGTCGAGGAGCTTGCGGAACATCTCGACGCCCGTGACGATCGTCTTCTTGTCGGAGTTGTAGCCCACGAACTCGAGCTCCTCGCCGACCTTGCACTTGCCGCGCTCGATGCGGCCCGTCGCGACCGTGCCGCGGCCCGTGATCGAGAAGACGTCCTCGACCGGGAGCAGGAACGGCTTGTCGACTTCGCGCAGCGGCTCGGGGATGAAGGTGTCGAGGGCGTGGTACAGCTCCTGGA
>LNFM01011039.1_pt1 | contig 12441 bp, 12 predicted proteins | sample 596031 | NCBI WGS metagenome assembly LNFM01 (sample SAMN04254537, study PRJNA301005) | activated carbon metagenome | isolation source: dual media filters at the Ann Arbor, Michigan drinking water treatment plant | place: USA: Ann Arbor
TCGGGCTTGGCGGCGTCGGGCGCACCGTCCATGGTGATCACGTGACCACTGCCGGTTTCGGCCACAAAACCCATGTGGGAACGGGTGCCGGCCGCGCCGGTCCAGGTGACGGTGCATTCCATGGAAGGTGTCCAGTCGTGAAACAGTGAGCGGAGTTGGGGGCAGCGCCCTAGAAAACGTCAAAAAACGACGGCAGATGTTGCGTTGCAACATGCCTTCGATATACTGGCGGCATTGTATGTAAGGTTGTCTCCTCTACCCCCCGCGGGTGGATTCAAGCCCGGACCGGTTCTGCCAGTCCGGGCTTTTTTTCGCCCCGATATGATGCGGTTGGAGAACATTTGTATGACAAGCCGCGCCGCAAAACCCAAAACTCAAGCCCTGCCCTCCCCCGTGACCACCATGGGGCCAGCCGACTACCTCAAGAAAATCCTGACCGCCCGGGTGTACGACGTGGCGGTCGAATCGGCGCTGGAGCCGGCGCGCAACCTGAGCGAGCGCTTGAACAACACGGTGCTGCTCAAGCGCGAAGACCAGCAACCGGTGTTCAGTTTCAAGCTGCGCGGCGCTTACAACAAGATGGCGCACCTCACGCCCGAGCAACTCAAGAAGGGTGTGATCTGCGCTTCGGCCGGCAACCACGCCCAAGGTGTGGCCCTGAGCGGGCGCAAGCTGGGCACTCGGGCGGTGATCGTCATGCCGACCACCACGCCGCAGGTCAAGATCGATGCGGTGCGCGGCTTTGGTGGCGAGGTGGTGCTGCACGGAGAGAGCTACACCGACGCTTACAACCAGGCGGTGTTGCTCCAAAAGAAGCAGGGGCTCACTTTTGTGCACCCCTTCGACGATCCGGACGTGATCGCGGGCCAGGGCACGATTGCGATGGAGATCCTGCGGCAGTTGCAGAGCCTGGGTTCCAACCATCTGGATGCGGTGTTCGTGGCCATTGGCGGCGGCGGCCTCATCTCCGGCGTGGCCAACTACATCAAGGCGCTGCGCCCCGAGATCAAGGTGATCGGCGTGCAGATGAACGACTCGGACGCGATGATCCGGTCGGTGCGCGAGGGCGAACGCACCACGCTGGCCGACGTGGGCCTGTTCTCAGACGGCACGGCGGTCAAGCTGGTGGGCGAAGAAACCTTTCGCATCGCTCGCGGCCTGGTGGACGAATTCATCACCGTGGACACGGACGCGGTGTGTGCCGCCATCAAAGATGTGTTCGTGGACACGCGCAGCATCGTTGAGCCCGCGGGCGCGCTGTCGGTGGCGGCCATCAAGCAGTATGTGGCCACCCACAAGACGCGCGGCGAAACGTATGCGGCCATTCTGTGCGGCGCGAACATGAACTTCGACCGGCTGCGTTTCGTGGCCGAGCGCGCCGAGGTGGGCGAAGAGCGCGAGGCGCTGTTTGCGGTGACCATTCCCGAAGAGCGCGGGAGCTTCCGGCGTTTCTGCGAACTCATAGGCGACCTGCCGGGCGGCCCGCGCAACGTGACGGAGTTCAATTACCGCATCCACGACGGCAGCAAGGCCCATGTGTTTGTGGGCCTCACCACGCAGGGCAAGGGCGAGTCGGCCAAGATCGCCAAAAACCTGATCAAGCACGGCTTCCAGACGCTGGACCTGACCCACGACGACCTGGCCAAGGAGCACATCCGCCACATGGTGGGCGGGCATTCGCCGCTGGCGCACGACGAGCGCCTGCTGCGCTTCGTGTTTCCCGAGCGGCCGGGGGCTTTGCTGAAGTTTTTGAGCCTGATGCGACCGGGCTGGAACATCAGCTTGTTCCACTACCGCAATCAGGGGGCCGACTACGGACGCATCCTCGTGGGCTTGCAGGTGCCAGCCAAAGACCACAAGGCGTTCGACAAGTTTCTGGACACCCTGGGCTATCCCTGCGTGGAAGAGACCAACAACCCGGTTTACCGCCTGTTTTTGCAGAGCTGAACCCGATTTGATTGCGCCATGGCCCAAGAACCCATCTTCTCCCCGTTGACCAAACGTTCTGCAGCGTTGCCGGCCGATCTGAAGTTGCCCACGATCTCGGGCACCGCCGACACCATGCTGGAGTTTGCCTTGCGCCAGCGCCTGCGCCCTGAGGGCATGCAGGAGCACGCGCTGGGTCGGATGGAAACACTGGTGCTGCAACTGGCCCGCGCGCAAAACGGCATGTCGATCGAATTCGATCTGCTGGCCTTCGACTCGCCGCAGCTCGTGGTGTTTGCGGCCGATCACGGCATCGCCGACGAAGGCATGTCGCCGATGGCGTCGACCATGACCGAGCAAATGGTGATGCAGCTTCTGCGTGGCCAGGCGCCCGTGAATGCACTGGCCACCCTGCACGGCTTCGATCTCACCGTGGTGGACGCGGGCATGGCCAAGCCGATCGCACCGCCGAGCGATACCAAACAGCACGGCGCGCTGTTGCTGCGCAAGATCGGTTACGGCACGCGCAATCTGCTGCTCGGGCCGGCCATGTCCACCGCGCAGGCGGTGTCGGCCGTGCACGCCGGTATGGACGTGGTTCGCCACCTTCCGGGCAACGTGATCGCGCTGGGTGATGTGGGCGTGGCCAACTCGGTGAGCGCAGCCATGCTGCTGTCGCGCCTGTGTGGCGTGCCGCTGGTGGATGCCTTCGGCCGGGACGACATCGAGACCGGCGAACTTGACGACACACAGCACGTCAAGCGGGTGGAAAAACTCTCGGCCGCTGCCAGCAAACACCGCAACGCCATCGGCCCGTTCGAAGCATTGGCAGCGCTGGGCGGTTTTGAGATTGCCATGATGACCGGCGCCATGCTGCAAGCGGCCAGCGATCGGCGCGTGGTGTTGGTGGATGGGTACGTGTCGGGGGCTGCTGCCCTGGTGGCGCGCAGTCTGTGCCCCGATGTGGTGGATTACCTTGTATTCACACACCGCGCGGCCGACGCCGGGCATCGCCTGCTGCTGATCCACATGCAGTCACAGCCGCTGCTGGACATGGGACTTCGCCTCGGCCAAGGCACGGGCGCGCTGCTGGCCTGGCCCATGCTGCTGGCCGCGCAGAGTTTGCTGGAGCGCTAGCCTGCCTTCGCTTGGACGCCGGCATTCCAGCGGCGCAGCAGGCTCAGGACGGCGCTGCGGCGCTCTCCGGCAGGGTCAGCTCGACCGTGGCTGGGCCGTTCATCGAAGCCCCCAGGCGCGCTGAGCGCCGCGACACAGCCTGCAGCACAAGACCGCCTTCGAGCGAAGCCCCCACGCGGTAGGGTCTGGGCGGTTGGCCATTGACGGCGATCAGCGCCGCTCCGCCCGCGGCGCTGGCGGCCACCACCCCTTGCAACTGGTACTGGGTGCCGGTGGCTACCGGGGGAGCATTGGGTGCGGCAGCTGCCACGGGCTGTGCGCCCAGCACACGCGCCACGGCCAGCGAATCCACCTGGATGGACGAGGGAGCAGCCACCGCCAGTGGCGTGACCGGCGAACGGCCCAAGGCCTGCAGCACCCAATAGCCCGCGCTCAATCCCGCAACCAGCCACAGAGCCCCTGCGACCAGCGCCGGACCTCGGCGGCTGGTGTTCTGCAACGCAGCCGGGCTTTCCATCAGAAAACCGGAGTGACCGAACGCGGGTGCCTTTTTCATGCCCGGATTATGATCGACCGAGCCCTGCGCACAAGGTGGGGCCACAGGCCTGCATGCCCGCTTGCCAGGGCTCGCCATCTCACCAGTGTTCGGGAGTTCGAATTGACACACCACAACCTCCAGCAGCGCGACAGCGCGCCACGCACAGCGTTGCCCTGGCGCACCCTGCAGCGCGGCTTCACGCTGATCGAGCTCATGGTGGTGCTGGTCATCATCGGTGTGCTGGCCGCTCTGATCGTGCCCAACGTGCTCGACCGCGCAGACGATGCCCGGGTGACTGCGGCCAAAACCGACGTGAACAACCTGATGCAGGCGCTCAAGCTTTACCGCCTGGACAATCAGCGCTACCCCACTGGCGAACAAGGCCTCAACGCGCTGGTGGCCAAGCCCACCACGGGGCCGGTTCCGCCCAACTGGCGCCCCTACCTCGACAAACTGCCCGCCGACCCTTGGAGCCGCCCTTACCAGTACCTCAACCCCGGCCTCAAGGGCGAGGTGGATGTGCTTTCGCTGGGCGCAGACGGCCAACCCGGGGGCGAGAGCCGCGACGCAGACGTGGGCAGTTGGCAATAGGGCTCAACATGCGGCGCAGCCTGGGCTTCACCCTGATCGAACTGATGGTGGTGGTGGCCTTGGTGGCGCTGGCCACGGCCGGGGTCACGTTGTCCTTGCGAGATGACGGATCCACACGGCTGGAACGGGAAGCCCTTCGCCTGTCGGCACTGATCGAATCGGCGCGCGCGCAATCGCGCACCAGCGGTCTGCCTGTGGTGTGGCGCAGCCTGCCGCAGGGTTTCGAGTTCGTCGGCCTGCCGCCACTTCGCAGTGGCGCGCCCTCGCGTGACAGCCTGATCGGGCCGCGCCCCTGGCTCAGCCCCGACACCCTGGCCCAGGTGATCCAGCCCCCGGGTGCCTTGACACTGGTGCTTGGCCCCGAGCCGCTCATTGCCGCGCAACGCGTGGTGCTGCAGCAAGGCGACCGGCGCCTGACCCTGGCCACCGACGGCATCTCGGCTTTTGCCGTCGTGCCCGACACACCGTGAAGGCCTCGCGCGGCTTCACCCTGATCGAGGTGCTGGTGGCGCTTGCGGTGATCGCCATCACCCTGGCAGCCGGGCTGCAGGCCACCGGCGCACTCACGCGCGCCGCCGTGCGCCAGAGCGATCAGTGGCTGGCACAGATGTGCGCCGAAAACGAACTCACGCGCCTGCGGTTGCAGCGGCAGCTGCCGGGCACCGGAGACAGCGAGATGCCGTGCGAACAAGCCGGTCGGCTGTTGCGCGTGCGGCTGGCGGTGCTGCCCACGCCCAACCCCAACTTCCGGCGCGTGGACGCGGTGGTGGAGGGCGATGTGGATGGCAACACCTTGAGGCTGCTGTCGCTCTCAACGATCATTGGACGTTACTGATGTCCTGGTACCCCCTCGCTCCGCCGCTGCCCCCCGGGGGAGCTGTTTCACCTGGGGGCGGCCCGGCGGCGAAACGCCGCTCCCGAGGCTTCACCCTCATCGAGCTTCTGGTCGCCATTGCGGTGATGGCCATGCTCGCGCTGCTGAGCTGGCGCTCCATCGACGGCATGTCGCGCACGCAGACAATCACCCAGGAGCGTTCTGATGGCTTGCTGCGGCTGCAATCGGCGGTAGGCCAGTGGATCGCCGACCTCGACGCGGTGCTCGACACCGGCGAGGTCACACCGGTTGACTTCAATGGCCAGACGCTGCGACTCACGCGCCGCGACAGCGCCGAATCGGGCCTGGACAGCCGTGGCGTGCGGGTGGTGGCCTGGGCGCTGTTGCCTTCGGCAAGCGGCGGGCAATGGACGCGATGGCAGTCGGGCCCACTGCTGCAGCGCGACGAACTCGCCCGCGCCTGGCAACGCGCGGCCGACTGGGGCAGAGGCGCTGGATCGGCCCCGGCCAGCGCCAACAACCTGGGCGCCGACAGCGCACTGGCCATCATTGCCATCGACCAGTGGCAAATCTTCTACCACCGGGGTGAGACCTGGGGCAACCCGTTGTCTTCCGTCGGCACCGAAGGCGCCGAGCCCGGTGGCGCCTCCGCCAGCAGCATGCCCAACGGCGTGCGCCTGCAGCTCACCCTCTCGGGCCGCCAGGGCCTCACCGGCACGCTGCTCAGAGACTGGGTGCGCCCCACGCTGGAGGCTGGCCGATGAAATGGCCACCACGCTCGGCCGCTGCGCGAGTCGCTGCCTCCCGAGGGGGCTGTTTCGCATTGGCCAGACGCCAACGCGGCGCCGCCCTCCTGCTGGCCATGCTCACGGTCACGCTGGTGGCCACGCTGGCTTCAGCGGCCTTGTGGCAGCAGTGGCGCTCCACCGAGGTCGAGCAAGCCGAGCGCCAGCGGGTGCAAGCGGGCTGGATCCTGACCGGGGCGCTGGACTGGGCGCGCCTGATCCTTCGCGAAGACGCGCGCAGCAACCAGAACAGCGGCAACGCCGATCACCTGGGCGAGCCCTGGGCGCTGCCGCTGGAGGAGGCGCGCCTCTCCAGCTTTCTGGCCGCCGACAAGAGCAACAACGCCGACAACACCCTGGAGGCCTTTCTCTCCGGCGAGATGATCGACATGCAGTCGCGCCTGAACTTCAACAACCTGGTGCGCACCACCGGAGGGGGTGCCACGGCGAAGGCTGAAACATCGGAGGTTGATCTGCGCGCCTTCAGCAAACTGTTCGAACAACTCGGCCTGCCTCTCGCGGAGCTCACCAATGCCGCGGCCGAACTGCGCAACACCACCCAGTTGGCCTTGACCGATCCCCTGCCCTCGCGCTCGGCGTTGCAACCGCGCAAGCTGTCCCACCTGGGCTGGCTGGGCATCAGCCGCGCGAGTCTGGCCGCGCTGGAGCCCCACGTTGCCGTGTTGCCCGAGCGCTCCAGCCTCAACCTCAACACCGCCAGCCCGCAAGCGATCTTTGCCAGCCTGCCCGGCCTGGACATGGCCCAGGCCCGCCAGATGGTGGCAGCACGCGAACGCAATCCGTTCAAGAACCTCGGCGATGTGACACAGGCCGTGCCGGCCACCGCCGGCAAGCTCAACGAGGATGTCCACGGCACCCGCAGCCGCTACTTCGAGGTGCGGGGCCGTCTGCGGCTGGAGAACGCCATCATCGAAGAGCGCTCGCTGGTCGTGCGCAACAACCTTGACGTGAGGGTGGTCTGGCGCGAGCGCTTTGCCCAACCCGGCTCGCGCCCCTGACGCGCAGCCCCAACATTGACCGCCCTTTACCCCGCAACTTTTTGACTACACGCCACACAGGCTCTCTAGAATGGACCGATCAGTGGCCCTGGCCACACACCCCACCCCATTGTGCTGATCCTCACCCCTGCGGATTTCTCCGTCACCACCCCCACACCCGCCTCGGCCCTGTTCGATTGGGCTGCCTCGGGCAATGGTCAGCAGATCAACGACCTGGGCCAATGCGCCGCTTCGCTGCTGCCACGCGATGATGAGGTGGTTCTGGTGCTGCCGCCGCGCAGCGTGTCGTGGCACCGCGTGGCGCTGCCCAAGGTGGCATCAACCCGCCTGCGCGCCGCGCTTGAAGGCCTGCTTGAAGACCGCCTTCTGGCCGACGTCAGCGAGCTGCATTTTGCGCTGGAGCCCCGCGGAAAATCGGGACAAACCGTATGGGTTGCGGTGTGTGAGAAGACCTGGCTGCGCAGCTGGCTGCAGGTCCTCGAAGGCGCGGGCCGACCGGTCACGCGGATCGTGCCTGCCCTGTGGCCGCTGGTGCAGTCCGAGGCACCCGTGGCATCTGCAGGCGCTTCTCGCAGCTTTGAACTCGACATTCCCTCCACCATCCACTGGGCCCACGGCGAGGGTGAGCAGGTCTGGCTGGGCAGTTCCAGCGTGCTGGGCGTCAGCTGCACGCCGTTGCTGGAAACCGCCAGCGGTGCCGGCGGCAGTGCGAGTGTGGCGGCGGTCACTGCGCTCATGCCGCCATCACCCGAGGCCTTGGGCGAGTCCGCCGAGTACGACATCTGGCTGGCCGACCCGAGCGTGGCCACGGTGGCAGAGCGCATCCTGGGCCAGCGCTTCGAGCTCGTGGCACAACCCCAGTGGCTGCTGCGCTGCTCGCAGTCCGACTGGAACCTCGCGCAGTTCGACCTGAGCCTCTCGGCCGGCGCGCGGCGTGGCCAACGCTGGCGGCGCAGCCTGAGGCAATGGCGCAGTGCGCCGGCCTGGCGTGCCGCGAGGTGGGGTCTGGCGGCACTGGTGGGCGTGCAACTGGTCGGGCTCAACGCCGCGGCGTGGCACGAAAGCAGCGCCCTGCGAACCAAGCAACAGGCGGTGCAACAAACCCTGCAGCAAACCTTTCCGCAGGTGACCCTGGTCCTTGACGCCCCGGTGCAGATGCAACGCGAGCTGGTTCGCCTGCAACAGGCTGCGGGCGCGCTTTCGCTCGGCGATCTCGAAACCCTGCTCGGTGCGATCGATCAGGCGTCCGGCGGCGAGAACCTGTCACCCAGCACGGTCACCTACGCGCCGGGCGAAGGCCGCTTTGCCGGCTGGCGTGCCACCGAAGATCAGGTGCGCGCCCTGCAACAAACCCTGGAGCGCGCCGGCTGGCGTGTGCGCTTCGACGGCAATGAAATGGCCATGAGCCCATCCGCACCCTGACCCCATGGCCACCCTTCAACGCTCCCCCTCTGCCGGCGCCTCTCTCGCCCGGATCACCGCGCCGTTGTCGGCCGCGCTGGACCGGCTCTCGCCCCGCGAACGCCAGGCCGTGCTGATCGCCCTGTGGGTCGTGGGTCTGGTCCTGCTGTGGTGGCTGGCGGTGGGGCCTGCCCTGACCACGCTGCGCGAGGCACCCGCGCGCCATGCCCGACTGGACGCCCAGCTCGGCCAGATGCAGCGCATGGCGGCCTCGGCCACCGCACTGCGCAGCGAATCCACCGCCCAGGCACCGGGCCGCGACCAGGTGCTGCGCGCGCTTGAGGCCGCCACCGCCTCGCTGGGGCCCACCGCCCAGCTCTCGGTCCTGGGCGACCGTGCCACCGCCACGCTGCGCGGCACACCGCCTGCCGCGCTGGCGCAATGGCTGGCGCAGGTGCGCATCAACGCCCGGCTGCTCCCGCTGGAATCCCAGCTCACACGCGATCCCGCCACCTCGGGCTGGAACGGCACGGTGGTGCTCTCCGGCCCCGGTCTGGCCGGAGGCGGCTGAGCCATGAACGCACGCTGGCCCTCACGCCTGGCCTGGACGGGCGCCGTCCTCGGGCTGGTGGCGGCGTTGCTCGTGTTCGCTCCGGCTCGCTGGCTGGCGAACACCATCAGCTCGGCCACCGCCGACCAACTTCAACTCGTCAACGCGCGCGGCACGGTCTGGCGCGGCCAGGCCGACCTCATGTTCACCGGCGGCCAGGGCAGCCAGACCCGGACCACCCTGCCACAAGGCGTGCAATGGCGGCTCTCGCCGACGCTGGTCTCGGGCCTCCCTGCCATGTCGCTGCAACTGGAGGCGCCCTGCTGCACCACCCAGCCAGTGGCGCTGACCGCCCGACCCCTGCTGGGTGGCGCCGAGGTGCGCTTGAAGGCCTTCACCAGCCGCTGGCCCGCCGAGCTGCTGACCGGCCTGGGCACGCCCTGGAACACCCTGCGCATGGAAGGCCAGATCAGCCTGCAGACCGACGGCCTCACCCTGCGCTGGGACAGCGGCCGCGGCAGCCTGCAGGGCGTGCTTGCCGTGGAAGCGCAAGACCTGGTCTCGCGCCTGTCCACGCTGCGCCCGCTGGGCAGCTACCGCATGGACCTGCGCGCCGAAGCCGACGGCAACACCACCACCCTGCAACTCAAGACGCTCAGCGGGCGCCTGCAACTGCAAGGGCAGGGGCAGTGGGTGGGTGGGCGTCTGCGCTTTCAAGGGGTGGCCGAGGCGGCGCCCGACAGCGAGGCGGCCCTGAACAACCTGCTCAACATCATCGGACGCCGGCAAGGCCCGCGTTCGCTGCTGAACATCGGCTGACATTTCCCGTGTTTCAGCCCTCCACTTAGCCTTACGATCGCGCCATGAAACCGAACCCCACCTGTGCAGCCCTCGCCCAGACCCCGCGCCCGGGCCGCAACAAGGCCCCGGCGGCGCTGGCGCTGGCCTTGGTGATGGTCCTGGGCCTGTGGACCGGTGCGCCCGTGCGGGCACAGAACCGAAACGCCGAGCCGGTCACGCTGAACTTCGTGGCGGCCGACATCGAGTCGGTGGCGCGCACCATGGCCACCATCACCGGGCGCAATGTGGTGGTCGATCCGCGCGTGAAGGGCACGGTCAACCTGGCCACCGAGCGCCCTGTGTCGCCCACCGCCGCGCTCAACCAGTTCGCCGCCGTGCTGCGCCTGCAGGGTTTCTCCATCGTCGACACCGGCGGTCTCTACAAGATCGTGCCCGAGGCCGACGCCAAGCTGCAGGGCAATGTGGTCAACGCGGGTTCGGTCAATGCGCTGCCCACCTCCAACCAGGTCGTCACGCAGATCTTTCGGCTCAACCACGAGTCGGCCAACAACCTCGTGCCGGTGCTGCGGCCCCTGATCGGGCCCAACAACACCATCAACGTGAACCCCGGCAACAACTCGCTGGTGATCACCGACTACGCCGACAACCTGCAGCGCATCGGCCGCATCATCTCCGCGCTGGACGTGGCGGGCGCGACCGACGTGGAGATCATCCCTCTGCAGCACGCGGTGGCGGCCGACCTCGCCGCGCTGGTGGCGCGCCTGATCGACCCGGCCCTGGCCGCTGGTGGCGCCGGCCAGGCCGACCCCTCGTACAAGACCACGCTGGTGGCCGAGCCGCGCAGCAACAGCCTGGTGCTGCGCGCGGCCAACCCGGCGCGCCTGGCGCTGGTGCGCAACCTGGTGGCCCGACTCGACCAGCCCTCGTCGGCCAACGTCAGCGGCAACATCCATGTGGTCTACCTCAAGAACGCCGACGCCGTCGCGCTGGCCTCCACCCTGCGCGCCGCGCTCGCGGGCGAGTCGGCTTCATCGGGCAGCACGGGGGGCGCCGGTGGTCTGGCGACTGCGGGCCGCCCGATCACCGTGGCTGGCGCCAGCCCGGCCAGCGCTCCCGTGGCCGCGAGCGCGCAGCCGTCCACCGGTGGGCAGATCCAGGCCGACCCGGCCACCAACTCGCTGATCATCACCGCGCCCGAGCCGCAATACCGGCAACTGCGTGCCGTGATCGACCAGCTCGATTCGCGCCGAGCACAGGTGTACGTGGAGAGCCTGATCGCCGAGGTCAATGCCGACAAGGCGGCAGAGTTCGGCATTCAGTGGCAGGGTGCGCTGGGCAAGTCGGGCAACACGCTCATCGGCCTGATGGGCACGAACTTCGGCACCGGCGGGCAGAACATCATCGACCTGGCCAGCGGCAACGCCACGCCCACGCCCGGGCTCAACGTCGGTGTGGCGCGCCAGACCAACGGTGTGTACGTGCTGGGTTTCCTCGCGCGCTTCCTGCAGCAAAACGGCGAAGGCAACATCCTCTCGACACCCAACCTGCTCACGCTGGACAACGAAGAAGCCAAGATCGTGATCGGCCAGAACGTCCCTTTCGTCACCGGCCAGTTCACCAACACCGGCAGCAACAACGGCTCGGTCAACCCGTTCCAGACCATCGAGCGCAAGGACGTCGGCCTGACGCTGCGCGTGAAGCCGCAGATCAGTGAGAACGGCACGATCAAGATGACCATCTTCCAGGAGGTCAGCAGCGTGCAGGGATCGTCAGTCAACTCCGCCTCGGGCCTGATCACCAACAAACGCTCCATCGAGTCCACTGTGCTGGTGGACGACGGTGCGATCGTGGTGCTCGGTGGCTTGCTGCAGGATGAATTTGCCGCCAACCAGGACAAGGTACCCGGCCTGGGCGACGTGCCGCTGTTCGGCAACCTGTTCCGCAGTGAAACCCGCTCGCGCCGCAAGACCAACCTCATGGTTTTCCTGCGGCCGGTGGTGGTGCGGGATGCACGCGCCACCAGCAGCCTGGCGCTGGACCGCTACGAACTCATGCGCTCGGTGCAACAGGATTCGCAACCCAAACCCAGCAGCGTGCTCGGCATCAACGAGGCCCCGGTCATGCCGGCCCCGCTGTCGCCCAACACCATGACGCTCACGCCGCAGGCGCCTTCGCTGGCCAACCCGCAGTCGTCGCCACCGCTGAACCCGCCAGCGGCCCCGGCAGCGCCAGCGCAGTGAGGCCCGGGCCGTGAAGTACCCGCTGCCTTACGCCTTTGCGCGCGAACACCTCTGGCTGATCGAGGACGACGGCGCCACGCAAACCCTGCTGGGCAGCAGCACGCCCGCCACCGACACCGCCGCCCAGACCCGCCGCCTTTCGGCCCTGTCGGAAATCCTGCGCTGCCACCCGGTTCAGGGCCTGCACTGGGAAGACGGTGACAGCCTCAAGCAGCGCATCAGCGTGGCCTATTCGCAAGGCGAGTCGAGTGCGGCCGCCGTGGTGAGCGAGGTGCAGGGCGACGCCGACCTGAGCCGCATGATGCAGGAGCTCCCAGCGATTGAAGACCTGCTGGAAACGGCCGACGACGCGCCCATCATCCGCATGCTCAACGCACTGCTCACGCAGGCCGCGCGCGACGGCGCGAGCGACATCCACATCGAGCCGTTTGAGCGCACCTCCAGCGTGCGCTTCCGGGTGGACGGCACGTTGCGCGAGGTGGTGCAGCCCAACCGCGCGCTGCACGCCGCGCTGATCTCGCGCCTGAAGATCATGGCCGAGCTCGACATCTCCGAGAAACGCCTGCCGCAAGACGGCCGCATCTCGCTGCGCATCGGCACCCGCGCGGTGGACGTGCG
>LNFM01011041.1_pt1 | contig 12439 bp, 10 predicted proteins | sample 596031 | NCBI WGS metagenome assembly LNFM01 (sample SAMN04254537, study PRJNA301005) | activated carbon metagenome | isolation source: dual media filters at the Ann Arbor, Michigan drinking water treatment plant | place: USA: Ann Arbor
GTCGTCCGACCCCGCTTACCTGGATCAACTGCGTGTGCAGTTCGGTTTTGACCAGCCGCTGTGGCTGCAGCTGTGGCTGTACGTCAAGGGCATCTTTCAGCTGGACCTGGGTTTCTCCTACCGAAACAACCTCCCGGTACTCGACCTCATCCTCGAGCGCTTGCCCGCTACGCTGCTTCTGATGGCGCTGGCCTTTGTCTTCTCGCTGCTGGTCGGTGGCTTGCTGGGCGTGCTGGCCGCGCGCAGCCGCTACACCAACAAGAACACATGGCTGGACAGCACCATCATGTCCATCTCGCTACTGTTCTACGCCACGCCGCTGTTCTGGCTCTCGCTGTTGATGGTGATTCTTTTCTCCGTCACGCTGGATTGGTTACCGGCCTTTGGCATGGAGAGCGTGGGCGCCGGGTTCACTGGCTGGGCTCGCGTCAAGGACGTCAGCGCCCACTTGGTCCTGCCGGTGGTGTCGCTGGGCTGCTTCTTCATGGCCGTGTATGCGCGCCTGGCCCGGGCTTCGATGCTCGAAGTCATGGGCATGGACTTTGTGAAGACGGCGCGGGCCAAGGGCGTGCCGTCCGGTCAGGTCATCCGCCGCCACGTGATGCGCAATGCCTTGCTGCCGGTGGTGACCTTCGCCGGCATCCAACTGGGGCAGATGGCCGGTGGTGCGGTGCTGGCCGAAACCGTGTTCGGTTGGCCCGGCATCGGCCGGCTGATGTTCGACGCGCTGATGCAGCGCGACTACCAGCTCTTGCTCGGTGTCTTCCTTGTGACGTCCACCATGGTCGTCCTGTTCAACCTGATCACCGACCTGGTGTACCGCCTGGTCGACCCCCGCATTGAACTGTGAGGCTGAAATGAAAAAATTCATGCATCGTTTCGCGACCAACAAGGGCGCGCTGGCCGGACTGATGATCCTGTGCCTGGTGATCCTCACCGCCGTGTTCTGCTCGGTCTGGTTCGAGGAATCCCCCTGGTTCATGGTCGCCGATCCCTTGATCAAACCTTTCACGAGCAGCGACTACCCTCTGGGGACCGACATGCTGGGCCGGGACCTCGGTGCAGGACTTGCCTATGGCGCCCGAGTGTCGCTGCTGGTGGGTGTGGTCTCCACGCTCGTGGCCGTGATCTTCGGAGTTCTGATCGGCTCCTTGGCCGGCTTCTACGGCGGGCGCACCGACGACCTGCTCATGCGCTTCACCGAGTTCTTCCAGACCATCCCGCAGCTCGCGATGGCCGTGGTTCTGGTGGCAATCTTCACACCCACGATCTACTCCATCGTCGGCGCCATTGCCATCGTGTCGTGGCCCCCTGTGGCGCGCCTGGTGCGAAGCGAGTTCCTCTCGCTCAAGCAGCGCGAATTCGTGCAGGCCGCGATCGTGATCGGACAGAAACCGGCGCGCATCATCTTCACGCAGATCCTGCCCAACGCGATCTCGCCCATCATCGTCACCGCCTCGCTGATGATCGCCACCGCCATCCTCACCGAGTCCTCGCTTTCCTTCCTGGGCCTGGGTGACCGCAACCTCATGAGCTGGGGCTTCATGATCGGCGCCGCCCGCACCATGCTGCGCGAGGCACCCCTGATGAGCGTGCTGCCCGGCATCGCCATCCTGCTGACCGTGCTGGCCATCAACCTCATCGGTGAAGGCCTGAACGACGCCATGAATCCACAACTGCGCAAACGGGGGGAATGAGCATGTCCGACAACACTTCCCACGGCGACACTCCCCTGCTCAGTGTCGAAAATCTGACCGTTGCACTGCCCGCGGGCAGTGACCGCCCCCACGCCGTCAAGGACCTGTCGTTCGACCTGCGGGCCGGCGAGATCCTGTGCATTGTGGGCGAGTCGGGATCGGGCAAGTCCATCAGCGCCAACGCCATCATGGGCCTCCTGCCCACCTACCTCAAGCCGCAGGCCGGACGTATCCTGTTCAAGGGCCGTGACCTGCTTCAACTGAACGAGGACGAGCTGCTAGCGATGCGCGGCAAGGACATCGGCATGGTGTTCCAGGAACCGATGTCCGCGCTCAACCCGCTGATGCGCGTGGGCGACCAGGTTGCCGAGGTGATGGCTGTGCACGGCGCCTACCCGGGAGCAGCGCGCCAGCAGCGCGTGCTTGAGCTGCTGGAATTTGTCGGCCTGCCCGACCCCACCAGTTTGAAAGACGCCTATCCTTTCCGGCTCTCTGGCGGACAACGCCAGCGGGTGATGATTGCCATGGCGCTGGCGCTGGAGCCTGCCATCCTGATTGCGGACGAACCCACCACCGCGCTGGACGTGACCACCCAGGCCCAGATTCTTGCGCTGATCAAGCGCATCCAGGCCAGCATGGGCATGGGCGTCATGTTCATCACGCACGACTTCGGCGTGGTGGCCGACATCGCCGACCGTGTGGCCGTGATGGAGAAGGGCGTGCTGGTCGAGCAAGGCCCGGCAGAGCAGGTTCTCAACCGCCCGCAGCATCCCTACACGCAGCGCCTGATCGCCGCCGTGCCCCACCGCAACAGCGATGTCACCGCACAAGGCGAAGCCACCGATCCCGTCGTTCTGGAAGTGAAGAACCTGCGCAAGACCTACGTCACCGAACGGGGCCTGTTCATACGCAAGCGCGTGGTGAACGCGGTGGACGGCGTGAGCTTCAGCGTGCAGCGCGGACAGACGCTGGGCATCGTGGGCGAGTCCGGTTCGGGCAAGTCCACCATCGGTAAGTGCCTGCTGCGCCTGACCGACATCGACAGCGGCGAACTCATCTTCAACGGCACCGACATCGCACCCTTGTCGCAGGCGCAGTTCCGGCCCCTTCGCAAGCACCTGCAGATGATTTTCCAGGACCCCTTCGCCTCGCTCAACCCCCGCCACACGGTGGGTCGCAGCATCACCGACGGACCGGTGGCCAACGGCGTGCCGTACGCCGAGGCCGAGCGCAGGGCACGCGAACTGCTGCGTCTGGTGGAGCTCGACGAGTCTTCGTTCGACCGCTACCCCAACGCGTTCTCGGGCGGACAGCGCCAACGCATCGGCATCGCCCGCGCCCTGGCGCTGCAGCCACAGCTGCTGGTGGCCGACGAGTCGGTCTCGGCGCTGGATGTGTCGGTGCAGGCTCAGGTGCTCAAGCTGTTGCAGGACATCCAGCAGCGCCTGAACCTGGCCATGATCTTTATCACCCACGATCTGCGGGTGGCGGCCCAGGTCTGCCACCAGATCGCCGTCATGCACAAGGGGCGCATCGTCGAATACGGCACACCCGCCGAGGTCTTCGACCGCCCGAGCCACGAATACACACAAAGCCTCATCGCCGCCATTCCAGGCAAGCACTGGAGCCCGGTGAGCGCCCGAATTGCCGCTGCATAAACCTCCGCCCATCACATGACCTTGACCAACACCGCCCCCGGCTCCCGCAACGGCGGCCAGATCCTGATCCAGCAACTGCGCAACCACGGCGCACGCCGGATCTTTCTCGTGCCCGGTGAAAGCTACCTCCCCTGCATCGACGCTCTCAACGACCACCAGGACGCCATCGAAGCGGTGGCCTGCCGCCAGGAAAGCGGCGCCGCCTACATGGCAGAAGCCCACGGCAAGCTCACCGGCGAGCCGGGCATCTGCTTCGTCACCCGCGGCCCGGGCGCCACCAACGCGAGCATCGGCGTGCACACCGCCTTTCAGGACTCCACGCCCATGATTCTGTTTGTGGGTCAGGTGGGCAACGATTTCTATGAGCGCGAGGCCTTCCAGGAAATCGACTACCGCCGCATGTTCGGCCAGATGGCCAAGTGGGTGGCGCAGATCGACCGCACCGAGCGCATCCCCGAATTCATTGCCCGAGCCTTCGCCGTGGCCACCAGCGGACGCCCCGGCCCCGTGGTGCTCGCGCTGCCCGAAGACACCCTGTGGGGCACCGCCGACGTGGCCGACCTGCCGCACTACACCCGCGTGGTGACCCGTCCCGGCACGGCGGACCTCACTGAGTTGCGCGAGCGCCTGGAAGCGGCCCGCAACCCCTTCATGCTAGTGGGCGGCAGCGGATGGACTCCCGAGGCGCTGGGCCAAGTGCGCGGCTTTGCCGAGCGGTTCGATCTGCCGGTGGGTGTGTCATGGCGGCGTCTGGAGTGTTTTGACCAGCAGCACCCGAACTTCGCTGGCCACGTGGGCTGGGGCATGCCCGACGGGCTGCGCCAGCGTGTGCGCGATGCCGACCTGCTGCTGGCCGTCGGCGCGCGCCTGGGCGAGGCCACCACGGAGGGCTACAGCGTGGTCGAAAGCCCGCGCCCGCGCCAGGCGCTCGTTCACGTGCACGCCGATGCGGGCGAACTGGGCCGCGTGTTCCAGCCGACCCAGGCCATCTGTGCCAGCAACGCCGGCTTCGCCCAGGCACTGGCCGATCTGGCTCCCACACGCAAGCCAGACTGGAGCGCCCGCACCCGGGCCGCCAACGTCGACTACCTCGCCACCCTGGTGCCCCTGCCCTCGCCCGGAGCCATGAACCTGGACCGGGCCGCCTGCCACGTGAACACCGTGCTGCCGAGCGACGCCTGCATCACGGTGGGCGCCGGCAACTACGCCCTCTACCCGCACCGCTATCGCCAGTTCAACGGCATCGGCAGCTCGCTGGCACCGACCGTCGGCAGCATGGGCTATGGCCTGCCTGCCGCAATTGCCGCCAAGCTGGAGCACCCGCAGCGCACGGTGGTCTGCTACGCGGGCGACGGTTGTTTCCAGATGAACCTGCAGGAGCTCGGCGTGGCCATGCAGCACCGCTTGGGCATCGTGGTGCTTGTGTTCAACAACGGCATGTGGGGCACCATCCGCGCCCACCAGGAGCGCGAGTTCCCTGCCCGCAGCATCGCCCTCACCTTCGAGAACCCGGACTTTGCCCACCTCATCGGCGCCTACCGGGGTCACGGCGAAGTGGTGACCGACAACGCGCAGTTTGAAGCCGCCTTCGCCCGTGCGCTGGCCTTCGCCGACCGCGAAAAGCTGCCAGCCCTGATCGAAATCCGCTACGACGCCGACGGCATCGCGCCGGGCGAAACCCTCGGCGCCATCCGCGCCCGCGCGCTGCAGCAGCAACGCGAGCGTGCCACCTCTCTCTGAGCAAGGAAATTCCCATGTCCGACACCACCCTGCACATCAACGGTCAACGCCTCTGGCAGTCGCTGATGGACCTCGCCTGCATCGGTGCCACCGAACTCGGCGGCAACTGCCGTCTCGCGCTCACCGAGCTCGATGGCCAGGGCCGTGACCTCGTCGTGGGCTGGATGGAACAGGCCGGGCTGAGCGTGTCGGTGGACCAGGTCGGCAACATCTTTGGCCGCCGCGAGGGCCGCAACCCGCAGCTGCCCCCGGTGATGACCGGCAGCCACATCGACACACAACCCACCGGGGGCAAGTTCGACGGCTGCTACGGCGTGCTCGCGGGGCTGGAGATCATGCGCACGCTGCAGGAGCGTGGCCTGGAAACCGAAGCCCCGCTGGAGCTGGCGATCTGGACCAACGAAGAAGGCTCGCGCTTTGTGCCGGTGATGATGGGCTCCGGCGTGTTTGCCGGCAAGTTTCCGCTGCAGACCGCGCTGGACGCCACCGACATGCTGGGCAAGCGCGTGGGCGACGAACTGCAGGCGATCGGCTACGCCGGCAAGCTGCCCGTGGGGGGTCGCCCGGTGGGCGCCTACTTCGAGGCCCACATCGAACAAGGACCCATCCTGGAAGCGCAGGACAAGGTCATCGGCGTCGTCACCGGCTCGCTGGGCCTGCGCTGGTACGACGTGACCGTGAGCGGCATGGAAATGCACGCCGGCCCGACACCGATGTCGGTGCGTCAGGACGCTCTGTTCGCGGCCACCCACCTGATGCAGGAAGTGGTCCACATTGCCCTGGACCACCAACCCCACGGCCGCGGCACGGTCGGCGTGGTCCAGGTCCACCCGGGCTCGCGCAACGTGATCCCCGGGCGCGTGCAATTCACCGCCGACCTGCGCCACCAGGACGCCACCACACTGGCCGAGATGGACCAACGCTGGCGCAAGACCTGCGCTGAACTCGGTGCACGGTTCGGCGTCAAGGTGGAGCTCACCGACGTGCAGCACTTTCCACCCACCCCGTTTTCGGTGTCCTTGGTTCAGCACATTCGCGAGCAGGCTCAGCGCGCGGGCTACTCGCACATGGACATCGTCACAGGTGCCGGGCACGACGCGGTCTACATCGCCGACGTGGCACCCACCGCCATGATCTTCGTGCCCTGCAAGGACGGCATCAGCCACAACGAGATCGAGGACGCGAAGCCCGACCATCTGGAGGCCGGCGCCAATGTGTTGCTCAACGCCATGCTGCAGGCCGCTGGCCGGAACTGAGCGACACCGTCGCCATGACCCAACCCCTCGCCATGGCCCGTCCGGCCCACATCTTGTGGCTGCAAGCCTGCGGCATCTTCCTGTGCGCCATGGTGGCCCTGGCCACGTTGGACATGCTGGCCAAGGACCTCGTCACGCGCCACCCGGCGCCGGCGATCAACCTCGTGCGCTATGGCGTGGTGCTGCTGATGGCCATCGTGCTGATGCTTGTGCGCGGCACGGCCTGGCGCGTGGCAATCCAGTACCGCAGCACGATGCTGTGGCGCGGCGTGATGCTGGGCACCGTGGGCCTGACCTTCATGCAGGCACTGCACACCATGCCGCTGGCCGAAGCCACGGCCATCTACTTCCTGTCTCCGCTCATCGTCGTTGCCCTGTCGCCTTGGCTGCTGGGCGAGCAGGTGCACCGGCGCCAGGTGGCCGCCGTGGTGGCGGGTTTCGCGGGCATGCTGCTAATCGTGCGCCCCGGCGGCTCCTTGCCCCTGGTCGGCACGGTGCTGATGCTGATGGCCGCCGGCGCGTACGCCATGCTGCAAATCATCACGCGCCGCCTGGCCGGCAAAGTCAGCATGGAGCAACAGTTCGCCTGGACTGCGGTGATCTGCACCGTGATGACGGTGTTGTCCCTGCCCTCGGCCGACCACCTGACCCTGCCCGGCGCAGGCGATCTGGCGCTCATGGTGCTGGTCGGCCTGCTCAGTGGGCTGGGTCAATACCTCCTGATCGAGGCATTCCAGAAGGTGTCGGCATCGTCGCTGGCCCCCTTCAATTACTTCCACCTGCTGCTGGCGGTGGTGTTCAGCGTGCTGGTGTTCGGGCAACGGCCCGATGCGCTCGCCTTGCTGGGCATTGCCGTGATCGCCTGCGCGGGCCTCGCGCTCACAGTGCCGGTCTTTCGCGCTCAACTCGCCGCTGCTCTGGCCACCCGCCAGGCGCCGCGCTGAAACAGCACACACCATGTCCACTCTCCTTGATGAACTCACCCGGATCGTGGGTGCCGCGCACGTCCTGACCGGCACCGACATCCCGCCTCAGCACTGCACCGACTGGTTCCAGACGCACACCCACAGTCCATTGGCCCTGGTGCGTCCCGGCACGCCGGATGAAGTGGCCCGGGTCATGGCCGCCTGCCACCGACACGATCAGCCGGTCACGCCCCAGGGTGGCCTCACCGGGCTCGTGGCGGGTGCCGTGCCCGCCGAGGGCGACGTGGCGCTCTCGCTGGCGCGCCTGAGCGGCATTGAAGAACTCGATACCTCTGCCGGCACCATTACCGTGCTCGCCGGCACACCCTTGCAAACCGTGCAGGAGGCCGCCCGCGCAGCCAGTTTGCTGCTGGCGGTGGACCTCGGTGCACGCGGCTCCTGCCAGATCGGCGGCAACATCGCCACCAACGCCGGTGGCAACCGCGTCATCCGCTACGGCATGTTCCGCGACCAGGTGCTGGGCCTGGAGGCGGTGCTGGCCGACGGCACCCCGGTGGGCAGCCTCAACAAGATGCTGAAGAACAACGCCGGCTACGACCTTAAGCATCTGTTCATCGGCTCCGAAGGCACGCTGGGCATCGTCACGCGCGCCGTGCTGCGGCTGCACCCGATGCCGCTGAGCTTCTGCACCGCTTGGTGCACGCTGCCCGACCACGACACCGTGGTGCGCTTCCTGCGCCATGCACAAAGCCGGCTGGCTGGAACGCTGTCGGCCTTCGAGGTGATGTGGCCCGACTTCCACGAACTGGTCACAACCCGGGTTCCCGACATGCGCTCACCGGTGACCAGCCAGGGCCTGCAGGTCCTGATTGAAATCGAAGGCAGCGATGTCGACCGCGACATGGCCATGTTCTCCGCCCTGCTGGAACAGGCAATGGAGCAGGGCTGGCTGCAGGACGCGGCCATCGCCCAGTCGCTCAAGGAGCGCGACGCCTTCTGGCGCCTGCGCGACGCCGTCTCCGAGTTTCCGCTCATGTGGTCGCCCTACTGCGGCTACGACGTCAGCCTGCCGATCGGCGAGATCGGTCGCTTCGTGGAAGAGCTCCAGCACGCGCTGCGTGAACGTTTCCCCCACTGCGAACATGTCCACTTCGGCCACATCGGCGACAGCAACCTGCACGTGGGTGTACACCTCGACAAGCAATGGGGCCCCTTCCCGGAAGCGGAGATCGACGAGTGCGTCTACGGGCTGCTGCGCAGGTACGGCGGATCGGTCTCGGCCGAACACGGCATCGGCCAACACAAGAAGGCTTTTCTCGGCCACTCACGCACGCCACAGGAGCTCGCTCTGATGCGTACGCTCAAGCAGGCGCTAGACCCCAAACAACTCCTCAACCGAGGCAAGGTGCTGGCATGACCACCGTTTTCTTTCACAGCGATCTGGACGACCCGATGGCCTGGCAGGCCACGCTGCAGGCCGCACTCCCTGACCTGAATTTCATCGTCGGCCCCACTTGCGAGCGGCCCGAGGCGGTGGACGTGGCACTGGTGTGGACACCGCCACCACAGGGGCTGCGCGCTTTTCCCAACCTGAAGGCGGTCTTGTCGCTGGGTGCGGGAGTGGACCAGCTGCGCCTGGCCGATTTGGACCCGCGCATCCCGGTGGCGCGACTGATCGACGACACGCTCACACAGCGCATGGTTGAGTACTGCCTGACCGCGGTCTTGTACTTCCATCGCAACATGCACCTGCACGCCGCGAACCAGGCGCAGCGCCAGTGGACGTTCATTGCTCCTGTGAGCGCTTCGGCTCGCCGGGTGCTGGTGCTGGGTCTGGGTGAACTGGGGTCGGCCGTGGCGAGCACGCTGGTGCAACAAGGCTTCCAGGTGACGGGCTGGAGCCGCCGCCCCAAACAGATCGTCGGCGCAGACTGCTGCCATGGCGAGGAAGCGCTGGCACAGGCCCTAGGCACCTGCGATGTGGTGATCAATCTGCTGCCGCTCACCGCGCAGACCGCCGGTTTGCTCAACCGGGAATTCTTCGCGCGTCTGCGGCCGCAGGCCTGCCTGGTGCAGGTGGGGCGCGGTGGTCACCTGGTGGAGGCCGACCTGCTGGCTGCGCTCGAACAGGGCCAGCTCGCCGGTGCCTTCCTCGACGTTTTCGGCATCGAGCCGCTCCCGACCGACCACCCCTTCTGGAGCCACCCGCTCCTGCGGCTCACGCCCCATGTCGCCTCGCTCAGCGACCCCGACCAATCCGCAACCAGCGTGGTGGAGAACATTCGCCGCGCGATGCTGGGCGCCGATCTTCAACACGCCATCGACCGCGCCCTGGGCTACTGAGCAAGCCCCCCTTTCAATTGTCAGGAACAGCCATGAAAACCTTCTTCCACCCCGAACAACTTCTGCACCATCCCCAGACCTACCTGTCGCGCGGACAGATGCGCAAGCCACAGGAAGTACCCGAGCGCGCCGCTGCGATCCTGCGCGGCGTGGACGCTCTCGGCTTCGACGTTCAACAACCGACCGACCACGGCATGGCCCCGCTGCGCGCGGTGCACAGCGCGCCCTACCTCCAGTTTTTGGAGACCGCCCACACCGAGTGGAAAAAAATGCCCGCCGACTGGGGCGACGAGGTGATCTCCAACATCTTCGTGCGGGAGCCCAATGCGCTGCGCGGCATCCTCGCGCAGGCAGCGGCCTACCTGGCCGATGGCAGCTGCCCCGTGGGTGAATTCACCTGGCGATCGGCCTACTGGGGAGCGCAGTGCGCAGCGGCCGCAGCACAGGCTGTGCTGGACGGGGAATCCCATGCCTATGCGCTGTGCCGGCCACCGGGCCACCACGCCCGCCAGGCCTCGGCCGGCGGTTTCTGCTACCTCAACAACGCAGCGGTGGCCGCGCAGGCCTTGCGTCAGAAGCACGCGCGGGTCGCTGTGTTCGACGCCGACATGCATCACGGCCAGGGCATTCAGGACATCTTCTACGACCGCGACGACGTGCTCTACGTGTCGATCCACGGTGACCCGACCAACTTCTATCCGGGCGTGGCGGGTTTCTCTGACGAGACCGGAGTGGGAGCCGGTGTGGGCTTCAACCTCAACCTGCCCATGCCCCACGGTTCGCCGGAGTCGGTGTTCTTCGAGAAGGTCGAAATGGCCCTGACAGCCATCCGCGACTTTCAACCCGATGTTCTGGTGTTCTCCCTCGGCTTCGACATCTACAAGGACGACCCGCAATCGCAGGTGGCCGTCACCAGCGAGGGCTTCCACCGACTCGGCCGGGCCGTCGCCAGCCTGGGCCTGCCCACGGTGTACGTGCAGGAAGGCGGGTACCACATCGATGACCTCGCGCTCAACACCCGTCAGTTTTTCACCGGCGCGCTGCTGCGCCCCGCCCCCTGATCCCCACTTCATGTCACAGGAGCACTCCATGCAAAACCCGATCATCCCGACCGGCCTGACCAGCCAGACCAACTCCGCCCTCATGGCCCGCCGCGCCGCCGCCATTCCCCGCGGTGTGGGTCAAAGCCACCACATCTTCGTCGCCAAGGCGGAGAACGCCGAAGTCTGGGACGTGGAGGGGCGCCGCTACATCGACTTTGCCGGCGGCATCGCCGTTCTCAACACCGGTCACCGCAACGCCGCCGTGATCGATGCCGTGAAGGCCCAGCTCGACCTCTACACCCACACCTGCTTCCAGGTGCTCGCCTACGAACCCTACGTGGAACTCGCCGAGCGCATCAATGCCATGGCGCCGGGTGATTTCGCCAAGAAGACGCTGTTTCTGACCACCGGTGCCGAGGCGGTGGAGAACGCGGTCAAGATCGCGCGCGCCCACACCGGGCGTTCGGGCGTGATCGCCTTCACCGGCGGCTACCACGGTCGCACCTTGCTGACCTTGGGCATGACCGGCAAGGTCGCGCCTTACAAGGTGGGCTTCGGCCCTTTCCCGGGCGAGATCTTCCATGCCCTGTTCCCGAGCGAGCTTCATGGTGTGAGCGTCGACGACGCCATGGCCTCGATCGAACTGATCTTCAAGAACGACATCGAGGCCAGCCGCGTCGCAGCCATCATCATTGAGCCCGTGCAGGGTGAAGGGGGTTTCAACGTCGCTCCCCCCGAACTCATGCAGCGCCTGCGCTCCCTGTGCGATCAGCACGGAATCCTGCTGATCTGCGACGAAGTACAGACCGGCGCCGGCCGCACCGGCACCTGGTTCGCCTGCGAGCAAAGCGGCATCACACCCGACCTGATCACCATGGCCAAGTCCATGGCCGGAGGCTTCCCGATCTCGGCTGTGGTCGGACGCGCCGACGTGATGGACGCGCCCGCCGCGGGCGGCCTGGGGGGCACCTACGCCGGCAGCCCGATGGCCTGCGCCGCAGCGCTGGCTGTTCTGGGGGAATTTGAGAAACACAAGCTGCTGCAACGCAGCCGCGACGTGGGCCAACGCGTCACCACCAGCCTGCAGACCCTGGCCAAGCGCCACCGCTGTATCGCAGAAGTGCGCGGTCTGGGTGCCATGGTGGCCATGGAGTTGTGCAAGAACGGCGACCCGCACCAGCCCGACGCCGAGTTGACCAAGGCCCTGGCCGCCGAAGCCACGAAGCGTGGCCTGATCATCCTGACCTGTGGCACCTACGGCAACGTGGTGCGCATCCTGGTGCCACTCACCGCCAGTGATGCCCTGCTGGACGAAGGCCTGGCCATCATCGCTGCCACCCTCGACGCATTGGCCACAGCCGCCTGATCCCTCCCCCACCGGACGATATGACATGAGACGCCAGGCCATCCCCACAGTGCAGATCGACAACAGCCGCATCATCGTGACCGAATGGCGTTTTCCACCCGGCTCGGAGACTGGCTGGCACACCCATGCGCACGACTACGTGGTCGTGCCGATGACCGATGGCAACCTCGTGCTGGAGACCGACGAGGGCATCCAGACCAGCCATCTGGTCAGGGGGCGCTCGTACACACGCCAAGTGGGCGTGAGCCACAACGTCATCAACCCCGGACCCGGCGAAGTGATCTTCGTCGAGGTGGAAATTCGCTGAGACACACGACATGGACATGAAGACTTCCCCCCTCGCCCTGCTCAAGGACCCCACCCTGCTCAAGACCGACGGCCTGGTCAACGGCCAGTGGGTCGCGGGCAGC
>LNFM01011042.1_pt1 | contig 12438 bp, 17 predicted proteins | sample 596031 | NCBI WGS metagenome assembly LNFM01 (sample SAMN04254537, study PRJNA301005) | activated carbon metagenome | isolation source: dual media filters at the Ann Arbor, Michigan drinking water treatment plant | place: USA: Ann Arbor
GCGGCTGAAATGCTGGGGTTGCGAGAGTCAAGAGTTTATGAACGCGAGTTGCCATCGAGTAGCAGATATTTGCCAATTACCAAGATGGGGACACTGGGGAAAAGAATGCGCACGGAAACAATCTTGACATTTCAGAGAATCTAAGAGTGACCTCAAAGCCCTCCGACTTCATTTTGAAACTGGCATTCGCCAGTTCGTTTGATATTCTCCATTCTTATTCAACGTGCTCTACAAATTCGTCCTTGTGGAGCACTTTATGGACACAACGCCCGTAAAGCCGGCAAATCCACAATTTCCATCCCCCCACGCTGCACCCGCAAAATCCCCTGGGCCTCCAGCTCCTTGAGGATCTGGTTCGTCGTCTGGCGTGACACGCCGATCATCAGCGCCAGTTCCTGCTGGGTCACGGCCAGCACGCGCCGTGTGCCACCGCGGCCCGTCTGTACCCCATAACCCTCCGCCATGCCCACCAGGCGCCGCGCCAGGCGCAGCGGGGCACTCAAAACTGTCTGTTCTTCCATGGTCGTGAAGGCCAGGCGCAATTTGTCGGCCATCAGGACGGCCAGGTCGCGCCAATGCTGTGGGTGCTCGTGCAGCCAGGCCAGCAGCTCGGCCTGGGGCACCTGCAGCAGGGTGCTGGGTTCGGCCGCGTGCGCGTGGTGGGTGCGGGTGGCGCCGTCGAAGACGGTGATCTCGCCAAACCACTGGGGCGGCGGCAGTACCACCAGCAGGGCTTCGCGCGCGTCGTCGCCGCGGCCGCTCTGGCCCGAGATGCGGATGGAACCCGCCACCACGGCGTAGAGCCCGCAGGGCGGGCTGTCGCGCAGGAACAGGGCTTCACCCGCCTGCAGCTGGCGCAGCTTGGCCATCTTGAGCAGGGCCTGGGCGAACTCGGGTGGCAATTGGGCGTACCAACGGCCGGCGTTCAGCACGGGCAGGTAGTGTTGCGCGTCGTTCATGGGGTTTGTACGGGGGCGAAGGCTTGTGTCGGGTACCTGACAGACTGTGGGCGAGGGTAGGTCGATCATGGACGCCTGTCAATCTGTGCATGACACCGAAGAGGAGACGACCATGAAAACACTGACCGACCATCTCACCCAGTACGCGGCCTACCACCAGGACCAGCGCAACGTGGCCACGCATTTCGTGGGCATTCCCATGATCGTGCTGGCCGTGACCACGCTGCTCTCGCGCCCGGCCTGGGAACTGGGCGGCCTGCCGGCCACGCCGGCCCTGCTGCTGGCCATCCTGTCCTCGCTGTTCTACCTGCGGCTGGATCTGCGTTTCGGCCTGGCCATGGTGGCGCAGCTGATCGTGAGCCTGTGGATCAGCCAGTGGATCGCCGCGCAGAGCACGGCCGTGTGGCTGGGCTGGGGCATCGGCCTGTTTGTGGTGGGCTGGGCCATCCAGTTCCTGGGGCATTACTGAGAGGGCCGCAAGCCGGCTTTCGTGGACGACCTGGTGGGCCTGCTGGTGGGGCCGCTGTTCCTGACGGCCGAGGTGGCCTTTGCCCTGCGCCTGCGCCAGGACGTGCATGCGGAGATGCAGCGCCGCCTGGGTGAGGGCGCGCACGGTGCGCGCCGGGTGGCCACGGCTTGAACGCCGCCCGGCCGCCCGAAGGCGTTCGCACCGCAGTGCGCAGCACGGAGGTTTGTCAATGACGTTTACCGCGGCTTTGCCCGCTCTGCTGCTCGGGGCCCTTGCGCTGGTGATGTTCGGCCTGGGCCTGTCGCTCAGCGTGGGTGATTTCGTGCGCCTGCGCCAGCACCCCCGGGCCGTGCTGCTGGCCCTGGCCATACAGATGCTCTTGCTGCCGGCCGTGGCCTGGGGGCTGATCGTGGGCCTGGGTGTGGCGCCGGTGTATGCCGTCGGGCTCATGCTGCTGGCGGCTTCGCCGGGCGGGGTGTCGGCCAATCTGTTCAGCCACCTGTTCGGCGGCAACGTGGCGATGAACATTTCGCTCACGGCCATCAACACGGTGCTGTCCATCGTGAGCCTGCCGCTGATCACCAACTGGGCCATCGCCACGTTTGCGCAGACGGGCCAGGTGGTGCCGCTGCAGTTCGGCAAGGTGTTCGAGGTGGTGGGGGTGATCCTGGTGCCGGTGCTGATCGGCATGGCTGTGAGCAGCAAGCAGCCCGGTTTTGCCGTGCGCATGGAAAAGCCCATGAAGGCGTTCAGCGCCCTGGTGCTGGCGGCCTTTGCGGTGATTGCCATCGCCAAGGAGTGGACGGCGCTGACGCAGTCCTTCAGCAGCCTGGGGCCAGTGGTGCTGGCCTTCAACCTGCTGAGCCTGCTCTCGGGTTATTACCTGTCGCGCTGGGCCGGGCTGGACAAGCCCATGGCCACGGCGGTGAGTTTCGAGATCGGCATCCACAACTCCACGCTGGCTATCTTCGTGGCGCTCTCGGTGCTGCAGAACTTCCAGCTGGCTTTGCCGGCGGCGATCTACTCGGTCAGCATGTACCTCACGGCCTCGCTGTTTGGCATGTTGGTGCTGCGCCGGGCGCCGCAGCGGGTCGGCGCGTACTGAACACTGGGGCCTTGCCATGGTTCTTCCCATCCAATGTGCGCTGGCAGACACACGATAAAGCGCCTAGGATGCAGACTGTCCTTGCGCCCCAGGGGTGACATCTCTGGCGCGGCGCGAGGACCGGATCAGCGGAGGGCCTGCTTATGGGATCGAACGACGCGGACGAACAGGACCGGCAGGAGGCTGTGATCGAGCTGGCTGAACTGGTCCATCTCGCCCAGGAGACGGGGCGACGACTGGCCAACAAATCGCATGGCGAACTCTACGATCTGGCGCATGACCTGAATGAACTGCTGCATCAGGTCAGGGTGCAGATCGAAGTGATCCAGGATTTCTCTGCCCAGCCATGAGGCACTTCGCTACGCTGAAAACAAAAGGCCCTCGATGAGGGCCTTTTGTTTGGGGGGCGACGCTGGCTCAGCGGTTCTTGCGCCAGGTCTCAGGAAAGAAACCGCGCTCGGCCAGCGTGAAAGCGGCTTCGATCAGCAGGGCCAGCAGCGCCACCGGAATGGCGCCAGCCAGCAGGGTGGCGTTGTCGTTCAGGGCCAGGCCGGTGACGATGCGTTCGCCGAAACCGCCAGCGCCGATGAAGGCTGCAATGGTGGCGGTGCCGACATTGATGACGGCCGAGGTCTTGATGCCCGCCAGGATGGTGGTGCGCGCCAGCGGCAGTTCGATCAGGCGCAGTGTTGCGCCCGGGCCCAGGCCCAGCGCCAGGGCCGCCTGCTTCAAACCGGCGGGAACCTGGCTGAGCCCCGCGTGCGTATTGCGCACGATGGGCAGCAGGGCGTACACGGTGAGGGCGATGAAGGCGGGCAGCAGGCCGATGCTGCCGGTGAGGGGAATGAGGATGGCGAGCAGGGCCAGCGAGGGGATGGTCTGCAGCACATTGGTGCTGTTGATGATGAGGGCCCGCGCCAGCGCGTGACGCGCCGCCAGCATGCCCAGCGGGATGCCCACCACGATGCTTGCGCCCAGCGAGAGGAAGACCAGGGCCAGGTGTTCGAGCGTGAGGCGCAGCAGGTCGGGAGCGAAGAGCTTGGCCAGCCAGCCCGGGGCCGCGGGGCGTTCATCGGCCGTCTTGGCCGGCGCGGCCTGCTCACCCGCCAGAAAAGCCTGGGCCACGCGCTGGAAGCTCTGGCCTTGCAGCTCCGCGCCGGCGTTCAGCTGGCGCATGGCCGCCTCGTCGATGCGGCCCTCGAGCCGGGTCAGTGCTGCCCAGCTGCGCGGCAGGCGCGTGGGCAGATCGATCTGGTGCAGCAGCACCGCCTCGTAGCGCGGAAAGTAAACGGCATCGTCCACCAGCACCTGCAGCTGGTAGGAGCCGATCTTGGCGTCGGTGGTGTAGACGTCGATCAGGTCGACCTGCTGCTGCGCCAGGGCTTCATAGGCCAGGCCGTGGTCCAGGCCGCGCGGGCGGGCCTGCGGCAGCGCGTAGGCCGACTGCAGGCCCGGCCAGCCGTCGGCCCGGCCGATGAATTCCTGGGACAGGCCCAGGCGCAGCCCGGCATGGTTTTTCAGGTCGGAAAGGCGCGTGATCTTCAGCGCGCTGGCCTGCGAGGTGCGCATGGCCAGGGCGTAGCTGTTGTTGAAACCCAGCGGCACCGAGGCTTGCAGGCCAAGCGGGGCGAGCCGCGCATTGAGTTCGGCCAGGGGTGGCACGTGGTCGAGCCGCAGGATTTCGCGCGCGATGGTGCCGGTGTATTCCGGGTAGACGTCGATGCTGCCGGCCTGCAGGGCGCTGAGCAGGATGGCCGTGTTGCCCAGGCCCTGGCGGTGTGTCACCCTGGCCTCGCCGGCGGCCTGGGCCGTCTGGCTGACGATCTCGGCCAGGATGTAGGCCTCGGTGAAACGCTTGGAGCCAACCGTGAGGGTCGCGCCTGCTGCCGGCAGCACCATGGCCAGCGCGAGCAGGCCGGCGGTGAAGGCTTGGATCAGGGGTCGGGTGGGATGGGGCACCGTGGCATTGTCACCCCGGCAAAACAAAAGGCCCTCGACGAGGGCCTTTGTTCGGGGCTGACGCTGGCCGAAGCCAGCGAGGGATCAGCCGCCCTTGGAGGGGCGCTTGCCCGGGTTCTTCTTGCTGCGGGTGGAGACACCACGCTCCAGGCTGACGCGCTGGCCGCGGCCGCCGGTGGGGCGGACCATGCCGGGCAGGGGCTTGGGGGCGGGGGTGGCCTTGCGGTCGGCTTCGGTAACGATCTTGTTGCCCATCTGGGGCTCCTTCTGACAAACGATAAAACCGTAATGTTAGCCCATCTGGCTTTCCGGCTCCGGGGCCTATGATCAAGCCCACCTCGTCACCCCCCAAAAAAGCCGCCATGCCCACAACTGCCAGTGCCACGCTACCCGGCCAGACGCTTTACCCCCATCTGCTGGCCCCGCTGGACCTGGGGTTCACGCAGATCAAGAACCGCGTGCTCATGGGCTCCATGCACACGGGCCTGGAAGACGGGCGCGACCTGAGCAAGCTGGCAGCCTATTTCCGCGAACGCGCCGAGGGTGACGTGGGTTTGATGGTGACCGGCGGTTTTGCGCCGAACATCGTGGGCTGGGCCAAGCCTTTTGCAGGCACGCTCTCGACCTCGGGCGCGGCGCGCCGGCACCAGGTGGTGACGCGTGCGGTGCACGAGGCCAGCGGCAAGATTGCGCTGCAGATCCTGCACACCGGGCGTTACGCCTACCACCCGCTGGCGGTGGCCCCCTCGGCCATCAAGTCGCCGATCTCGCCGTTCAAACCCTTCGAACTCTCGGCGCGCGGCGTGGAGCGGCAGATCCGCGCCTTCGTGAACTGCGCCGTGAAGGCGCGCGAGGCCGGCTACGACGGTGTGGAGATCATGGGCAGCGAGGGTTATTTCATCAACCAGTTCCTGGCGAAACACACCAACCACCGCGATGACCAGTGGGGCGGCGACTACAGCCAGCGCATGCGCCTGCCGCTGGAGATCGTGGCGCGCACGCGCGAAGCCGTGGGGCAGGACTTCATCATCATCTACCGCCTTTCCATGATCGACCTGGTGCCGGGCGGCAGTTCCTGGGATGAGGTGGTGACGCTGGGCAAGGCCGTGGCGCAGGGTGGCGCCAGCATCATCAACACCGGCATCGGCTGGCACGAGGCCCGCGTGCCCACCATTGCCACCAGCGTGCCGCGCGCGGCTTTTGCCTGGGTGACGAAAAAGATGAAGGCCGAGTTCGCGGCCGCGGGCCTGAGCACACCGCTGGTGACCTCCAACCGCATCAACACCCCCGAGGTGGCCGAAGCTTTGCTGGCCGAGGGCAGCGCCGACATGGTGTCCATGGCGCGCCCGCTGCTGGCCGACGCCGATTTCGTGAAGAAGGCGGCACAGGGCCGGGCCGAAGACATCAACACCTGCATCGCCTGCAACCAGGCCTGCCTGGACCACATCTTCAAGAACAAGCTGACCAGTTGCCTGGTGAACCCGCGCGCCTGCCACGAGACCGAGCTGGTCTACCGCCCCACGCTGCAGCGCAAACGCATCGCCGTGGTGGGCGCCGGCCCGGCCGGACTGACGGCAGCCACCCTCAGCGCCGAGCGCGGGCATGAGGTGAACCTGTACGACGCGGCGAGCGAGATCGGCGGCCAGCTCAATATGGCCAAGGTGGTGCCGGGCAAGGAAGAGTTCCACGAGATGCTGCGCTACCTGCGCCGCCGGGTGGAGACCACGGGCGTGCAGTTGCATCTGAACCGCGCCGTGTTGGCGGCTGACCTGCAGGGTTACGACGAGGTGATCGTGGCCACGGGTGTGACACCGCGCGACCCGAAGATCGAAGGGCAGGACCACCCCAAGGTGCTGAGTTACATCGACGTGCTGCGCCACAAAAAGTCCGTGGGCCAGCGCGTGGCCATCGTGGGCGCGGGTGGCATCGGTTTCGATGTGGCCGAGTTCCTGGTGAACGAGGGTCACTCTACGACGGTGGACCTGCCAGCCTGGCTGGCCGAGTGGGGCGTGACGGATCCGGCGCAGCAGCGAGGTGGCCTGAGCGCTGCGGGCCCGCAGGTGAGCCCGCCGCAGCGACAGGTGACGCTGCTGCAGCGCAAGGGCGGCAAGCTGGGCGATGGCCTGGGCAAGACCACGGGCTGGATCCACCGCGCCGCGCTCAAGATGAAGCAGGTGAAGATGATTGGCGGCGTGAACTACGAGCGTATCTCCGACGATGGGCTGCTGGTGAGCTATGGCGAGCAGCGCGAGAACCCCACCTGGATACCGTGCGATACGGTGGTGCTTTGCGCGGGCCAGCTGCCGCTGCGCACGCTGGCGGATGAACTGCAGGTACTGGGCAAACCAGCCCACCTGATCGGCGGGGCGCTGGAGGCCGGCGAGCTGGACGCCAAGCGCGCCATCGACCAGGCCGCGCGGCTGGCGGCGCGCCTGTAAAAAACGGCTGGGCGCAAAATGGGGGCATGAAAGTACCCGAAAGACTCCAGTCCCTGGTCGAAGAAGGCCTGATCGACACGGTGGTGCGCCAGCTCATGAGCGGCAAGGAGGCGCAGGTCTTCGTGGTGCGCAGCGGCGAGGAGACACGCTGCGCCAAGGTCTACAAGGATGCCACGCAGCGCAGCTTCCGCCAGGCGGTGGACTACACCGAGAACCGCAAGGTCAAGAACACGCGCCAGGCGCGTGCCATGGCCAAGGGCTCGCGTTATGGCCGCCAGGCCATCGAGGCGGCCTGGCAGAGTGCCGAGGTCGACGCGCTGTACCGCCTGGCTGCGGCCGGCGTGCGCGTGCCCAAGCCGTACAACTTCCACGAAGGCGTGTTGCTCATGGAGCTGGTGACGGACGAGCACGGCGACGCGGCCCCGCGCCTGAACGATGTGGTGTTCACCCCGGAAGAAGCGCGCCAGCACCATGCCACGCTGCTGACCGAGGTGGTGCGCATGCTGTGCGCGGGCATCGTGCACGGCGACCTGTCGGAGTTCAACATCCTGCTGGCGGCGGACGGCCCGGTGATCATCGACCTGCCGCAGGCGGTGGACGCGGCGGGCAACCACCACGCCGCGCGCATGCTGATGCGCGACGTGGCCAACCTGCGCGACTTCTTCGGGCAGTTCGCGCCGGAATTGCTGGCCACCGATTACGGCCCGGAGATCTGGGACCTGTACCAGCGCGGCAGGCTGACCCCCGAGACCGCGCTGAGCGGCCGTTTCGAGCAGCCGGTGGGGGCGGTGGATGTGGGCGGCGTGATCCGCGTGATCGACGACGCGCGCGCCGAGGAAGCCGCGCGGCTGCTGCGCATGCAGACCGCCCGCTGAACCCTGCGCCGGTTCTTCAGTCGTCCGAAGGCCAGTCGCTGAAGGGGAAGGGCGCTTCTTCGCTGGCGAAGCTCAGAAAGTCGGTGAGCTGGCGGAAATAGCGCCCCAGGCCGTGGCCCAGCTGCTGCAGGCGTTCGTTGGGACCATCGGCAACGATGGCCAGGACGAACTGGACTATCGCCAGCACCCCCAGCAGCGTGGCGGCCAGGTGGAAGGCCATGGCCATGAGCACCATGAGCAAGGCGCGCACCCACAGGCTGCGTTTGTCGTGGCCGTCACGCATGGTGTGTTTCCTCAGGGTGAGCGGTGCAGGCGCGGCGCGGCCAGCAGGGCCAGGTTTTCCTCGATGGCGAGGTCCACGTTGCGCCAGCGGCCCTTCAGCTGGGCCTTGTCCATGGCGGCCTGCAATTGCTGCAGGTCTTTCACGGTGGGTGCCACCTTGATCTGGGCAATCGCCGCGGCCGCGTTGCCGCCCTTGATCAGCGTGAGCACCTTGCCCGGCCATTCACTTTGTTTGCTCATAGGTCTGTCTTGGTTCTGAGACTGCACTGTACCAAGTTAAGCTAGCCGCCTGATGAATTACACCGTGAAACTGTACGATGCCGACGGCGTGTCCGATGCCCAGCACCGCGAGGCCGTGCTGCGTTTTCGCCGCGCGCTGGAAGACACGCTGGGCGATGCCAGCCTGGTGCTGCCGGTGTACCTGGCCTACCAGCGCATCGCCGGTGTGTACGGCGAACAGCCCGACACCGCGGCCCTGACCGACGCCGAGCGCGAGATCGTCGAACAGTGGCAGGCGGCCGAGACGGCCGCCATCACCGCCGTCTTCGGCCCGCTGCGCAACATGGGCGACGGCATGTACGAGCTCAGGCCCGCTTAAGGCGCCTGCTGGCGGTCCAGGCCCAGCGCCTGGAACACGCGGATGGCGGCCCAGGCGTCGTTGGCCGCGTACACCAGCTGCGCTTCGGTCAGCCGCGGGTTGGCCCAGTTGGAGGTCGCGGCCTTCTTGGACTTGAGGTACCGCCGGTTGAAAAGGATGGCCACCGCGCCTTTCACGCCCATGTCCTTGCGGTAACCGCGCTCGCGGAACACGGTGTTGAGCTCCAGCACGCCGCCGGGCTCCACACCCAGCTTGGCCGTGATGCGCTTGCGGTCGTCGCCCAGGCCGAAACCGGCCTTGGTGACCCCCTGCAACTCGAGCAGTTCGGCCACCGGCGCGCGGCAGCCAGGCTCATGCAGCTGGAAGACCCAGGCCTGCTCGGGCGTGGCCAGCTGCACGATGTGCGGCCCGTCGGACACTTCGCCCACGCGGAAAGTGGGTTTGGACTCTGTGTCGAAGCCCAGGTGGGGCGCGGCGGCCAGTTCGGCGCAGGCTTTTTCGGCCTCTTTGGCGCTGCTGATCAGGCGGATGCGGTCCAGTCCCAGCCGTTCGAAGGGGTCGAGCAGGTTGATTTGCTCCTTGCTGGGGGTCGGGTGCTGGGTGCTCATACGGTTTATTTCATTATGCGGAAAGAAAGTGTGACAAAGCGTTACGAAATGGATATGCTTTCCTCGGCGCCCAACACAGAAGAAGTCAGACGGCAGAGGGTAGCGGCAGGTTCAAGGCACGCAGGGGGTGGAACATGGCTTTCGAATTCGATGAACGACAGGACCGCATCGACCAGTTGTCCAAACTGTTGTCGGTGATGCAGGACGTGGCGCGCAAGCTGGCCAACGAATCCCATGGCCGATCCTACGACAAGGCGCGCGAGCTCAACGAAATCCTGCACCGGGCCCGCCTGCAGATGGACGCCATCGAGACGGAGGAGCGCCGGCAGGTCCTGATGGAGCGACGCCGCGCCCCCCGCACCAACCTCGAGAGCTGAGCACCGGGGATAATCGGGCGTTCTATGTAACGCCCCCCATGTCCAGCAGCAAGTCCTTCACGAGCGGTGACTACCAGCTCTACCCCTCGCCACGCAACACGCACCGCATCCTGTTCGAGCACCAGGTCTTCGTGCCGTACCCCTACGCGCTGATCGACCTGGCGGCCATGGGCCTCAAGGGGCGCTACAGCCTGTTTGCCGCCAGCCGCGAGGCCGACCGCAAACAGGGCCAGCTGGTGAGCTTCGAGAACGAGGCCGATGTGGCGATCTTCAACGCCAGGTTCGAGCCGTGAAGCCCAGCGGCGGCCTGGTCTATTCCACCGAAGGCGGGCGCATGTGCCCGGTCTGCCGGCATCCCTTGGCGCAGTGCGCCTGCAAGTCGCAGCAGGCGGCCACGCCCCTGGGCGACGGCAAGGTGCGGGTCTCGCGCGAAACCAGCGGGCGCGGCGGCAAGGCCGTGACGGTGGTGCGCGGACTGCCGCTGGATGCGACAGCGCTGACCCAGTTGGGCAAGCAGCTCAAGGCAGCCTGCGGCACGGGCGGCACGGTGAAGGATGGCGTGATCGAGATCCAGGGGGACCATGCCGAGAAGCTGCTGGCCTTGTTGCTGGCCCAGGGCTACGCGGCCAAGCGAGCGGGCGGATGATTCCAGACGCGGAGCAATTGCAGCGCCTGCTGACGGTGGAAATGCCTTACGGCAAACACAAGGGCTGCCTGATCGCCGACCTGCCCGGCAACTATCTCAACTGGTTCGCGCGTGAAGGCTTCCCCAGCGGTGACCTGGGCCGCCTGCTGGCGCTGATGCACGAGATCGACCACAACGGCCTGTCCGGCCTGCTGGTGCCGCTGCGCCGCCAGCTGAAGAAGCCCTAGGCTTTTTTCTTCGCCTTCGGCGCCGTGCCGGGAAAGCGCGTCTGCTTGTGCCCGGAGGGGCGGTAGAGCTGGGCCTGCTGCTCGTAGCCGAGCTTGTGCTTGAGCACGTTGTTGCATTGCGCCACGATGTCTTCCAGCGTCTTGCGACCAGCGCTGGCGCGCAGCTGTTGGATCAGCATGAAGGTCAGGGCGCCGTAGGGCACCGAGCCGTGCGTGTATTCGTAGGCGTACTGATCTTCGCGGCAGGCGGCCAGCAGCACCGGGTTGTAGGGGCCGTGGTGGCCCAGGCGCTTGCGCGCGGCCTTGAAGGCGGCCGGGTTGTCGCTCCAGCGGCCCACGGCGCGGCCCATCTTCTGGGTGGCGCCATCGGCACCCAGGTAACGGCGCACGACTTCAGCCGAGGCGCGGTCCATGCGGCCGGTGAGGTCGAGCTTCCTGCGCGGAAACCACATCTCCTTGGCGGCGTCCCATTCGATGCTGCGGTGGCGCACATCGTCGGGCGGGTTGATGCCGCGCACCGCCACGCCGCCGGCACGCGCGATGCCGCCGGAGTGGCAGCAGTCCAGGATGATGGAGAAACGCGCCTCGTAGGGCAGGTTGGCGTAATAACGCGCCAGCATGTCGTCGGTGATGCCTGTGTTGCCGCTCCAGTCGAAGTCGTGCGTGACGAGGGCCTCGTCCTTGTGGTCGGGCTCGCCATCGGCGTCGTAGGCCGCCACCTGCGCGCCGTGGCCGGAGTAGAAGAGCACACGTTCGTCACCGGCACGCACGTCCTCCAGCAGCCATTGCAGGCGCTCGTTGACACCCCGGGTGGTGGCGCGCGCGTCGAGCACCACGCGGATCTCCTCGGGCTGGTAACCACGTTCCTGCAGCATGGCGCTCATCTGGAACACGTCGTTGACGCAGCCGCTGAGGCGGTTTTCCGGCTCCGGGTAGTCGTTGATGCCGATCAGCAGGGCGCGGCGCTTGCGCGGGCTGCGGCGCTGGACCGTGGGCGCCTTGAACCAGCCGCCGCCCACGGCCGGCGCCGGTTTCGGCCTGGCCGGTGCCGTGCTGCGCGGCAGGGCCGTGGCCAGGCCGGCCCAGACGTTGGCGGCCGTGACCTCGTGGCCCAGGTATTTGTCGGCGCTGTGGTCCAGCGGGCCGGATTCGTCGAAACGCGTGTCGAGTTGCGTGTAGGGAGCGCCAGGGAAATCGAGTTCACAGGTCAGCACCGCATCCTCGTGGTTGTAGAGGTGGTACCAGTGCCGTACGGTGGTGAGGGGCTGCAGGTAACCGCCGAAGGTCTCGGCCAGGGCCGGGTGGCCGATCTGCGAGCCCAGGGTGACGAGCAGGCGGTCCTGCCCCAGGGCCTGCTGGGCGGCCAGGGTGTCGTAGGTGATGAGGGAGCCCAGGCTGTGCGCGCAGATGAGGTGCGGGTTGACGCGCTCGATGCAGGCCGCCAGGTCGGCCGCGAGCTGCTGGCGCAGCGCAGGCAGCGCGGTCCACTTGGCGACCATGCCGATGGTGTTGTCGATCAGGGTGCCCAGGCCTTTTTCCATGGGGCGGCCCAACGCCCGCCGGTTCGCCCAGTAGCTGTTCCACAGGCGCTTGACGGCTTCGGCGTAGACCGCCGGCGTGGCGGTGATCTGCTCGAAGCGCGCGTTGTAGCGCAGCTCGTGAAATTCGAAGGTGTCGGACGCCACACCGGCGCTCGCCGCAGAGCTGCGTATGGCCTGCTGCCACTGGGCCAGCCAGTCGCTGTTTTCGTTGGTGTTGACGCCGTGCAGGCACAGGATGCGGATGCTCATGGAAGCTCCCCGGGGGTGATGCGTGTGCCTCTTTATAGGATCAAACGCGGTGCCTGTCCTCCCCTGTTTGTGGGAGGATAATCGCCCGCACCCCCACCGCACCCA
>LNFM01011043.1_pt1 | contig 12437 bp, 14 predicted proteins | sample 596031 | NCBI WGS metagenome assembly LNFM01 (sample SAMN04254537, study PRJNA301005) | activated carbon metagenome | isolation source: dual media filters at the Ann Arbor, Michigan drinking water treatment plant | place: USA: Ann Arbor
CTCGAGCTCTCGCCCCGACACCATGTCGCTGAGCCGGCCGGCGACGGCCCGCCTCGCCTGGTCTGACGTCTGTTGCGCTCCGTCCACGTATGAAGGACGGTTCTAGCCCTCGATCTGAAACACCTCTTCTGTGCAGGTCCAGCTGTTGCTCGACATGACCCGGGTCCCAGGGTTTCTTGCGCCGTCGTCGGCCGTGGACCCGCCCTCTGGCGCGCAGGCTGGCGCACGTCGGGGATTCCGCCAGATCGTCGCACCGGTAAGACCGCCTCGAGACTGCCGCCTGTTCCCTAAACCTGGTGTCCCAGGTTCGATTCCTGCCGGGGGCATCGGCGATCACCGCGCACCTCCCGACCGCAAGGAGGACTCCGCGGACTCAGTCCTCGGGGGCGGGCACCACCAGGACGGGGCAGGGGGATCGCTCGAGCAGGCGGCGGGACGTGCTGCCGAGGAGGCGCCTCTCCAGGCTGTGCCCGCGCGCGCCGACCACGATGACCTCGGCGTCCCGTTCGGCTGCGACGCGTGCGAGGGCCTCGGCGACGTCGCCGCCCTCGCCGACGGCGAGACCCTCCGCGAAGAAGCCGGCCTCCGTGGCGAGCAGCGCACCGCGGTCGGCCGTGTGCCGCGCGCCGTCGAACATCCCCTGGTCGGCTGCAGCCGCGGCCCCGAAGTCGATGGGGGCGGTCGGGATCGTCGCCGCGATCGCCGCGTATGCGGCGCCGGACTCCCACGCCACCACCACCAGCGCCGGACGCCGCCCGAGCACGGCGGCCGCCGCGGCGATCGCGCGGTCGGCGCTCTCCGAGCCGTCATAACCGATCAGGGCGAGTCCCTCGGGCACGCGGACCAGGATAACCCCCGGCGCCGCGTCCGCCCAACCGGCCGCGCGCACACGCCTCCTTGACTTAACGGAAGATATCTTCCTATTGTCCGGCAATGCCACGACGAACCGCAGGAACCCTCCTCCCCATCGAGACGGAGATCCTCGGCGCCGCGCTCGCGATGCGCCGCGCCGGCCACGCCGGTTTCCACGGGTTCGGCCTCGCCCAGACCATGCGCGAACAGCGCGGATCTCGCGCGCTCACCGCCCACGGGACCCTCTACAAGGCGCTCGCCCGGCTCGAGCAGTTCGGGATGCTCACCTCCCGCTGGGAGGACCCCGACGCCGCGCAGGGCCGGCCCCGCCGCCGCCTCTACGAGCTCACGGGCCCCGGCGCCGAGGCCGCCGACCGCACCCTCGCGGCGCCGGCCGCCCCGGCGGCGCCCCGCCGCCGCGTCGCACCGGAGCCGGCATGACCCCCGAGCGCATGGCGTCGCTCGTCGCCCGCTGGGTGCGGCTCTACACCCGCGGCCTGCCCGCCCCCGTCGCCCGGCGCCGCGCCGACGAGATCGCCGCCGACCTCCACGACCACATCGCCCACGAACGCGCCGCCGGCACCGGTGACGGGCGCATCGCCCTCGCCATCGCGTCGCGGATGGTCCGCGGCGCCGCCGCCGACACCTCGTGGTCGCGGCGGCACCGCACCTCGGCGGCGGGTGTCCGCCGGTCGCTCCCGCGCGTCCTCGTCGCCGTCGCGCTGATCCTCTCCCTCCCGGCCGCGGCGATGCTCCTCACCGACGGGGGCGTCGACTGGGCCCCGTTCGACTTCGCCGCCGCGGCCGTCCTGCTCATCGTCGCCGGCCTCGTCATCGACCGGGTGGTCACCCGGGCCGGCGACCCCGCCCACCGGTCGGCGATCGCCCTCACCGTCGCGGCGACCCTCCTGCTCGTCGTCCTGCTCGTTGCCGCCGGCGTCGTCGGGGAGACCGGCGACCCCATCGACCTCCTGTACGTCGTGGTGCTCGCCGCCGGGATCGCCGGCACGGCTCTCGCGCGGGCACGACCCGAAGGGATGGCCCGGACGCTGCTGGTGATGGCGGCCCTCGTGGGGGTTGCCACGGTGACCGCGCTCGCCGCGGGACGCCACGAGGAGCCGGCGGCGTCGCCGGCGGAGATCCTCGGGCTGAACGGGATGTTCATCGCCCTGTTCCTCGCCTCGTCCGCCCTCTTCCGGCGGGCGGCGCGGCGCCGGGCGACGGCCCCCACCGCCTGAGGCGGACCGGCGGTCACCCGCCCCGCGACGTGGTCGCGGGGCGGCTGACCCCGGTGGTCAGTCCTTCGCGCCGTCCACCTTGAACGAGATGTCGACCGTGACCTGCCAGCGGTCGACCTCACCGTCCTCGTTGACGTTCGCGCGGATGTCGGCGATCTGGATCCACGTCAGCCCGTGGACGCGGTCGGCCGACGTCTTCAGCGCGACCTTCGCGGCGTCCTCGATCGAACCCGCCGACTCCCCGACGACCCTGACGACCTTGAATGCGGTGTCCATCTCATCTCCTCTGGAGGGTGCCGGACACCAGTACCCGCCGACGGCGGGGAGGACGCGCCATCCGTCCGACGGTCCCCGTTTGCGCCCCCGCGGCCGGGGAACCGTCACCGCGACCGGACGCGAGGAAGGGAACGAGCGAGATGACGGACCACGAGGACGACGTGCGCAAGGTCGCGGGGCTGCTCGAGGGGAAGCGGTTCGGGATGATGACCACCACCGCCGAGGACGGCACCCTCATGAGTCGCCCCATGGCGCTCCAGGAGGTCGAGTTCGACGGCGACCTCTGGTTCTTCGCCGAGCGTGACTCGCGCCTCGTCGACCAGGTGCAGGCCAACCCCCAGGTCAACGTCAGCGTCGAGTCGGGCAGCACATGGGTCTCGCTGACCGGCGAGGCGAGCGTCATCGTCGACGAGGCCCGCAAGCGCGACCTCTGGAACGCCGGCGTCGAGGCCTGGTTCCCCGACGGCCCCGACGACCCCGGCATCGTGCTCCTGCGGGTCGAGGCCTCATCCGCCGAGTACTGGGACACCCCCGGCGGCCGCATCGCCAGCCTCGTCAGCTTCGCGAAGGCGAAGGCGACGGGCACCCGCTACTCCGGCGGCGACCACGGGACCGTCGAGATGTAGACCGCGCGCCGCCCGGACCCCCGGCGTGCCCGGGGGTGGGGGCGCGACGCTCAGCAGCAGCCGGTGGCCCCCGTGGTGGCGGCGGGCGCCGCGGCGACCGGGGCGTCGTCCGGCTTCACGGCGGCGACGATCGCCCCGTGCAGGCCGTCGGCGACCTCGTGCGTGAACGTGATGTCCACGTCGCGGAAGCCGGCGGCGTCGAGGAACCCGCGGTACTCGCCGACCGACAACGCACCGGCGATGCACCCCGCCCAGCCGCCGCGCTCCGCACGTTCCGCGGCGGTGAGGCGGTCCTCGGCGACGACGTCGCTGATGCCGATCCGGCCCCCGGGGCGCAGCACCCGGAACGTCTCCCGCAGCACCGCCTGCTTGTCGGGCGACAGGTTCACCACGCAGTTCGAGATGACCACGTCGATGGTCGCCGCCGGCAGGGGGATCTCCTCGATCCGCCCCTTCAGGAACTCGACGTTCGTCGCCCCCGCCTCGGCGGCGTTGCGCAGGGCGAGGGCCAGCATCTCGTCGGTCATGTCCAGGCCGTACGCCTTCCCCGTCGGGCCGACGCGGCGGGCGGACAGGAGCACGTCGATACCCCCGCCCGAGCCGAGGTCGAGCACCACCTCGCCGTCACGCAGGTCGGCGACGGCCGTGGGGTTGCCGCAGCCGAGGCTCGCGAGGACCGCCTGGTCCGGCAGGTCGCCGCGGTCGGCGTCGGCGTAGAGGGCGCCGCCGAACACCGCGTCCTCCGGCGCGCAGCAGCCACCGTCCCCGCAGCCGGAGACGATCCCCGGCTGGGTCCCCGCCGTCGCCTCGACCGCCGCCTGCGCGTACCGGGCGCGGACCTCTTCGTGGATGTCGGACGTCGACACGGCGTTCTCCTCGGGAGTCGGGTTCAGCATGTGCGGGACGGGGCGAGGGGTCCGGCGGTCCACGCCGCGAACTCGGTGAGGGCGTCGGGGACGACGTAGTAGTAGGCCCACAGGCCCCGCCGCTCCGAGTCGACGAGCCCCGCCTGCCGCAGCACCTTCAGGTGGTGCGAGACGGTCGACTGGCCGACGTCGAAGAGCGGGATCAGCTCGCAGACGCAGACCTCGCCCGCGTGGCGGCGCAGCACGTCGATGATCTGGAGCCGGATCGGGTCGCCGAGGGCCTTCGCCACGACGGCCATGCGGTCCGCCTGGGCGCGCTCGACGTCGGGGTAGACCACCGGCTCGCAGCAGGGGTCCCCCGCCGGGCGCTTCTGCTTGGGGGAGAGCTCCAGATCGATCGCCATGAATCCAAGGTAGTCGATTGAAGTGACAGACGTCAATGCATTAGTGTCCGACGGGATGACCTCCTCCGCCGCCACCCCCCCGCCGACGACGGGCGACCGCCCCGAGGTCCTCTACGTCTGCGTCCACAACGCGGGCCGCTCCCAGATGGCGGCGTTGTTCACCGAGCACCTCGGCGGCGGGCGCGTCGTGGTCCGCTCCGCCGGATCCGAGCCCGCGGACCGTCTCAACCCGCTGGTGGTGGAGGCGATGGCGGAGATCGGCCTCGACATGTCCGCCGCGTTCCCGAAGCCCCTCACCGACGACGCCGTCCGCGCGTCGGACGTCGTCATCACCATGGGGTGCGGCGACACCTGCCCCTTCTACCCGGGGACCCGGTACGAGGACTGGCCGCTCACCGACCCGGCCGGCGCGACGAGCGTCGCCGAGGTCCGGGTCGTCCGCGAGGAGATCCGCGCCCGGGTCGTCGACCTGCTGGCCTCCCTCGGGATCACGCCGGAGGGCTGAGGGGCACCGACCGTCCGAACGGGGAGTGACCCCCGGCGCCCCACCGGGTCATCCTCGACCGGTGCGCCACCTCCCCGTCATCCTCGTCGCGCTCGTCACCGTCGCGGCCGTCGTGGCGGTCCTCGTCGCCGCCCGGCCGGACCCGTACGCCAACGTCGGCTGGACGGCCGAGATCCCCTGCCGGGACGCGGCCGCCGTCGGTCCGGAGCGGACGGAGCGTGCGATCGCGCGGACGCTCGACCTCATCGAGGACCTCCGGACCGACGTCGTCGCGGCGCGGTACGAGGCGTCGCGGGAGGGGCTCCACCTCGACGGCCCGACCGGCACGGTCGCCTGCGCCGGGGTCACCGTGGCGGACGTCGACGCGGTCGCGGCGGCGCTGCGGGCCCGGGGGATCCCCGTCGTGGTGCCCGGGTAGGGCGCCCTCTCAGCCCGCGAGCCTCCGCAGGGTGCCCGCGAGGACACGGACGCCGTCGGCGATCTCCTGGGGCGAGCTGTACTCGTCGGGGCGGTGGCTGATGCCGTCCCTCGACGGGATGAACACCATCGCCGCGGGGCAGATCCGCGCCATGAACACGCAGTCGTGGTACGCCCGGCTCACCATCCGCATCGCCGGCAGGCCGGCCTCGGCGCACGCCTCCTCGATCGCGGCGAGCACCGCGGGGTCGGAGGTCGCGGGGCCGTCCGCGTTCAGGATCTCCTCGCGGTGCGTGACCCCCTGCGCGGCGGCGGCGTCGCGGGCGGCGGCGCGCACCCGCTCCAGCACCGCGTCCCGGCGCGCCTCGTCGGTGTCGCGGATGTCGATGTCCAGGCGCACGTGGCGGGGGATGCTGTTCACCGCCGCCGGTTCCAGCGTCATCAGGCCGACGGTGCCGACGGTGTCCTCCGCGCCGCTGCCGCGAGCCTCGCGGTCGACGGCGCGGATCACTTCCGCGGCGGCGACGAGGGGGTCGTGGCGGTCGCGCATCAGCACCGCCCCCGCGTGGCCCCCGGCGCCGGAGAGCTCGACGCGCAGGGTGGCCGGGGCGGCGATCGCGGTGACCACCCCGATCGGGACCCCCGCGGCCTCCAGGAGCGGGCCCTGCTCGATGTGCAGCTCGACGAACGCGGCGTAGTCGCCCGGCTCCAGCCGCGCCGCCGCGACGTCCCCCCCGACGCCCGCGGCGGACCGCGCCTCGTCGAGGGTGAGCCCGTCGGCGTCGCGGAGCCGCGCGAGGCGGGCCTCGTCGGCGACCCCCGCCAGCACGCGGCTGCCGAGGCACCCGAACGCGAAGCGCGTCGGCTCCTCCGCCGTGAACATGATCAGCTCGACCGACCGCGCCGGCCGCACCCCCGCCGCCATCAGCGCACGGATCGCCTCGAGCCCGCCGAGCACCCCCACCACCCCGTCGAACCGCCCGGCGTCGGGGATCGCGTCGATGTGCGACCCCGTCGCGACCGGGGCCGCCGCGGGGTCGGTCCCCTCCCAGCGGCCGATGACGTTGCCGATGGCGTCGACCCGCACCTCCAGCCCGGCGTCGCGCATCCGGTCGGTCAGCCACGCCCGGGCCCGCAGGTCGGTGTCGGTGAACAGCACCCGGGTCACCGAGGGGTACGGCGTGTCCGAGATCCGGGCGAGCTCCTCGATCTCGGCGTCCAGGCGTCCCGCGTCGATCGGGACGGCGGTCACGCCATCACGTCCCGGTTCCAGTCCTTGTAGATCAGGTAGCTCGCCGGGCCGGTGCCGTACGCGCAGCACCACTGGGGGCAGAACGGGCCCATCCAGATCGCGTCGCCCGCCGACACCGGGTACCACGACCCACCCAGCCGGTAGACCAGGGACCCCTCCAGCATCAGCAGGCCGTGCTCCATCACGTGCGTCTCGACGAACGGCAGCGACGCGCCCGGGTCGAAGGTCATGATGTTCAGGGCCAGGTCGAGCGCCGGGTCGTCCGGCAGGAGCTGGGTGACGCGGACGTGCGGGTCGCCCAGGAACTCGGCGGGCGTGGTGCGTGTCGCGTCGCCGATCACGGGCCGCCCCCGCGCCGCCCCCGCGAGGGCGACGTGCGGCTTGTCGATCACGCAGATGCGCCCGGCGCCGGACGCCGTGAGCGTGTGCGCGTCACCCGGGGGGATGTACGCGACGCCGCCGGGGCCGAGCTCGTACCGCCGTCCCGCCGCCTCGAGCGCGACGGTGCCGCTGACCACGTAGACCGCGCGGCCGCAGCCCTCCGCCGGGGGGCCGGCGACGGATCCGGCGACGACGGTCACGAGGGCCATCGAGAACCGCGCCCCCATCGCCGGCGCGACGAGCTGCACGTGCTCGGCGTCCGACCAGCCGGGGACGGGCCCGGGGACGTGGGTCTCGGGGGCGATGACCGCGTGGTCGCGGCGCACCACGGTGCGGGCGTGGGGACCGGTCACCGCGCCACCGCCGCCGAGGGACGGACCAGGCGACCGCGGGCGGGCGCCTCCGGGTCGGCGCCCTCGCCCCACACCGTCGCCCCGCGGAGCAGGGTGCGGACGACGCGGGCCGTGAGCCGGTGGCCGGTGAACGGCGAGTGGCGGTGCCGGTACTCCCAGTCGCCGGCCTGCGGCTCCCATGCGGAGCCGACGCGCACGATCGCGAGGTCCGCGTCGGCGCCGGGGGCGATGCGGCCCTTCCCCGCCAGGCGCAGGCGCGCCGCGGGCGCGGCGCTCAGCAGGTCGGCCATCCGGCCCGGGGAGACCCCGTGGCCGGGCCCGTGCGTGAGCATCAGCGGCACCATGGACTGCGCCCCGGAGATCCCGCCCCACACCGCGAACATGTCGTCCCCCTGCTTCATCCCGGGCGGCCCCGGCGAGTGGTCCGATGCGACGAGGTCGACGGCGCCGCCCCGCACCCGCTCCCACAGCGCCCGCTGGTCCGCCGATGATCGCAGCGGCGGGGCGCACTTGGCGAGCGCCCCGATCCGGGCGGCGTCGTCCTCGTCGAGGGTGAGGTAGTGGGGGCACGTCTCGCAGGTGGCGTCGACGCCCCGTGCCCGCGCCCGCGCCACCAGGTCGGCGCCGCCGGCGCTCGACACGTGGACCACGTGCAGGGAGCAGCCGGTCTGCTCGGCGAGGCCGAGCGCCAGGCCGATGGCGGCGAGCTCCGCCTCGACCGGTCGCGAGGCCGCCCAGTCGCGCATCGAGCGCCGCCCCTCGGCCCGGGCGCGGTCGCCGAGCCGGGTGACGAGGCCGGGGTCCTCGGCGTGCACCGCGACCGGCAGGCCGAGCGCCGCGGCGCGCTCCATGCCGCGCCCCAGGGTGTCGGGGTCGGCCGCGGGGAACTCGTCGACGCCGCTCGGGCACATGAACGCCTTGAAGCCGACGACGCCGCGCTCGGCGAGCTCGTCCATGCCGGCGAGGCCGCCGGGGACCAGCCCGCCCCACAGCGCGAAGTCGATCCGCGCCCTGCCCTGCGCCGCGGCGACCTTGGCGTCGAAGGACGCCGCGTCGAGCGTCGGGGGCAGGGCGTTCAAGGGCATGTCGACGGCGCACGTGACCCCCCCGGCGGCGAGGGCCCGGGTGCCGGTGTCGAAGCCCTCCCAGTCGGCGCGGCCGGGGTCGTCGAGGTGGACGTGGATGTCGACGCCGCCGGGCAGCACCATCGACCCGCGGGCGTCGATCTCCACCCGCCCGGGGCCGAGTCCCTGCCCGACGTCGGTGATGACGCCGTCGCTCACCGCCACGTCCTCCGCCGCCCCCCGCACCACCAGGTCGTGGGTCACGCGGCGTCCCGGATCCGCAGGCGCATGATCGCGACGATCTCCTCGACCGCCCGGGCCCGCTCGCTGTCGGCGTCGTGGGGGAGGCGCTCCTCGTAGTCGCGGAGGATCCCCTCCACGTCGCGGCCCCGCACGCAGATGACGAAGGGGAAGCCGAAGCGGGTGCGGTAGGCCCCGTTGAGGCGGGTGAAGCGCTCCAGGTCGGCCGGGGTGAGGCGGTCGAGGCCGGCGGAGCGCTGCTCGCCCGCCGACTCGGGGGTGAGGTCGCCGTCGAGCGCGGCGCGCCCGGCGAGGTCGGGGTGCGCGCGGATCAGGGCGAGCTGGTCGGCGGCGGACGCGTCGCGCGCCACCCGGGCGAAGGCCTCGGCGACGGCGTCCGCGTCGGCGAAGGGGCCGAGGCCCCACGCGCGCTCCGCCACCCACGGCGAGCCCTCCGCGACGCCGGCGAGGCGGGCGAGGAATGCCGCCCGGTCCCCGTCGCCGCTCACCCCTCGACGCCGGCCACGGCGGCCGGCGTCAGGGGGACGCGCGGCAGCTCGCGGCCGGTCGCCGCGCGCACGGCGGCCACCACGGCGGGGGTCGAGGCGATGGTCGGCATCTCACCGACGCCGTTCAGGCCGTACGGGGCGTGGGGGTGCGGCGTCTCGCTGATGCGCATCCGGACGGGGGGCATGTCGAGCACCGTCGGCACCAGGTAGTCGGTGAACGACGCGTTGCGCAGGATCCCGTCGCGGAGCTGGATCTCCTCCATCAGCGCGAGGCCGAGCCCCTGGGCGATGCCGCCCTCGATCTGCCCCTCCAGCGCGAGGGGGTTCATGATCCGCCCGACGTCCTGGGTCGTCGCGATCTCGACGGCGCGCACCAGGCCGAGCTCGCCGTCGACGTCGCACACCGCCCGGTGGGCGGCGAACGCGAGCGCCACCAGCGAGTCGCCCTGCCCGGTGACGGGGTCGAGGGCCTCCGTCGGGCGGTGCCGGAACACCGCGGTCTCCTCGACGGGCCCGTCGAGCAGCAGCGCCTCCAGCGCGACCGACTCGTCGCCCGGCGCGCCCCGCTCCGACAGCCGTGCGCGCACCATCTCGCAGGCGAGCCGCGCCGCGCCGCCGGTCATCCACGTCTGGCGCGACGCCGACGTCGAGCCGGCCGAGCCGACGTCGGTGTCGGCGGGGAGCACGACGACCTTCTCCACGTCGAGCTCCGTGCGGACGATCTGCTCCAGCACCGTGACCAGCCCCTGGCCCACCTCCGCGGCGGCGGTGTGGATCTCGGCGCGGACCCCCTCGTCGTCGAGCGAGAGCCGCACGCGGGCGGTCGAGTGGTCGTCGAAGCCCTCCGCGAACGCGATGTTCTTGAAGCCGACCGCGAAGCCCACGCCCCGCCGGGTGCCCTCGCCGTGGGTGCTGTTCGACACCCCGCCCGGCATCTCCCGCAGGTCCACCGGGATGCTGCGCTCCGACATGGGCAGGGGCATCTCCCGCAGCGACTCGAGCAGCTCCCGCACCGGCGCGGGGCCGTCGACGAGCTGGCCGGTGGGCAGGCGCATCCCCGGCTCCAGGGCGTTGCGCAGCCGGATCTCGACGGGGTCCATGCCGAGCTCCGCCGCGAGCCGGTCCATCTGCGACTCGTGCGCGAACGCCACCTGGACCGCGCCGAACCCGCGCATCGCGCCGCACGGCGGGTTGTTCGTGTATGCGACGTACGCGTCGATGTGGGCGCTCGGCACGTCGTACGGGCCGCAGGCGAACGTCGCGGCGTTCGCCACCACGGCCGTGCTGCTCGACGCGTAGGCGCCGCCGTCGAGGACGATCCGGGCGGTGATGTAGCGCAGGCGCCCGTCGCGGTCGGCCCCGTGCTCGTACTCCATCCGCGCGGGGTGGCGGTGGACGTGCCCGTAGAACGACTCCTCCCGCGAGTACATCATCTTCACGGGGCGGTCCGTGCGCAGGGCGAGCATCGCGACGTGGACCTGCATCGAGAGGTCCTCGCGCCCCCCGAACGCCCCGCCGACGCCGGCGAGGTGCAGCCGCGTCTGCTCGAGCGTCAGGCCGAGGCTCGCCGCAACCTGGCCCTGGTCGACGTGCAGCCACTGGGTGGCGATGTGCAGGTCGATCCCGCCGTCGGGACCCGGGATCGCGAGCGCCGACTCCGGGCCGAGGAAGGCCTGGTCCTGCATCCCGACCTCGTACACCCCGCGCACCACCACGTCGGCGGTGGGCGCGGACGCGCCGTGCCGGATCGGGACGTGGCGCAGGAGGTTGCCGCCCGGGTGCAGGGGAGGGGCGTCCGGGGACAACGCGGCCTCGGCGTCGGTGAGGGGCGTCCCCACCTCGTAGTCGACGGCGATCAGCGCCGCGGCCCGGCGTGCGGTCTCCGGGTGGTCGGCCGCGACGATCGCGACGGGCTCCCCCTGGTACCGGACCCGGTCGATCGCCAGCACCGGCTGGTCGGCGATCTCCATCCCGAACGTCGCCCGCCCCGGCACGTCGTGGTGGGTGAGCACCGTGTGGACACCGGGCACGGTCACGGCGGCCGACACGTCGACGCCGAGTATCCGCGCGCTCGGGTGGGGGCTGCGGAGGGTCGCCCCCCACAGCATCCCGTCGCCCTGCAGGTCGGAGGCGTAGGCGAACTCGCCGCGGGCCTTCGGCGGCGCGTCGGGGCGCAGCACGCTCTCGCCGATGCGGCCGCGCTGCAGCTCCCGCCGGGTGCGGGTGATGCGGGTGGTGCTCACGCGGCCATCCGGGCGCTCGCGTCGGCCGCGCCGCGGGCGACCTCGTCGGGGTCGACGGTGGCGAGGCGGCCGTCCTCCACGACGGTCCGCCCGCCGACGAGGACGTGGGACGCGTGGCGGGGCGGGCCGAGCACGAGCGTCGCGACGGGGTCGGCGATGCCGGCCTGACCGGGGTCGGCGACCGGCCAGAGCGCGATGTCGGCGCACTTGCCGGGCTCGAGGGAGCCGATCTCGTCGTCGCGGCCGAGGCAGCGGGCGCCGTGGATCGTGCCGAGCGCGAGGGCGGTGCGCGCCGTCATCGCGGCGGGGCCGCCACGCAGGCGGGCGACGAGCAGCGCCTGGCGCATCTCGACGGCCATCTCACCCGACTCGTTCGACGCGGCGCCGTCGACGCCGAGGCCCACGGCGACGCCCGCGCCGAGCAGGTCGACGGCCGGGCCGATACCCGTGCCGAGGCGCGCGTTCGAGGAGGGGCAGTGGGCGACCCCCGTCCCGGTGGCGCCGAGACGGGCGATCTCGGGCGGGGAGAGGTGCACGCAGTGCGCCAGCCACACGTCGGGGCCGAGCCACCCCATGTCGTCGAGGTACTCGACGGGGCGCACCCCGAACGTCTCGAGGCAGAAGGCCTCCTCCTCGACGGTCTCGGCGAGGTGCGTGTGCAGGCGCACACCCCGCCGCCGGGCGAGCTCGGCCGCGTCGCGCATCAGCTCCCCCGTCACCGAGAACGGCGAGCACGGGGCGACGGCGATCCGGACCATCGCGCCGGGCGCGGGGTCGTGCCAGCGGTCGATCGCCTCCTCGGTGGCGACGAGGATCGCGTCGCGGTCCTCCACCACCTCGTCGGGCGGCAGGCCCCCGTGGGAGCGCCCGAGGTCCATCGAGCCGCGGCAGGGATGGAAGCGCAGGCCGACCTCCGCCGCCGCCCGGATCGTCGCCCCCAGCAGGTCGCCGCCCCCATGGGGGAAGAGGTAGTGGTGGTCGGTGCTCGTGGTGCACCCCGACACGGCGAGCGCGGCCAGGGCGGCGCGCGCCGCGTCGAACGTGATCCCCTCGTCGAGGCGCGCCCAGCGCGGGTAGAGGAACGTCAGCCAGCCGAAGAGCGTCTCCTCCTGCGCGAGGCCGCGGGTCGACCACTGGTAGAGGTGGTGGTGGCAGTTGACGAGCCCGGGGGTGGCGAGCAGGCCGCGCCCGTCGATGCGGCGGGCGCCGCC
>LNFM01029763.1_pt1 | contig 12434 bp, 11 predicted proteins | sample 596031 | NCBI WGS metagenome assembly LNFM01 (sample SAMN04254537, study PRJNA301005) | activated carbon metagenome | isolation source: dual media filters at the Ann Arbor, Michigan drinking water treatment plant | place: USA: Ann Arbor
ACCTCGTGGTGATCAGCTTCCACTCGCTCGAAGACCGCATGGTCAAGCAGTTCATGGCGCGCCATTCGCGCGCCGTGGTGGACCGCCGCGTGCCATTTGCCGAACCCGCGCCCATGGCGTTGCGCGGCTTGAAACGCGTGATGCCGTCGGACGAGGAGGTCAAAGGCAACCCACGGTCGCGCAGTGCGGTGATGCGCGTGGCCGAGCGCACGGAGGCCGCACCGTGAGCGCAGCGCCGGGCCGCCCCAAGCAAGCTCGTACCCCCTTGGGGGGCAGCGCAGTCCACGAAGTGGCAAGCGTGGGGGGATTGTCATGATCCGTTTGAACCTCGTGCTGCTGCTCGCCGTGATCGCCAGTGCCTTCTACCTGGTGCACACCCAGTACGAGTCGCGCCGGCTCTACGCAGCGCTGGACAAGGCGCAGGCGCAGTCGCGCAAGCTCGACGCCGAACACGAACAACTGCAGGTGCAAAAGCGCGCTCAGGCCACGCCGGCGCGGGTGCAGCAACTGGCCACGCGCCAGCTGCAGATGCGTCCGGTCACGCCGGGTGTGACGCAGTACGTGACGGTGTTCGAGCCGTCCGTGCCAGCGGAGGCACCCTTCAGATGAGCCGCAGCATCAACTACAGCGCCAGCCCGCTGCTGGCCAGCAAGACGCCGGTGTGGCGCAGCAAGTTCATCGTCGCTGCGCTGGCGGTGGCGTTTGCGGGTCTGGCCGGGCGTGCCGCGTATGTGCAGGTGTTCGGCAACGACTTCTTCCAGCGCCAGGGTGAGGTGCGCTTCGCCCGCACGCTGGAGCTGCCGGCCAACCGCGGCCGCGTGCTGGACCGCAACGGCCTCATCCTCGCCTCCAGTGTGGTGGCGCAGAGCATCTGGGCGATCCCCGAAGACGTGGACCGCACCGACCCCAAGCTGCGCCAGCTCGCCAAACTGCTGGAGATGCCGCTGGCCGACCTGCGCAAGCGCCTGGCGGTGGAGGACAAGACCTTTGTGTGGATCAAGCGCCAGGTGGACGAGCCCGTGGCCAAGGAGATCGCCGCGCTGGGCATCAAGGGCTTTCACCAGCGCCGCGCAGTACCCCGAAGGCGAAGCGGCTGCGCACGTGGTCGGTTTCACCAACGTGGAAGACCGTGGGCAGGAGGGCGTGGAGCTGGCGTTCAACCAGCAGCTCTCGGGCAGGAACGGTTCGCGTCGCGTCATCAAGGACCGTCTCGGTCGTGTGGTGGAAGACGTGCGCGACGTGGTACCTCCGGTGGACGGACCCGACCTGCAGCTCTCCATCGACAGCAAGGTGCAGTACTTCGCCTACCAGAAGCTGAAAGAAGCGGTGCTGACCCACAAGGCGCGCGCGGGCAGCGTGGTGGTGCTCGACACCCAGACCGGCGAAGTGCTGGCGCTGGCCAACTACCCGAGCTACAACCCCAACCGCCGTGTGAACCTCAGTGGGGAGCAGTTGCGCAACCGTGTGCTCACCGACAGCTTCGAGCCCGGCTCGACCATGAAGCCCTTCATCACCGCGCTGGCGCTGGACAAGGGCATGGTCACGCCCAACACGCCGATCAACACCGCGCCGGGCCGCAGCGACACGCACCCGCACGAAATTCTGACGGTCACCGAGGTCCTGCAAAAGTCGAGCAACGTGGGCACCGTCAAGTTGGCCATGCAAATGAGCCCGCGCGAAATGTGGGAAACCTACGCCCAGGCTGGCTTCGGGCAGAAGCCGCAGGTGCCGTTTCCCGGTGCCGTGACCGGTCGACTGCGCCCGTACAAGACCTGGCGCCCGATCGAACAGGCCACCATGAGCTACGGCTACGGCCTCTCGGCCTCCCTGTTCCAGCTGGCCCAGGCCTACACCGTCTTCGCGCGCGATGGCGAGCTGATCCCGGTGACGCTGCAAAAGTCGGACGAGCCGGTGAGCGGCGTGCGCGTGTTCAGCGAAAAGAACGCCGTGGCCGTGCGTTCCATGTTGCAGCTTGCGGCCGGCCCCGGCGGCACCGGCTCGCGTGCGCAGACCATGGGCTACTCGGTGGGTGGCAAGTCGGGCACGGCGCGCAAGCAGGAGGGCAAGGGCTACGCCGACAAGAAGTACCGCAGCTTCTTCGTCGGGCTGGCGCCGGTGGAGTCGCCGCGCATTGTGGTGGCCGTGATGGTCGACGAACCCACGAATGGCCAGTACTACGGAGGTCTGGTGGCCGCACCCGTGTTCAGCGAGACGGTGCAGCAGACGCTGCGCATCCTCGGTGTGCAGCCCGACATGAGCGTCAAGCCGCAGATCGTCACCGAAGTGGTCGAGGAATCGTTCTGATGCAGACGCTGGACCAGACCCGCGACATCGCCGCCTGGTTGCGCACGAGCGTCACTGGCGCGCTCCAGTGCGACAGCCGCCGCTTGCAGCCGGGTGACGGTTTTGTGGCCTGGCCCGGCGCGGCGACCGATGGCCGCAGCTATGTGAACGCCGCGCTGGCGTCGGGCGCCGTGGCCGCTCTGGTCGAGCGCGACGGTGTCGAGTCCTTTGGTCTGGACGATCCCCGCGTGCTCGCCGTGCCCGACCTGAAGAACCAGGCTGGCGGTATTGCCAGCGAATTCAGCGGTCACCCCAGCGGCGCGCTCGACGTGCTGGCCATCACCGGCACCAACGGCAAGACCTCGTGTGCCTGGTGGGCTGCACAACTGCTTTCGGTGTGCGCCCGGCCCTGTGCCGTGGTCGGCACGCTCGGCATGGGTCAACCGGGCTCTGCGCTGGTGCCCACGGGCCTCACCACCCCCGACCCCGTGATGCTGCAACAGCAGCTTCGACGTTTTGTGGATGAAGGCTTGAAGGCCTGCGCGATCGAGGCCTCGTCCATCGGCCTGGTCGAAGGCCGCTTGAACGCCACGCAGGTGCGCGTGGCCGTGTTCACCAATTTCACACAGGACCACCTGGACTTTCACGGCAGCATGGATGCCTACTGGGACGCCAAGGCCGCGCTGTTCGACTGGCCGGGTCTGGCCGCTGCGGTGGTCAATACCGACGATGCGCACGGCGCTCAACTGGCAGTCCAGTTGGCCGGTCGGGAGCTGGACTTGTGGACCGTGGGCATCGAATCGCGCGCCCGCCTGAACGCGGTGGACGTCCAGTTCACCCACGCAGGGATGGCATTCGCGGTTGTCGAGCGGGACGCACAAGGCGCCGAGATCGATCGCCACACTTTGCAAGTGCCGCTGGTGGGCCGCTACAACGTGTCCAACCTGCTGTGTGTTCTGGCCTCTGCGCGCGCACTGGGCGTGTCGCTGCAGCAAGCCGTCAAGGCCTGTGGCGCGCTCACGCCGGTGCCAGGCCGCATGGAGCAGGCCGAAGCGCCCGCCCCCGACCAACCCCTGGTGCTGGTGGATTACGCCCACACGCCCGACGCGCTTGAAAAAGCGCTGCAGGCCCTGCAGCCGCTCGCCGCCCGGCGTGGCGGTGCGCTGTGGGTGGTGGTGGGCTGTGGCGGCGACCGCGATGCCGGCAAACGCCCGCTCATGGCGGCCGTGGCCGAGCGCGAAGCGGTGCACGCCGTGCTCACCAGCGACAACCCGCGCAGCGAAGACCCGATCCACATCCTGGGCCAGATGGTCGCCGGCCTGTCAAACGCAGGGGCTGTCCTGGTCGAGCCCGACCGGGCCGCTGCCATCGGCACGGCCGTGGAGCGCGCACAAACCGCCGACGTGGTGCTGATCGCCGGCAAGGGCCACGAGGACTACCAGGACATCAAAGGCGTGAAGACGCCGTTCTCCGATCTGGTTCACGCGCGCCAGGCGCTGGCCGCCCGCGCAGCGCAGGGAGCCCACGCATGAAAACGCTCGGCCAGTTGCTCCCCCAACTCAGCGGCGCCCGCGTGGTCGGCCAGCCCGACGTGGTGATCACCCGCGTGCACACCGACACGCGCAGCCTGCAACCGGGCGACCTGTTCGTGGCCTTGACGGGTGAGCGCTTCGACGCGCATGACTTCCTGCCACAGGCGGTGGCGCAAGGCGCGGTGGCCGCCATCGCGCACATCGGATTGGCCGAGGCGGGCCTGCCCGGCGTGGAAGTACCCGACACGCGCCGCGCACTCGGCGAACTCGCGCTCCTGTGGCGCCAGCAGTTCCCCCTCCCCCTGATCGCCGTGACCGGCAGCAACGGCAAGACCACGGTCACACAGATGATCGCGTCCATCCTGCGCGCCGCCGCAGGCGATGCTGCCCACGCCACGCAGGGCAACTTCAACAACGACATCGGCGTGCCGCTCACGCTGCTGCGGCTGACCGCCGCGCACAAGCTCTCGGTGGTTGAACTCGGCATGAACCATCCCGGTGAAATCGGCGAGCTTGCTGCGCTCACCAAACCCACTGTGGCGCTGGTGAACAACGCGCAGCGCGAGCACCAGGAATTCATGGCCACGGTGGAAGCCGTGGCGCTCGAAAACGGGCAGGTCATCCGGGCGCTGGCGGACGACGGTGTGGCCGTGTTCCCGTCGGATGACACGTACACGCCGCTGTGGCGCGGACTGGCCGCCGGACGCCGCGTGATGACCTTCAGCGACACCGACCCGGCCGCCGATGTGGCGGGCGTCAAGGCCGACTGGCAGGGCGGCGCCTGGACGCTGTGTTTCGCAACACCGGCCGGCAAGGGCACGGTGCATCTCAAGATTGCGGGTCGCCACAACGTGCGCAACGCGCTGGCCGCCACGGCCTGTGCGCTCGCTGCCGGTGTGAAGCTCGACTCGGTGGTGCGCGGGCTCGATGCCTTCGAGCCGGTGGGTGGGCGTTCGCGCGCGCTGGCGCTGCGGCTGGACGGCCGCACGATCACACTGATCGACGACACCTACAACGCCAACCCCGACTCGGTGCGCGCCGCCATCGATGTCCTGGCCGAGCTGCCCGGGCCGCGCCTGCTGGTGCTGGGCGACATGGGTGAGGTGGGCGAGCAAGGCCTGGCCTTTCATGAGGAAGTGTTGCGCCATGCCCGCGAACGCGGTGTCGAAGCCGTGCACGTGGCCGGCGACTGGATGCGCCAGGCCGCACCCGTGTGGCCCGCTGTGACGCACTGGAACGAGGTGCCTGCCATGGCCGGTGCGGTGTGCGCCGCCGTGACGGACGACCGGCCGGTGTTCCACAGCGTGCTGGTCAAGGGCTCGCGCTTCATGCGCACCGAACGTGTGGTCGACGCCCTGCTGGCGCTGGACCCCACACAACAAAACAACAAGAAGGACAACGCCCATGCTGCCTAGCCTGGCCCTGTGGCTGCAAGGCCTGTCGCCCGATTTCGGTTTCCTTCGGGTGTTCCAGTACCTTACGTTTCGCGCCGTCATGGCCGCGCTCACCGCTCTGCTCATGGGCCTGGCCGCCGGCCCGTTTTTCATCCGCCGGCTGGCTGCACTGAAGATTGGCCAGCCGATCCGCGAATACGCGATGCAGACGCACATCAGCAAGGGCGGTACACCCACCATGGGCGGCGTGCTCATCCTGTTTTCGATCGCGGTCTCCACCATCCTGTGGTTCGACCTGACGAACCGCTTCGTCTGGATCGTGTTGCTGGTCACGCTGGGCTTCGGTGCCATCGGCTGGGTGGACGACTGGCGCAAGGTGGTGCACAAGGACCCCGAGGGCATGCGCTCACGCGAGAAATACCTGTGGCAGTCGCTCATCGGCCTGGTCGCCGCCTTCTACCTGGTGTTCAGCGTGTCCGAGACCAGCAACCTGCGGGTGCTGCAGCTGTTCTTCGCCTGGGTCTCGTCTGGCTTCACGGTGGACCTGCCACCTCAGGCCGGTCTGCTCGTGCCCTTCTTCAAGGAGATCAGCTACCCGCTGGGCGTGTTCGGTTTCGTGGTCATGACCTACCTGGTCATCGTCGGTTCGAGCAACGCGGTCAACCTCACTGACGGCCTTGATGGCCTGGCCATCATGCCGGTGGTGATGGTGGGTTCGGCCCTGGGTGTGTTCGCCTACGTCACCGGCAACGCCGTCTTCGCGCGCTACCTGCTGTTGCCGCACATTCCGGGCGCGGGTGAGCTGCTGATCTTCTGCGCGGCCATGGCTGGCGCGGGTCTGGCCTTCTTGTGGTTCAACACCCACCCGGCGCAAGTGTTCATGGGTGACGTGGGCGCGCTGGCGCTTGGCGGCGCGCTGGGCACCATCGCCGTCATCGTTCGGCAAGAAATCGTGCTGGCCATCATGGGCGGCATCTTCGTGGTCGAGGCGCTCTCGGTCATGCTGCAGGTCACCTGGTTCAAGTACACCAAGCGCCGCTATGGCACCGGTCGCCGCCTGTTCCAGATGGCGCCGCTGCACCACCACTTCGAGAAAAAGGGCTGGAAAGAAACGCAGGTCGTCGTGCGCTTCTCCTGTCCACGCTGAAGCTGCGTTGAACATGCACGACCAACACGTCCTCATCCTCGGCCTGGGCGCTTCGGGCCTGGCCATGGCGCGCTGGTGTGTGCGCCAGGGTGCGCACGTGACCGTGGCCGACACGCGCGAGCAACCGCCGCAGTTGGCGGGCTTGCGCACCGACTGCCCGCAGGCGAATTTCGTCAGCGGTGCATTCGACGATGCTCTGATGGCGCGTGGCGGTTGGACGTTGATCGCTCGCAGCCCGGGTCTGGCTCCCGCTTCTCTGCAGACCGTGCTGGGCTGGGCACAGGCGAACCACGTGGCCGTGCTCGGAGAGCTGGGTTTGTTTGCCCGCGCCCTGAAGACGCTGGCCGAGCGCGAGCGCCTGCCGTACCGCCCCAAAGTGCTGGCCATCACCGGCACCAACGGCAAGACCACCGTGACCGCGCTCACCACCTTGCTGCTGCAGCGCGCAGGCGTGCCCGTGGCCGTGGCCGGCAACATCGGCCCGGCCTTGCTGGATGTGTTGTCCGCTGCGCTGGACGCCGAGGCTGTCGCCCAACTGGCCGACGATGAACGTGCGGCCGCCGAGGCCTTGACCAACGCACCGGTGGTGGCGGCGCCGCCAGCAGACGTCGAGGTCGAGGTTGTTGATGAGCCAGCAGAAGACGAAGCACCCGCAGCCGAAGGCGACGACGAAGGTACGGTCATGCTGGTCCCGCCCCCCATCGAGCCACCCCAGCCACGGCACCTGCCCCGCGTCTGGGTGCTCGAACTCTCCAGCTTCCAGCTCGACGGCACCGCCGGCACCGACTGGGATGCCGTGCCCACCGCCGCCAGCGTGCTCAACATCACCGAAGACCACCTCGACTGGCACGGCAGCATGGCCGCCTACACGCAGGCCAAGGCGGCGGTGTTCGGCAGCCAGGCCCTGATGCTGCTCAACCGCGACGACCCGAAGGTCATGGCCTTGCAGCCCGGCCTGGTGACCGTGAAGGTGGGCAACCGCAACCGCCAGCAGAGCGCGCGGCCCTGGGCCAGCTTCGGTCTGGACGCGCCGACCCGCGCTGGCGACTGGGGCATCGAAACGCTCAACGGCATGGCCTGGCTGGTGCGTGCACTGGCGCTGGACGAGACGCGCTCGACAGGCCGCCGCGCCGCCGGGCCGCCCCAAGGCGCGGCTGCCCCCGCGGGGGGCAGCGCAGTACGCGCAGCGACAAGCGTGGGGGCTCCGGTGCCTGCTGAAGAGGTTTATTTCCAACGTTTGATGCCTGTGGACGCCCTGCGCATCCGCGGCCGCCACAACGCCGCCAACGCGCTCGCCGCACTGGCCCTGGCCACTTCCACCGGCGCCGCGCTGGGCCCCATGCTGCACGGCCTGCGCGAGTACCGCGGCGAGCCGCACCGCGTCGAACCCGTGGCCATCATCGACGAGGTCGAGTACTTTGACGACAGCAAGGGCACCAACGTGGGCGCCACGCTGGCAGCGGTCAATGGTCTGGGCGCCGAGCGCCGGCTGGTCGTGATCCTGGGTGGCGACGGCAAGGGGCAGGACTTCGCGCCGCTGGCGGAGCCACTCGCGCGCTATGCGCGCGCCGTGGTCTACATCGGCCGCGATGCCGCGCGCATCCGCGCAGCGGTCGGCGAAGCCCTGACCGATGAACACATTCCCCAGCTCGATGCCACCACGCTGCCCGAGGCGGTGGCGCTCGCTGCGCAGCAGGCCCGCTCGGGCGACGCGGTGCTGATGTCGCCCGCCTGTGCCAGCCTGGACATGTTCGACAACTACGAACACCGCGCCCGCGTTTTTGTGGATGCTGTCGGGGCCTTGGCCGCCGAACGCGGCATGAGCCTGGAGGCGGGCCTGTGAAGAAAAAAGCCGTGCCCACTCTGACCTGGTCGCAGCGCCTGCGCGAAGGACTGGCCGCGCTCAATCCGCGCCTGCTGGGCCGCGACCTGGCCGGCGTGCTGGCCGGTGGTTCCTCGCGCGACGGCCTGCCGGTGCGCCTGTCCAACCGCACCTACGCAGGCACGCGCAACGTGGCCGTGCGCGAACTCGGTTTTGACCAACCGCTGCTGTGGGTGGTGGTGGCGCTGCTCGCCTGGGGCCTGGTGATGGTGTATTCAGCGTCGATTGCGCTGCCCGACAACCCGCGCTTTGCCAACTACGCCCACACCCACTTTGTGATGCGCCACGGCATCTCCATGGCCATCGGTCTGGTGGCGGCCATGGTGGCGTTCCAGTTCCCCATGCGCAGTTGGGAAAAAATGGCACCCTGGCTGTTTGCCGTGGCGCTGGTGCTGCTGGTGCTGGTGCTGTTTCCCTTCATCGGCAAGGGTGTGAACGGTGCCCGCCGCTGGATCTCGCTGGGCATCATGAACTTCCAGCCGTCCGAACTCGCCAAGCTGGCCGTGCTGCTCTACGCGGCCGACTACATGGTGCGCAAGATGGACGTGAAGCAGCGCTTCTTCCAGGCCGTGACTGTTGCTGCTGGCCGAGCCCGACATGGGCGCGTTCATGGTGATCGTGGTGATCGCCATGGGCATCCTTTTCCTGGGCGGTGTGAACGCGCGCATGTTCTTCCTCATTGCAGCGGTGGTCGTCTCGGCGTTCGCGCTGATGATCATGGCCAGCGACTGGCGCCGCGAACGCATCTTTGCTTACCTCGACCCCTGGAGCGTGGAGCACGCACTGGGGAAGGGGTATCAGCTCTCCCACTCGCTGATCGCGTTTGGTCGCGGCGAGATCTTTGGTGTGGGGCTGGGCGGCAGCGTGGAAAAACTGCACTGGCTGCCCGAAGCCCACACAGACTTTTTGCTCGCCGTGATCGGTGAGGAGTTCGGCCTCGTGGGCGTGCTGGTGCTCATCGGCCTGTTCCTCTGGCTCACGCGCCGCATCATGCACATCGGCCGTCAGGCCATTGCGCTCGATCAGGTGTTTGCCGGCCTGGTGGCGCAGGGCGTGGGCCTGTGGGTGGGCTTTCAGGCTTTCATCAACATCGGTGTGAACCTGGGCGCGTTGCCCACCAAAGGCCTGACCCTGCCGCTGATGAGCTATGGCGGTTCCGCGATCCTGCTCAACCTCATCGCAATTGCGATCGTGCTGCGCGTGGACTACGAGAACCGCCAGATGATGAAAGGCGGCAGGTCATGACCATGCCTTGCGCATTGATCATGGCCGGCGGCACCGGCGGTCATATCTTTCCGGGCTTGGCCGTGGCAGAAGCCCTGCGCGAACGCGGCTGGCGCGTGCACTGGCTGGGCGCGCCGGCCAGCATGGAAAGCCGGCTTGTGCCCCCGCGTGGCTTTGCGCTGGAAACCATCGACTTTGGCGGTGTGCGCGGCAAGGGCGTGCTCACGCTGGCCTTGCTGCCACTGCGCCTGCTGCGCGCCTTCTGGCAAGCCCTTCAGGTGGTGCGCCGCGTCAAGCCCGATGTGGTCGTGGGCCTGGGCGGCTACATCAGTTTTCCCGGCGGCATGATGGGCGTGCTGGCCGGCAAGCCCCTCGTGCTGCACGAGCAGAACTCGGTGGCCGGCATGGCCAACAAGGTACTGGCCGGTGTGGCCGATCGGGTCTTCACCGCGTTTCCCAACGTCTTCAAGAAGGCCCAGTGGGTCGGCAACCCATTGCGCGCGCCTTTCCTGCGGCAGCCCGCGCCAGCCGAGCGCTTTGCCGGCCGCAGCGGCCCGCTGCGGCTGCTGGTGGTCGGTGGCAGCCTGGGCGCCAAGGCGCTCAACGATGTGGTGCCGCAGGCCCTCGCGCTGATCCCCGAGCCGCAGCGACCCTCCGTGGTTCACCAGAGCGGTGAAAAGCAGATCGACGCCTTGCGCGCCAACTACATCGCCGCCGGCGTACACGCCGAACTCACGCCCTTCATCGACGACACGGCCCAGGCCTTCGCCGATGCCGACCTCATCGTCTGCCGCAGCGGCGCCAGCACCGTGACCGAAATCGCCGCCGTGGGCGCGGCCGCGTTGTTCGTGCCTTTTCCCTCGGCGGTGGACGACCACCAGACCACCAACGCGCGGTTCCTCGTGGACGCGGGTGCGGCCTGGCTGGTGCCACAACCCGAACTCAGCCCACAGCAACTCGCGCTCCGCCTGCAAAGCCTGCAGCGCGAACAGCTGGTGGCCATGGCCGAGAAGGCCAAACAGCTGCAGAAAACAGAAGCCGTGGCGGCCGTGGTGTCCGCCTGCGAGCAACTCGCGAAAGTCGATCAAAAATGAAACACGCCATTCGTCATATTCATTTCGTTGGCATCGGCGGCGCCGGCATGAACGGCATCGCCGAGGTGCTGCTCAACCAGGGCTTCCGCATTTCCGGCAGCGACCTGGGCGAGAGCACCGTCACGCGCCGTCTTGTGGCCCTCGGTGCCGAGGTCTTCATCGGCCACGACGCCGCGCACATCGAAGGGGCAGACGCCATCGTCACCTCCACAGCCGTGAAGGAAGACAACCCCGAGGTGGTGGCGGCGCATGCCAAGCTGATCCCGGTGGTGCCGCGCGCGGTGATGCTCGCCGAACTCATGCGCATGAAGAAGGGCGTGGCCATTGCCGGCACGCACGGCAAGACCACCACCACCAGCCTGGTGGCCAGCGTGCTGGCCGCCGCCGAGATGGACCCCACCTACGTGATCGGCGGGCGCCTGAACAGCGCGGGCGTGAACGCTGCGCTGGGTTCGGGCGAGTACATCGTGGTCGAGGCCGACGAGTCCGACGCCTCGTTCCTGAACCTGCTGCCGGTGCTGTCGGTCGTGACCAACATCGACGCCGACCACATGGACACCTATGGTCACGACTTCAGCAAGCTCAAGGCCGCCTTCGTCGAGTTCCTGCACCGCATGCCTTTCTATGGCGCGGCCGTGGTCTGCGTGGACGACGCGGCCATCCGCGAGATCCTGCCGCTGATTGCACGGCCCATCACCAGCTACGGCTTCTCCGAAGACGCGCAAGTGCGCGCCGTCAACGTGCGTGCGGTCGGCACGCAGATGCACTTCACCGTGCAACGCCGCAACGGCGTGGAACTGCCTGACCTGGACATCGTGCTGAACCTGCCGGGCGACCACAACGTGCTCAACGCGCTGGCTGCCATCGGCATCGCGGTGGAGCTCGGCGTGGACGATGCCGCCGTGGTGCAGGCGCTGGCCGACTTCAAGGGCGTGGGCCGGCGCTTCCAGCGTTACGGAGAAGCGGTATTGCCTGCCGGTGGCACCTGCACCGTGGTGGACGATTACGGCCACCACCCGGTGGAGATGGCGGCCACGCTGGCCGCCGCGCGCGGTGCCTACCCGGGCCGCCGGCTGGTGCTGGCCTTTCAGCCGCACCGCTATACCCGAACCCGCGATTGTTTCGAGGACTTCGTGAAGGTCATCAACCACGCCGACGCGGTGTTGCTGGCCGAGGTGTACGCCGCCGGCGAGAGCCCCATCGTGGCGGCCGACGGCCGTTCGCTGGCGCGCGCACTGCGTGTGGCCGGCAAGCTGGAGCCGGTGTTTGTGGACGATATCAACGCCATGCCGCAGGCCGTGCTGGACAACGCGCAGGACGGTGACGTGATCCTGTGCATGGGCGCGGGCACCGTGGGCGCGGTAGCCGGCCGCGTGATGGAACTGGCTCAGGAAGTGACTCAATGAGCCCCCACGCTCCACCGCTGCGCGGATCGCTGCCCCCCGAGGGGGAGGAGCCGGCTTGGGGCGGCCCGGCGCCGGCTCGCATGAACACAAAGGACAACGCAGTGATCGATCCGAATTCACTTGGCAAGGTGGCGGTCTTGATGGGCGGGCGTTCGGCCGAACGCGAGGTCTCGTTGATGTCGGGCACCGGCGTGCTGGCGGCGCTCCAGTCCAAGGGCGTGGACGCCCACGCCTTTGACCCGGCCGAGCGCAGCCTGGACGAACTCAAACGCGAAGGCTTCGACCGTTGCTTCATCGCGCTGCATGGCCGTTTCGGCGAAGACGGCACCGTGCAAGGCGCGCTCGAGTTGCTGGGTATTCCCTACACCGGACCGGGCGTCATGGCATCCAGCGTGGCCATGGACAAGCTCATGACCAAGCGCATCTGGATGGCCGAGGGCCTGGCCACGCCGGCCTGGCGCCAGGTGCACAG
>LNFM01011045.1_pt1 | contig 12433 bp, 10 predicted proteins | sample 596031 | NCBI WGS metagenome assembly LNFM01 (sample SAMN04254537, study PRJNA301005) | activated carbon metagenome | isolation source: dual media filters at the Ann Arbor, Michigan drinking water treatment plant | place: USA: Ann Arbor
CGCGCGGCGCTGCTGACGGGACGCAACCATCATTCGGTCGGCGTCGGCTGTCTCGCCAATTTCGACTCAGGCTATCCCGGCTATCGCGGCAAGATCGCGCGCGAGGCGGGGACGCTGGCGGAGATGCTGCGTCCGCACGGCTATCGCAACTACATGGTCGGCAAATGGCACGTCACGCCGCTGACCGAAAGCGGCGCCACCGGGCCGTTCGACGGCTGGCCGCTCGGCCGCGGCTTTGACCGCTTCTACGGCTTTCTCGATGCCGAGACCGACCAGTTCGCGCCCGAACTCGTCGCTGACAATGCCCACATCGATCCACCCGGGATTTACGCGGGCGGTTATCACCTCACGTCTGACTTGATTGACCAGTCGATCCGCTTCATCGCCGATCACACCGCCGACCGGCCCGATATCCCCTGGCTGACATGGGTGGCGCTCGGCGCCTGCCACGCGCCGCATCAGGCGCCATCAGACATCATCAGGAGCTACGACCCCATGTTCGCCCACGGCTGGGACGTCGAGCGCGAGCAGCGCATCGCGCGGCAGAAGGCGATGGGGATCGTGCCGGCGGAAACCAGGTTGCCGGCGCGCAATGACGGTGTGAAAGCGTGGGACGAGCATGGCGCGGACGAGCAGCGCCTGTTCACGCGGCTGCAGGCGGCGTTTGCCGGCATGCTCGATCATGCCGACCAGCATCTGGCGCGGCTGATTGCGTTTCTCGATCATGCCGGCATCCGCGACAACACGTTGATCCTGGTGCTCTCGGACAATGGCGCCAGCCAGGAGGGCGGGCCATGGGGCTTCGTCAACGCCATGGGGCCGTACAATTTCCGTCCCGAGCCGATGGCGGAAAAGCTGCGCCGCATCGACGACATCGGCGGTCCGGACTCGCACAGCAATTTTCCGCATGGCTGGGCGATGGCGTCGAACACGCCGCTGCGGCGCTACAAGCAGAATACCCATGGCGGCGGCATCCGCGATCCCTTCATCATGACATGGCCGAGGAAGATCGCGGCGAGGGGCGAGGTGCGCCATCAGTTCGTCCACGCCTGCGACCTGACGCCCACCTTGCTCGATCTGATCGGCCTCAAGTCGCCGGCCGAAATCGGCGGCGTTGCGCAGATGCCGATCGAAGGCGAAAGCTTTGCGCGCTCCATTACGGATCCTGCCGCACCATCGAAATCGTCGCCGCAATATTTTGAGATGTTCGGCCATCGCGGGATCTGGCACGACGGCTGGAAAGCCGTCTCGTTCCATCCCTCGGGCACGCCGTTCGAGAACGACAAGTGGGAGTTGTTTCACCTCGCCGAGGATTTCTCGGAAACCGACGATCTCGCAGCCCGGCAGCCGGAGCGGTTGGACGCGATGATCAAGCTGTGGTGGAGCGAGGCCGAGAAGCACAATGTGCTGCCGCTCGACGACCGGTTCGGCCCGCGCTTTGCGGAAAACGCCGCGCGTTTTCATGGCGCGCGCAACAAGTTCACCTTTCACGCCGGCATGGGGCACGTGCCGACCGACGTCGCGCCCGATGTCCGCAGCCGCAGCTACACGATCGAAGCCCATGTGGAAATTCCCGACGGTGGCGCGGAGGGCGTGCTGATCGCCCATGGCGATGCAACGTCGGGCTACAGCCTCTACATCAAGGACGGCATGCTGGTGCACGATCTCAACATCGGCGGCGGCCATGAAATTCTGACCTCGGATCGCAAGGTGCCATCGGGCGCGCGCCGGCTCGGCGTGCATGTCGAGCGCCTCCTGCGCAAGGAGCCGCCGGCCAAGGGCGCGCGAAACGGGTTTACCGCCTACACGCTGTTGATCGATGGCGAACCTGCCGGCGCGATCCAGACCCAGTTGGCGTTCAACAACTTCATCTCCTGGTCCGGGCTCGACATCGGCCGCGACCGTTCCAGCCCGGTCTCGCACTACGAGGCGCCGTTCGAATTCACCGGGCAGTTGCTGCGGGTGACGGTCGACATGCATCCGGACCAGAAGCTCGACGGCGAGGGGATCGGTGCGGCAGAGATGGCGCGGCAGTAATTGTGTTCGCGAGAAGCCCCTGCGACGATGGTCCTGCAAGCCAAATATGGAAAGTTGCTGCCCTGCGCATTTTTAGAACCATTCAAAGTCGAAATGAAATCGTAGTGATTTGGCACAGGCTCGCCGACCTCTGGTGGCAGCCGCGTCCAGTTCGTGCTCTATAAGATACAGGTGTGCGTTGCGGATAGGAGCGGCCGCGGTTTCAGTCGGTGATGCAAGCCCATGAGGGCGGGGAACCGCTGGTCGGGTAGCGCTGTGCCCGCGAGAGACCGGGACTTCCTTGGTTTATTCTGCATCTAGATTGCATCTAGCCTGGTCGCTCCGGTCACGTCTTTTTTCCCGCTGCAGAGCGTGTTACGCCATGCCGACGCTTGGCCGACGCCTGCAGTATCCGATCTCGATGACTGGGTCCGGATACTATGGCGCGACTTGGCCGAGATGGGACCCTGAAACGGTCAAATTGACCGGTATCTATCACACTGATCTGCTACTGGGCCGAAGTATGAATATGTCAATTTCCCGCGCGACGCTTGCGATCATTCCGGCGCTGGCCATGCTGATGCTGGCGGTGCCGGCACCGGCCCAGCAGGGCATGGCTCCCGCAGCGCCATCCGCGCCCGTGATTCAACAGGCGCCCGTGGCTTCGCAGGCTCCCGCCGCGCTCGCCCCGGTGGCGCAGACAGTCGAAGCGGCGCAGCCGGCCCAGGCCACACCGTCTGCTGATGCCACCGCTACGCCGGGCGAGCGCGACAAGCTGCTCAAGGCCGCCGCCGCCCAGCTCCACGATTTGTCGCCATGGTCGATGTTCATGTCGGCCGACGTGCTGGTCAAGGCGGTCATGATCGGGCTCGCCTTTGCCTCGCTGGTGACCTGGACGATCTTCATCGCCAAGATGGTCGAGTTCGCCGTGATCCAGCGCAAGCTGCGCTCGGCGCTGGCCAAGATTGCCGACGCAAGGTCGCTCGCCGAGGCGCAGTTTGCGCTCGGCGCCAAGGGCAGCGTGCTGGCGTCGTTACTTGCGGCGGCGATGCGCGAGGCGCGGCTGTCGGCGGGCATTTCGAGCGACACCGGCATCAAGGAGCGCGCCGCATCGCGCTTCAGCGAAATCGTCCGCGCCGAGGCGCGACGGGTCCGGCTCGGGATGGGCCTGCTGGCGACCATCGGCGCGACGTCGCCCTTCGTCGGACTGTTCGGCACGGTCTGGGGCATCATGAACAGTTTCATCGGGATTTCGAAGGCGCAGACCACGAACCTCGCGGTCGTGGCGCCCGGCATCGCCGAGGCGCTGCTCGCCACCGCCATCGGTCTGGTCGCGGCCATTCCCGCCGTCATCATCTACAACCACTTCACGCGCGTCAGCAAAGGCTACATGGAGTTGGTGAGCCGCGCCTCGGGCGCCGCGGGACGGCTGCTGTCGCGCGATCTCGATCGTACCCATGTCAGCGGCGGCCAGCATTCCCGCGCAACAGCAGCGGAGTAGACGATGGGCGCATCGATCACCGAGAACGACGTCGATGACGACAGCGATTTTGCCGAGTCGCACGAGATCAACGTCACGCCGTTCATCGACGTCATTCTGGTCCTCCTGATCATCTTCATGGTCGCCGCGCCGTTGTCGACCGTGGATCTTCCGATCGATCTGCCGACATCGACCGCCGCCCCGCAGAAGAAGCCGGACAAGCCGACCTATGTCAGCATCAAGCCGGATCTCGCCATTGCGATCGGCGAGGAACTGGTCAAGCGGGTCGATCTGGTGCGTTCGCTCGATGCGATGCCGGACAGCAGCAAGGATCGCCACATCTTCGTGCGCGCCGACCGCGCCGTGCCGTATGGCGAGTTGATGGACGTCCTCGAAATCCTGCGTACCGGCGGCTATTCGAAGATCAAGCTGGTCGCGCTCGAAGGTGCTCCGGATCCGACGGCGCCCCAGGCGGCGCCGGCAGGGCCATGACGGATATTGACGAACAGAAGCCATCGCGGCGGCTCTGGATTTTTGCCGCGGTGATCGCGCTCGCGCTTCACATCGGCGGCGCGGCGCTGGCGATCGCGCATTTGCAGGCAGAGGAAGCCGACGATGCGCTCGGTGCGTCCGCGATCGAAATCGGTTTGGAACTCGCCTCGGTGCGGCGTGAAGTAACCGACCTGCCGCCCGGTCCCGACACCGACGCTTCCACGGCAGCGCCGCAGCTCGCGGAGCAGAAGGCCGAGGTCAAGGAAACTGACCTGCCGCAGGACAAGCCGACCGAGCCCGAAGAAGCCGACCGGGTGGTGACGGAAAACGAGTCGAAAAAGCCCGAGGAAGACGATCCGAAGATCGCAGCCGTGCAGACGCAGGCGTCGATGGAATCGGTTGCCGCCGAAGCGACCGCGACGCCGAGTTCCGAGGTCATTCCGGAAGGGACGCGTTCGGTCGCGCCCCAGATCGGCACCGGGGAGAGCGCACGGCGCGTGCGCGCGACCTGGCAGAAGGAACTGGTCGCTCATCTCGACAAGCACAAACGCTACCCGACGGATCGCTCGCAAAAATCCGCCGAGATTCAAGTTCGTTTTACGCTTGATCGAACGGGTCGCGTACTCATGACCAGCATCGAGAAAAGCTCCGGAGATACCGCGTTCGACGAAGCGGCCATGGCGATGGTGCGTCGCTCCGACCCGGTGCCGGCGCCGCCGCCGTTGATCGCCGACGAAGGGCTGAGCTTCACCGTGCCGGTGATCTTCCGGATCAAGAGCAAGGGCTGAGAACTTATCAGATCGGATAATGCTGCGGCCCGGTCTCGATCGTGATCCAGCGCAGTTCGGTGAATTCGGCGATGCCGGCCTTGCCGCCGAAGCGGCCATAGCCTGACGCCTTGACGCCGCCGAACGGCATTTGCGCTTCGTCGTGAACCGTGGGACCGTTGACGTGGCAGATCCCGGAATCGATGCGTTTTGCGATTTCGAAGGCGCGGGCGATGTCGCGGCCGAACACCGCCGCCGACAGCCCATACTCGGTGTCGTTGGCGACGCGCACCGCTTCGTCGGCGCCGTCGACGCGAACGACGCAGACCACAGGACCGAACGACTCCTCGGCATAGATCCGCATCGACGAGTTGACGCCGTCGATCACCGTTGCCGACATCAGGGTGCCCTCGCTGCGTCCGCCCGCGACCACCTTGGCGCCCTTGCTGACGGCGTCGTTGATCAGGGTCTGGATCCGGGTTGCGGCGTCAGTGCCGATCAGCGATCCAAGCGGGGTGTTGCCCTTGCGGGGGTCGCCGGCGACCAGCGATCCGGCCTTGGCCGCGAGCTTGGTCACGAAGGAATCCGCGACCTTCTCGTCGACGACGAGGCGCTCGGTCGACATGCAGATCTGGCCCTGGTTCATGAACGCGCCGAAGGCTGCTGTGGCCACTGCCGCATCGATATCGGCATCGTCGAGCACGATCATCGGCGCCTTGCCGCCGAGTTCGAGCAACGCCGGCTTGAGGTACTTTGCCGCCACCTGCGCGATGATGCGCCCGACCCGGGTCGAGCCGGTGAAATTGACCCGGCGCACCGCGGGATGTCCGATCAGCATTTCGATCAGGGCCGGCGCATCTTCCGGTGCGTTGGTGAGGACATTGAGCACGCCGGGCGGCAAGCCGGCGTCGCGCAGGCATTCCGCGATCAAGCGGTGCGTGCCCGGACAGATCTCGGACGCCTTCAGCACCACGGTGTTGCCGCAGGCCAGCGGCAGGGCGATGGCGCGCACGCCGAGGATGACCGGGGCGTTCCACGGCGCCATGCTCAGCACCACGCCGGCGGGCTGGCGCACCGCCATCGCGATGCAGCCCGGCTTGTCCGACGGGATGACCTCGCCCGAAATCTGCGTGGTCATCGACGCCGCCTCGCGCAGCATGCCGGCGGCGAGGTGGACGTTGAAGCCGGCCCAGCCGGCGGTGGCGCCGGTCTCGGCCGCCATCAGTTCGATGAACTGCGGCGCCTTCGATGCCAGCAGGTCCGCGGCTTTCAGCAGAATGGCGCGCCGTGCGTTGGGGCCGGTGGCGGACCAGGCCGGGAAGGCCGCCGCCGCGGTATCGGCCGCGCGCCTGGCGTCCGCGATCTGGGCTGCCGCGGCGCGGCTGGCCACATCGCCCGTCACCGGGTTGAGGCGGTCGAACGTCGCGCCGTTCGAGGCCGGGACATCCTTGCTTTCGAGCAGAAGCGAGATTTCGTACATGGCTTTCTCCTTCGGGCGTGGCGTTACGGGGGCGTGATGGCGTTTGATGGTGCGCCGCCGAGATAGGCGCGCTGGACGGCCGGATCGGCCTTCAGATGATCTGATGTACCGTGGCCGACGATGACGCCGTTTTCGAGCACGTAGCCGCGATCGGCGATCCGCAGGCTCTCCTGTGCGTTCTGCTCCACGAGCAGAATCCCGACCCCGGCCTCGCGCACCCGGCGCAACGTTGCGAACACTTCCTGCACCATGGCGGGCGAGAGTCCGAGCGATGGCTCGTCGAGCAGCAGGATGTCCGGATTGGACATCAGCGCGCGGCCGATCGCCAGCATCTGCTGTTCGCCGCCGCTCATGGTGCGCGCGATCTGGGCGGCGCGTTCGCGCAGGCGCGGAAACAGCCCGAGCACCTGCTCGCGCCGCGCCGCCTCGCCCTCGCGCGCGCGCCTGGGATTGGCGCCGAGCAGCAGATTTTCCTTCACCGTCAGGTCACCGAAAATGCCGCGGCCCTCGGGGACCAGCGCCAGCCCGCTCTCGACGATCTCGTGGGCGGCCAGTGCGGAGATGTCGCGGCCGCCGAGCATCACCCGCTTGCCCGGCAGCGTACGCGCGACGCCGGCGATGGCTTTCAGGAGCGAGGTCTTGCCGGCGCCATTGGCGCCGAGGATGGTCACGATCTCGCCCCTGTCGACAAGGAGCGCGACACCGTCGAGTGCCCGGTGCAGGCCATAGGCCAGGCTGAGATTGTCGACCTCAAGCATCTGCGGCCACTCCGCCGAGATAGGCCTTGACCACGGCCGCATCGCTGAGAACGTCGGCCGTGGCGCCCTCGGCGATCTTGCGGCCGCTGCTCATCACGACGCAGCGGTCGCACAGCGCACGCACCGCATTCATGACATGCTCGACCAGCACGATGGTGATGCCGTCGGCCTTCAACGACCGGATCAGCTCGATGCCGATCATGAGTTCGGACGGATTGAGGCCCGCGAGCCATTCGTCCAGCAGCAGCAGGCGCGGCTTCGCCGCGAGCGCACGAGCGAGCTCGAGCCGCTTGCGGTCGATATAGGTGAGATCGGCCGCCGGCCGCATGTCCTGTCCGCCAAGACCGACGCGCTCCAGCAGCAGGTCGATCCGTGCCTCGGCCTCAGTGGCGGACAAATGCGGTTTCTGGAATGCCAGCCCCGCCTTGATGTTCTCGCGGCAGTCCATGCCGTCGAGGACGCGGACCAATTGGAATGTCCTCGCCAGTCCGAGGCGCGCAATCCTGTACGCGGCAAGACCCGCAATGTCCCGGCCCATCAGGCGGATGGTGCCGGCATCGGGACGCAGCACGCCCGACATCAGGTTGAGCGCCGTCGTCTTGCCCGAGCCGTTGGGCCCGAGCAGACCCATGATCTCACCATGTCCGACTTCAAAGCCGAGATCGTTGACGGCGACCAGCCCGCCGAAGGCGCGCCGCAGGCCGATGACCTCGAGCACCTGCGTGCGAGTTTCCGTGCTCATGCGGCCACCCGCTTGATGTTCTCGCCGCGCAACTTCGCGGGCAGCTTTTCGAACAGGCCGGCGACGCCGCGCGGCAGCAGGTAGACGATCAGCAGGAAGATGCAGCCGAGGATGATCGTGAACGTGTTCGGAAAGCGCGCGCTCAGCAGCTCGAACAGCAGCGTCAGCGGCACGGCGCCAAGCACCGGTCCCCACAGCCGGTGCGCGCCGCCGAGCAGCGCCATGATCAGCACCTGGAACGAGATCATCGAGTTGAACGCGATCGACGGTTCGATATAGGTCCATCGCGGTGCCATGATCGCGCCGACCAGGGTCATGATGGTGGCGCTGATCGCAAACAGAGCGACCTTGGCAAACGTCGTGTCGATCCCGCAATGTTTTGCAACGGTCTCGTCCTCGCCGATCACGCGCAACGCAAAGCCGAGGCGCGAGCGGGCGATCAGCCATCCCAGCAGGAACACCGCGACGGTGAGCAGGAGCAACTGCCAGTAGATGTCGCTCTGGGTGATGTCGACGAAGACATAGCGGCCGAGCACGCGCGATTTGTTGACTTCGAACCAGACCACGAGCTGGCGGATCAGCTCCGTCAGGCCGAACGTGAAGATGACGAAATAGACGCCGCTGAGCCGTAGCGTCGAGAGGCCGACGAGGGCGGCCAGAATGGCGCCGAGTGCCGCTGCGATCAGGAGCACCAGCGGCCAGGGCAAGACTTCGCCGAGCACGGCCACCGTGTAGGCGCCGACGCCGAAGAATGCCGTCGTCGCCAGCGAGACGTAGCGGGTGGGCCCGGAGAACATGCCCCAGGCGGTTGCCAGCACGGTGTACTGCAGGAGGCTGATGGCCAGCGCGAGGTAGTAGGGATTGCCAAGGCGCGGCACGAAGGTCAGCAGCGCAAGGGCTGCGAGCGCAAGCGCACCGAGGCCTGCGGTTCTCGCGCTCATCGTGTTGCCCTGCCAAAAAGACCGGCGGGCTTGACCAGCAACACCGCGAGGAACAGCGCGAAGTTGACGGCGAGCGTGAGACCAGGATCGACATAGGAAGCGACCAGCGCCTCGCTGAGGCCGAGCGCCAGCCCCGCGACCAGGCAGCCCAGCATGTTGCCGACGCCGCCCATGACAACGACGATCAATGCCTTCATCGTGAACACGACGCCGGACGATGCGCTGAAGGTGAGGAACGTGCTGACCAGCACGCCGGCCGCGGCAACGAGTGCGCCGCCGAGCGCAAACGTCAGCGCGGAAGCCTGCGGCACGTTGATGGCGACGAGCTGCGCCGCGAACGGATCGACCGCGACGGCGCGGATCGCCGTGCCCGCGCGGGTTCGCGTCAGCGCCAGGTAGAGCGCCAGACCCAGCACGATGGTGATGCCGAGCGCGGCGAGGCGATTGGCCGCCACGGTCTCGCCGACGAACTGCACCGGGAAGGCAAGGTATGAGTAGCTGTAATAGGCGCCGCCGAACATCGCGAGCATCGAGCCCTGAATCACGAAGGTGAGCCCGAAGGTCGCCAGGATGCTGTCGACCTCCAGCGCGTCGCGGTTGGGCGCGCGGCGCACCAGCGGGGTCAGCAGCACCTTGTAGATCGCGAAGTTCAAGGCGAAGGCGAGGGGGACGACCAGCGCCAGTCCGACGAACGGACTGATCGCCCAGCCGGTGAACAGCCAGTGCGAGGCAAAGGCCGCTGCGATCAGGAACTCGCCGTAGGAGAGGTTCATGATGCGCGCAACGCCGTACTGGAGCGTGAGCCCCATGGCGATGAGCGCATACATGCCGCCCAGCATCAGGCCGGTCAGAATGGCATTCGTCATGACTGGACCGGCCGCGTTGCTGTGAAGTTACGGGGCCACCCACGCCGGCTTCGGAACGATAGCGGTGCGCGCACCTTCGTTCTTCGCCGGCGCGATGCCGTAGAACTCGCCGTCCTGCCACTGGCCGACCCACCAGAAGCGCGTCGGCATGTTGTTCTCGAGCTTGACCTTGCCGATCACGGTATCGAACGAGCCGGTCTGCAGGTCCTTGATGACCGCGGCGCGGTCGATCTTGCCGACACGCTCGATCGCCTGCTGCAGCATCTGCAGGCTGGCGTAGGTGACCGCGCTGGCCCAGCGGTCGGGTTCGGCGCCATTGGCGGCGGAGGCCTTGTGGCGGGCCAGATAGTCCTTGATCGCCGGGCTGTCGCCGCTCCAGCCGCCGATGCCCATCACGCCTTCGGTGTTCTTGGCGAACTTCGCGCGATAGAGCGGGAAGGCGGTGCCGACGCCGGTGTAGAACACCTTTGGATTGAAGCCTGTGATGCGCGCCTGCTCGGTCAGCGCCAGCGTATCCGGCGGATAGCTGAAGGCGATGAAGACGTCGGGGTTGAGCGCCTTGATCTCGTTGACGATAGGCGCGAGATCCTGCGTGCCGATCGGATAGCTCTTGTCATAGGCGAGCTTGAATTTGGCGTTGGTGAGCGCCGGCCGCGCCGCGCTCGACAGGTCGATGCCGAAACCATCGGCGATGCTGACCATCGCCACGGTGTCGCCGATCTTCTTTTCATCGCGCAGCTTGGAGAGCAGTTCGACCAGCGACTTGGCGGCATCGGCGCTGGTGCCGAGCAGCCAGAAACTGTTGGGCCAGCGTTTTGCCAGTTCCGGCGCGCGATCGGTGACGGCCGTTGCAGCCAGGTGCGGATAGCCTTCGCGGTTGAGCGTCGGCCCGACGGCGAGGTTGAGGCCGGTGCCCCACGGCGGCAGGATGAAATCGACCTTGTCCTGGTTGATCAGCCGCTCCAGTGCGCGCACGGCCTCTTCGGCGTTGGAGCGGTCGTCATATTGCACGACCTCGATCGGGACGCGCTTGTCGCCGAGCTTGATGCCGCCGGCGGCGTTCACTTCCTTCACCCACAAGTCGTAGTTGGGGATCGTGGTGACGGCTGCGCCGCCGGTGTTCGGGCCGGTGCGCGAAATCGCGTAGCCGATCTTGATCGAGCTTTGGGCTTCGGCAATGGCGGAAAGGCCGAGGGTGGCGGCGCAGGTGGCGGCTACCAGCAGCGCGGCGCGCCGCGTCAGAAATGTCGTCATGTTTTCCTCCCGGATGTGCTTGGACCGGCGCCATTGGCTGGCGCTCATGATTGCCTGACGTTAGGGGAGGTCACGGGAGGCTTGGAATTGGACGTAACCGGGTAAGTATTGTACTTTTCTGGCAATCAGGCCTGTTCGCGGGCGGCGGATTGTCTCAGGAGGCGGCGGGATGGCGGTATCGCTCGCGTTGAATGGATTGCCGGTCGGCGTCGCGCTCGCGGTCCGCGCCGAGCCGTTTTCCGCCGCTCTGGCGGCGCGGTCATGGTCGATCCGCCAGAAGGCTGAGCGTCGGGCGCACCTGTTGCTGCTGCAGTCGGATCGCGGCCGGGCCTCATGGCAGGGGACCGAAATCGCGCTCGCGGCGCCGACGCTGCTCTGGCTGCCGGGAAACGTCGATGCCTCGGTCGAAGTGAGCGCCGGCGCGCAGGGGTTCCTGCTTTCGATGGACGACGACTTCCTGATCAAGATCGTCGCCGGGAACGCCGAGGCGCTGCATCTGCGCCGGACCACCGAACGGGTGGCGTTGATCGATGGCGAGGCGCTCGCGCCGTATCTCGACGCCGTCGCCCACTCCTGTCGCGCCATCGCGGCGGAGCTGCGCAGCCCCGGTTACGGCGGCGCGACGCTGATCTCCTCGCATCTGCTGCTGCTGTGCCTCCAGCTCTGGCGGCTGAGCGCGTCCCACGACGAGCGTGATGAAATGGCGGCGCGCGGCGGTCCGGCGCTGGTCGGCAATTTCCTGCAGATGGTCGAACTGCACTACCGCGACGGCTGGCCGGTAGCGCGCTATGCCGACGCGCTCGGCGTCACCTCCGACAAGCTGCACGCGCACTGCCAGCGCGAAAAGAACTGCGGCCCGCGCGCGATCATCCACGAGCGGCTGCTCCGCGAAGCCTGCACGCGCCTGCAGCAGCTCGACCTCCCGGTCGAGCAGATCGGCTACGGCCTCGGCTTCCGCGATCCGGCTTACTTCAACCGGTTCTTCCGCAAGTACCGCGGGGCGTCGCCGGGGAATTATCGCCGGCAGGTGCGGCTGGAGCACGCGCGAAGCGGGCCGTCGTATGCGGCGTGGCCGTAGGGCGGCCAGCCGCGAGAGTTTCGTCAGGTCCGTGCGGCCATCAGACTGACCGTGGCCTCCGCTTTGGGATGATTAACAGAAGAGGGAGTGGCTGACTGGCGATGGCAGCAAATGTGAAGGTTTGCGGATGCCGGCCCCATGCTGGTGGTGCAGCACACGCCGGGGCCGGCGTACGCAAACCTCCAAGGGAGGAAACCGCGGGAGGTATGGCGAGGCGGTGCGTCAGACGCTATGGGGATTTCGGCGTCGGCGGTCTGTCGCCGGGGTCTGTTGAACGCTTGTGTAAGAAGCGACTAAGGGGATGACGAACCTGGTTGGCCGGTTGCGATCGGCAGAACCGGCGTCGCCAGCGCGAGATCGAACCACACGACGGCTATCGCGGGCGGTGCGAGGTCGAGCCTGATCATTGCCGGTCGGGATTCGGCGAAGCAGAGATGCAGCCTTGTAATTTTGCCGCGCGCCGACCTTGATCATGATGTGTCGATCCTGATCGCGGCGGTGGATGCCGCGGGACGGTGGTGCGGCGAGGCGCCGCGCTGAAATGTCTCGATGATGATCA
>LNFM01011046.1_pt1 | contig 12433 bp, 7 predicted proteins | sample 596031 | NCBI WGS metagenome assembly LNFM01 (sample SAMN04254537, study PRJNA301005) | activated carbon metagenome | isolation source: dual media filters at the Ann Arbor, Michigan drinking water treatment plant | place: USA: Ann Arbor
ATCCTGCTCCACACAGGCGGCGTCAACTGGCCCGCCCAGCGACCTCCCGCCCCGCGCATCCGAACCCGCTCGCCACGCTGAAACCGGAAGGGCCGGATAGAGTGCGTTCATGAGGATGGACGCTACTCTGCTTCGCGCGGATGGATAGTGGATCACAAAGAGGGGTTTCTCCCTCTTCGAAGAGCTTCTCGCCGGTTCGTAGCATTTCGGAGACGGCTCTGCGCTGCTCGAGGGCCCGCAGGCCTCAAGACTCACCCACGGTTCCCGCTAGGCCCCGTCCGCTGCAACCTGAGTGCATTTACACAGTGCTCGGCTCGGGCGGAGGCGGGGGCGAACGATACCGCCGATTACATCCCGGGTTCCGCCGAGGCAGATCATGATATTGCTCAGGTTCGGGCGAAGCCTAAACGCGGTGTCGTTCGAGTCGGCGCTTCGCGCCGCCTCTCCCTACACCAAGCAGGCTGGGGGATGGGTGGCAGCAGCGAGGGACGACGGCATCCTCGTCGATCTTGAGCGCGTCGAGTTCGCGGAGTTTTCTTCTCTCGCGCAGCTTGCGCTATTCGTCGAGGGCGCACTTCGCCACCGAGTAAAGGTGACTTGTGTTCTTCCGTCGCCCGCGCCCCGAGATGCGGAGCTCGGCTGGATCGACCGACAGAAGCGGCAGGGGTCGGGTGACGAAGCGCAGCGCCTCGTTGGCCGAGCAGTGTGGTCTCGGCGATCGGCCCTCCGCTTCATGGCCAACGCTGGGTTCCTGGATGTTCTCAATTCTGCGCATGTCCCGGAGTCGAGAGACCTCTTGACCGTCCTGAGGGCCGCGTCCTCCAGGGGTGTCGATGACCCGCTCAAGGCTGCCCCGTTGTCCCCACCGTCTGAGCGAGCGGAGGCGCGAGCGCCTACGGCGATCTTTCCTCTGCAATGGTACCCCGGGACGGTAGGTGTAGCAGTGGACACGTGGGAGACGGAGATCGCGGCGGTGCTAATGGGTCGCCAGCTACTCGACCCGCGGGATGCCCAAGCAGTAGCGCGGGTATTGATCCATGAGCTAGTCGAGAACGTTCAACGCCATGCCGCTGAGCCGGCGACCAGCGCTTCTTGTCCGCCCCACGCCCTAGTTGGTGCAATAGCCGTCCATCCACGATCCCGCCCGGCCCAGACGAATCCGGCGATTCGGGACTACCTCCTTTGGGCGATCCGAGAGGGGTTGCTAAATGAGTCAGGCGGCAGCCCTCCCATGGCAAGAATCATCGTCGGCGACTCAGGTGTCGGTATTCCTCGAACTCTTGGGGTCGGCTCTGATCACGAGGTAGGCGAGTTCGCACCAGACCTGGGCAGGCCTCTGCGCCGATCCGAGCTATTGACGTTCTGGGCAATGAATCCGCTTTCAACGCGAGATCGGAGCACTGCCCGGCTCACCGGCGGCATCAGGGGGCTCGGTCGCGTAAGCCGTCTGGTGCGAGGGTATCAAGGCATGCTGACGGTGAGGTGCGAGGACAGCCTGGTTGGTTGGGTCTTTCCCAAGAGGCGTAGGCAGCCCGTCGCCTCCGGTCAGCTTCGCCATTCTCCTGGAACGCTCGTTGACGCCTGGTTGTTGTCGGTACCAGCTGTGCGCGGACGCCCTCTCGAGGGTGGAGACGGGGCCCCGCACGCTGCCCCAGAGGTGGAGGTCGTCTTCCCGGCAAGTGGCCCGGTTCAGTCCTCCCTGAACATCGAGTCGCTGAAGCAGGCACACACGGCTGGGGATGGCTCACCCATTGTGCTCACTGTGGACCAACTTCCCGCCCTTGGTGGTGCAGCTAGCTTCGCTCTCGATCTCGCTGCGGCCTCAGCAATTGCAGGGGAACTGGACCGGCCCCTTGCTGTAGCGGTTCTTAGGGGGCTCGAGCAGGAGTTCTCACCGGCACTCGAGGCCGTCGACCAAGCCCGAGAAGAGGCGGAGACGGCGATACTTCGCGAACTGAACATCCCGGCGGATTTCTACCCCGTAATGGTTCTCTCCGGCTCGGGCAGCGTAAGTTGGTTCGGAGGAACTCCGGAACTCCGGAAAGTCCTCTACGAACTCCTGGAGGCTGACGGGCGCTTGCCTGGGTCCAAGGTCGCAGAACTCGAAGCGAGCGGGGAGCGCCGAGACAACCTGTCAGAGACTCTCCTCCGCGAGACAGACTGGGTGAAAGAGGATTCCGGTGGCGGACTGACCCTACGCGCGACGCCCGCTCATGTCGATACGGCGATCATCGCTGCCGCGGAGAACGCCTTGACCTCGGCAGTCAACGCCGGAACCCTTCCCGGGGTTGAACGCGGGATCTACATGACCCCGTCCTTGGAAATGGTGAGCCGCCGGTTTCTAACCGAGAACCAAGAGGCTTCGGACGTCGGTCAGGGGATGCTGGTCTACGCGCTGGCCCGCCGTGTCGAAGGCGCCTTCGGGCAGAATCGCGTTCAGGGTGCGACTATCCTTCGTGTTGATCTGGCGGGTCGCGGCATGGCAGAGGATCTTGCGACAGCCCTTCGAGCACAACGACCCCGACGTCGCCTAGCCTGGGAGACTTACCCCGGTCGTCCCGCCCAGTTAGAACTCACCGACGGAGGTGGCGAAGTCGTTTGCTTCGTCGAGGTTTTGGTTTCAGGAAACACCGTACGAGCCGCTCTCAGCGAGATCATACGGACGGGTTCCGAGCCGATCGGTGTTGCGTGCATAGTAGACGGGCGAGAGGAGCCGGATAGAGCGATCGAAGTTCTTGACCGGAGCATCCCGGTCGTGGCTGTCGCCCAATGTGGGCTTCTCACGCACGGGTCACCCCAAGCCTATTTGGACCCCATTTGGGAACGACCCGAAGCGCCAAGCGACGCCAAAGGTCCAGGCTACCCGCTCAGGCCTGAGGATTTCCTGCAGATCTGCGCCGCCGAGCCTGAGGCTCTTCTACTCGGGCATCTCGAGGGCGATAGCGGCCGGCATTTTACGACTTACCTGGGGATGGAAACTGCGCTGCGATCGAAGACGGCGCTTCGGAGTCGCGTTGTGGACGCTTACTACGGAGAGGTGCAAACCTGGTTACAGGAGTCGCCGTCTGAGGCCGTCGAGATATGGTTCCCGGGCGAGTCGGACGGCGCGGCGGGACAACTTGCAGCGGCTCTAGCGACTCATATACGTAACTCTGACCTTACGATTCGGATCGCTCGGGTGAGGCCAATTCGGCGCCGGGCGTTCGGCGGGACGTGGCGCATCCATCCCCCCCCGACTGGATGCGTGGCTGGGGTGGCCGTCCTGGTCGTTGATTGGGGTGCTATCACCGCAAGGACGGTCCACAAGATGCTGCAGCTCGCCAGCGACAGTGGTGCGAGCCGCGTTCGGGCCGTCATTCTTGCGAGCGAGATGCCGACAGAGGACGAACTGGCGCTTCGCAGGCTGGCCGCCCTCCGAAGCCCCACTCTGTCGTCCGCGCCCATGGTGCAGCTGAGCCTCAATGCCGGCGATCGGCAAGAGCGCTTGGTGAACGTCAGCGTGAGCTTTCTTACCGCCCTCCCGCTTGCGGCCAGCCTCGCCAGCGAGTGCGAGCTGTGCGGCCTGGGGGCTCGATACAGCCAGCACGCCAAGCATGCGCCGACGAGCCTGCTCCGCCGCCACGCAGCCGAGATGGCCGAGCGCTTGGTCCCGCAGCCCGTAGATGCCGTAGCCGGAGTCGGGAGTCACGACCTCCATGGCGGGCGCCCAGAGCCTTCGGACGCAGTGGCGGTAGTGCTGCTCCGGGCGCTGCTCGCCCGCGCATTAACCAGTACTCGTGCTCGCGCCGAAGTAGTGCAGCGCCTAGAGGATGACGTGCTTCGCGGGCCTCTTGCGACGACCGTTTGGCTTCGTCTCCTCAGCCTTGAGCCGGGCTGGCTCAAGAAGCCCCCTCTGCGCTTTGTCATGGCGAGGCGCACTCTGACGGACATGCTCCTTGCCTTCCTCAGGGCAGGGCCGCTCGACGGGTACTCACCCAAACTGAAGAGGCAGGCCGTGTTGATTCTGCGGGCAGCCAACAAACGGGCATTCCTCGCGGCGCTCGCCGAGATCACGATGCTGTCAAGTGCGGAAGGGTTTGACGGCACCGAAACGGCGCTGTTCGGTCTGTACGAGTATCTACAGCGGCCATATCACCACACTGAGCAGGGTCTGACTCGCGCCCTGCAGGCCATATCAGACAGCATGTCTGCCCTTCAGGCCGACCGCGCCTCCGCGGAGGTCCTAGCTACCGTGGGTAGTCTCTCTCGCCAGGCGCAGGCCATCCGGGCGGGTCTGGAGGAACGCCTCTCCCCGCGGGCAGCCTGGCTTGCGCTCCAGGCCAACTATGCCAGTGCGATGACAGAGCATCATCCTGCCATCAGCTCAGCTCAGGCGGTCTTTGCCGCCTTCGAGGGGCCGATGGCCGAGAAGCGAGCCCGCTCTCGCAACGAGAAGCCCGGCGCCGAGTACTGGGCTCGGAAGCTCAGCGAGTGGGAACAGTGTGCCGACCTCGTGACACAAACAGTCCTGCCGTACTTGGGGCCGCTGCGCGAATGTCTGCTGGGTGCTTTCGAAGAGGGCGCACACGGGCCGCGAGACGTGCAGCGGTGGGAAGACCTAGTATCGTCGCAGGCGGGGGCTTTGGAGCTCTCCAGAGTGGACAGCGTTCTGGCGCAGCTCTGCGATGAGCCGCACGGCTTTACGCCCGAAGTCCGCGCGGCCGCAGAGAGGGAGCTGGAGTGGTGGTTCCGCTTCGTCCTGAATCCCGGCCCGGGGCGCGGGCGGCGAGCAGAGATGCTGAAGCTCCTAACGAGCTGCCCAAGTCGACTCTTCGACGGGGTGAATCGGGGCTTCGAGAGGGCTCAGGAGCGTCGGCTTGAGTTTCGCTTCTCAAGTGACATTACGCTTTCCTATCTTGACGTCGTTGTATTCTGCCCGTGGTCGTTGGTCAGGGACGCAGTAGAGCATTTAATAGAGAATGCCGCCGGGATGAAGCATGCAGAGGCCCCCTCCTCTGAGGGTCCGCGGATCTTCCTCACCCTGCGTGCGACGGAGACGGAGGTGGTTTTGAGGATGCGTAATGACCAGACGCGCCCGAGCGCCAACCCTGGGCATGGGCTGCGCAAGCTGAGAGCACGGCTAGCTCCGTATGGTGGGCGGATCGAGGCAGGACCGTGCCCTGAGCACGCCGGTTGGTCGTATGAGGTGGCAGTCACTCTGGAGAGGTGGAGCCAACCGTGAGGGAACAGATCACAGCCCTCGTAGTTGACGACGAGCGAAACGAATACGTTGAGGAGAACTTGGGTACTGTGCTTGAGTCTCTCTGGGAGATGGACGTGAGTTTCGAATATGTTTCTCGGGTCGAGGAGGCGCTGAAGCGTTTGCCGCGGGGTCAGGCCCGATACCGTCTTGTTCTCTGTGACATGCTCTTCCCGCCGGCTGGGGAAGATGGGGCGCCCCGGCAGAGGTATGACGCGCGGGGTCTCGAAGTGATTCGAAGGGCCAAGGAGACGCCGGGGGTCGTAGTGGTGGGAATCAGTGAAGGGAGTACGGTCCTGTTCCCGCAGCTCCGGGAAGACGCGATTGAGGCCGGAGCAGACGTGTTCCGGTTTAGATCTGAGATGCTAGGCCGGAAAGGTCTAGGTTGGCGCAATCTGGCGGACGAAGTCTATGTCGCGCTGAGCGGGCGAAGGAGCGGGATGCCTACGAGTGCGACGACGCCAGACTCGCGGCTTGTATTCTTGATACATGGCAGGGACCTTAAGGCCGCAGCCCGGATGCAAACGATCCTTGGTGCGTTGGGTCTGACGGTTTTGGAGTTTGAGGCCGCTCGCGCGTTGACACGTAAGCCAAGCCCGTACATCGGTGAGATTCTCGACGCGGGGCTAGCGGCGGCGCAGGCCGTGGTGGTGCTGATGACAGGGGACGACGAGGGGAGGGTGTGCCCGGAGTTCAGGGAGCCGGGGGAGGGCGAGGGACTCACGCGGCAGGCGCGTCAGAACGTGATTTTCGAGGCAGGCATGGCGATGGGGCTTAAGGACGATCGCACTGTGCTCGTTGAGGTGGGTGACCTGCGTCCGTTTTCGGACATTTCCGGGCGGCACGTGATCAGGCTGGATGACACCTCAGAGAAGAGGCATCAACTAGCCGAGCGGCTTAGGAGCGCTGGGTGCGACGTTAGGACCGAGGGAATGGCGTGGCTTCGGGCAGGACTCGAGAGAGATGCGTGAGGCCAGACGGCCGGCGCCTGGGAGGTGCGTGCCTGGCTGCGCACACGCCTCTCGTCGCGCACCGAAACGCCCGGATCGCGTCAGCAGACGGCCACAGCCGGCGTGCCGGGCTGCCGGTAGCCGATAGTCCGCGGGAACGGGCTCTCGGCTTCGGGCATCCCGGCGACCGGCCCCGCGAAGAGGGGAGTGGACCCGTTGTCGTTGGCAGCGTGGTCTTGCCGGTTCGACGCAGTAGTGGTCTTACGCGGGTTCCCTTGAGAGCCTCCAGCAATCCGAAACCGTTCCAATCGTGCGTGAGGCGTAGTCAGCCCACGCGGACCTCAAGACGCTGCGCTACAACGGGAAGAAAAGGCCATCCCTTGTCGCGCGGGACCACGACGCGCAGCGGGATCGTGAACGCACCCGCGCTAGCGCTGAACCGGTAGGCCAGCACGTAGCGGCCCCGTCGATCGGCGGTGGCGAGGGCCAGCGGTCGCCAGGCGCCGCCCTGGCGCCACTCGGGCTTCACGAGCTTGCCACGGCCGGCGCCCCGGGGTGTGATCGTGCCCGAGATGCGGAGAGTCTCGCCCGGCCGGATCGAGCGAGCGCTGATCCGGGTCGTGACGAGCGGTCGGAGCTGAATCACCCCGGGCGCGACCACCAGCGGCCGCCCGAGCGCGACCGCGCGCCAGGTTCCGCTTAGGCGCGGGCTAACGCGGAAGGTGAAGCGCCCGCGTCGGTTCGTCAACGTCCTCGCGCGCGTGAAGCCCTTGGGGTCCACCAGGTAGACCGTCGCGCCGCGCAGGCCGCGCCCATTGGGGTGCAGGAACCGCCCTGAGATAGTCACCGGCCCCGAGTACGTCGATGCGATGAGCGGCATCAGCAGGCGGCCGTTGCGGCTGTAGCTACGGGCCTGGCTCGCGCGGATCCCCCGCGTCTCGATGCGGGAGAAGTTCGGCAGGGGAGCGCCGCTTGCCTCGATCCGCCCGGGATCGCCGAGCGGGCCATCCCCTCCGACGATCGTCGTCGAGGGCCCGCTTGAGCCCGGCGCCGCGCGCGTGACCGGCGCCGAGGTGACCTGACGGGAGAGCCCGGCGTTGTCGCTCGCCTCGAGGACGAAGCGGATCATCTCTCCAGGGGCGGCGTAGGCCGCAAGATCGATGTCGGTCGAGGCGGCGCCGGCGCTCGAGGAGGCCACCGTCGGGCCGTCGGCGTTGCCCGCGTGCAGGGTCCAGTCGCGCACCCCGCTGGTCGCGTCGCTCACGCTGACCGTCGCCCTCACCGCGTCGTTCGGTAGGCCGAGGAGGGTGACGGCGGCCACCGGGGGAGTGCGGTCGATGCGAAGGACCGCCTCCTGAGGGGGCGCGCCCGCGGTGCCGTCGCCGTCGGCCTCGAGGCGCAGGGTCTGGACTGCCTCGGGCACCGCGCCGAGCGCGAAGTTGGTCACGTGCGCGCCATCGCCCGGGGCGCCGGCGTAGAGCGTGCGCCCCGCCGCGCTGATCCGCTGCTGGCCGATCCCGTCGGCGCCGAAGTTGTCGGAGACCTGCCACCGGACCTGGGCCTGATCGGCGGTGATCCAGCCAGCGGGGATGCTCACCCAGCGGGCTGAGGGTGCCTGCAGGTCGCGGACGAAGATCGTCGGCTCGAGGAAGGTCCAGACGCGGTTCGGCTGCTGGCGCGCCTCGGTCTGCCAGAGGCGAAGCGAGGCGGTCTGGGCCCTCATGGCGATCTGGTAGGCCTTCGGTTGGGAGGGGCTGCGCGGGATGTCGGACTCGGCGACCTGCCAGGCGAGCGCTCCGTCGGCGAGCACCTGCTGGGCGATCGAGGTCGCCGTCTGGTGGAAGCGCACCGCCCGCCAGCTGAACGCCTCGATGGCCGAGCCAGACACGGGCGTGCGCAGATCGATCTGCCACTTGGTGCCCGTGAGCGAGGTCCCGATCGGGGGGCAGGTCACGCCGAAGCTCGCCCCGGTCTTTGCGACCCAGCACTGGCCATCAGGGACCGCCTGGGCGGCCAGCGCCTCGATGCCGTACGTGTACAGGCTCCCCTCGGTCGCAAGCGCCGGCGAGGAGGCCAGGGCGCCGCCGGTGGCAAGCGCGCCGAGGCCGAGCGCTCGCCTGAGGCTCGCTCGGCGCATCAGCTGAGGTTCCAGGGGCCGGGGGTGAACTCACGCTCGGCCGGCGACACTGTCGGGGCCGGCGCGGGGCTGGGCGCCGAGGCCGGTGGGGGAGACACAACCTGCGTCGTCCGCGCGCCACCACTCTGCACGGGTGCGCGCTCACGCTCGCGCGCCCGACGCTGTGCGACCTCGCGCGTGTGGCGAGCCTTGATCCGCTGCCGCTCACGGGCGGCCTCGCGGACGCGCGCCTCGCGCGCGGCGGAGGCGGCCGTCCGCTCGGCGGCATCCAGGATCGTTCGCGCGGGCACCGTCATCGCCACAACCCTCCCATCGTCATGAGCGGCGGGGCCATTCCCACCGAAGGAGAAGAGCACCATCACGATGAGGACCGCAAGCCCGAGGAGCCCCGCCAGCGCTCCCGTGGCCACGACCGCGACGAGGCTCGGTACACGTATAGAGGGACGAGGGCGGCGAGAATCACCCCCCCTGGGCGTCGATCGGGCCCGCGATCGACCTGGCCGGCGTCGAGGCTTCGCGTCGGATGCCTCGTGCGACGCTGAAGGCCGCTGCGGGCTGTCTGCCCCGAGGGGCACCAGGTCGGGGTCCGGGCCGAGGGTCTCACCGCCGGCTCCGAGGGCCGGCCCCCAGGTCGGGGGTGCCGGCAGGTCGCTCGCGAGCTCGTCGGGCTCGGCGGGGGCGGGGCGCGCGGCATGGGCGCGTGCGCGCTCGTGGCCATCGCCCGATCGATCCACTCCACCGTCCTCTGTTGCCATATCGCCGCCGTCTCCCTATGCTCGGTTGACTGAGTGCGACGAACTGATGATAGCCACCCGAGAACGGAACGCACAAGCTATGAAATCTTGCACCCGAGCTTCCTCGCAAGCCCCGCCGGTCGGTCAGACTGACCTCAATGGGTCAGACACCGGCGAACGAGGTGCTTACCGCCAGCGAGGTGGCGGACTGGCTCGAGCTGAACATCGAGACGGTCCAGCGCGGGGCGAAGTCCGGCCGCATCCCGGCCCGACGGATCGGCAAGGAGTGGCGCTTCCTGCGCGACGCGGTCGCGGAGGCCCGGGGCCTTCCGCTCGTCACGGCGAGCGGGGCGGAGGACGATCCCTTCCCGCGCTCCCCCTTCGAGATGCGCACAGGCGCGGCGGCGGCCGGCATGGACTCCGAGCAGGCCGCCGAGTTCCTTCGGGTGAAGGAGTGGACGGTGCGCAGCGAAGCCAACCAGGGGCGTCTGCCCGGCTGGCACGAGGGCCCGCGCTGGCGCTTCTCGCGCGAGGAGCTGATCGAGCACATGCGCACCGACGAACCGCAAGACCGGATCCGCTACGAGAGGCGACGGGCCCCGTAGCGGGCCGTGGCCGGAGGACCACCTGATGGGCGAGCCCCGCTTTCCCCGCACGGGCCGCGTGCGCCAGCTCGAATACGCCCTCTCGGTGCTCGATCTCTTCCGCCCGCCCGACCGCACCGAGCTCAGCCTCTCTGCGATCGCCGCAGAGCTCGGGCTCTCGGAGGAGTACGCCAACAAGCTCCTTCGCCACCTGGAAGCCGCGGGGGTCGTCGAGCGCGGGCCGGTGTCGGGCGCCTGGCGCCTCGGGATCCGCCTGGCTGAGCTCGGCGGCTATGCGATCGCCTCGCTGCGTCCCTGGGACGAGTTCCGCCCGCCGCTTGCGACGCTGCAGGAGGCGACCGGCTTCGGTGGGTTGATCGCGGTGCTCTCGGGCGGGCGGGCGGTCTACGTCGATCACTTCCGCGGCACCGATCGCGCCCTCGGGCGTGCATTTCCGGCACACGCCACCGCCCTCGGAAAGGCGATCATCGCCGAGATGGGATCCGACGCCCGTGACGATGCCCTCGCAGAGCTCGTGCTCGCGCCCTGGACGACCAGGACGATCACCAACCGGGATCGCTTGATCGAGGACCTGGCCGGCGCCAAGGAGCGCGGCTACGCCCTCGAGGACGGCGAGTTCCACCAGGCCCGGCGCTCGATCGGCGCCGCCGTGCGCGACCACACCGGCGCGGTGGTCGCGGCCGTGGGCGTGGGCGCTCCGGTGAGTCGCCTTCCCGACGAGGTGATCGACGAGGTCGCGCGCGCGGTCGTGGCAGCGGCCGCCGAGGTGTCGCGCCGCCTTGGGGCCGAGACGCTCGAGGCCTTGCCTGCGTGGAGGCCGGTCGTCGAGGTGCAGTCGGTGATGGAGCCTCCGCTCGAGGTTCAGCCGGCGGGGGCTAGCGAGGCGCCGGCCGTGAAGCCCGCCCGTCGCCGGCCCCGGGCCAAGGGACCCTCGGCAAAGTGAGCGCCGCCGGACCGAGCCTTCCGCGGCCGCTGGCGATCGCCGGGGCGGGTGTCGCGGCGCTCCTGTCGCTAGCCGTCGGGCTCCCGGTGATCGCGCTCCTTGGCCTGGCGGGTCCGGCTGGCTCGGCCGGCACCTCGGCGGCCGAGCCCGCCACGCTCGACGCCTGGATGGCGAAGCAGGTGCCGAGCTCGCCGCTGATCGGACTCGGTGAGGTCTTCGTGCGCGAGGGCGAGCGCAACGGGATCGACCCGCGCGCCCTCGTCGCGATCGCGATGCACGAGTCGGTTCTCGGAACCGCGGGCTCAGGCGCGGGCATCCACAACGCCTTCGGCTGGGGGCCGGCGATCGCCTTTGCGAGCTGGCAGGCGAACATCGCCACCGTCGCGCGGGGCCTGGCCAAGGGGTACATCGCTCGCGGCCGCGACACGCTGGCCGAGGTCCAGCCAGTCTGGGCGCCACTCGGTGCCGCGAACGACCCCACCGGGCTCAACTCGGCCTGGACCGTCGCCGTCGGTCGCTACTACGAGGACATGGGCGGGGATCCGTCGGGCTCGATTGTGTTCGTGGCGCCCGCCATCGACGCTCAGGCGGCTCTCTGCCCGATTGGGCCGTGGGGAGGCACGCAGCGGCCGGTCGAGGTTCTTGCGGCGCTCAGCGGGCTGCCGGTGACGAGCACCAAGCGGACGCGCCAGACGACGGCGAGCGGTGGCGTCTCGGATCACTGGGTCGGCTGCGCGCGCTGCTACGCGAATGACCTCGGTGCGAGTGCGCCGGCGGGCGATGCCGCGGCCTCTCGGATCGCGAGCGCCATCGGTGGACCCGGGTACGCGGACTGGGGCACCACGGGTGGCGTACTCAACGTCGAGCGCTGCGGAATCCGATTCCAGCTCCTCTGGCGCACGTTCGTTGGCGGCAACCACTGGAACCACATCCACATCGGCGCGCGTCGCGTCGGGTACGCGCCGTGAGGGAGACGAAAGCCCACGGGACGTCGCCGCTTCGGCTCGGGCTGACCCTGGACGAAGCCGCTTCCGCGGTAGGCGTCTCGCGGGACACCTTTGACCGCCACATCCGACACGAGCTTCGGATCGTCCGCCGCGGACGGTGCTTGATCGTTCCGGTGGCCGAAATCGAACGCTGGCTCGAGCGCGAGGCCGCAAGGTGGTCGGCGTGGCGGCGCCTTCAGTGCCGCGCACGCCGAGGAAGGCCGGCCTGTCCCAGGGCATCGAGGTTCGGCACCGCAAAGGCTGCGGATCTCACGATGGTGGGCGCTGCTCGTGCCGGCCCACGTACCGCGGCCGCGTATGGAGCCAGCGCGAAGGGCGTGAGATCCGGCGGTCGTTTCCGACCCTCGCAGCCGCGCGCTCGTGGCGGGCCGAGGCCCAGGGCGCGGTGCAGCGCGGCGCGCTCAGCGCGGCCCCCGCACCGAGCCTGCGCGAAGCGGCCGAGCGCTTGGTGGCGGGTATGGCAAGTGGCTCGGTGCGCAACCGCTCGGGGGACGCCTACAAGCCGAGCGTGGTTCGCGGATATCGCACGGCGCTCGATCGCTACGTGCTCCGGGACCTTGGCGCCATGCGCCTCGACGCCGTTCGCCGCGCGGACGTCCAGGCCCTCTGCGAGCGCCTGGTCGCATCCGGCCTATCGCCGTCCACGGTGAGGAACGCGATCATGCCGCTGCGGGTGATCTACCGGCGGGCGCTGCGCGCCGGCGAGGTCACCGCGACCCCGCTGGAGTACCTCGAGCTGCCCGCCGTTCGCGGCACCCGGGACCGCGTCGCCGCGCCGCATGAGGCAGCCGCGCTTCTGGCAGCCCTTCCGGATCGCG
>LNFM01011047.1_pt1 | contig 12432 bp, 9 predicted proteins | sample 596031 | NCBI WGS metagenome assembly LNFM01 (sample SAMN04254537, study PRJNA301005) | activated carbon metagenome | isolation source: dual media filters at the Ann Arbor, Michigan drinking water treatment plant | place: USA: Ann Arbor
TGTCGGGATAGCTGACCCAGTACGGCGCGGGGATGATGACCTCGTCGCCGGGGTCGAGCAGCGCCATGAAGAGATTGAACAGGCTGTGCTTCGCGCCCGCGGAGACGAGCACCTGGTCGGGCTCGATCTTCGTGTTGTGTACCGCGGACAGCTCGGCGGCGATCGCCTTGCGGAGCGCGAGCAGGCCGGAGACGTCGGTGTACTTGCCAACGCCCTTCTCGAGGCTCGCCGCGGCCGCCGCCTTGATGTGCGCGGGCGTGTCGAAGTCGGGCTCTCCGGCGCCGAAGCTGATCACGTCGATACCGTCGGCCTTGAGCTTGGCGGCCTTCGCGGTGACAGCGAGAGTGATGGACGGCTTGATCGGGTCGAGGCGTGACGCGATTTTGATCGGGAACGTCATGGCGTGGGCTTCCTTGCGTACTTGGCTCGCAACGCGGCTTCCACGGCCGCGGGCACGAGCCCATTCACATCGCCGCCGAGGCCGGCGACCTCCTTCACGAGCGACGAGCTGACGTAGTGATTTCGCTCGTCGGTCATGAAGAACACGGTGTCGACGCCAGGCGCGAGCCGGCGGTTCATGTGCGCGAACTGGAACTCGTACTCGAAGTCCGCGAGGGCGCGCAGCCCGCGCACGATCACGGTCGCGCCCCGGCTGCGGCAGAACTCGACGAGGAGCCCCTCGAAGACCTCGAACTCGAGCCGCGCGCCGTATTGCGGCAGGGCGTCGCGGATGAACCCGATGCGTTCGTCGGCGGTGAACAGCGGGTTCTTACGGATGTTCGGCGCGATCGTGACGATGACCTTCTGGAACACGGCGAGCGAGCGCTCGAGGATGTCGAGGTGACCGTTCGTGATCGGATCGAACGTGCCCGGGTAGACAGCGACGGAGTTAGCCGAGGGGGTCATGCGGTCGCCGATAGAAGGAGATGAAGGTGTCTCCGTAGCGGCGCTGGTCTGTTTGTACAAGAGATCCGACGGCGTCGGGGGGCGCGTTGCGGCGATCGTGCTCGATGGCAACGATGGCGTCCTCGGCGAGGTTGGTCAGCGCAGCCCCTGCGCGGACGGCGAGGTCGCTCGCATAGGGCGGATCGATGAACACGAATCGAAACGGCGCCGGCGGGGCCAGGCGGGGCAGGGCGGCCAGGGCGTCCCGCTCGACGAGGGTGAAGTGACCGGCAGGCACGCCCATCGTGGCCAGGTTCTGCCGGGTGACGGCCAGCGCTGGCTTCGCGGAATCGACGAAGGTCACGTGCGCCGCTCCGCGCGAGAGGGCCTCGATCCCGACGGCGCCCGAGCCCGCGAAGAGATCGAGCACGCAATCGCCCTCGACAGAGCCCAGGATGCCAAACAGGGCCTCACGCACCTTTTCGGAGGTGGGGCGCGTCTGGGCGCCCGCAGGCGCTCGTAGCACCCGTCCCCCATACGTGCCGCTGACGATTCGCATCCCCTGGTTGTCGCAAGTGGTACGGACTCCGGCAATTCTTTGTCCCCGAGCCCTAGATCCTCGTATGCTTCGCCCGCATGGCTCCGGTCGGGAACCTGGCGGCGTGGTTGCTCGGTGACGTCGCAACCGACGGCACGGGTCCGCGTTGTGCGCTTCGCGAGGGGGCGCGCGCCTGGACGTTCGCCGAGCTGACCGAGCAGGTCGGCAAGGTCTCCGGTGCCCTCCGCGGCCTGAAGCTCCAGCGCGGCGAGCGCGTGCTCGTGCTCATGCGGGACACGCTCGAGGCCGCCGCCGCCATCCTCGGCACGATCCACGCCGGGGCCGTCGCGGTGCCCGTCAGCGAGCTGTCCACGACCAAGGACGTCCAGGACATCGTGCTCCACGCCGGGGCCGTGATCGCGATCGTCGACACCGACCACGAGACGGTGGTCGACGGCGTCCGCGCCGAGACGCCCGACCTGCGCGAGGTCATCTGCGTCGGCAGCACGCTGCCTGGCACGCTCGACTACCAGCAACTCGTCGATGCGGCGACACCGGTCCCTGCCGTCGGGATGAGCGAGACCGACCCGGCGATCCTCCTCTACTCCGCGGGCTCGGGCCCCGGTGAGCTGCGTGCGGTCCCGCATTGCCAGAGGACGCTCGCGGCCGCCCACAAGTCGTTTGCGCAGGAGCTCCTGAAGCTCGTCGCCACCGATCGTGTCCTGTCGGTGGCGCGCCTCTCGACGGCGTACGGTCTCGGCGCCGGGCTGTTCCTGCCCCTCGGCGTGCGTGCCGAATCCCAGCTGTTCCCCGCGCAGCCCCGGAGCGACGAGCTGTTCGCGACGATCGCATCGTTCAAGCCGACGGTGCTGTTCGCGACGCCGTCCGTCTACTCGCAGCTCGCCCACGACGCCGAAGCCGGTGGCATCGCGAAGCCGCTGGCGGAGCTCCGCCACGCGGTCGCCGGCGCCGAGGGGATGCCGGAGCGCTTGATCCCGCGCATCCGGTCCGTGCTCGGCACCGAGGTCGTCGTCGGCTACGGCCTCACCGAGATCTTCCAGTTCGCACTCTCCGGCTCCTCGGCGGACCCGGGGGCGCGCCCGGGCGTCTGCGGCAAGCCGCTCGCGGGGGTGCAGGTACGGCTGGTCGACGAAGATCGAGATGTCGTTGGCGTCGACGAGATCGGGACGCTCGAGCTGGCGTGCGATTCGCTCTTCACCGGGTACTGGGGCGGCAACAACGTCGACACGGGCCAGGTGTTCCTGCGCTCCGACGGCTGGTTCACCACGCGCGACCGCTTCATGGTCGATCGCGACGGCTACTACCATCACTGCGGTCGTGTCGATGACCTCTTCAAGGTCGGTGGCAAGTGGGTCTCGCCGGGCGAGGTCGAGAACGCTCTCACCGCGCACGAGGCGGTATGGGAAGCGGCCGTGATCGGTACCGATGACGAGGATGGCCTGATGAAGCCGCTCGCCTTCGTCGTCACCAACGTGGGGCACGATGGGACGCCGAAGCTCGAAGCCGAGCTGCGCGAGTACGTGAAGTCGAGCCTCGCGCCCTACAAGTACCCGCGCTGGATCGAGTTCGTCGAGGCGCTCCCCCGCGGACCGGGGGGCAAGCTGCTGCGTTACAAGCTGCGCCCCAAGAGCCGCAAGCGGGCGGCCGAGACCGGCGTCCATGGCGCGCAGCCGAAGAAATAGTCGAGGCGATGGTCGACGGGCGATGGGCGACGGGTGATCGTCGCTCGCTCGCTCGCGGCCGCTCGGATCCCCGGCTCCGTGCTCGCTCGCCTCGGCGGTGACCTCGGCACGCAGGCCATCGAGGCCGCGCACGAGCTCGCCGCACTGGGGACCGACGACGCGCGCCGGCGGCGTGCGACCTGGGCCGCCTCCGCGATCGCGCCCGTCCCCATGGGGCTGCGGGGCGTGCACGCCACGTGGATCGATGCTGGCCTCGCGGAGCTGCCGCCGCGGGCGCGGGCCGAGCTGGCCGCCGGGGCTCCGCGTGATCCGATCGGGGTGTGGCTCGTGCGACGCGCGTGCGCAGAGCTGCCACCGTTGCCGCCCGCCGACCGGACTGCGCCTCCAACCTCGCTCGCGGAGGCCGCCCGCTTGCCCGGTGACGTCCTCGCACGCTGGCTGGCCCACGTGGGGGCCGATCAGCTCGCGCTCGCCGTCGGGATGGCCGGCCCCGAAGCGCTGGCGGGGGCGGTCCGCGCCGCCGGAGACCGCGTGCTCGTAGCCTGGCGCCGGATCGTCCTCGCGCCGCGGCTCGGTCAGCTTGGCAGTACGCGCGGGGCGATCACCCGCTGCAAGCTGACGCTCGATGGACGCGCGCTCGTCCTGATCGGCGCCCGCGCCCTCGCTCCCCACACCCATACCGATCCGAGCGCCCGCCAGCGGCTCGCCGTCCGCCTCCCGCGCGAGCTTGGCCTTGCCGTGCGCGCGGAGCTGACCGCCTACGCCAGCACGCCGCTCGCCCAAGCGCCGACGTGGACCGCGCTCGCCGCGCCGATCTGATAGCGTCGACCTCCGATGACGACGGGGCGCGTGATCCGCGGCGACGACCTCGACGCACGCGCGGAGGCCAGGCGCCAGGCCGAGGCCGCCAGGCGCGCGCTGCCATCGACCCCCAGCGATGGCCGGGTCGACGAGATCACGGGCCTCGTCATCCGGGCGACCGTCCCGGGCGCCGCGCTCGGTGAGCTGGTCGTGATCGAACGCCCCCCGGCGACCTTCGGCGCCGCTGACGCGCCCGGCCTCGAGCGCGCCGGCGAGCGCCTCGATGCCGAGGTCGTCGGCTTTCGGGGCGAGCACGCGGTGCTCTTACCGCTCGGTGACCTCGCCGGCGTCACGGCCGCGAGTCGCGTGTGGCGGACGTACGCGCCGCTCACGGTCACGGTCAGCGATGCGTTGAAGGGCCGCGTGCTCGATGGGCTCGGGCGTCCACTCGACGATGGCCCGGTTCTCGAGGGCGAGTCGTGGGCTGTGGATCGCCCGGCGCCGGCCGCGCTCGATCGTCCGCCCATCACCGAGCCGCAGCCGACCGGGGTGCGCGTCGTCGACACCATGCTCACCCTCGGGCGGGGGCAACGCGTGGGGCTGTTCGCCGCGGCGGGCGTGGGGAAGTCGACCCTGCTCGGGCAGATCGCGCGTGGGGCGGCGGCGGATGTCATCGTGCTCTGTCAGGTCGGCGAGCGCGGGCGCGAGCTGGCGGAGCTGCTCGGAGACGAGCTTGCCCCCGCCCGGGCCCGCACCATCGCGGTGTGCGCGACCAGTGACGCCCCTCCGCTGGTGCGGCTGCGCGCTGTCCACGTCGCGACCGCGATCGCCGAGTGGTTCCGCGATCAGCGCGGCGCCAACGTCCTCCTCTTGTGCGATTCGCTCACGCGGGTGGCGCGGGCCCAGCGCGAGGTGGGGCTGTCAGCCGGCGAGCCGCCGGCCCGCCACGGCTATCCCCCGAGCGTGTTCGCGCTCCTTCCGCGCCTCATCGAGCGGGCGGGCGCGACCAAGACCGGCGCCATCACCGCGCTCTACACGGTGCTCGTCGCCGGCAACGATCTCGACGAGCCGATCGCCGACGAGGTGCGCGGCCTGGTCGATGGCCACCTCATCCTCGACCGCCGGCTCGCCGCCCGCGGGCACTTCCCGCCGATCGACGTGGTGGCGAGTGCCTCGCGCCTCATGCCCCGCATCATTACTGCGGCCCATGGTGCCGCCGCGACCGCGGTCCGGGCGCGGCTCGCCATCTATGAAGAGAACCGCGATCTGATCGTGCTCGGCGCGTATCAGAGTGGCCGCGATCGTGCCGTCGATGACGCGATCGCGTCATATCCCGCGATCGAGCGGTTGCTGCGGCAACCACGGGACGAGCACGCCGCGTACGATGCGGCCGTGCAGTCCCTGCTGACACTGGCTGGATCTCGCTGACGCGGGACCTGCTGCCCCGCCTCTACACCTCAGCGAGATGCGCACCTATCAGCCTCCACGCCTCGGTCCATGCAACGGATGGATGGGCCACTACAATCCTTTGTGCAAGAACGCCGACTTGATTCGGGTCGGGATCCCATGGGCAACTGACCACACGTGGCGCGGCCCTTGCTGTTGCTGGGGACAACTGTCCACATGCGACGCCGCACCTCAAAAATCACCCTCACCATGACGCCGCTTGGTCCCGTCCCGTTCGTCGGGCGTCGCGAAGAGCTCGCGCTCCTGAAGGAGCACCTGACGGTCGTCCCGTTGGTTTCGCTCCACGGCGCGCTCGGATCGGGCAAGTCGCGTCTCCTGAGCGAGCTGGTCTTCGCCTCGGGGGGCGCGCCCGCCACGAGCGGGCTTGGCGTGCCCTGTCACGTCATCGAGTGCTTTCCGGGCGACCGCGCCTCCGCGATCCGTTCGCGGGCCGAGCGGGCCCTGCGCTGTGCCCCCGGCACCCTGGCGCAGGCGCTGGCCGATCAGGCGCGCGTGCTCGTACTCGACGACATCCACAACCTCCGTCCCGACGAGGCCCAGAGCCTGCTCGGCCCCCTCGTGCTCGGGCCGACGGCGCTCGGTCGCGTGATCGTGGTCGGGCGCGATCCGCTCGGTGCGGCCGCGGGCTCTCAGGTCGCCGAGATCGAGCTGGCCGGACTGAACCCGGAGCCAGCGGGCGAGATGTGGGCGAACCTCGAAGATCTGTTCGGTGAAGCGGGCGGCTTCGACGCGGCCTTCGCTCGCACCCGTGGCCTCCCGCTGGCCCTCCGTCGCGAGTACGCCCGCGCCCGCTTCGGCGCCTCGGCATGGGACCTGGCCACGCTCGACGCGCCGGCGCGGGCCGCGCTCGAGAGCCTGGCGATCCTTCGCATCCCCGTCGCACCTGCCGCGGTGGCCGCACTCGCGCCCGGGGTCGACATCGAAGGGGCGCTCACGAGCCTCCTCGCGCGCCAGCTCGTCGATCCGATCGGCGATGGTCGCGTCACGGTGCACGAGGTCGTACGCGTCGATGTCCTCGCGCAGATCACGCCCGAGGATCGGCGTCGACTGTCCGCGGCTGCCGCCGAGCTCATCGCGAGCACGGCGGCGGTCTCGTCGGGCCCGCGCCTCGCCTGGCATGCCGGGGACGATGGGGCCTTCGGTGCGATGGATCAGATCACGCGCGTACGCGAGGTCGTGTGGCACTGGCTCGCTGCCGGTGAACGCGATCGCGCCGCCGATGCACTCCTCGCCGATCGCGAGCTGGCCGCCCGGAGCGGTGGAGCGGGCGAGCTCGAGTCGCTCCTCGACGCGCTGGGTGATCGCCCCCGGCGTCGGCCCGGCACGCAGAGCGAGGCCGCTCCCGATCCGCTGCTCTCGCTCGACCCGCGCCGTCACCGGGCGCTCGCCGCGTTGCGCATCGAGATCGCCGTGCGCGGCGGTCGCTACACGGAGGCCTTCGAGCGCGCGACGGCTTCGCCGGGTGCGGTCTCTCCGCTCGTCCACGCCGAGCTCGTCCTCGCCTCCGGCGATGTGGCGTCGGCGCGGCGGGCCCTCACCGGCCTCGTGGGCTCGGCGAACGCCAGCGAGCGCGTGCGCGCCATCGCGATGCTCGCGGAGCTCGAGCTCCTCGCCGGCAAGCCCGATCTCGCCGCCCAGCACCTCGCCAACCTCGGGGACGTCGCGTCGGCCGAGCCGCTCGCTCGCGCCCGCGTGCACCTCGCGACCGCACGCGTCGACGAGTTCCTCGGCCGCGTCGCCGCCATGCGCTCGGCGCTCGCCCGCGCGCACGGTGCCGTGAAGTCCGTCCCCGCGTCGCTCGAGTCCGCCGAGCTCGCCGCCATCGTCGATGCGCGCCGCGCCGTGGGCCTGGCCCGCGAGGGTCGGCTCGTCGAAGCGGCGTCGGCCCTCGATGCGGCTGCCGCCTCGGCCCGGGACCTGGACGCCGTCGCCGTCGCCGACGAGGTCCTCGCGGCCCGGGCGCTGGTCGCGCGCCGCCGGGGGGATGCCGCCACGGCCGCGGCGCTCCTCAACGAGGTCGTGCGCGCGCGCCGCGAGCGCGGTGACGAGCTCGGGGCGCTGCGCGCGGAGCTGGACCTCGCCGAGCTCGAGATCGTGCGTGGCCAGCCGGCGCTCGCCGCCGAGCTCGCCAGCGCGGCGCTGTCGTCGAGCGTGCGCCGCGAGCTGGGTCACCTCGCGGCGCGCGGCCAGGCCGTCGTCGCTGCGATCGACCTCCTCGAGCTGCGCCTCGATCCCGCGCTGCCTCGCCTCGAGGAGCTGCACGGGCATCCCGCGCTCGACGCCGCCTCGGCCGCGTCCGTGGCCGTGCTCCTCGCGACGGCCCGGGCTCTTTCGGGCCAGCGTGCCGGTGCCGTCGAGCTCGCCCAGAACGCGGGGGCCGAGTCACGCGACGAGCTGGATCGCCGCCTCGCGGCGGCCGAGGTCGCGCTCGCCACGGGCGATGTCGGCGTGGCGCTCGAGCTCGCGCGCGATACGGCCGTCCTCGCCGAGCGTGCCCACCGCACGATCGAGCTGGCGTCCGCCCTGGTCATCGTGGCCCGCCTCGAGCTTGCGCGTGGCGACCGCGGAAACGCCCGTGCCGCCGCCTCGCGCGCCGCTCGTGAAGCGGCCGCCGCCGGTCTCGTCCGCGCCCGCGTCCACGCGTTGCTCGCGCTCTCGGCCCTCGCTCGCGACGATGACGACCCGGCCAGCGCCGTCGCGTACGCGCGCGATGCGGCCGAGCACGCGATGACCGCTGGCCTCCCGGTCGAGCGCCTTGTCGCGCATGCCGCCCTCGACGCGATCGCCGGCCACGAGGCAGTCGCCGATCCGAGTGCGCCGAGCGCGGCCACGATGGCCGCAACGGCGATCGAAGGTGCAGCGCGCATGCTCACGGACTTCGGCCTCACCGCCCAGCGCCCCTTCCGCGTCATCGACGCCGAGGGCGTCCCCAGCGATGTGGCCGACGCGAACCCCGAGGTCCTGCGCCTCCCCGCCCGGTCGCTCGCCGTCGACGGCGTCCGTGAGGTCATCTGGCGTCACGGGGCCGAGCTCGCCGACCTCCGTCGCCGCAGCCTCCTGAAGCGCCTCCTGTTCATGTTCGCCTCGGCGCCAGGCAAGGTCTTCTCCAAGGAGGCCATCGTCCAGGCGGTGTGGAACGTCGAGTACCACCCGCTGCGCCACGACGCTGCGCTCTTCACCAACATCATGCGGATCCGCCGCCTGCTCGGCGAGGATGGCTCGGAGATCATCCGGGTGACCGAGGACGGCTACCGGTTCGTCCCGCCGCGGGATTTCATCTTCGTCATCCCGCGGTAGCATCGAGGCATGGCGTCTCGGAGCGGGCTGCGGGCGACGGGCAATGGGCTACGGGCGAAGCAGCAGGCCACCGCGAAGAAGCAGCCTGGCCCGAAGCAGCAGGCCACCGCGAAGAAGCAGCCCGTCGCGAAGAAGCAGACCGCCAAGAAGGCCGTCGCCAGGAAGCGGCCCCCGGCGAAGACGAAGGCGAAGGCAACGAAGAAGCCCCGTCGCCCGACGTCCCCAGCCCGCCGCGCAAGCGGCCGCTGGGTCCGCTTCGTTCAGGACCACGGCGTCGTGCTCGCGTCGGCGAACGGTCCCGTCCCCAACGTGGCCGAGGCCGTGGCGGGCGAGCCCATCGTGGGCAGCTGGTGGGGCCACGCGAAGAGCCACGCGATCTTCGATGCGCTGACCGCGATCGCGGACTCGCCCGACATCCGCAGCTTCCGCCTCGTCGATCACAAGGTGACGTTCGTGCACAGGAGGCTCTGGCCCGCGCTTGCCCGCCTGGCGCACGCGGGCATCCTCGATGCGACCCGGGTCGCATCGGTGCAGCAGGAGCACCTCCCGTCCGGCGAGCATCGCAACTTCGAGGTCGCGTTTCCCGAGTGGGTTCCCGATGAGGTCGCGCAGAAGGCCCAGAGCCTGTCTGACGCCGACGCCCGCAAGCTCCTCGGCGACGTCGTCGTTTAGCGACGCGAGGCGCTCAGGCGCTGCTCGATCGCGCGGACCTCGGCGGCCGCGTCCGGGTGGTTCGGCTGCTCGTCGAGAATCTCCTGGAACTGGCGGAGCGCATCGCGGTCGCGACCGAGCATGCGTTCCATGCGTCCGAGATAGAGGCGCGCGACGAGCGGCTTGGCCGCCTTCAACACCGCCTTCTCGAGCACCTTACGGCTCTCGACGGCCACCTTCACCCGATCCGTCGCGGCGCAGAAGCGCGCCCATGCCAGCACGGCCGCATAGTCCGCATCGAAGGGTGCGAGCTCGACGGCCTTGGCCAGCTCGACGACCGCTTCCTGCATGTCCTCGCGGCGCAGCGCAGCTTCGCCGCGCTTCGCGGCGGCCTTCGCGAGGTCGGCTGGATCCGACGACTCGGCCAGGAACGGCGGCGGCACCGACGCAGTCACGGCACGCGGTCGGCGGGCAACCACGTACTCCTCGCGCTTGACCGGATCGGTTAGCACTCCGAACGCGATGTTCACTTGCAGGAAGAGCCGGCTCGCATCGCGCGTCTCGTCCTGCGTCAACACGGGCAGCCGCTCCGGGTGCAGCGAGCGCGCGAGCTCGAGGTACGCGGCGCGAATCGCGTCGAGCGGCGCATCGAATGGCACCCCGAGGAGCGTGAAGTAGTCGGCGTCCTTCTCGAGGTTCGTGAGGCCGGTCACGAGCTGCACGCGCACCTCGGCGGCGCTGCGATGGGGCGTCGTCGTGCGCGGCAAGGTCGGCGTGCGCGGCGGGCTCGGATCCCGGGGCGTGGGCGTACGCGGCAGCGTCGGCGTGCGCGAGACGGTCGGGCCACTCGCACTGCTCGTGCGCGAGATCGCCGTCCCGCTCGCGGTGCGCGAGATCACGGGCGCCTCGGGCGTGCGAGGGCGCGGCTGCGAGGTCGTGCGCGAATGGATGGGCGCCGTCGGCGTGTGGGTGCGCGCGGGTGGCGGCTGCGTCGGCGTGCGCGCGGCCGGCGGCGAGCTCGACGAGGTTCGGGAGAACGCCGGCAAGGTGGGCGACGAGGTGCGCTTCGACGGCACGACCGGATCGGCCTGATTCGGCCGCGGGGTGCGCGCGAAGGTCACCGACGGCATGGAGGTGTCCGCGAAGCTCGGCGCGCGACGGAAGGGCGTACTCGTTGGCGGGGCTACGGTCTCGATGGGCGCGGCCGCGGCCGAGGCGGTCGTGGTGCGTGCCACCGGCGGCTGGGCCGCCATCGCCTCGCACGAGACGAGCGCGTAGATCACCGCCGCCGCCGTGCGCGGCTCGATCTCGCGGTGGGTGGCCTCGAGCTCCGGCAGGCTGGTGCCGGCCCGGAGGGCTTCGAGGATCGGGCGCTCCTGGTTGGAGAATTCGAACCGGGGCAGGTCGGCATCCGCCTCGGCGGGCAGCACGAAGAACGATCCGAGGTCGCGCAGGTCGGACGACAGGCGTACCTCCGACACGTTCTTCACGCCCATGTAGATGATGGGCCGAATGTCGAGCGCGCAACCCGCTGCAGTTGGCAGCGTGATCTCGTCGTCGACGACGAACTCACCGTGCTCCAGCGCGAACGTCCGCGCGGCCCGCTGCGCGACGAGCTTGCAGCGCAACTTCAGCGCCTGCTCGGTGGAGAGATTCGCGATCTCCGCGAGGATCTCGACCTCGTCGCGGCCGGGGTGGGCCGCGATGCGCTTCGTGATCGTCGGGACGTGGGTCGAGGAGATCAGATGTGACGTCATCGCCACGCGCGCGATCGAGTCGGCGGCGAGCGGCGAATACGCGGCGACCACGGCGCCACCCGCGAAGGCGATCGCGTACTGCTTGCCGTCGCTCTCGATCGTGAGCTGCCCCGTCAGCTGACGCAGCGCGAGTCGCCCCAGGGTCCTGCCCCAGGGACGATCGGCGATCGTGCCGCGAACCAGCTCGGCCATGATCCGGAGGGAACCATGGCACACCCGGATAGGCGTGGGGTAGCGGCACCGTCGGGTCGCTGTGTTGCTAGCGAGCGCGCTTCCGAGCCCGTCGCCGTCTGATGGAGCTCACCCGACGGCTCACCTGCGCCGCTGACGCTAGCGCTTGCAGCCCGTGAACCCAGGGCATGCGTAGTTGATCGTTCCCTGGAGCGTGACGGGCACGGCCCCCTTGCCGTACGCGCCGTCGAGCTTCACCGCGGCCACGAACGCGGTCTGATCGTACTGGGTGACGTCGACGGCGCCCGTGACCGGGATGCGCTCGCCGCGGAGCTCGAGGGTCAGCTCGAGATCGGAGTGCTGCTCGTCGAGCAGGTACCGGCGTGGCTGCATCTTCGAGATCCCCATGCTCCGGACCTTTAGGTACAGCGCCTCGCCCTTGCACTCGATGATGAAGCTGTCCGGGGCGAGGTCGTCAGGCTTGTCGATCTTCGTGAACCACGCGGACAGACGCCCCTCGGCGCGGCCATCCGGCTGCGAGGCTTGTTGGGCTCCGTCCAGGGTGAGCTTGCAGCTCCCCGGCGGTCCCACCGGGTCCACCACCGCGGCCGGCGACTGGGCCGACCCTTGCGGGGCCGCGGACGGCGACGACTTGTCCTTGCAAGCGCCGAGGAGGAAGAGGCCAGCTACGAGGCACCACGATGCGCGCACGTGCGGAGCTTACACGCAGCTCGTCGCGGGTGCGGTGTGCCGGCGCGAGCGGAGAGCGCATGGCTCGTCGTTCGCGTCCTCGTTCGAGCCCCCGAAACGACAACACGCCGCCTGGAGGCCTTCCAGGCGGCGTTGCGCGTTCGGTTGAACGCTAGGTCTCGACTACGGGACCGAGACCGAGGACGACAGCGTCACCGACGCGGACGTCGCGGTGCCGTTGATCGTCGAGGCCACGGTCAGCGAGCCCGTGCGGGCGCCCGTCGTGCCGCTCGGCACGAAGCGGACAACCACGTTGCACGTGGTGTTCGGCGCGATGCTCTGACCACCACACGCGTCGGAGACGACCGAGAAGTCGCTACCGGCGGTGTTCGACAGCGTCGTCTGCACGAGGGCCGTCGGGACTTCCGCGTCGTTGCGGAACGTGATGGTCTGCTGCGAGCCGGCGTTACCA
>LNFM01011050.1_pt1 | contig 12429 bp, 12 predicted proteins | sample 596031 | NCBI WGS metagenome assembly LNFM01 (sample SAMN04254537, study PRJNA301005) | activated carbon metagenome | isolation source: dual media filters at the Ann Arbor, Michigan drinking water treatment plant | place: USA: Ann Arbor
CAGGTCGCGGCGCTGGGGCGCGGTTATCTCTATTACGTATCGCTGAAAGGCGTCACCGGCGCCGCGAACATCGATGTTGCCGATGTTGCACAGCGCCTGGCCCGCATCCGCAGCCACACCAAACTGCCGGTGGGCGTCGGTTTCGGCATCCGCGACGGCGAAACCGCGCGCAATATCGCGCAGGTGGCTGATGCCGTGGTCATCGGCAGCCGGCTGGTGCAGGAAATCGAGGCGGCGCCCGATGATGCGGTGAACCGGGCGCGGGTGTTCATGGCGGGCATCCGCGCGGCAATGGATCGCGACATCAAGGGGGCGGCCGCATGAGCTGGCTGCAGAAACTGTTGCCGCCGCGGATCAAGCGCGAGGCCGGCAGCGTCAAAAAAGCGGTGCCCGAAGGCTTGTGGAGCAAATGCGACTCTTGCGAGGCCGTGCTCTACCGCACCGACCTTGAGAAAAACCTGTTTGTCTGTCCCAAGTGCAACCACCATAACCGCATTTCCGCCCGCGAACGCCTGGACTGGCTGCTCGACATGGAGGGGCGCTACGAAATCGGCGCCGAGGTGCTGCCGGTGGACAGCCTGAAGTTCCGTGACAGCAAACGTTATGTCGACCGCCTGGCGGATGCGCGCAATGACACCAGCGAGGAAGACGCGCTGGTGGTGATGCAGGGGGCGATTCGCGACATCCAGGTTGTTGCCGCGGCCTTCGAATTCGGTTTCCTCGGCGGTTCGATGGGCTCCGTGGTTGGCGAGCGTTTTGTCCGCGGCGTGCAGGTCTGCGTGGAGCAGCGGCTGCCGTTCATCTGTTTCACGGCGACCGGCGGCGCACGCATGCAGGAAGGCCTGTTTTCGCTGATGCAGATGGCCAAGACCTGCGCGGCGCTGACGCGGCTGGGTGATGACCGGCTGCCCTTCATTTCGGTGCTGACCGATCCGACGATGGGCGGGGTATCGGCCAGTTTTGCGATGATCGGTGATGTCGTCATCGCCGAGCCGAACGCGCTGATCGGCTTCGCCGGGCCGCGGGTGATCGAGCAGACCGTGCGTGAAACGCTGCCCGAAGGTTTCCAGCGCTCCGAGTTCCTGATGCAGAAGGGCGCGCTGGACATGATCGTCGACCGCCGCCAGATGCGCGACACGCTGGCGCGGCTGCTGGCGCTGATGCTGAAACTGCCGGCGCCGTCTTCGTCCTGACGTTTCCGGATCTGACGCCACGGGCCTGATCCCCTATGGCCTGCAACCGATGAACTTACCCGCAACGCTGGCTGGCTGGCTGGAATACATCGAACGCCAGCACCCGCAGTCGATCGCCATGGGCCTGGACCGGGTCAATGTCGTGTGTGATGCGCTCGCACTCAAACCCGCATTTCCGCTGGTCACCGTCGGCGGCACCAATGGCAAGGGTTCGGCCTGCATGATGCTGGAGGCGATCCTCGGCCATGCCGGTTACCGTGTCGGCACCTACACCTCTCCCCACCTGCTGCGTTACAACGAGCGGGTGCGCATCGGCGGCCGTGAAGCCGGCGATGCCGAGCTGGTGCGTGCCTTTGCCGCAGTGGAGCAGGCCCGTGCCGCCTGCAAGGTGCCGCTGACCTATTTTGAATTCGGCACACTGGCGGCGGTCTGGCTGTTCTGTGATGTGGGGGTGGATGCGGCGATCCTCGAGGTCGGGCTGGGCGGACGCCTCGATGCCGTCAATGCCTTTGATGCCGATGTGGCGATGCTGATGAGCGTCGGCCTCGACCACATGGATTACCTGGGAGATACGCGCGAGGCCATCGGCAGTGAAAAAGCGCATATTTTCCGCGCAGGACGCCCGGCGATCTGCGCGGACCGCGAGCCGCCGCAAACCGTGGCTGCGCATGCCGCGCGGGTCGGCGCACAATTGCTGCAGCTGGGGCGGGATTTCGACTGTGAGGCCCTGCCGCCGCTGCAGTGGCGCTACCGCGGTCCCGGCGGTGACCGCCACGGCCTGCCGATGCCCGCGCTGCGGGGCGCGATCCAGATGGCCAATGCCAGTGCCTGCATCGCTGCGCTGGATGCCTTGCGCGGGCGCCTGCCGGTCACCGCGGGCGACATCCGCGGCGGGCTGGTGCGGGTCGAGAACCCCGGACGTTTCCAGGTCCTGCCCGGACGGCCGGCGGTGATCCTCGACGTTGCGCACAATCCGCAGGCTGCGGCGGTGCTGGCGGCCAATCTTGCGCAGATGACCGGTTATCGCGAAACCTTCGCGGTGTTTGCAATGCTCAATGACAAGGATGTGGCCGGCGTCGTGCGCACGCTGCGCGGCCATGTCGACCACTGGCTGATTGCGCCGCTGGAAGGGCCGCGCGGCCTGCCGATGGCGGCGCTGGAGCACCATCTGCGCGACGCCGGCGTAACCGCGCCGGTAACGCCGTGCACAAACATCACCGAAGCCTGTGTTCGCGCGTATCAGATGGCAGGAGATGGTGATAGAATTTTGGCCTTCGGATCGTTCCTGGTCGTCGCTGCTGCATTGACTGCGGATCGTATGCAGCGGAAATCTTGAAAATTGTTTAAAAACAACAGGTTACTTCGTTTTTGGCGTATCGGAAATGGCGAAAAACGTTAGCGACGAAGAACTCCAGCTGAAGAAGCGTGCACGCCGCCGCCTGGTGGGGGCGATTGTGCTGGTGACTGCGGTTGCCGTGGTGCTGCCGATGATCCTCGACTCGGAGCCCAAACCTGCCAACCAGAACATCAGCATCCAGATTCCTTCGCCTGACGCAGGCGTGCTGGCGACCAAGCCTGCGCCACTGAAGCCGGCGGCAGCGCCTGAAGCGGCTGCCACACCAGAGCCGGTGCCGGTGCCGCCATCCAAAGTCGAGGCGAAAGCGGAAACCAGGCCAGAGGTCAAGGCGGAAACCAAAGCAGAAACCAAACCGGAAACGAAGGCGGTCAGCAAAACCGAACCCAAAGCCGAGGTCAGGACGGAGGCCAAGGCTGAACCCAAGGCTGAACCCAAGGCTGAACCCAAGGCCGAGCCAGTTGCTGCTGCACCGAAGGCTGAGACAACGGCCAAGGCCAAGGATGCCGGCAAGGAAAAAGCCAAAGCGCCGGCTGCCGGCGGCTTCGTGGTCCAGGTTGCTGCCCTGTCGGATGCGGCAAAGGCCAGGGAGCTGCAGGCGAAAATGGCCGGTGGCGGACTCAAGGCTTATACCGAAGTGGTGCAGACGGCCAAAGGCCCGGTGACCCGGGTGCGTGCCGGCCCGTATGCCAGCCGTGAAGCGGCCGAGAAGGCGCGCCTGGCCTTGCAGCGTCTGCAGCTCGACGGCAAGGTGGTACCCAGGTAAGTGATGACCCTGCTTGACCATGCCGTTATCGCGATCATCGGATTTTCGGTTCTGCTCAGCGTCATCCGCGGGCTGGTGAGGGAGGTGCTGGCACTGGCGGCATGGGCGATTGCATTCGTGGTGGCCTGGCTGTTCGGCGGGCAACTGGCAGGGCTGATGCCGGCGGAAATCCCCGGCGACGAATTGCGCTGGCTGGCCGGGTTTGCGGCACTGTTTTTTGTGGTGCTGCTGGTGATGAGCTTGGTGGCGATTGCGGTTTCGCAGCTGGTGAAGAGCGCGGGCCTGAGTGTCGAGGATCGCCTGCTGGGTGCGGTGTTCGGTGTATTGCGTGGGGTGGTGGTGGTGATGATTCTGGTGCTGATGGCGGGGGCGACGTCGCTGCCCCGGCAGCCGGTGTGGCGCGATGCAGCGCTGCGGCCGGTGCTGGAGCGGGCGGCGTTGGTGATCCGGGACTGGTTGCCGCCGGCAGTCGGTCAACATATCAAGTTTGGTTGAGGAAACGCCATGTGCGGAATCGTCGGAGTAGTTTCCCGTAACCCGGTCAACCAGCTGCTGTATGACGGCCTGCTGGTCCTGCAGCACCGCGGGCAGGATGCCGCCGGCATCGTCACTGCCGATGGCTCGAGTTTCCACATGCACAAGGGCGGCGGCATGGTGCGTGATGTCTTCCGCACCCGCAACATGCGCAGTCTCGCCGGCCATGCCGGCATCGGGCACACCCGTTATCCGACGGCGGGATCGGCATGGTCTGCTGCGGAATCCCAGCCCTTCTACGTGAATTCGCCGTTCGGCATCGTGCTCGGCCACAACGGCAACCTGACCAATTCCGAGCAGCTGAAAAACGACCTGTTCCGGCTCGACCTGCGCCACGTCAACACCGAATCGGATTCGGAAGTGCTGCTGAACGTGCTGGCGCACGAACTGGCCGCGAACGCGACCAACTACAAGCTGGATCCGGCGACCATATTCGCCGCAGTGTCCGGCGTGCACCGGCGCTGTCGCGGCGCCTATGCGGTGGTGGCGATGATTGCCGGCTACGGCCTGCTTGCGTTCCGCGACCCTTACGGCATCCGTCCGCTGGTGTTCGGCAAGGCCGAGACGCCGAATGGCCGCGAATACCTGGTGGCCTCGGAAAGCGTCGCCCTCGACGGCCTCGGTTTCAAGCTGGTGCGTGACGTGGCGCCGGGCGAGGCGATATTCATCGACCTCGACGGCAATTTCCACAGCCTGCAGTGCGCGACCAACCCGACGCTGAATCCCTGCTTGTTCGAATTCGTCTACCTGGCGCGCCCGGACTCGGTGATCGACGGCATTTCGGTCTACGAAACCCGCCTGCGCATGGGCGAGAGCCTGGGCCGCAAGATTGCGAAGGATTTTTCCGGCCTCGACATCGACGTGGTGATCCCGATTCCGGATTCGAGCCGGCCGGCGGCGATGCAGCTGTCGAAGCAGCTCAACCTGTCGTACCGCGAAGGTTTCATCAAGAACCGCTACATCGGCCGCACCTTCATCATGCCCGGCCAGGCCATCCGCAAAAAATCAGTGCGCCAGAAACTCAATGCCATCGGCATGGAATTTCGCGGCAAAAACGTGCTGCTGGTCGATGACTCCATCGTTCGCGGCACCACCAGCCGCGAGATCGTGCAGATGGCGCGCGACTCCGGCGCGCGCAAGGTCTATTTCGCCTCGGCGGCGCCGCCCGTGCGTTATGCCAATGTCTACGGCATCGACATGCCGACGCGCGACGAGCTGATCGCCAGCGGCCGCACCGACGAGGAGATCGCCCGCGAAATCGGCTGTGATGCGCTGATTTACCAGGATCTCGAGGCGCTGATTGATGATGTGCGCAGTGTCAATCCGGCGGTGACCAGCTTCGAAGCTTCGTGTTTCAGCGGCGAGTACATCACCGGTGACGTGACCCAGGATTACCTGGATGGCGTGGAGGCACAGCGCCGCGACGGCGCCAAGGCCGCCGCCGACAGCGCCATCACCCAGCTCGACCTCGGCCTCGAGCTCGTCGACTGAACGGAGGCCCGCTGCCCGATGTATCAGGTGACGGCGTTCCGCGAAGAGCGCACGGACGTGATGCATGCGCTGATCCGCGCCCACCCGCTGGCAACGCTGGTGAGCACGGCCGGCGGTGAACTCGAAGCCAACCACCTGCCGCTGCTGATCGATCCCGCCCCTGCGCCTCTCGGCACCCTGCGCGGCCATGTCGCCCGCGCCAATCCCCTGTGGCGCCAGCCGCAGGGCAGCGAGGTGCTGGTGGTATTCCAGGGGCCACAGGCTTATGTCACGCCGTCCTGGTATCCGTCCAAGCAGGAGCACGGCAAGGTGGTGCCGACCTGGAACTATGCCGTGGTCCATGTCCGCGGCCGCCTGGTCGTGCGTGATGACCGGGAATGGTTGCGTGACCTGGTATCGCGGCTGACCGACAGCCATGAATCCGCAAGGCCCTTGCCCTGGGGCATCGCTGACGCGCCCGGGGATTACATCGAGCGCATGCTCGAAGCCATCGTCGGCATCGAAATCCCGGTGGCCCGCATCGAAGGCAAGTGGAAGGTCAGCCAGAACCGGCAGCCGGCGGATCGCGCGGGCGTGGCGGCGGGGCTGCGCGCCGGCGGTGATGCCGTGGCACAGGCCATGGCTGATCTGGTCGCGGAAGGGGCGGCCGGCAAGCGCCCGGTTTGACGCGGGCGGCGGGCCTGCGGTAGTCTTCTGTTGCGCCGATTTGAAGAACAGCTTGCGGGCGCGTTAAAAATGCCGCTAAAGCGACGGAAGAACCCGGTCCGCGCTAGCTGGCCGGGTTTTTTTATTTGACGGAGCAAGACCATGAAAAACGGCTTTACGACAAAGATACTGCATTCCGACCTGGAGTCCCCGATTGAGCATTTTTCGGTGCTCAAGCCGATGCATACGGCGGTGGCCTTCGGTTATCCGGATGCGCGCGACCTGGTCAAGGTGTTCAAGGGCGAAATGGCCGGCTACGCCTACGGCCGGCAGGGCAACCCCACGACTGCGGCGCTGGAATCGAAAATCAGCAAGATGGAGGACGGCATCGCGACAGCCTGTTTTGCGACGGGCATGGCGGCGATTGCCTCGGCCTTCATCGCGTTGCTGCGCGGCGGCGACCATGTGGTGTCGAGTTCCTTCCTGTTCGGCAACACCAACAGCCTGTTCGGGACCCTGGGGCAGTTCGACTGCGACATCAGTTATGTCGATGCCACCCGTGTCGAAAACGTGGAGAAGGCGCTGCGGCCCAATACCAAAATGGTGTTTGTCGAAACCATCGCCAACCCGCGCACCCAGGTTGCCGACCTGGCGCGCATCGGCGAGCTGTGTGCGCGCCGCGGGATCATCTATTTTGTCGACAATACGATGACCTCGCCCTGGCTGTTCCGGCCGAAACAGGTCAAGGCCAGCCTGGTGATCAATTCGCTGACCAAGTACATCGGCGGCCATGGCAATGCGCTGGGCGGTGCGGTGACCGATACCGGGCTGTTCGACTGGAAGTCATTCCCGAACATCTATGACAACTACAAAACGGCCAATCCGGCGAACTGGGGCATCCTGCAGATCCGCAAGAAGGGACTGCGCGATGTCGGCGCCACGCTGGCTGCCGAAGCGGCGCACCGGCTGGCGATGGGCGCCGAGACGCTGGCGCTGCGCATGGAGCGGGCATCAGCCAATTGCCTGCAGCTGGCGCGCTTTCTCGCCCAACATCCCGGGGTCACCAGAGTCTATTACCCCGGGCTCGAAGACCATCCCCAGCACCAGCTGGCCGGCGAATTGTTCAGGACTTACGGCGCCCTGATGAGCATCGAGCTCGCTGACAACATCGACTGCCTCGATTTCCTCAATCGCCTGCAGCTGGTGATCTCTTCCAGCCACCTCGGCGACAACCGGACGCTGGCGATCCCGGTCGCGCAGACGATCTACTGGGAGATGGGGGCGGCGCGGCGCGCCGAGATGGGCATTGCGGACTCGCTGATCCGGCTGTCGGTCGGCATTGAGGACATCGAGGACCTGATCGCGGACTTCAGCCAGGCGCTACAGTAGGATCGCGGCGCAGCCTTCGGCATCCACGCGCAGGTAACCGCCGCGCTGGTACCAGTCGTTGAGCACCCAGCGCTCGCAGTCATGCCCGTCGAGTTGGTGGATGTGCCTTGCCGGGCGGTGGGTGTGGCCGTGGATCAGCCGCGGATAACCGTGGCGCCGCAGCAGTTCATCCACCGCGGCTGGTGTCACGTCCATGATGGTTTCCGATTTCTGCTGTTTGCTGGCTTCGCTCTGCGCACGCATGCCGAGCATCTGCTCGCGTCGCGCTGCCAGTGGCTGGGCGAGGAAACGGGCCTGGTTGCCGGGGTCGCGGGCGTAGGCGCGGAAACGCTGATAGTCGGCGTCGCCGGTGCACAGGGCATCACCGTGGGTCAGCAGCGTCGGGGTGCCGTGGAGGTCCGCCAGCAGCGGATCGTCAAGCAGGGTCGCGCCGCAGCGCGCGGCAAACGCGCCGGCCATCAGCACGTCACGGTTGCCCTGCATCAGGAAGACGCGGGTGCCGCGGGCGGCGAGGCTGGCCAGCGCCGCAGCGGTCTGCATGCCCAGCGCATCGTTGTCGTCGTCACCGGCCCAGTATTCGAACAGGTCGCCGAGGACGTACAGCGCCGCGGCCTGCGGCGCAATATCCGTGGTGAAAGCCTGGAACTGCGCCGTGATCTGCGGCCGTTCGGCCGCCAGATGCAGGTCGGAGATGAAAAGGCTGTGCATGAAGTGCGGGGCGGGGCGCCCCGCGCAATCAGACGACTTCGGCTTTTTCGATGATCACGTCTTCGACCGGCACGTCCTGGTGCATGCCCTTGCTGCCGGTCTTGACCTTGCGGATCCGGTCGACGACGTCGGTGCCGTCAACGACCTTGCCGAACACGCAGTAACCCCAGCCCTGGGGTGTCGGTGCCGTGTGGTTCAGGAAGTCGTTGTCGCCGACATTGATGAAAAACTGCGCGCTCGCCGAATGCGGCGCCGAGGTGCGCGCCATGGCGATGGTGTAGAGGTCGTTCTTGAGGCCGTTGTTGGCTTCGTTCTGCACCGGCTCGCGGGTCGTTTTCTGTTTCATGCCCGGCTCGAAACCGCCGCCCTGGATCATGAAGCCGTCGATGACGCGGTGGAAAATGGTGTTGGTGTAGTGGCCGTCCTCGACATACTTGATGAAGTTGGCGACGGTGTCCGGGGCCTTGGCGGCATCCAGTTCGATGGCAATGACGCCGTGGTTGGTGTGCAGCTTGATCATGGGGATTCCTCGGGAGGTTTATTTGGCTTTTGCCGGCTTCGCGACGGGTTCTTCGAGCAGGCGCGCCTGCTCGATGACGATGTGCTGGCGCGGCACGTTCTGGTGCGGGCCGACGGTTGCGGTCGGGATCTGCAGCATTTTCTGCACGACTTCCATGCCCGAGGTGACGCGGCCGAACACCGTGTAACCATAACCCTTGTCATCGGGCGACTTGAAGTCGAGGAAATCGTTTTCCGAGACGTTGATGAAAAACTGCGCCGTTGCCGAATGCGGGTCCGCGGTGCGCGCCATGGCCACGGTGCCGACGGCATTGCGCAGGCCGTTGCCGGCTTCGTTGCGGATCGCCGGGCGCGTGGTTTTCTGCTGGAAGTTGCGGGTGAAGCCGCCGCCCTGGGCCATGAAGCCGGGAATCACGCGGTGGAATATCGTACCTTCGTAAAAACCGTCCTTCACGTACTGCAGGAAGTTCTCCACGGTTTTCGGCGCGTTCTCCGGGTAGAGCTCGATGACGACGCTGCCCAGCGTGGTTTTCAGCTCGACTTTCGGATTGGCGGCAAGGGCTGCGGGGGCGAGCAGCAGGGCGCACAGGAAGATCAGCCAGCGTTTCATTATTTATCCAATAAAAACAATAGGTTATTAATATCCTGAGGGGCAGTCAGGCGGCTCCTTCGTGGACGATCCGCCAGTGGCCGTTTTCGCGCTGCCAGTACTGGCGCTTGCGCATCTTGTTGCTGATGTTGCTGCTGGCGTAGTCCTGCTCGAAGGTCACCACGGCGAGGTTTTCGTGGCCGGGATAGAGGAACATGCTGACGCCGTCGACCTTGACCTTGATCCACGATTTGCCGGCATTGACGCTGCGTTTCTGCTGCGCCCAGGACGACAGGTTCTGCTTGCCCGAGGCGAATTCGGCCGAGTAGTGGCGCAGGTATTTGTCGGTATCCCGGCTTTCCCAGTCGCGGCGCCAATCCTCGATCGATTGCTGCAGCGTGCTGCGCGCGGTTTTGGCGGCGCCGGCCTCCACCCACTCGACGTCCTGGGCAATGATCACCGGGGTCAGGCCGACCTGCACGTGTTTGGAGATCGCGAGCAGGTCTTCATTGGTCAGCGCGACGCAGCCGTCGCTGGCGCGCGGCGGCCGGCTGTAGGTGTCGAAGGGCACGCCGTGCAGCCAGATGCCGTGGCCGTCGCGGCCGCGGCGGCGGTCCCATTCATTGGGATAGTTGATCGGGAACGCGCCGTCGCCGTAGAGCGCGCTTTGCGTGCCGTAGGTTTTGCTGAGCTGCTCGCGGGGCAGGTTGCTGGTGACGTGGTAAACCCCCAGCGGCGTTTTTTTGTCGCCTTCGCGGAGCTTCTCGCTGCCGTTGCGGCCGATGGTGGTGTAGTAGTCGGCGATGTAACGCGGGGTGCCGTTGTTGTTTTCGAATACATACAGCGTGTATTTCGAGGTGTCGACGACGAAGGCGTATTTCTGCGCCGGGTCCAGCTGCAGCAGCGCGCGCGGCACCCGGTCCACCGGGCGTTCCTGGTTGTGGCGGATTAGCCGCGCCCGCGCTTCATCGCGCAGGTCGGCGATGCGTTCCGCCGGGGCTTCAGACGCGCTGCCAATGCTGCTGATCGGGCGCACGCGCGCCATCAGCAGGTCACCCTTGATCAGGTGGGCCAGGCGGAAATTCGGATACTGCTGCAGGACTTTTTCGATTTCCGCCAGCGCGATGTCGAACTGCGAGCTGGCAATCGCCATCAGCGTCTGCGCAAGCAGGGCTTCGGCGGCATGGGCGACGTTGCCGTTGCCGAGCAGGCCGCCCCCCGAGGACAGCGGGCGGTTGCCGAGGGCGAGGGTGGTGGAGGAAGGAGTCAGCGCGGTGGCGGTGATGGCCGCCATCAGCGCACAGGCCAGCAGCGGGCGTTTCATCCGCCGACGAGTTCTTCCTGGATCAGCCATTGGTTACCGGACTTCACCATGATCAGTGTTTTGTTGGCGGAGGCCTTGAAGCTGTTGGAGCGGTAGTGCTGGCGGAAGGTCACGGTGGCGCGGTTGGCGTCGTTGAAAGTGACTTTCGCCGCTTCGACGCGGACTTCGATCTTGCGCGGCTTGGCGATCCTCAGCTTGCGTTCGTTTTCCCAGGCCTTGCGCGGCTCGCCGTCCGGGGTCTTGAAGCCGGGGGCGTAACGCGCCAGGTAGCCGTCCACGTCGTTGCCGGCCCAGGCGGCAGCCCAGCTTTCGACGGCCTTGAGCACGGCTTCGGGATTGCTGCCGGAGGGTGCAATCTTGACCGGCTCACGGGCAGGTTCCTTCGCCGGCTCTTTCGCCGGTTCCTTGGCGGCGACCACCGGCGGCTTGGCTGCGACGGGTGCAGCAGGAGCGGCTGCTGGCGGCGTTGCGGGCGCGACCGGTTTGGCCGTTGCGACCGGCGCAGCCGGTGCCGGCTTGACCGCGGGTTCGCTGCGGGCAGCGACCTTGGGCGGACGTTGGCCGCTGCTGAACAGGTCCTTGATCAGGTTGAGCTTGGTCTGCGCGGCCTGATTGCCCTTGTCGAGCTGCAGCGCCTTGTCATAAGCCTGGCTGGCCATCTTGGCGTAGATGTCGCCCAGGTTTTCGTGGGCGGTGGCGTAGCTGGGATGGGTGCGGATCGCCATTTCCAGCGCCGAGCGGGCCTTGTCATACTGGCCCTGGGAGGCGTAGAGCACGGCGAGGTTGTTGTACGGCTCCGGCAGCTCCGGATAGTCCTGGGTCAGCTCGGTGAACACGCGGATCGCTTCGTTCGGCTTGTTCTGCTCGGTGAGCAGGATGCCGCGCAGGAAACGGCCGCGTGCATCCTTGGGGCGGGTCTTCAGGTACTGCTCGACGCGTTCGAGTGCACGGTCGGTCTGGCCCTGTTTCAGCAGCTGCTGCGCTTCCTGCAGCTCGTCATTCTGCGCCGGGACCGGGGCGGCAAGCCCCATGCATACTGCGATTGCCGCGAGTTGTGCAGCGGCTGATTTGAAAGTCATCGTGCTATGATTCCAGTGATCGTTGAGTGGACAGTGCCCATTGTTGGTGCCGCGAAAGCCGCCGGTTTTCCGATGCTGTGCCTGCAGACCGCTTCCATACATTAGTCCTTGAATTTTCGGGATTTTACCAAGAACAACCGCTAATTCAAATTTCTCTTTGCGCGGGGTTGACGGCTCCGCGACCCAATTCCAGAACAAGGTGGCTGCCCGGCCGCGGATCCGCGGTTCAAGGGGGCGCCCGACAGCCCAAAAATGCTCAAAATCTACAACACCCTGGCCCGGGACAAGCAGGAATTTACCCCCATCGAGCCCGGCAAGGTCCGGATGTACGTCTGCGGCATGACGGTGTATGACTTCTGCCACCTCGGCCATGCCCGGGTGATGGTGATTTTTGACGTGGTCCAGCGCTGGCTGCGCAGTTCGGGTTATGACGTCACCTATGTGCGCAACATTACCGACATCGATGACAAGATCATCAAGCGCGCGCAGGAAAACGGCGAAACCATGACGACGCTCACCGAACGCTTCATCCGCGCGATGGACGAGGATTCGGCGGCCCTGGGCGTGCAAAGGCCGGATGCCGAACCGCGGGCCACCGAATACGTGCAGGGCATGCTCGACATGATCGGCCTGTTGCAGGGCCGGGGTTACGCCTACCAGGCCGCCGACGGCGACGTGAACTACGCGGTACGCAAATTTGACGGCTACGGCAAACTGTCCGGCAAGTCGCTGGAGGACCTGCGCGCCGGCGAACGCGTCGCGGTGGATGCGGCCAAGCAGGATCCGCTGGATTTTGTGCTGTGGAAACGCGCCAAGTCCGGCGAGCCGGCCTGGGAGT
>LNFM01011051.1_pt1 | contig 12429 bp, 12 predicted proteins | sample 596031 | NCBI WGS metagenome assembly LNFM01 (sample SAMN04254537, study PRJNA301005) | activated carbon metagenome | isolation source: dual media filters at the Ann Arbor, Michigan drinking water treatment plant | place: USA: Ann Arbor
AGATCAGTCGTTGCCCACCCGCATCACCCTGGTGGCCAGCGACCATGAGACCACCGTCGCCACGATCACCGTTGGCTTCGATTCTTCCGATGGTTTGCATGTAGACACGCTGTTTTCCCAAGAGGTTGATACGCTCAGGCAAGCCGGGCGCCAAGTGTGCGAGTTCACCACCTTGGCGATGGATCAGGTGGTCCGTTCGCGCCGTGTGTTGGCATCCCTTTTCAATGTGGCGTACATCTACGCACACCGTGTGATGGGTTTCGATACGCTGCTGATCGAAGTCAACCCGCGTCATGTCCTTTATTACCAGCGAATGCTGGGCTTTCAGGTCATGGCTCCGCAACGTCACAGCCCGCGCGTCGGTGCTCCTGCTGTCTTGCTGGGTATCAACTTCTCCTACATCCGCGAGCAAGGCGAGCGATTCGCAGGCCTCTCGCGTGCGAGCAACGAGCGATCGCTGTATCCCGACTGGTTTTCTCCGCTGGAAGAAGAAGCCATCCTGCACCGGCTCTCCCGGTCGAAAGCATCAGTAGCGCCTACCTCGCGCCATCGCTACGAGCCTTTGCGCCTGCTTCAGGCCTGAGCGCCGCAGGCGTTCAGATTCGTTCTGACTCCAATTGGCGTCGCTGACCGAATGCGCCTAGGGCAGCAACCGATCTCGGCCTTTGAACCCGGTCAGTCGTTGATCTCGTCATTCAGGTCCTCAGACACGGCCAGCACGCGTGCGTCGTGGACTGCGGTGGCGATCGCAGGCCCGCGCAAGCCCTTGGTGGCTGCGCGGGTGGCCGCGGCTCCTGCGTCGACGGCCGCCGCGCGCGCGCGCGCCACTCGCCATCGAGCGAACGCTGCGGCCTGCGAACGCGTCGCGGTGCGGTGCTGGGCGCGGGCGATGCACTCGCAGGCCTGCAGCGTCAGTTCGAAGCGTTCGGGCCGGCGCCAGGCGTCGCATCGGTCAAGCAACTTCACCGTTTGCTCGGCGTTCATGGCCTGACCCAGGCGCAGCGTCTCGTACTCGCGCCCCACCAACTCCGCGACCTCCCGACAGTCGGCTGGAACGCGCCAACGTTCACAGAGCCTTTGCAGCGCGCCAGGGGTGGCGCTGGCCTTCGCCGCGCAAGCGACCGAGCCGAGCGGATAGCCAACGACTGCAAAGCGCGCCGGCAGCGGCAGTCCCGATTCGGCGGCCAGATCGATGGCCTGACGCCACTGGATCGCCACAGACTCTGCGGATGACCACTCCGCGTTGATCTCAGGCATCAGCCGGGCCAGCGCGCCGCAGTCGTGCAGCACGTCGAACATGCGTGAAGGTTGCGATTCCATCAGGCCGCGCGACAACTCCTGCCACACCCGTTCGGCAACCAGCGCGTCGACCTCGCCGGCGTTCACCATCTCCTGCATCAGCGCCTGCGTCTCGGGCGCGACCTCGAAATCTACAAAGCGCGCTGCGAAACGCGCCACTCTCAGGATGCGTACCGGATCTTCTGCGAAGGCCGGCGACACATGGCGCAGCAGTCCGGCTTCTAGATCGCGTTGCCCGCCATAGGGGTCGATGACCGCGCCTGCGTCGTCCTGCGCCATGGCGTTGATCGTCAGGTCACGGCGCCGGAGGTCTTCTTCCAGCGTGACGCCAGGGTCGGCGTGAAAGACGAAGCCGTGGTAGCCGGGGGCAGTCTTGCGCTCGGTGCGGGCGAGCGCGTACTCCTGCTTGGTGACCGGGTGCAAAAACACCGGGAAGTCGCGGCCCACCGGCAGATATCCCGCGGAAAGCATGACTTCGGGCGTCGCGCCCGTGACGACCCAGTCGACGTCGCTGCCAGGGCGCCCGAGCAGCGTGTCCCGCACGGCACCGCCGACTTTCCAGACTTTCATCGATGACCGGTCAGGCAGGCCGCGCCAGTCAGCGACCGTGCGAGCCGGCCCGCAGCGAGTCAAGTCGCGCCGCACCGGCGCGGTGCTGCAGCACCGGCGCCATCACGCCCTCCATCGCGGCGGGCTGGATGCCAAAGGCTTCCAGGCCGGGAAGGTCTCCGCTGAGCACATTCGGTACGCGCATCGAATCGAGGTTATCGGCAGACATCAGCGGCGCGCCCGGCAGCCAACCCATCACCGCAGCCTGCAGACGGGCAACGCCGTCGGGCAGCGGAATGACCGGACGCTCGCAGCCTGCACAGCGGCCGGCAAACCGAACCAGCTGTTCCAGTGTGTAGATCGCCGGGCCGCCGCATTCGACCGTCTGGCCAATCGACGACGGCTCGTCGAGCGCGCTGACGATGGCTGCGGCCACATCTTCGACCCACACTGGCTGGAAGCGGGCCGTGGCGCCCGCCAGCGGCATCACCGGGGCGACTGCCTGCAGCCGTGCAAACAGGTTGAGGAACTGGTCGTGCTCGCCGAAGATGACCGAAGGCCGCAGCAGCGTCAGGTCCAGCCCCGCAGCGCGCAACACCGCTTCACCTGCGGCCTTCGACCGCAGGTAGTGCGACGGGGCATTGGCGCTCGCACCCAGCGCACTGACATGGACCATGCGCTTCACGCCACTGACCTGACAGGCGGCGACCAGTTGCCGTGGCAGATCGACATGAGCGCGCTGGAACTCGGCTGGGCTGCCGTGGAGGATCGCGATCAGGTTGATCACTGCATCGCAGCCGGCCAGCAGGCGCACCAGCTCGACCTCGCTGTGCACATCGGATTGAACCAGCTCAACGGTCGGCAGCGTTCGCAGGTGTTGCGCGCGCTGCGGCCGCCGGCTCGGCACGATGATGCGGCCGTCGGCACCGCCAGATCGTTCGACGAGCTTTTCGCAGACGCTGCGCCCGACGAAGCCACTGCCACCCAGCACCAGAATATTCGACACGGGTTGCTCGACCTTGAGTTGCGATGGGCTCATCGACAGAAGAAAAGGAATTGATTCTGCGCGGTCACGGCATGTCCCTGTCTGCACTGGCTATCGCAGGATCGCGCGGGCCGATCGACGCGCCCAGCCGGGCCGACAGCGAGACGGCTTCGTTGTCCAGCAAGGCCGCGTAGTAGGCGGCGTTCGACAGCACCTTCTTGACGTAGTCCCGCGTCTCGCTGAACGGAATGTTCTCGGCCCAGGTGGCCGGGTCCAGCGGCGGGCCTTCGCGCCAGCGGCGCGAGCGGCTGGGGCCGGCGTTGTAGGCCGCAGCGGCCAGCGGCTGAGAGCCGGCGAAATCGTCGAGTACGAGTTTCAGGTAACCGGTGCCCAAGGCCAGATTGAGGTCGCGGTCCGTGATGCGATCGTGGCTGTAGTCCAGGCCGATCTTGCGTGCCGTCCAGCGCGCAGTGGCTGGCATCACTTGCATCAGGCCCGATGCACCCACGCCGGAGCGTGCGTCGATGATGAATCGGGACTCCTGCCGGATCAGCCCGTAGACATAGGCCGCATCCAGTCCGATGGTCTTGGTGCGCGCCAGCACCTGGTCTCGAAACGGTGTCGGGAATCGCTGCTGCATGTCGACCACATGGCGCGTGCGCTCGCTGGTGTTGATGCAGCGGTCCCAGATCTCGCGGTCGCATGCAAGTTGCGCAGCGGCCAGCAGTTCACGGTCGGTCATGGCTCGCAGGCTGAAATTCCATTCGCGCACACCCTCGCTGCGCAGTCCGATGGCAATCAGCTGCAGCGCACGGGTGAGCCCGGGATCGCGTGCGGCGGCGTCGCGCTCGGTGGAGGTCAATGCCGGTGGGCGCGGCGGCAGCGACACGGTCAGGCCCAGCCTTTCACTGGCCAGCGTGCCGTAGAAGTGCCACTGGCCGGAGATGCTGGCCAGCATCTCGCGCGCCTGTGCTCGCAGAGCGTCTCCATCTTGAGAGTCCACCGCAAGCGCTTGCAGCCCCCGTGCCTTCCAGTAGACCCAAGCGGGGTCCCGCTGTTCTGCCTGGCTCATCGCGTTGATGCCCTGGATCACCTGCTGCCAGCGGCCAGCGCCCTGGTTGGCACGCAGCGCGGCGCGCACCTTCCATGCGAAGGTGTCGTCGGACCAGGGGTTGTCCACCGCGTCGTTGGCGTCGACACGATCGGCGCGTTGGAACTGATCGGGTGCGTCGCTCGACAGGCGTTGTGCAGATTGCTTGGCAGTCGCCGCCCAGGCCCAGGCGGCCAAATCGGCGGGCAACGCGCGTTCCCAGCGTTTGGCGAGCGCGTCGGCGGCCGCAACGGGATCGGTGGCGGCCAGCCTCGCCAGCGCCAGCGTCGTCAGCTCGGCCTGGCTGCGCCCGGCAGTTCGCGCCTTTTGGGCCAGGAAGCGCGCCGGCGCATCGATCAGCGCCTGCACGGCCTTGTCGGATTTCGAGTCGTTGGTGCCCATCGCGATGGCGACCGCCTGCACCACTGCGCGCGGGCGGTTGCTGTCCATCGCAAGCCGCGCCTTGCGCCAGGCATCGGCGGGTTTGAATACGCCGGCAGACAACAGCGTACGAGCCAGCAACGCGCAGCCGTCGTCTGCATCGCGCTGCGCAGCCCATGCGCTGCGCGCTGCGTCGCGCACGTCCCGGCCCGCCAGGTGGTCGGTGATCAACGCATAGCAGCTGACTTCGCGATCGTCGTTCAGCTTGAAGCGGGGGAAGTCGACGACGAAATTCGCCCAGTCGCGGCGGCGCCCCAGTTCCAGCAGCCAGTCGTTGCGCAGCCGATCTTCGACATAGCTGCCGCTCCAGCGGAGGTAGAAAGCGTCGAGGTCGGCCTGCTGCAGTTCGGACAGTCGAAGGTTGGCGTCCCAGTAGGCGACCCACATCGACAGCGGATGCTGCGCGGCGGCGGTCGCATCTCGCAGCGCGGCCAGCCGCACGCGGTCGCGCTTGCGGAAGGCGTCGCGTGCCTCGAGCATTGGATTGGCAGCGATGCTTGAAGCCGACAGCAGTGATGGCGCTGGCGCCGAGCTGGCGAACGCCCCCGTGCTGGCCAGTGCGCCCAGCAGCCCGAGCGCTGGCCAGAGCGCACCCAACCGCTGGCGCCGACCCTCACCGCCGCGTGCGGTAAAAACGGCCGACATCGGCGACGACAACTTCCACCCAACCCATCCACTCATGTCCGACACCTCGATCGATTCGATCAGCGCATTTCGCGCGACGCAACGTGCGCACTTGCTTACCGCGCGCGCAGGCTTGGTGGCCGATGCGGCCCTGCAATTGCAATTCGCAACCCATCTTATGTCGGTGTTGCGTCAGCTCATGCCTGAAAGACTCGGGATTTACAGCGCAGTTCGATCTGAATTCGATGCCGCAGCAATTTGTGTCGCCGCGCCCGAGCTGGCAGACACACCATTTGCGCTTCCGTTTTCGTTGCTTGAGCCCCGTCGTATGGATTTTCGGCACTGGGATCGCCGGCCGCTCACCACCCGAGACGATTGCCGGATCCTGGCGCCCGACGGGCCAGTAGTCGTCCCTGATGTGGTGCTGGCGCCTTGTGTGGGATACACCGCTTCGGGCTGGCGTCTGGGCTACGGTGGCGGCTACTTCGACCGCTGGATGGCAGAGCACCCCCATGTCACTGTGGTTGGCGTCGCCTGGTCGGTGGGTGAGATCGACGAGGCTCTCTGGAAACCGCAGCCGCACGACCGGGCGCTCGCCTGCGTGGTGACAGAAAGGGGTGTGGTGTGAGCGACCGTTGCCGCCCGCATTCCCACGCTGGCACCTGGGCCGCGCGCGGTTGATGTCCTCCTCTTGCACAATCCACCCATGAGTAAAACCGATGCTTCCGACCCGACCGTCCCTGATGAACGCGCAGCCCAGCGCACCAAACTGATCGCCGCCCGCCAGGCCCTGCCCGACCGCCTCGAGCGCGCCGTGCAATTGCAAAGCGTGCTGCGTGTGTGGCTGGTGCGACGCGACGAGAAGACCATTGGCGGCTATTGGCCGATCAAGGGCGAGTTCGATCCGCTGCCTGCGCTGTACCGATGGAGCGAAGGCGACGAGGCGCGGCGTATCGGATTGCCGGTGGTCGACAAAACTGTCGGCGAACTGAGCTTCCATGTCTGGTTCCCCGGCTGCCCGATGGAACGCGACGCCTATGACATTCCAAAGCCCAAGGGCACCGAGATCTTCGTGCCTCAGATGGTGCTGATGCCGTGCGTGGGTTATGGCCCGGGAGGCGTGCGCCTGGGTTATGGCGGTGGCTTCTACGACCGCACCCTGGCGGCACTGACGCCGCGCCCGTACACCGTGGGTCTTTGCTACTCCAACGGTTTCCTGCCCTTCCTGCGCGCCCGCGCCGATGATCTGCCGTTGGATGCGCTGCTGACCGACGACGGCGTCGTCTGGGAACGTTGACCGTATCCTGGAGCTGAACATGTCTGTTGGCTGGCTCACTGCGCTGAAGGTCATTCCCTGGGCCGATGTCATCGAGGCCGCACCAGGGCTGGCAAAGAGCGCCAAGGGGTTTTTCAAGCGAACGCAGGAAGGGACGAATCCCGCTCCCGACAGCGCTCCGGCGCCCCCAACGACCGCCGCGGAGGGGCTGTCGCTGGCGCAGGCGACGCAGCGCATCGCTGTGCTTGAAACCCGCCTTGCTCAGACCGCGGAGCGCCAGCAGGCAGCGGCGGCATTGATCGATTCGCTGGCTTCGCAGAACGCCCGCCTTGTTGAGGCCGTCGATGCGCTCGACAAACGCTGCCAGGGGCTCAAGGTCGCGCTCTGTGTCGTTGCCGTGCTGGCAGTGGGCACGCTGATCTGGTTGGCTGCCATCGCACGCTGAGGCCGGCCACCATGCCGCCGCCAAGCGTGTTCTCAGTGCACGTTGAGCCGCTGGGCCTGCGGTTCTACGCCCTCAGCGGCGTCTCGTTGGTCGCGTCGGCCCGCGAAGCCGGGATTGTGCTGCCCACCTCCTGCCGCAACGGTACCTGCCGAGCCTGTCTGTGCCGCGTGCTCAGCGGCAGGGCGCATCACCTGATCGAATGGCCGGGCCTCAGCGCGGAGGAAAAGCGCGAGGGCTGCATCCTGCTGTGCGTGGCCACGCCGGAGTCGGCGCTGCGCATCGAGGTCCCGAAGGCGTTTCTCGCGCCGATTCAGCCGCCGCCGGCGACTTGAGAGAGACCGCCCGGTCGACTCACTCGACCTTCAGCTTGGCCAGCGCCGGGTCCGCCGGGGGGGGCTGCAGATTCAGCTCGCGCAGCGCACGCACCACGAGCGTGGCAATCATGAGGTTGCGGTGTGTCTTCGAGTCGGCAGGTACCACGGTCCACGGTGCCCAACTCGTGCCGGTGGCCGAGATCGCGGCGGCGTACGCGTTCTGGTACGCATCCCATTGCGTGCGAACGGCGAGATCGCCGAGGCTGAATTTCCAATGCTTCGTCGGGTCGTCGATGCGTTCCTGCAGCCGCACCCGTTGTTCGTCCTTCGAGATGTGCAGCATGAACTTCAGCACCACGGTGCCGCTTTCAGTCAGCAGCCTCTCGAAGTCGTTGATCTGCGCGTAGCGCTGGGCTGTCTGCGCCGCGGTGATCCAGCCGTTGACCACCGGCACCAGCACGTCTTCGTAGTGGCTGCGATTGAAGACGACGATCTCGCCAGCTGCCGGCACCCGTTGATGGATGCGCCAGAGGTAGTCGTGCGCGGCCTCTTCTTCGTTCGGCGCCTTCCAGCCGACCGCGTGCACGCCCAGCGGCGTCGTGCTGCTGAACACGCCACGTATCGTGCCGTCCTTGCCGCTGGTATCGAGGCCCTGCAACACCACCAGCAGCCGCTGCTTGCGATTGGCGTAGAGCAGATTCTGCAGCTCGTCGATTTCCAGCGCGAGGGCGGTCAACGATGTCTTGTCCTGGGACTTGTCACCACTGGAGCACGGCTTGGCCGCCGGATCAGCGCCCTTCAGGTCGAAGGACTTGCCCTTGCCTGCGGTGCTGTGGCGGTAGGCGGTCAGATCGATGTCGCGTTTGTCGGGCGTCGCAGACATGGCATGGGCGGCTTGCGAGCCGAGGGAAGCGGCAGGGGGCGATCCAGTGTAGTGCGCTGAGGTGCGAGGGTTTGCCGTCACAATCCCGGCCGATGAAAAGCATGCCCCGCAACGAGGATCGTTGGTCCAGCTCCTCCCTCGGGCGTTCGGGATCCGGAGGGCGTGCGTGAGCTTTCTCGCGGTCGACGTCGGCAACACGCGCCTGAAGTGGGCGCTCTATGACGCGCCGCACCCCGGCGCGGCTCTGCTGGCGCAAGGAGCCGTGTTCCTGGAAACGGTCGACCAGTTGGCCGACACAGACTGGAAACCGCTGCCGAGCCCGTCGAGCATGCTGGGCTGTGTGGTGGCCAGCGAGGGCGTCAAGCGGCGCGTGTCGGAACAGATCGAGGACCTGTGGCAGCTCGAGCCGCGCTGGGTGGTTTCGACCGCGCAGGCGGCGGGTGTGCGCAACGGCTATGACCACCCGAACCGGCTTGGCGTCGATCGCTGGGTGGCGCTGATCGCCGCACGCCAGCGGGTCCTGGCCGCAGGCCGACCGCGTGCGGCACTGGTGGTGATGGTCGGCACCGCCGTGACCGTCGACGCACTCGACGCCGATGGCCTGTTCGTCGGTGGGCTGATCCTGCCCGGCTTCGGTCTGATGCTGCGCGCACTGGAGATGGGCACGGCCGGGTTGAAGGCGCCGACCGGTGAGGTCGTCGACTTTCCCACGAACACCAGCGATGCGTTGATGAGCGGCGGCGCTCACGCGATTGCCGGCGCCATTGAACGGATGCACCGCCGGCTGCTGGCCCGCGCGGGGCATGCACCGTTGCTGTTGATGACCGGCGGCGCGGCCGTCAAACTGGCGCCGATCACCGACCTCTCGTTCGAGACGGTCGACACGCTGCTCTTCGAAGGCTTGCTGACGCTGCAATCGCAGCGTGGGGCCAGCTGACGTTCAACGCATGGCGCAGACTTGAAGCCCAGCCCCCGCGAGGACCGACCCATGAAGCAACTCCAGGACGCCTACATCGTCGCCGCCACCCGCACACCGGTCGGACGATCGGGGCGCGGCATGTTCCGCCACATGCGCCCCGATGATCTGCTGGTCGCCGCGATCCAGAGCGCGCTCAAGCAGGTGCCGACGCTGGATGTGAAGGCGATCGAGGACGCGGTCATCGGTTGTGCGATGCCGGAAGGCGAACAGGGGCTGAACGTGGCGCGCCTCGGGGTGTTGCTGGCCGGTTTGCCGAACACCGTGGGCGGCGTGACGATCAATCGCTTTTGCGCCTCGGGGCTGACGGCCATCCAGATGGCGGCCGATCGCATTCGTGTCGGCGAGGCGGACGTGATGATCGCCGGCGGCGTGGAAAGCATGAGCATGGTCTCGATGAGCGGCAACCGGCCGTCGTTCAATCCGGCCGTGTTCCTGCGCGACGAGAACCTCGGCATCGCCTACGGCATGGGACTGACCGCGGAAAAAGTCGCCGAGCAATGGAAGGTCACACGCGAGGCCCAGGACGAGTTCGCGCTGCAGTCGCACCTGAAGGCGCTGAAGGCGATCGCCGCAGGCGAGTTCGGCGACGAAATCACGCCGGTCGAGGTGACCGAGCGCTCTCCGAACCTGCAGAGCGGTGAGGTGACGTTGAAGACACGAACGGCCACCGCCGACGAAGGCCCACGGGCCGACACCACGCTCGAGGCGCTGGCCAAACTGCGCCCAGTGTTTGCTGCGAAGGGCAGTGTGACGGCTGGCAACAGTTCGCAAACCAGCGACGGCGCCGCCTGCCTGATCCTGGCCAGCGACAAGGCGGTCAAGGCGCATGGGCTGACGCCGCTGGCGCGCTTTGTCAGCTTTGCCAATCGCGGCGTGCCACCGGAGATCATGGGCATCGGCCCGATCGAGGCGATTCCTGCGGCGCTGCGCCAGGCGGGTCTGCAAGCAGCCGACTTGGGCTGGATCGAGCTGAACGAAGCTTTCGCAGCCCAGGCGCTGGCCGTGCTGGGTACCCTCAAGCTCGACCCTGCGAAAGTCAATCCACTGGGCGGTGCGATTGCGCTTGGCCACCCGCTGGGTGCCACCGGCGCGATCCGAGCGGCCACCGTGGTGCATGCGCTGCGCCGCCACAACCTGAAGTACGGCATGGTGACGATGTGCGTGGGCACCGGGCAGGGCGCCGCGGGCATTTTCGAAAGGGTGTGAGCGTCCCATGAGCATCAAGACTGCCATCCTGAACGGCGTTGCCACGATCGAGATGGCGCGGCCCCAGAAGAAGAACGCGCTGACCGCTGAGATGTATGCCGCGATGGCCGCAGCGCTGAAATCCGCCGACGCCGATGCCGCCGTGCGTGCAGTGCTGATCGTCGGCCAGCCGGGCGTGTTCACCTCGGGCAATGACATCGACGATTTCATGAACCGACCGCCCGCAACGCTCGATGCGCCGGTGTTCGAGTTCATGCGCGCACTGGTCGCCTGCAGCAAGCCGGTGGTTGCTGCAGTCACCGGTGCGGCGATCGGCATCGGCACGACGATGCTGCTGCACTGCGATCTCGTCTACGTATCCGACGAGGCTCGGCTGGCGATGCCGTTTGCGAGCCTGGGCCTGGTGCCCGAGTTCGCATCCAGCCTGATCGTGCCGGCGCTGGTCGGCCATGCGCAGGCGGCAGAAAAACTGCTGCTCGGCGATCCGTTCACGGCCGAGGATGCGGTCGAGATGCGCATCGCGAATGCCGTGCTGCCGGCGGGTGAGGTGGTGCGGCATGCGCGCCGAATGGCCGAGCGCTTCAACAGCCTGCCGCCGGGCGCGGTGCGCGAGTCCAAGCGCCTGATGCGCCGCGCGAGTCAGGCCGCGGTGCTCGAAGCGATCGAGGCCGAAGCCGAGGTGTTTCGCCAGCGCTTGTCGAGCCCTGAGGCGACCGAGGCGTTCAGCGCGTTCTTCCAGAAGCGCAAGCCTGATTTCTCTGCCTTCGGCTGACCTCGATGTGAAAACGCCTCCTGACCCGCTGCCGGGCCCGGAGGCGTCGTCAAACGCAGGGATCGATCAGAACTGGAACTGCATCGCTGCCGTGAAGGAGTCCTGGTCGACCTTGGTGCTCAGACCGCCGCTGGACTTGAACTTCCGGTAGGTTGCGCTGATCTGCGCGTTGTAGCCGTCGATGATGTAGAGCACACCCAGGTCATACGCCTTGGAGTTCACATCATCGTCGGCATTGAAGCGCTGCCACCGCACGAACGGCTGAACCTTGCCCCAGCCCACGGACTGTTCGAAGACGTAGCCTGCACCGGCCGAGTACGCCTTGCCTTCTTCGCTCTGGATCAGGTTGTCGGTGTCGTAGTCGTAGTAGGCCGCTTCAAACGAGACGCCACCGTAGCCCTTGATCTTCTTTTCGAAGAGGAAGTCGATGTTGTAGGAGCCGTAGTCGCCCTTGGCGCCCGGCGTCGGCGTGACCGGATCGCCCGTCAACACGCCATTCTTCTGGTAGCGACCGGCAATCGCGATGGCCAGGATGTCCTTCGAACCGAGGTAGTTGCCGGTGCCGTAGTAGCCAGGCTCCGCGTCCCAGAAGTCGTACTGCAAGCGGCCCGAGTACATGAACGAGTCCTTGGAGCTGGTGCCAGCTGCCTTGGCCTGCGATTGCGTCAGCGCACCGATGCCGAAAGTGTGACCTTCGGCCACGCCCAGCGCATAACTCAGCTTGCCATCGGCCACCTGGCCCCAGACCACCACGCCGTCATCGCGGCCGCGGAAGATGCCGCCGTTGTAGCCGTAGCGCGAGGCCACGCTTTGCCAGTAGCCACCGCCCAGGGAGTAGTAGGCGCCGGCCATGTTGGCGCGGTCACTGGGCGAGAGGACCCGGCCGACCCAGACATTGAATTCAGGTGCGATGGTGAACTTCACCACGGCGTCCAGCACCTTGATCGTGTCGCCATCCTTCTCGGTGTTGAAGAAGCCGCTGATGTACTTGTTCAACGAACCGCCGAGGAAGATACGGGCGCTGTCCAGGCTGAAGTCGGACGAGTAGTCCTTGTTGTTCGTTGCAGCATCCTCGACGGCGCTGCCACTGAAGCGCATGCCGAAGCCGATGCTGATCGACTTGTCTTCGCCAAAACTGACGGTGGCGCCAGCGTGTGCATTCAATGAACACGCCGCCACTGCGGCGGCAAGCGCCAGCTTTTTCACGCTTTGCTCTGTACGCATCTCGTACCCCTTTTGATTTGAGTTGATCGAACTGGTCAATGCAGAAAACCTCGCGGTTACCTGACCAATCGAGAATGGGGGACGGGGCGGAGAGGCGATATACGTCGAATGGCTTACATGTTGTGGGAACGACGAAGCCGCATTGGTGCGGTCTCGCACGACTTTGACGCACGGCGCATCGAATGCACCAGATCAGTCCTTGGGCACCGGGCGCGGCTTGCCGTCCTTGTCGATCGCCACATAGGTCAGGCTGGCGTCGGTGACCTTGACGACATGCGGCATCGCCGGGTTGCGCTCGGCGTAGACCTCGACGTGCACCGTGATCGAGGTGGTGCCGATGCG
>LNFM01011052.1_pt1 | contig 12428 bp, 10 predicted proteins | sample 596031 | NCBI WGS metagenome assembly LNFM01 (sample SAMN04254537, study PRJNA301005) | activated carbon metagenome | isolation source: dual media filters at the Ann Arbor, Michigan drinking water treatment plant | place: USA: Ann Arbor
GAGAATGCGATCAGGCCGTCGGCACCTGCCCCGTCGAGCCATTCGCGGCGCAGTTCTGGCCGCCCCCGGTGCTGGTTCTCGCGATAGGCGCGCGTGACCAGCTCGCACAAGCGGCGGTAACCCGCCGGCGACTGGCAGAGCAGCAGCAGGCGCATCGGGCGGTCGCGGTCTGCCTCCTGCGTGACCACCATGTCGACGCCGGCGATCGGCTTCACGCCCAACGACATCGCCGCCCGATAGAACTTGATCAGCCCGAACAGGTTCGCCGAATCGGTGATCGCCAGGGCCGGCATGCCCAGCGCCTTCGCGCGTTCGAGCGCGGCGTCCGGCTGCAGCAGGCCGTCGCTGACCGAATACTCGCTGTGAAGGCGAAGGTGGACAAAGGCTGGCTGGGGCATTCGGGCGTCGGCGTCGCGTGGTGGCTCGCCATTTTACGCGCCTATGGCAGCTCCTGCGGCGGCGTGCCGCTACGCGCCGCGCTCCCCATCGCGGCCGGCCGCAGCCGCGTCGGGGCCAGTGCACCGGCCTGCTCCAGGATCGGATAGGCGATCGATGCGATATGCGAGTTGATACGCTTGAGGTCGCGGATGATGTCCAGGTGCAGCGCGCTGGTCTCGATGCTCTGCAGCGTGTTGTCGGCCAGGCGCTTCAGGTGCGACTCGGCGAACGTGCGCTCGAGCTCGCGGATCTGTTCCTTCTCGGCCAGCAGGCGCCGCGCCGAGGCCAGGTCGCCGTTGATGAACACGTTCAGGCCGAGTTGCAGGTTGGCCAGGACGCGGCCATGCAGTTCGCAGATCTCGGCCATGCCGGCCTCCGAGAACGACAGCCGCTTGCGGATCTTCTTCTCTGCCATCTCGAGCAGGTTCTTGTCCACGATGTCGCCGACATGCTCGAGGTTGATGGTGATCGACATGATCTCGGCCCAGCGCCGGCCTTCCTTCTCTTCGAGCGCCTCACGGCTGATCTGCGTCAGGTAAAGCTTGATCGAGGTGTAGAGCCGGTCCACCGCGTCGTCGGCCTTGCGCAGCGACTGGGCGGCCATCCCGTCGTCGTCGCGCAGCACCAGCAGCAGGTTCTTCAGCATCGATTCGATCAGGTCGCCCAGGCGCAGCGCCTCGCGCGCGGCACAGGCGATGGCCAGCGTCGGCGTACCCAGCGCCACCGGGTCGAGGTAACGCGCCACGCTGGCATCGTTGCCGGTGGGCGCCGGCACCGGCAACAACCGGTCGAGCAGGCGGCCGATCGGCGCGATCCAGGCGATGAACAGCAGCGCGAGGAACAGGTTGAACGCGAGATGGAAGTTGAGCGCCATCCGGCTGGGGTCGGCATCCAGCGCCGCGAGGCCGGCGATCAGCGGTTCCAGCATCACCAGTGCGATGATGCAGCCGGTGATCTTGAAGCCGAAGTTGCCCAGCGCCACCCGGCGCGCGGCGACACCCGCGCGCAGGCTGGCGAGCACCGCCAGCAGGCCACCGCCGAGGTTCGCCCCGAGGACCAGGCCGATCGCCACTTCCGGTGCGATCAGGTTGCTCGCCGCCAGCGTCGACACCAGCAGCACGATCGCAAGGCTCGAGTACGCAGCGATCGTGAACAGCGCGCCGAGCAGCATGTCCAGCCCATGGTCGCCGGTGAGCGTCGAGAACAGCACGCGCACCTCGGCGGCTTCGGTCAGCGGCGCGGCAGTCTCGGTGATCAGCCGCAGCGCCAGCATGATCAGACCCAGCCCGATGGCGACCCGGCCGAGCCGGCCGGCCGTCCGGTTCTGCTGCGACAGGAACAGCACCACGCCGACCAGGATCAGTGTCGGCGACAGCCAGCCGAGGTCGAGCGAGAAGAACTGGGCGACCAGCGCGGTGCCCACGTCGGCACCGAGCATCACCGCCAGCGCGGGCGCGGTGGCGATCAGCCCCTGGCCGACGAACGACGTGGTGAGCATCGCGGTCGCAGTGCTGCTCTGCACGACCGCGGTCACGCCCAGGCCGGCCCCGAACGCCTTGAACCGGTTGTCCACACTGCTGCCCAGGATGCGCCGCAGGTCCGCGCCGAACACCCGCATCACCCCGGTGCGCACGATATGCGTCCCCCAGACGAGCAGGGCTACGGCGGCAAGCAGGTTGAGCAGGGTCTGCACGGCGGAAATGTCTTTCGGTTCAGCGAATTGTCGAACAACCTCGCACTTTGACACAAAACTGTCATATTTCGACCGGACGGCTGGCCTGACGATTGAAAATGGCCTACAACGCGACCAGACTCTGCCGATAAGCAGTTATCGTCCCCGGTCTTGTCGACTGGAGGCCACCTGCAGTCAGCCCGTCCGGGGGTGCCTGCGTTGGATGGACGAGGGTGCCGCAGGCGCCACCAGGTTCCCCCCAGGAAAAGATCGATGCTGATGTCCCCCGCCTTGCCGTCATCCCCCCTCCGCCGCCGGCCGCTGCCGGTCGGCCTCTTCGCTGCGGCGCTGCTCGCCGCCGCCAGCGCGCAGGCGCAGGTGATCTACAAATCGGTCGATTCCACCGGGCGCGTCATCTACTCGCAGGAGCCTGTCGCAGGGGCGATATCCGTCGACAAGGTCGACGTGACGCCCAAGGTCACCGTCGACCGGGCGGCACCGGGCAGCAGCCCCTCGGCCGCGGCCGAAGCGAAGCGTGCCGAGACGGCCCGCCAGAGCGAGGAATTCCGACAGCGCCAGCAGGCCCGGGAAGCCCAGCGCCAGAAGGCGATGGAAGCCGTGAACGCGGCGGAACGCGACCTCGAGGCCGCCCAGAAGGCGCTCGCGGCGGGACAGGAGACCGACCAGCCCGGCGACCGCCAGGGCATCGGTGGCGTGCGCAGCCGCCCGACCGAACAGTACCTCGACCGGGTTCGCCGTCTCGAAGCCGCCGTGGAAGCGGCGAAGAAGCGGCTGCTCGAAGCGCAGACGCGGTTGCGCGAAGTCCAGTAGTAGCCCCACCCCGCCGCTGCCGTCCCGCCAGGGGCGCCAGGGGCGCCAGGCGCGCCGGGCAGGACGTGCTCAGGCGCGGCGGCTGAGCAGCCCGCCGATCACCAGGAACGCCGACGCCAGCAGGAACACCGGCGCCACGCCCACCAGCGTGCCGAGGGCGCCCGCGCCCACCGGTACCAGCACGTGGGTCATGTTGTTGATCGCCAGCCGCAGCCCGGTGACCTCGCCACTGCGCCCCTCGGGCGAGCGGTTGAACACCATCGCCAGCGTCAACGGCTGCCCGGTGCCCAGTGCCCCGCCGGCGAGGAACGAGAACAGCAGCAGCAGCGCATAGCTCTCGATGTGGGGGAAGACGACGTAGATCGCCGCGCCGAAGAACATCGCGGTCATCAGCACCGGCCGCACCCGGAAACGCGTGGTCAGCGGCCCGAGGCAGGCGCGCATCACGAAGCCGCCGACGGCGAACGCCCCCAGGAGCTTGCCGATCTCGACCGGCGACAGCTGGATGTTGTGGCCGTAGATCGGCACGTAGAAGGTGAACAGGTCCCAGCCGGTGACGATCAGTGCGCTGGCGATCAGGATCTTGCGCAGTTCCGGGTTCGACAGCAGGTCGAAGGAACTGCCAGGCTTGCCGGTGGCGCCGGTCAGCGGCACGGTGTTCAGCGAACGGCTGAAATACAGCACGACCAGCGCGAAGAGCATCGAACAGGCCAGGAAGCCGGAAGCCCGGGAATGCCCGTACCACTCGATCAGGTAGCCGGTGGTCACCGGTCCGACCAGGTTGGACGCGGAGTAGCCCAGCGACAGCGTCGCGAAGTTGCGGGTGCGGTCGGCCTTGGGTCCGTACTGCCCGGCGAGGCTCTGCGTCGAGACGTTGTAGAACGCGAAGCCCAGGCCGACCATCGTCGCCGACACGAACAGGGCCGGGACTGTCGGGACCACGAACGGCACCAGCAGCCCGAGCGCCATCGAACCGATGCCGAACAGCATCGGCCTGCGGGTACCCATCCGGTCGGCGACACGTCCGGCGTAGATGGCGAGCAGCAGGGGCAGGAAGGAATACGAGGCGATCAGCAGGCCGATCGTCCACTTGCTCGTCTCGAGTTCCAGCGCGAACAGCGTGGCGAGCACCCGGCTGCCCATCTGGGAGCCCTGGACGATCATCGTGACGAACGCGAGCAGGTACATGGCTTCGCCCGCTGCGAAGCTGCGGACACGATCCCCGGGAATGGCGAGGATCGATTGTCTCAGCTTATGGGGCCGGCCGCCGGCCCGAGGCGTCTGTTTCCGCCGGTCGCGCCGGCGCCGCGAAGTGCCCCGGTCAGTCGGTGGCCTTCACGTCGTACTGCTTCACCGCCTTCGCCCAGCGTGCGACTTCCGCACGCAGGTACTTGCCGAAGTCGTCCGGCGACATCGGCGTCGGATCGAAGCCGCGATCCTTCAGGGTCTGCGCGGCAGGGCCGCCGGAGAGCACCTTGTTGATCGCCTCGTTCAGGCGCATCACCACGGGACGCGGCGTGCCGGCCGGTGCCATCAGTCCGTACCAGCCACGGATCTCGAAGCCCTTGTAGCCGAGTTCCGACATCGTCGGGACGTCGGGCAGTTCGCCCGAGCGCTTCGGAGACGTGACCGCCAGCGGCCGCACCTTGCCGGCCTTGATCTGGGGCAGCGCAGCCGTCGGACCGGAGAAGATCACCTGCACCTCGTTCGACAGCAGGGCGGCCATCGACGGCCCGGACCCGCGGTACGGGATGTGGGTCATCTTCAGCTTCGCGGTCGAATAGAAGACTTCCTGCGCGACATGCGCCGTGGCATTTCCGGAGCCGAAGTTGTACTTGCCCGGGTTCGCCTGCACCAGCTTGACGAACTCGGACAGGTTCTTCGCAGGCACGGACGGATGGATGCTCATCAGGTACGGCTGCTCGACCAGCATCGCGACCGGCACGAAATCACGAATGGCATCGAACGGCGGCTTGGGATTCATCGGCGGCGCGACCGCGGTGGCGCCGATCTCGGCGATCACGAGGGTGTAGCCGTCGTTGGAGGAACGGGCACCGATCTGCGTGCCCACGACGCCCTGCGCGCCGCCGCGGTTGTCGATCAGCACCTGCTGCCCGAGGAGGTCGGACAACGGCTGCTGGATCACGCGCGTGACGAAGTCGGTGCCACCGCCCGGCGGGAACGGCACGATGATCCGGACCGGTTTCTGCGGGAAGTTGTCGGCCGCGGCGGCCGTGACGGGGGTCGTCGCCAGCGGCACGGCGAGCAGCATGGCCATGGCCAGGGGGGCGGCCAGATAGGCGGCCGAATGCGGCCGGACGGATCGAAGCGATATCCCGGGGAAGTTCATGTGGACTCCTGATTGACAGGACAGACAGCAGGCGGCCCGGAGTGTAGCAGCGCTGCATGAACGCGATGCAACTGGCGCACGGGTGTCCGGCGAACCCGTCACATCATCGGCCTGGGACCGGACCGCGCCTGTTCGATGCAGGCCCCGCGCGAGGCCGGCAGCACCAGCAACGCGCCGGCGCGGTAGAGGCTGCGCACCTGCGCGGTATTCTCGATGGTCAGCGCCACCGCCACCGAGCCCGCCGCCAGCGTGACCACACCACCCTCGGGAAGGCCGCGCAGGACCTTGTCCGGCGGGCCCACGGCGATCACCGTGTCCGACAACGGTACGAGCGGCGTCAGCGCCACGACCAGCAGCAGCCAGCCGACGAGCGCGAGCGATCCGTGACGCATCGCCTTGCGAATCGCGGTCCGGTCGAACGGCACCGGCACCAGCCCCGGATCAGTAGTCATAGAGGTGCTCGAAGGTTCCGCCCGCCGCGTCGATGCCTGCGACGGTGGCGGCCAGCCCCGGGATGTTCGCATCCAGGCCGACGCGGCGCCAGCCGGGACGCGACTGTATCGGGTACGAAAACAGTTGTACCGCGAGCGGCGAGTCGGCGAAGCGCCCTTCGGGAAGGATCGCCGTGACGAGGATCCGCTGGTGCCCGGCGATCTCGGTCACCGTGCGGCCGCGCGCCAGCAGGCGGGTCACGATCTCGGTCAGGGCGCGGTAGCGTGGCGTCTCGACCAGGGTGCGTCCGTCGGGCAGCACGCGCACCACCTCGATGCGCGGGTCCGCAGCGGTGTCCGAGCCCGCGCCCGAGGCCTGCAGGCCGCGCACCACGCTGCGGATGCGCAGGTCGGCCGGAGCCATGCCGGCCAGCGCCCGGATCGCCTGCGCAAAGGCGGCCTTGGCGCCGTACTCCAGCGACAGCGCGAAGCGGCGCTCGACGCTGCGCACCAGGTTGTCCCCACCCATCGGGGTATCGGACCACAAGCGGATCAGCGTCGGCAGGAACGGATACTCGTACCAAGGTGTCTGCTGCAGGAAGCGCGCATAGTCGCGTGCGACCTCGAGCGCGAAGCGGTCTTCCGGCGTCTTTTCGCTGCCGCGCCAGGCCGCGGCCAGCCGGCCGATGGTCTCCTCGTAGGCACCCTTCACCAGCATCTCGATGCTGTAGCTGGCGCCGATCACGTACAGCGTGGACTTCCATTCCGGCGGCGTCCCGTCGATGGATGCAGCGAAGCGCGTGAGGCCGCAGAGCGTCGTCCAGTAGCCGGTGACGCTCGCCAGGTAGCCGAAGGCATGCTCGTCGGCCCTGCCGAGCACGGCCGCGTAGTCCTCATAGCCGTGCACGATGTACCACTCGGGATACGATACGTAACTCGCGACCAGCTTGCGCTGCCACGGCGGCTCGGTGATCACCGGGCGCGGCTGCCGGCCCTCGGGTGCTCCCGGTGCGATCGCCGACGGCGAAGGACCGCCGGCCTCCGGCCCGCAGCTCGCCTCGGCCCAGATCACCGGTCCGAGCGAGGCCAGCACGATCAGGAAGAACCCCGACAGGCAGAACAGGAACGTCTTCCACAGCAGGCGCAGGAGGCGGCCCATCAGCCCCCCCCGAACGGCGCCGGCTCAGGCAGCGCGTGCAGGACAGGCATCCCGGAGCGCGTGGCGGAACGGCAGGCCCGGATCGCCGTGGCGCTTGCGCGCCGCAAACTCGGCGTGGCGTGGGTGCGCCGCCCTCCCGGCCACCGCGCGCCGGGCACGGGCATGGCGGCGCCTGCCATGGCACAGGCCGCGGCGAGGCGCCGGTGACGACGGCGGTGCGGCTCGTTCATGAAAGAGGCATCATCGGGCCCTGTGCATTGCAGCATCGTCGAATGGAACCGTCCCTGAGCGTAACCCAACCCAAGTCCGACCGCGGCCTGTCGCGGCACCTGCGCCCGGCGGCGCTGGCCGGTGCGCTGGCCGCGGCGGCCGTGCTGCTCCTGCTGGCGTCGGCCTGCCTGCTGGTGGCCTTCGACTGGGCGGCCGCAGGCCGCGAGACCGAAGCGCAGGAAACCTCCGCACCACCCTCGGGGCGGCTGCTGCATGCGTTCCCGCTCGACCCGACGTTCGGCCGGGTGTTCGTCCAGGAATGGGGGCCGCGCGACGCGACGCCGATCCTGATCAGCCATGGCACAGGGGCCTGGGGCGGCTTCTGGGCGGCGTTCGGCCAGCAGCTGGCCGGTGCCGGCTACCGCGTGGTCGCGGTCGACCTGCCGCCGTTCGGCTTCTCCGACCGCGATCCGAAGGCGCGCTACAGCCGCGCCGACCAGGCCGCGCGGCTGATGGGCGTGCTCGATGAACTGGACGCCTGCCGCGGCGTGCTGCTGGGTCATTCGTTCGGCGCCGGGCCGGTGGTCGAGGCGCTGCTGCGCTACCCGCAGCGGCTGGTCGGGGCCGTGCTGGTCTCGCCGGCCCTGGCATTGCCGCCCGAGGACGAAGAACCGCCGCCCGTTTCGGCACTGGTCGAGCTCGTGCTGGGCTCCGACACACTGACGCGCATGCTGGCCGCCGCGACGCTGAGCAACCCGCTGCTCACCCGCCGGTTCATGGCGTCGATGCTGGAGCAGGACGCGGCGGCCACCGAGGCGCAGGCGGACATCCTGCGCCGGCCGCTGCGCCGGGCGGGCACCACGCCCGCCTATGCCGACTGGCTGCCCTTCCTGCTCGAGCCAGACCTGGAGGCGCTGAGCCGCCGCGCGGATGCGCTGCGCAGCATCCCGCGGCCGGTGGGCATCGTGGTCGGAGAGGCCGACAGCGTGGTGCCGGTGGCCGAAGGCAACCGGATCGCCGGGTTGATACCCGGCGCGACGATCGACGTGCTGCCCGGCATCGGCCACATCCCGCACATCGAGGCGCCAGCCGACACGCTGCGCACGCTGGTCGCCCAGCTGCAACGCATCGCGCCGGAGGCGACCCAGCCGGGCGCGCCGCGGCGGCTCGACCTGGAAGCCTGCCGGCTCGGCGGCACCCACTGAGCACGGCAGCAGCCGAACGCGACGGCCCGCCGGGTGCGACCGCTTCAGCCCCGCAGCACCCGCCGCAGCTTGGCCACCGCGCTCTCCGGGCTGGTCAGCGGCTTCTCGCCCGTGGCGGCTTCCACTGCCGCGGCGGCACGCGCCATCGAGAACTGCGACAGCAGCAGGCGACCCCGCCCCTTGTAGCGGGCAGCGGCCTCGGCGATCAGGCGGTCATGCGTTGCCCCGTCACCTTCACCGAGCAGCCGCTGCGCATCGGGCACGTGCACCCCGATCAGTTCCGGCATGCGGCCGCCGGGCCCGATCGCCTCGCGGAAATCGACTTCCATCGACGGAATGCTCGGCGCGAAGGTGGCCAGCACCACGATCGGCATGCCGGCCGCCACCGCCTCCTCGACCATCGCCTCGTTCGGCTTGAGCATCGGCAAGGCTGCGTTGCGGCGCACCGTGTCGATCGCTTCGCCGAACGCCGAACAGGTATAGATGATGGCGTCGACCTGCTGCGCGACGCAGTAGTCGGTGAGCGCCCGGAAGCGCGGCGCGAAATCGACCTGCATGCCGCCGGGCGCCGCGCGATCGAAGGCGAGCGAGTCGTCCAGCACGTTCATCGCGAGCGCGCCGGGCAGGCCGGCGCGCAGCGCGTCGTTGATCGGTGCGACCGCCAGCGGTGTGGCGTGGATGAGTCCGATGCGAAGGTTCATTCAGGCAATCCCGGTCAGGCAGAGGCAACGGCCTGCACGACTTCCGCGGTGAACGCGGCCGTGCCGAGCGGGCCGCCGAGGTCGCCGGTGCGGCGCTTCGGATCGACGACCACCGAGTCGACCGCACGCTCGATGGCGGCGGCCGCGTCGACCAGCTTCGGGTTGCCGGTGCGCCGGCCGTACCAGTCGAACAGCATGCCGGCCGAGAGGATCAGCGACACCGGGTTGGCGATGCCCTTGCCGGCGATGTCCGGCGCCGACCCGTGCTGCGCCTGCGCGACGCAGAAATCGTCGCCCTGGTTGGTGGATCCGGCCAGGCCGAGGCTGCCCGACAGTTCGCCCGCTTCGTCGGACAGGATGTCGCCGAACATGTTCTCGGCCATCACCACGTCGAACTGCGACGGGTCGCGCACCAGCAGCGCCGCCATCGCATCGACGATCTTCTCTTCCACCTCGACGTCGGGGTAGTCCTTCGCCACCGCGCGCGCCTCGCGCAGCCAGAGGCCGTCGGACATCTTCATCACGTTCTGCTTGTGCACGATGGTGACCTTCTTCCGGCGTCCGCGCGCCAGTTCGAAGGAGACGATGGCGATCTTGCGCGAGGCCTCGGCGGTGATCTTGCGCACCGCGATCGCGATGTCCGGCGTCGGCATGAACTCGCCGACACCCATGAACATGTTGCGGTCGGCGTAGAAGCCCTCGGTGCACTGGCGCACGATGATCAGGTCCATCGGCACGCCGACGCGCGACAGGCCCATCCGGCTCTTCGCCGGGCGGATGTTCGCGTACAGGTCCCACTTCACCCGGAACTCGCCCGACGGGTTGATGCCGCCCTGGTCGCGCGGCGGGTAGTCGAGGTGCGATACCGGGCCGAGGATCACGCCGTCGCAGTGCGCCACCTTCGCGCGCACGTGGTCGGGGAAGGTGGACTTGAACTTCTCCAGTGCAGGGAAGCCGATCAGGTCGTGGTCGTACGAGAGGCCGAGCCCGAAGCGTGCATCCGCGGCGTTGCAGACGGCGAGCGTCGCGTCGGTGATCTCGGGGCCGATGCCGTCGCCCGGCAGTACCAGCAGTTTCATTGCAGAAGTCCCATCCCGATCCGTGAATCGCCAATGATCGCATGCCGCGCAACGGCCCGCTTCAGGACCTGCCGTTAGTCCTTTCGGACCATGCCTGCGCACTTTTGCCCGGACGAGCAGCCTCGATTGCGATAGGTTCGGGACGTTCGCAGTCTGTCCAATGGAGGAAAGTCGGATGAAGATTCAAGCTGGTCGGTCACTCGCAGTCCTCGCAGGCTGCACGGCGATGGCGCTCTCGATGCACGCGTCCGCTGCCGGCGTCACCTTCTTCACCTCGCAGGCTGCATTCGATGGCGCTGCCACGACGACCCTGGTCGAGACCTTCGAGGCGGCATCGCTGCCGGGCGTCCCCCGGAACAGCTCCCTGCCCGGCTTCAGCGCGAACGGGATCATCTACACGGCGATCGGCCCCAATGTCTTCATCGCGGACGCCGGCTACAACAACTTCGGTGCCGGTGTCGGCATCACCATGACCAGCATCCTGACCGCCAGCGGCGACGAAGACTTCTCCTTCTCGTTCGCGCCGCGTACCGCGGTCGGCTTCAACACCTATGCCAACGGCCTGGGTCCGGGGACCGTCTCGGTGTTCGGTGCCGGCAACGTGCTGCTCGACACCTACACGATCCCGGGCAGCGAGGACGGCATCGGCTACCTGGGCATCGTCAGCACCAGCGCGATCAGTGCCATCCGCTGGGACACCACCCTCGGCGGCCAGCTCAACACCGGCATCGACAACATCTCGCTGGGCGAGGCCACCGCGGTCGTGCCGGTGCCGCCGGCACTCGCGCTGCTGCTCGGCGGCCTGGGCCTGCTGGGTGCGGCCGGCAGCCGGAAACGCAACGGTCGCTGAGTCCCGACCCGCCGGGAGGCAGGGTCCGCAGGCCTGCCTCCCGCGATGGGACGTTCGGCGGGTGTCCGGGAGCTGCGCCGCCAGACAACGGCCGGGACCCGGTCAGAGCCTGAATCCCATCCCGCGCAGCCGCTCGCGCACGCCCGCTTCCTGCAGCAGTGCGATGAATGCCTGCACCGCAGGACGCGCCGCCCTCGCCTTCGGCAACACGAAGTCGTAGTGCTCTTCCTGCATCGGAATGAACCCGAGGCCGTACTGCGCAGCGACGGTATCGATCGCGACGCCCCAGTCGGCACGTCCCTGCGCGACCGAGGTCGCCACTGCGTTGTGCGACTTCGTCTGCACGCCATAGCCCGGCGGTTGCCGGCCATCGAGCAGGCGGTCGACCAGCACGCGGGTGCCGCTGCCCGGGTTGCGGTTGACCAGCGTGCAGTCGGCATCGGCCATCGCCGCAGCGACCGCGTCTTCGAGCGACCGGCCTTCGAAACGCACGTCCCCGGGTCGGAACACCAGCCCTTGCATGCGCCGGTAGCCCTCGACCAGCAGCAGGCCATCGTCGAGCAGGTGCCGGTTGTAGGTGCCGTTCGCCGGATCCATCAGGTGGATGCCGGCGATGTCGCACTCGCCGCGCCGGGCCGCGGCCAGGCCACCCATGCTGCCGACATGCAGCGCCTTGACCGTGGTGCCGCGCACCTGCAGTTCGCCGAGCAGGACATCCAGCCCGACGCAATGGCTGCCGATCGCCACCAGCCCCGGGGCTTCGAGCCCGGCGCCGAGCAGCTGCACGTCGACCGGCGTGTCGGCATCGACGATCTCCTGGTGCTGGCCGATGGTGACGAAACCGTCGGCCTGGCTGAACGCGGTGACCGAGCCCGAGCCCTTGCCCATCGGATAGGCGGCGAGCCCGGCCTCGGCGTCGAACAGGCCGACCAGCAGGTACTCGGTGCGGCCGCGCTCCGAGTTGATGCGCACCGGCAGCTTCGCCTGCACCGACTGCCGCCGCTCGGGTGGCAGCCCGGCGAACGCACGCAGCACCGGCGCGACGAACTCGTGGAAGGTGAAGATCGCAGAGGTCGGGAAGCCGGGCAGGATCACCACCGGCTTGCCATCGGTCACCGCGAGGCAGACCGGCTTGCCCGGCTTCAGTGCCACGCCATGCGCGACGATGCCCGGATTGCCGAGCCGGCTCACCACGCGGTAGGACAGGTCGCCCGCGCCCTTCGAGGTGCCGCCGGACAGGATCACCATGTCCGCGTCCATCCCGCGTGCGAGCACCGCCTCGAGCTGGGCGTCATCGTCCGCGACGATGCCGAGCTGGACCGCTTCGCCGCCGAGTTCCTCGACCGCGGCGCCGATGATCGCCGCATTGGAATCGAACACCGCACCCGGCCGTGGCGTCGCGCCCGGCGCGACGATCTCGTTGCCGGTGGACACGATCGCCACCCGCGGCCGGCGCCACACCTCGACCTCGGCCAGGCCGATCGCCGCGAGCACGCCGATCT
>LNFM01011055.1_pt1 | contig 12426 bp, 12 predicted proteins | sample 596031 | NCBI WGS metagenome assembly LNFM01 (sample SAMN04254537, study PRJNA301005) | activated carbon metagenome | isolation source: dual media filters at the Ann Arbor, Michigan drinking water treatment plant | place: USA: Ann Arbor
GCCGGGCGCCGCCGCCGCGCGGTCCGCGGCCTTGGTGACGCCCAGGTCCACCACCGGTGGCGCGTCGCCGTTCGCGGTGGCCACTCCGGGCAGGACGACCAGAATCGCCAGGAACAGCGCGGCGAACGCCCCGGTGCGCGGACGGAACGCGCCCGAGCGACGGCCGAGAAGATGCTGAAGCGCGTGGAACATGAGCACGAAGATCCCTCATTCGAGTGATGAGCTCGGGGGCCGCGATCATCCCCAATGAGAACTTGCACATACTATCCCCCAAAAGGGGGATAGGACCGGCGAAATCGTTTGCACCGGCCTGCGCCGGGAGGTCACCGGGCGGTCCTAGTACCCAAGGGCAATTGCGGCTCGCACCCGGCCGGGTCCAGCATCCACGGGGGCCGGGGACCCCAACACCCCGGCGGACTGGAGGCGGGAATGCGGGTGGTCGTCACCGGCTGCGCAGGGTTCATCGGGTCGCACCTCAGCGAGCGCCTCGTCGCGGAGGGCTGGCGCGTCCGGGGCGTCGACGCCTTCACCGACCACTACCCGGAGGCGGACAAGCGGGAGAACCTCCGTGCGCTCCGCGACGAGCCGCGCTTCTCGCTGACCGTCGCGGACCTCGCCGAGGCGCCGCTGGACGCCCTGCTGGCCGACGCCCCGGTCGTGATCCACCTCGCGGCCCAGCCGGGAGTGCGCGGCAGCTTCGGGGACGGATTCACGCGCTACCTCCACGACAACGTCCGCGCCACGCAGCGGCTCATGGAGGCCGCGCGGGACGCCGGGTGTCGCCGGGTCGTCTACGCGTCGTCCTCGTCGGTGTACGGGGATGCCGAGACGTACCCCACCGTGGAGGGCGTGACGCCGCGGCGACCCCGCTCCCCGTACGGGGTCTCGAAGGCGACGTGCGAGGACCTCGCGGACATCTACGGCAGGATGGGGATCGAGCAGGTCGGCCTGCGCTACTTCACGGTCTACGGACCGCGCCAGCGCCCGGACATGGCCATGCGCCGGCTCTGCGAGGCCGCCCACGGCGGCCCGGTGTTCCGGCTGCTCGGCGACGGCGGGCAGTCACGGGACTTCACCCACGTCGACGACGTCGTCGAGGCGACGCTCCTCGCCGCGACGGCCGCCGCCGTTCCCGCCGTCCTCAACGTCGGCGGGGGGGAGGAGGCCACGATGACCGAGGTCATCGAGATGCTGGCGGATCTCCACGGAGGTCCGATCCCGGTCGAGCACGGTGAGGTGCAGGCCGGGGACGTCCGGCGCACGGGCGCCGACACCACCCTGCTCAGGCGACTCGGGTGGCGTCCGCGGACACGCCTGCGCGACGGCCTGCGAACCGAGCTGGAGTGGGTGGCGGCCCGTCACGCGCCGCTCGCGCTGGCGGCCGGGTGATCCCCTCAGCGCTCGAGCAGGCGCTCCACCGCGGCGAGGATCCGCCCGGTCCGCTCGGGCCAGCGCCGCTTCAGACGCCGCAGCGGGCGGTCGACGCGGCGCATCACGGCCGCCGCCAGATGCCAGTCCAGGCCGTCGGGCCGGGCGCCGTAGCCGCCGACCACCGCGTCGAGGGCGGCGCGGGCGTCGCCGGCGTCCTCCGGGCGTCCGCTCACCAGGTTCGCGGCGAACGCGGCCAGGTCGTGGGCGGCTGGCGCGGTGCACAGGGTGTCGGTGTCCACCACCCGCACCCGGCCGCCGTCGTCGAGCATCTGGCCGATCGTGAAGTCACCGTGCGACGGCACGCCGGGGAGTCCACGCGGCATGGTGACGGCGAGTCGCTCCAGCACGACGGCGACCCTGTCGCTCAGCGCGGGGAGGGCGACGCAGACGCGCGCGCCGGCGTCCCGGCAGAGGGCCAGCAGGTCGTGCGGCGTCACCTCCGGCAGCTCGCCGAGGGGTGCACCGTGCAGGCGGCGGAGCATGGCGCCGGCCTCACCCGCCACGGCGGCGAAGTCGCCGCGATCCAGCGGACGTCCGGCGAGCGCGGTCTGCGCGGTGACGCCGGCGCCCGCATCGAGCCCCACCAGGGACGGGGAGTCCAGCCATCCGGCGGCCAGCCGCATCGCGCGCGCGGCGGTGGCGGCCTCGCCGGCGGTGGCGTAGAGCTTCACCACGACGTCCCCGCACCGCAGCGTCGCGCGACGCCGCGGCACCCAGGCCAGCAGCTCCGGCACACCGTCCAGCGGCACCCCGAGCCGCCCGGCGAGATCCTCGGCAGGGGCGCCCAGGAGCGGAAGGGCGGGGTCATGGGGGAACCAGGCGATCTCCGGCGCGGGGAGCCCCGCGGTGAGGACCACGTGCGCGGCCGCGTCGTCGCGGCGGACGCGCCACAGCACCAGCAGCGACCGGCCGGGCTCGAGCTCCAGGTACCGCACCTCGGGGTCGGAGAGCTCCCCTCCGCCGGACGCCCGGAGTCGTGTGAGCACGGCGTCCGGATCCAGCATGGACGAGGCGCCGGGCACACCGGTGCCGGGGATGGGAGGCGGGGATGACGGTGAGCGGCTCAGGGGGCCGAACCTACCGGTCCGTCCCGCGGATCGCGGTGGTGGTCTCCGGTTGGCCACGCGTCTCCGAGACGTTCGCGCTGAACGAGCTCCGCGCGCTGCAGTGCGCCGGGATGCTGGCGGGGGTGTTCGCGACGAAGCCCGGTGACGACACCCTGGTGCAGCCGGGTGTCGCCGACCTCGACCCACCCGCCGTCGTCCTCGCTCCCGGTGACGCGGCGGAGCAGGGCGCCGAGCTGGCGGCGCTGCTGCGCGACGCGGACGTCACGGCCGTGCACGGGTACTTCGCCCACCACCCGGCGGCCGTCGCGGCCGAGGCGGCCTCCCGGTTGTCGGTGCCGTACGGCTTCAGCGCCCATGCGCTGGACGTCCGGAAGGTCCCGGCGCGCGAGCTGGCCGCCCGTGCCGGGGATGCGGCGGTGGTGGTCGCCTGCAACCACGACGTCGCCGCGAGCCTGGCGCAGGCGGGCTCCACGCCCCGGCTCCTCCCCCACGGCGTCGACCTCGGGCGGTTCCGGCACATCGACCCGCCCGCGGGTCCGGTGCTGGTGGCGCTGGCCGTGGGGCGGTTCGTCGAGAAGAAGGGCTTCGCCGACGCCATCCGCGCGGTCTCCATGGCCGGGCGCCCGGTGCGGCTGCGGTTCGTGGGGGACGGCGCCCTTCGCGGGCAGCTCGAGGACCTGGCCGCGGAGCTGGGGGTCGCGGACCGGGTCGAGTTCCTGGGCCGCTGCACCCATGCGTCGCTTGCCTCCCACTACGCCGCCGCGGACGTGGTGGTGGTGCCCAGCGTCGTCGACCGTGCCGGTGACCGGGACGGTCTGCCCAACGTGGTGCTGGAGGCCATGGCCAGCGGCCGCCCGGTGATCGCCAGCGACGTCGCCGCGATCTCCAGCGCCGTGCGCGACCGCGTGACCGGGGTGCTGCTGCCCCCCGGCGACCCGGCCGCGCTGGCCTGGGCACTGGACGAGCTCCACGACGACCCGGCGGCCCGTGCCCGGATGGGTGCGGCCGCGCGCTCGGAGGCCGCGGCGCGCTTCGACCTCGACCGCTGCGCCGCCGAGCTGTGCCGGACCCTGGAGGTGATCTATGGATGACGCGCCCGTGGCCTACGTCCTGAAGGGCTACCCACGCATCTCGGAGCTCTTCATCGCCAGCGAGATCTGGCGGCTGGAGACCCTGGGTGTCCCGCTGCGCCTGTACGTCCTCAAGCCCTCCGACGAGGACGTGCGGCACCCGGTGGTGGACCGCATCGCGGCGCGGCCCGAGTACCTGCCGGCCACCACGTCCCTGTCGTCGACGCCGCTGGCGCGGTGGCTGTGGCGGAACCTCCCGGCCTTCGCGCCGTCGCTGCGGCGCGTCGGCCGGCGCCACCCGCGCACCCTGGGCCGGGCGGCGGGGATGGCCCTGGCCCAGTCGGTGCGGGCGCGCACCGGGTGGCGGCCCAAGCGCATCTACGCCAAGGAGTTCCTGCAGGCGGTGGCCCTCGCCGACCGGATCGACGCCGCCGGTGGCGTCCGCCACCTGCACGCGCACTTCGCGCACGGCACGACCACGGTGACGTGGCTGGCGGCGACCATCCTCGACCGCCCGTACTCGTTCACCGGGCACGCCAAGGACATCTACCTGGAGTCGCTGAACCCGGCGCGCCTGCTGCAGCGCAAGATGCGCGGCGCGCGGTTCGTGGTGACCTGCACCGGCGCGAACGCGGCGCATCTGCGGGGCCTGCGCACCGGGGTCCCGGTGCACCTGGTCTACCACGGCCTCAACGCGGACTTCGCGCGGCTCCTCGACACGGACTGCGGGTGCGCCGGGTGTGCGCCGGAGCGCTTCCGCATCGTCAGCGTCGGCCGCCGCGTCCCGAAGAAGGGCTTCGACGTGCTGGTGCGGGCGCTCGCGCACCTGCGGGACCGCGGCGTGGACGCCGAGCTGGTCATCGCGGGGGAGTCCGGCGACCAGGACGACCCGCTGCGGGAGCTGGTGGAAGGCCTCGGCCTGTCGGACCGCGTCGACATCCGCGGCACCGTCACGCAGGAGGAGCTGCTGGGGCTGTACCGCGGGGCCAGCGTGTTCGCGCTGGCGTGCCGGGTGGTCGACGACGGCGACCGCGACGGCATCCCGAACGTCCTGGTCGAGGCGATGGCGGCCGGGCTCCCGGTGGTGTCCACGACGGTGTCGGGCATCCCCGAGCTGGTCCGCGACGGCGAGAACGGGGTGCTCGTGGACCCCGAGGATCCGGCCGCCCTCGCGGACGGGCTCGCCATGCTCGCCCGCGACCCCGGGGACGCCGCGCGCATCGCCGCCGCGGGCCGCGCGACCGTGACGGACCACTTCGACGGCGACGCCCTGGCCGCCCGCATGGCGGGCCTCTTCGCGGAGGCCCGCGCGTGAGCCCGGTGGCCGGCGCCACGATCGCGCGCGTGCCGTGCGTCATCGACCACCTGCATCGTGATCTCGGCGTGGCCGAGGACGCCCGCCGCGGCCGCTTCACCCACGCGGGGGTCACCCTGCGGCTCGGGCGCACCCCCGACTGGATCGACGGCGGCCTGCCCGGCGACGAGGAATGGCGCATCGAGTGGGTCAAGCTCTACGAGGGCCTCGACCTCGCGCACGCGTTCGTGGTGACCGGCGACCCCGACCACCTGGACGCCTGGCAGGACCTGGTGGAGGCGTTCTGCGACCAGGTCCCCGTGGGCCACGACACCTCCGACGTGAGCGCGCGCCGCCTGCAGAACTGGCTGTACGCCTGGCAGCGGTTCCGCGACGCGCCGGCGTGGCGGGGACTGCGGCCGGGCCTGGCGACCCGTCTGGCCGCCCGTGTCGACGAGGACGCCGGGCACCTCGCCGCGCACCTGACGCCGGAGCGCAACCACCGGACGCTGGAGCTCTACACGCTGCTGCTCGTGGGGGTGGCGCTGGGCGACCGGGATCGTGCACGCGGCGCGCTGGAGGAGCTCGGCCGCAACGCCCGCACGGACATCTGGGACGACGGCGTGCAGCGGGAATGCTCGACCGACTATCACTGCATCGTGCTGCGGTCGCTGCTGGGGGCGATCGCATGCGCCCGCGCCGAGGACCTGCCCGTTCCCGGCGACCTGCTCGACCGGGCGGGCCGTGCGTGCGACTTCGCGATGCACGTGCAGCTGCCGGACGGCACCACCCCGGCGATCTCCGACGGGGACGTCGGCGACTACCGGGAGCTCCTCGCGCTGGGCGGGCGTCTCCTGGAGCGGGCGGACCTCACCTGGGTGGCGACCGCGGGACGCATGGGCACGCCGCCCGCGGCGACGGCGGTGACCTTTCCCGTCTCCGGCTACGTCGTGCAGCGCAGCGGATGGGGCGACCGCGGCCGCCCCTACGGCGAAGAGCTCGTCGCCATCCTGGACGCCGGCCCCCTGGGCGACGGCGGCCACGGCCACTACGACCAGCTGTCGGTGGAGCTCGCCGGCCGCGGGCGCGGCCTGGTGGTCGATCCCGGCCGGTACACGTACGCCGAGGACGACGCCGGCTGGCGGCGGTGGTTCAAGGGCACGGCGGCCCACAACACGGTGTGCGTGGACGGCCTCGACCAGACGCCGTACCGCCGCGGCAAGCCCAAGGGCCCCCGGTCAGAGGCCCGCATCCTGGGACGCGCCACCGTCCCCGGCCTGGACGTGGTGACCGCCGAGGTCGTCAGTCCCTGCCACGACGCCCGGCACACCCGCACCCTCGTGTTCGTGGACGAGACGTTCTGGGTGGTGCACGATCGCCTGCGTGCGCCGGGACCGCACCGGTACGAGGCACGCTGGCACCTGACGCCCGAGGCGTCCGGCCGCCTCGGCGTCCACCGGGACGCCGTGTGCGTCCTGGCCATCGCGCCGGGCGTCCGCCTCGCGGTCCCGGTGGGCTGCGGGACGGTCTCCGCCGAGGACGGCTGGGTGTCACCCGCCTACGGGGTGCGCCATCCGGCGCCGGTGCTGGTCGTCGCCGCCGACGGCGCGGCGGACGCGGACCTGGTGACCCTCATCGCGCCCGGGGAGGGACCGGTCGCCGTGACCGCGGCCGTCGAGGGCGACCACGTGGTCGTCGCGGCCGTCCTCGACGGCGCCCGGCACACGCTCACCTGGGACGCGAGCCGGCCGGGCACGCCGGCATGGGAGCGGGCCGCATGCTCGTGACCCCCCCGCCCGTGCTCGAGCACGACCCGTGCATCCCGCACCGGGACCGCATGCTCGACCCCGCCGCGCTCGCGGGGCACCTGGCGGAGGTGCTCGGCGCCGACGGCCGCCTCGACCTGCGGGACGTCCGGCTGGTACGGGCCAAGTACCGGATCGGCGAGAGCCTGCGCGTCGTCCTGCGCCTCACCGTGGGTGACACCGAGCACCTGGTCGCCGCCCGCACCTTTCCCGACGGGGGCGCCGCAGCCGCCCGGGCCGCCGCCGCGCTGGCCGTCCCCGCGGGACCGATTCGGCCCGTCACGCACGACCCCGCCCTGGGGGCCGTGTGGTGGGCGGCGCCGAACGACCGGCGGCTGCGGGCATTGCCGCTCCTGCTGCGGCCGCCGGACGATCTCTCCGCGGCGTACCCCGGTCGCGACCGATGGGTCTCCAGCCGCCTCGTCGAGCTGGCGCCGGAGCGGTCGGCGACGGCCGCCGCGACGGCCGCCGGCGGCCGGGTCATCGCATACGCCAAGGCGTACGCGCCGGGGACGGCCGACCTGCAGGCGCTCGCGCGACGGTACCGCCGCGCCGCCGCGGCCCTCGACGGGGTGGCGGGGGTGCGCGCCCCGCGCGCGCTCGGTTGGTCGACACGACACGACATCCTGCTGCTGGAGGCGATGCCCGGCGTGCGCTGGGACCACCTGGACGCGGGCGAGCAGATCACCGCCCTCGGCCGCCTGGGAACCGCGATCGCGACCCTCCACGGCGCCGACCCCGAGGGATGCGGGGTCCGCTCCTTCGGGCGCCTGCGGGAGGACCGGGTGGCGCGCAGCTGCGCCCTGGTCGCGCAGGCCCGCCCGGAGCTCGCCGCGCGGATCGCCCGGCTGTCGGCCCGGCTGTCGCTGCGGCCACCGGAGCGTGACCGGCCGGTGCTGCTGCACGGCGACTGTCATCCCAAGAACGCGCTCGCCGACCCCACCGGCCTCGCCCTGATCGACCTCGACCAGGCGGGCATCGGGCAACCGGCCGCCGATGTCGGCAGCCTGCTCGCCCGGCTGCGTCACGGCGTGCTGCTCGGCGAGACCGACGGGGCCCGGGCGGACACGCTGGCCGCGGTGTTCATGGCCGGCTATGCCGACGTGCGGCCCCTCCCCGACCCCGCGGAGCTGCGCTGGAGCGTCGCCGCCGCACTCATGGCGGAGCGCGCGGTGCGCGCCGTCAACCGCGTCCACGCCGGCGCGCTCGCCCGCATGGACGAGCTGGTCGCCCTCGCCGAGCACGCCCTGGAGGAACTCCCCGCATGACACGCCCCGCGTTGCTGTTCCATTGCCAGCACTCGGTGGGGCTCGGCCACCTGGCCCGTTCGCTGGCCCTCGCCGGCGCGCTGGCCGACCGTTTCGACGTGGTCCTCCTCAACGGGGGACGCATGCCGGACGGTGTCGCGATCCCCGCCGGGGTCGAGATCGTCAACCTTCCGCCCCTCGGTCACGACGCCGCCTACGACCTGGTGAGCCACACCCCCGGCCTGGACGTGGAGGGGGCGCTGCACCTCCGCAGCGGGATGATCCTGGACGCGCTCGACCGCACCGATCCGCGCGCCGTGCTCATCGAGCTGTGGCCCTTCGGGCGCAAGCGGTTCGGTCCGGAGCTGGAGACCCTTGCCGGGGCGGCCGTCGCCCGCCCCCGGCGGCCCGTGGTGCTCTGCAGCCTGCGCGACATCCTGGTGAACCAGCGCCGGGACCAGGCTCGCCACGATGAGCGCGCCGCCACCGCGGTGAACAGCTGGTTCGACGGCGTGCTCGTCCACTCGGACCCCGCGTTCGCGCGCCTGGAGGAGTCCTTCCACCCGGCGACGCCGCTGGAGGTCCCCGTGCACCACACCGGGTTCGTCGCGCCGCCGCCGCCGGTGGCGCGGACCCGCGAACCGCGGGTGCTGGTCTCCGCCGGCGGCGGCATGGTGGGGGGCCCGCTCGCGCTCGTTGCGGCGGGGGCCGCGGACGAGGTCGCCGCCCGCACCGGGCTGACGACCACGGTCATCGCCGGACCGTTCCTGCCCGCCGCCGAGCTCGCCGCGCTGCGGGTGATGGCGGCCGTCTCGCCCAACCTCACGGTGACCGCGAGCGTCGACGACCTCTGCGGGCACATCGCGGCCTCCGCGGTGTCCGTGAGCCAGTGCGGCTACAACACGGCGATGGACCTCCTGCGCGCGGGCACCCCCGCGGTCGTCGTGCCCTACAGCGAGGGGCGCGAGGACGAGCAGCGCCGCCGCGCGGAGCGCCTCGAGCGCATGGGGGTGGTGCGGGCGCTGGACCCCTCCGCCCTCGACGCGACGTCCCTCGCCCGGGCGGTCGCCGCCGCCGTGGGCGCGGCGCCCCGCCCGCACGGCCTCGACCTGGACGGCGCCGCGCGGACCGCGCGGATCGTGGCCGGGCTCGTGGGCGCGACACGGGTGACGGTGTGAGCCGGGCATGGCTCCGGCCGGTGGAGGCCGCCCTCGAGCATGCGCCGGCACCCGTGGACTGGTTCGTCCGGGACGACGACGGTGGGTGGGACGACGCCCGGCTGCTGGCGCTGCTGGACGTCCTCGACCGCCACGACCTGCCCGTGGACGTGGCGATGATCCCGACGGCCACGACGCCGGGTCTCGCGGGCGTCCTGGCGTCGCGCATGGCGACGACGCGCCTGCGCGTCCACCAGCACGGCCACTCGCACCGCAATCACGAGGTCGAGGGCCGCAGGTGCGAGTTCGGGCCGGCGCGGTCGGTCGGCGACATGGCGGATGACGTGGGGCGGGGCCGGGAGGTGCTGCGCGAGCGCTTCGGGGACCGCCTGGACGCCGTGTTCACCCCGCCGTGGAACCGGTCGGTGCCCGCGCTGGCCGGGGTGCTGGTGGCGTGCGGCATCACGGTGCTCTCGCGCGATGTGACGGCGGGCCGGTTGGAGCACCCGGGCCTGGCGGAGGTCGCGGTGAACGTGGACTGGTTCGGTGGCGCCGGGGGCGTGCGCTGGACACGCGACGCGCTCGGCGCGCGCATCGCGGACGTGGTGGCGTCCGGCGGGCCGGTGGGGCTGATGCTGCACCACGCGGTCACGCCGCCCGAGGAGCTGGCCGACCTGGACGCCCTGCTGGGGCTGGTGGCGCGCCACCCGTCGGTGCGGCCCCGGGGGATCGCCGAGCTGGCCGCCGCCGGAGTGCTCGCCGGGCGGTGAGGGCGTCACAGGCCCGCGAGGGCCACGCCGGCGGCCCAGCCGGTCCCTGCGGCCAGCAGGCCCGCGGTGACCCCGGCGAGGATGTTCACGGCGGCGGGGCGGGGGCCCCCGTGGGCGGCGGTGCGATGCGTGTCGAGCATCCAGGTGGAGAAGGTGGTGAACGCGCCGAGGAACGCCCCGCCGAGGATGAGCGCGGCGTCGCCGTCGACGCCCAGGCCGGTGAGCACCCCCAGCAGGAACGCCCCGAGCACGTTCACCGTGTGGGTCCCCAGCGGGATGGGGGCGGCCGGCGTGCGCGCCGCCACGGCCCGGTCGACGCCGAAGCGGGCCACGGCGCCGAGCGCGCCCACCGGGCCCACCGCCAGCCAGGCGGCGAGGGAGCTCACGCCCGGCCCGCCGACATCCGCCGCGCCGAGCCGGTGGCCGCCAGGAACACCGCCACGCCCAGGGTGACCGACACCGCGTAGTAGGTGGCGCCCAGGGCCGCGTGGCCGTCGCGGGCCAGGGCGATGACCTCCACCTGGACCGTGGAGAACGTGGTGAGGGCACCGCAGAACCCCGTGCCCCACAGCGGGCCCATGTGCGGCGCCACGCTGAAGCGCCGCGGCGCCCACACGGCGACCAGCCCCAGCAGGAGGGTGCCGGCCAGGTTCGCGGTGAGGGTGGCCCACGGCCAGGTGCCCGGCTCCACGGGGACCAACTCGCCGACGGCCAGCCGCAGGTATGCCCCGAGGGTGCCGCCGGCGGCGACCGCGAGGACGAGGCTGGCCGTCGTGGGGTGCCGCATCCGGCGGAGGGTACCCCGGGGGGCCGCTCAGCCGGTCGAGTCGGTCTCGCCCGGCCGGGGGTACTCGGCGCCGCACCATTCGCAGTGGGTGGCCGGTTCGGCACCCTCGGCGGGCGCGGGCGGTCCCGCCACGGGGCGCTGCGGACGCGGCGGTTCGGCGCCGGGTTCGAAGTCCGCTCCGCACCACTCGCAGTGCGTGCCGGGCTGGTCGGTCTGGGTCCCCATCAGCGCATCCCCTCTCGCATGTGCCTCACCCCCGACGCTAGCGCGCCGGAGGGGTGGTTCAGCGCGCGGCGGCGCCGAACAGGTCGCGGGCGATCACGAGCCGCTGGATCTCGCTGGTGCCCTCGTACAGCTCGGTGATCTTCGCGTCGCGGTAGAGGCGCTCCGCGCCGTACTCCGCGGAGTACCCGTAGCCCCCGAGGGTCTGCACCGCCACGTCGGCCGCCCGCACGGCGACCGAGCTGGCGAACAGCTTGGCCTTGGCGCCCACCACGCCGTGCGGGAGCCCCGCGTCGCGCAGCGCCGCGGCGTGCAGCGTGAGCATGCGGGCGGCGTCGAGCATCGCGGCCACGTCCGCGAGGGGGAACTGGATGCCCTGGAAACGCGCGATCGGCCCGCCGAAGGCGTTGCGCTGCCCGGCGTACTCGACGGCCAGGTCCAGTGCGGCGCGGGCGATGCCGCACGCCTGGGCGGCGATGGTGATCCGTCCGCCGTCCAGGGTCGCCAGCGCGAGCTTGAGCCCCTCGTTCTCGGGTCCGAGCAGGCCGTCGCGGCCGATGCGCAGGCCGTCGAACACCAGCTCCACCGTGGAGGAGGTGTGGAGGCCCATCTTCGGGATCTCGCCGCCCACCGCGATGCCCGGCGCGGTCTCGGTGACGAACGCGCTCACGCCCTTCGCCCCGGCGGGGCCGGTGCGGGCGAAGATCACGAAGACCTCCGCGAACCCGCCGTTGCTGATCCACTGCTTGCTGCCGCTGAGCACCCATCCGCCGTCGTCGTCGGGCCGGGCGGCGGTGCGCAGCGAGGCGGTGTCGGACCCCGAGTCCGGCTCGGTGAGGGCGTAGCAGCCGAAGGCCTCGCCGGCGGCCAGGCGCGGCAGCCAGCGGGCCTTCTGCGGATCGGTGCCGGCGCGCAGCAGCGGGGCGGCGACCAGGCCGTTCTGCACGGCGACCGCCACGGAGGTGCCGGCGTCCGCGCGCGCGATCTCCTCGACCACCAGGGCGAGCGAGGTGGCGTCGAGCCCGGCGCCGCCGTACTCCTCCGGGATGATCACGCCCAGCAGGCCGATCTCGCCCAGGCGCCGCAGGAAGTCCATCGGGACGCGGTGCTCGGCGTTCCACCCCGCGGCGTGGGGGGCGATCTCCCGCTGGGCGAAGTCCCGGGCCAGCGCCTGAACCTCGCGGTGGGTGTCGTTGAGTCCGTCCGGCACCGGTGCTCCCGCCTCGTGAACGTCCGATATTCGGATGTCAATATATCGGAGTGCCATATGATCTCCGCGTGAGCGATCTGCCGACGGCCGCGGACGATCCGGTCGAGAAGGCCCGGCAGCAGTGGGCCGCCCGGCACCCCGAGGAGTCGGGTTTCGTGGTGGTGGTGTCGCTGCTGCGCACCTACGCGATGGTCCTGCGTGAGCTGGAGCGCGTGCTGCGGCCCCTGGGCCTCACGCTGTCGCGGTTCGAGGTGCTGCTGCTGCTGTCCTTCACCAGGAACGAGCGGCTGCCCGTGATGCGGCTGCGCGACCTGCTGCTCATCCACGGCTCCAGCGCCACGTACCTGGTCGACAAGCTGGAGGCGG